>Ga0065711_1049464_pt1 | contig 11299 bp, 11 predicted proteins | sample Hoacrofraction12_FD_59098 | JGI IMG/M metagenome (GOLD analysis project Ga0065711, IMG submission 59098) | Hoatzin crop microbial communities from Cojedes, Venezuela - Epithelial fraction 12 v2 (version 2) | ecosystem: Host-associated > Birds > Digestive system > Esophagus > Crop | place... | reverse complement strand
CAAAAAAAAAAAAAGGAGAAATGAAAAAGAACCAGGAATCATATAAAAACAGTGCAGGACTCCAGATCAGCTCAAAGTCTACTACTTTTTAAAGAATTGTAAGACACAAATAGTCTGTTTGAAGACAGCCTATGTTGCATTCTGAGAATTTGGACAAAGTCATAAGTTATTTATCATGCACCTCATTAAGAGGCCAACCTCTAACATGTCTTATCTACATGAGTGTGCGAAACTTCCCAGAGATCCACAAGATAACTCTTAAACAATTTGTTCTCTGAAAAGCAAAACTCGAAGAGCACAGCTTCCTATGCAATTGTGTCCTTTACCCTTGAACTCCTCAGTGCAATTACCCTAGTTTACACACATCCTTTGTGACAGTCTCCCCGGGCAGAAGAAAGCTCCATTTAGTTTAGAGTCACATTTGGGATGACTGACAGCCAACGGCTGCAAAACCAAGTGTACCACAGCTGAATTGTGCTGTTTTTCCCTCAGTAGGATTCTCTTTTCATCCAGCTGCTGCTTTTCATGAATTTCTCAGGAATTTACTTATCTCAAAGTTGTCTATGTTCTTTTACAGTATGATTGAAATTGGCCAAAAGGTTTCAAAATCATGACAAAAGGAAAGGAAAAAACCAACAATAAAATCATAGTGATATAGAGCTCATCTCCTCAGCAAACCTGCAGCACACATGCAAATCTAAAAATCAAATAAATTCCTTTATGTTGCTTACTAAAAAAGCCCAAATTCTTAATTTATTTTAGAACCTAAATATACTTCTGAATAGATGATCCTTAAAGTATCCTGTAGAAATATATTTACAGTTTGCTTTTGTCATCACATGCTCGCTATGTTTCCCTCACAGTAACCACTCCTACATATTATGTTACAACATCTTACCTGCTGGAGAACACAGAGACGGCAGGTCAGACAGTATAGTAACAGTGGCAGCCACAAGACGAGCACTTTCCTCAGAGAGGTGGGATTTGACAGCAATGTGACTTGGAGAATCTGACACTTTTGAACTCAGATGGGGCATGTGCCGTACTAGGATAAACATGAGCAATTCCATGGCTGCAAAGACTAGAGATTTTCCAGGCACAAGACCACCACTCTCACCTCCCTCTCCTAAAGCAAGAGGATTTTCTTTTTCCTCAATATCATCTTCATCTGAAAAAAGGAAAGAAATGTCTGAGAAGACAATTAAGAAAGATCCCACACCAAAGATTACATGAAATACTCTTTAAAAAAAAGGTAAAAAAATCAAGAAGAAAAAGTTGCTTTAACAGTAAGATATGAAAAACAGGGCTCATATCAAACTAAATGTTTTAGTTAGAATGACTTAAAGGATTTAAAATGCTTTAGAAGTATTGTGATTGCAACAATATTTATTAAAAATCCATCCAGAACTAGAGAAGATAGTCGTAACACTTACAGAAAATAAAAATGCAGGAATTATTTTGGTTCTTTTAAAACTGACTGTAAAATTAACAGCAATGACAGCCAAATAAATAGGCATGATTATTTTTTTTAATTTAATGGCTATTAATTAAATGTTCCAGCCTGACAAAATCTTATTTCAGCCTAAATTGATTATGAAATAAGAGAACAGAAAAGCATTGTAGGATTCTACAACCGAGTTCATGATTTCAGTGCATTCAGCTCCAAAAGTCTCTCTTCTAAATGGCAGCTTGGCCAGCTGCAGACTTTCCTTCTCCCAGTGAACAGCAACAGAGATTCAGCAAGTCAAAGCTGGCCTGAACCACCCTTATGAAGCTCCTTTGAATTTAAATAATTGCTAGTGTTATCACATTCACTGATTTGAAAAACGCAACTTACTGTGCCTACAGTAAACAATTCCATTAATTCATATGAAGGAACAGAGCTTGCATTTTCAGCTGTGCTGGTTCCTCAAGTCCCAGCAAAATCCCCCCTCTCTTTTCATGTGGAAAATGGGCAAGAGCTAACAGTTGTGTTTTTTTCTCAACAGTATATTGTGCCAGACTAAGATGGTAGTTTTCCTTGGTAAGAGAATATTCTTTGGGTTTTACTTTACTTCTTTCAGCTAAAAGAAAACATGGCAGGTCTAACCTAACCAGATATCAATGAACTATTTTCCAGGTTGCCACTTGGAAACTAATTTACCTGACAAAGATGGAAACAGTACATCCAATGTGAGATTTTTAAAGAAATGGTAAAGGGATGATTGAACCGGAAGATGTTCTGTTAAAAGGAAGAGGTTACTAAAAGTACCTCAGAAAGTAGCTTCAGACTCATGCTAATACTCTTATCAAGGATGTTCTTACATAAAGTAGAAATAAACTAACAGAATATGCTGATGAAAAGCCTATGCAAAACACGAGAAGCTGAAACGTCATACCAGAAGAAGCAGGATAAACAAAGAATGAATTTTATTAAAGCTCAATAAAGGAACAGGATTTAGGTGTATCAACTCATCAGAGAATCTCAGAAAAATTTAAGTTGAAAGGGACTTCCATAAGTCATCCAAGTCCAATCCCCTGTTCAAAACAGGGCCAACTTGACAGCTAGACCAGGTTGCTCAGCGCTGCTCTAGTTTTTAATCTCCTAGCACAGAGATGCCACAGCATCCCTGGGCACCTGTTCTACTGCTTCATCATTCCCATGGTGACAATTTTTTTCCTTGTATCCCATCTGCATTTCTGTTGCTACAGCTTGTGTCCATTGCCCCATGTCCTTCCACCATATGCCTTTCAGAAGAGTTTGGATTGATCTTCTCTTTAAATCCCCTTTAAGAAGGGGGATTGCTATTCTATCCCGTATTAACCCTCTCTTCTGCAGAGTACACAAAGTTCCACTCTCTCAGCCTCTCCTCACATGTCACATACTTCACCTCCCTAAGCAGCTTACTGGACCTCCACTGGACTTCCTTCAGTTTGTCAACATCTCTCTTATTCACATGGAGGGGGAAGTGCAAAGAAAACTAGACACTGCTCCATGTGCATCTTCACAAGCTCAAGTTGAAAGCAAAATCATCCCTTAACGTATTGGTCATGCTCTTCTAATGCATCCCAGTAACAGTCTTCAGCATTGCATAGGCACACCACAGACTCACATTCAGCTCATTACCTGGCAATCTGCTAATCCAGTCTGTCAGCCCCTCAGCCTACACCAACGCATACGATTATTCCACCCCATATGTAGGATTTTGCATTTGTCTTTGCTGCACTTCAGCAGGTTCACAGTCCTGCAGCTCGAGATTCCCCTGAAAAGCAGCACTGCCCTCCAGTGTATCCACCACTTGCACAATTTGTTATTGATCTGCTGAGGATGCATTCTGTCCTATCATCCAGGTTGTTAATGACAATGTTTAACAGTAGCAGACCCAATACTGAACTCTAAGGAACACCAGTTGCAACCAGCTGCCAGTTAGACTTGAATCGCCGAACTCCACTGAAGCACAGCAGTCCAGCCAGTTATTCTCCTACTTTTCAGTCCACATCTCTCCAATTCGACAATGATACTATGGGGTACTGGGTCAAAAGCCTTGCAAAAGTCAAGGTAAACAATATCCACCAGTCCCCCTTTATCCAAAGCCAGCCTCTGTTTATCACAGAGGTTGACTAGGCATTATTTGTCTTTGATAAGTCCACACTCACTATATCAAATCACATTCTTCTGCTTCATGTAGTCAGAAGTGGTTTCCAAGGGGATTTACTCCAAAATCTTTCAGCACATACAGTAGGCTTACTGGCACACAGAATCACAGAACGCCCTGCATGTCTTCACTTATTGAACGTTAGACATAGCATCTACTTTTTGCCATTCATTGGGAAGTTTTCTTGAGCGCCACAGCTTTTCAAAGATGACAGCAGCAGCCTTAGCATGTCATCAGCCAGCTCCCTCAGATGCATCCCATCTGGTCCCAGGTATGTCCAGCTTTTACATAAGTGGTCACTACCCAGATGCTCATCTACTGTAGGTAGCAGTTCTCTCCCCAGACTTGCTCACTGGACACAGAGACACAGGAGGACTAAGCAAAGAAGATAACAGTGCCTCAGTTTTTCCCCTGATGTGTTTTGTCACTAGATCACTGCAGGGGCGTTGGGCTAGATGACTTCTAAAGGTCCCTTCCAGCCCAAAGCACTCTATGATTCTATGATCATCCAATCCATTCAGGTCCAAATTTCCTTGGTCTTTCTGCTGCCAACACCTATAGAAGCCCTTTTTGTCACACTTGACATTCATCACCAGTCTCAGCTCCAGCCAAATCACAGCTTTCCTAATTCCACTCTTCCATACCTGAGCAGATGTCTTCAGTAGTCTTCCTGGGCAGCGTGCCCCCAATTCCACCATCCATACCCTTCATTGTCACATTTGAGCTCAGTCAGAAGTACCCGTTCAGCTAAGTCAGCCTCCTGCCATGCCTGTTTGGCATCCTGCACTTTTGGATGAGCTATTTTTTGTCACTGAAGATGAAGTATCTCCTTTTCCCTTGCACTTCAGGGAAGCTTACCACAAGATCTTGTCTGCAAGTTCCCCGCACAAACCCAAGTCTGCCAAGTCAGGTCAAAGCTCTTGCTCTGCTACTTGCTTTCTTCATTTCCCTCAGGATCATGAACTCCACTATCTCATGGCTGCTACAGCCACAGCTACCATTAACCTTCATAACCATTTCTTCTGTACCAGTGAGGAGCAAATCCACTGAGCACCTCCCTTATTTGGACTTTCCAGCATCTGCACTGAAAAAAACCCGCGCCTCATACACTTCTGAAAGCTTCAGATTGTTACCATCCTGCAGCACTGCCCTTCCAGCATGTCTGGATGGTAAAAGTCTTTCGTGAGACTCCCATAGCTTGTGATTGGAAGGCTTCTTCCGGTTGGTTTAATATGGCTTCACTCACCTGCTCTTCTTGATTGGGCAGTCAAAGAAGAAGAGAGTTCCTGACTGGTGTCACCCTTCACTTCCTCTTAGTGTTATCAGTTCTGACCTGTCAGAGGCACAGCTGGCCCAGATACCTACCCGGAGAGCTTATTCCTCTTCTCCTCTTACCAGATCCCTATAGTGTCCTCCAGCTGGATGCCTGGAGATAAAGCCTTTTGTTGCTGAAAGTCACAACCTTGCAGCCTCCACCTTCGTGGGAGTCCCATCCTCCAGGGCCACATTCCAGCATAGCCTATGCCTGTCCGTCCTTCCGTGACACATGGGGCTTGGGCTCCTGCACCTGCAGGATCTCTGTGAAGAACACATCGTCCTCCCATTTGCCTTTCCTGATACTACACAGTCTGCTCATCTTCACGTGCATTTCACATTTCACAGGTGAGAGCAATGTCACCTCCAGCCCTGGCTGCACAGACAAGCACCTGGGGGACAGTCACATCAGGACTTTGTCCTGAGTTCGGCTGGGATAGGGTTAATTTTCACAAGAAGCCAGGAAGGGACACAGCCAGGAAGGCTGACACAAACTGGCCAAACAAACCATGTATCCAACACCATGTCACAGGGCTAAACCACAACAGACTTCCATCCGAATTTCAAGCCAGGTCATTAGACCTCTGATGTGCCAGAGCTGATCATTCCTCAGTCAGCAGACTGCTGTATGTCACTGCCATCGTTATGCTGACTCAAGCAGTCTTGTACAGTCTTGAGCAGCACATCTGGGCTGCATGAGCCTGCCTTTCCATGCCAACTGCCATGCTCCTGTTTGCACACCCTGTTCCCAGAGCTCCTGGTTGCTGACACGCCCTGAATGTCAGTGAAGTAAGAACCCAGACGCAAGTCTGCTCCACTTCCTGGCAAGATCTCCTGGGCAGGCAGATTCTCACACTGGTTGCAGCAGCAGTTCAGTTACCTCGTCAATGCAAGTTGTGCCAGGGACGCACCACAAGACCCTGCATTGGGGGCTGAACCATTAAACTTCATAAAAACAGGTAAATGAAGTGCTAGGAGGCAGTCGACAGAGAAACATTAATGAAACCGAGCAAGGTTTTAGTAGGACCTTGAGTGGTGTGCTGGGTATAATTCTCATTATTCATATTCCAGAAAAATGAATGAAAACCATGACATTAAAAGAATAATCGCTAGAATGATCAGAGGAAGAAAAACTACATCTTAATAGAGTTAAGAAATCAGCAGGTAAGATTATGAATACATCAAAAGCATCTGTGAAAAACACAGCATTTTTCTCCTCACTTTAACCATATTCCAGTGTATGTGAATTCCTTTCCCAATACAAAAACCTGTTGCTTATTTACTTTGCATAGCAATCTGTGTTTTCAAAATCTTACTTAGGGTGTTCCTTTTTTCTTGCAAATAATCTTGAGCTGCTCTTACTATCTGCTGGACAACGCCTGTAACCAGTAGCTGGACTGAAGGAGGATCCCAGGTCAGGAGGAGTCGGTGAAGCACGCTCAAGAGTTCAACACCAAGGAGCTACAATAAAACAAAATACATATTAAAAAAAAAATTAATTAGGACTTAACAAGTCCTAATTGTTATGTCACTTGCTTATGATGAGCAATACTTTTCTCATGCAAAAATAATTGCACCTTTTGTAATCATTACAGATAAAAGACCAAGACCTAGAAAAAGCTGATTGTTACAACATGCTCATACAGTACCTGATCCTCTGCAATATGGATCCTAGCACAAGGGGAATCCAATAAAGTATGAAGTGCTTGTAAACAAGATGTAACATGCTCAACAGGTTCTTCAGGTCGTGGGGAACATAGAAACTGTATACTAACACCTGAAAAGAGCAATAATTAAAAAGAATCTTCATAACATCATAAATCAACTTTTCTAAATTTCTTTGTAAGTGTTGCAGGTTCTTAACTTCAGAAAGACACGTTTTTCTCAATTCTTTGTCCTTTAGAGGAAAAGAGAGGTTATGTATTAGAAATAGCAGAATTGTATTTGCTTTCTCTTCTGCATCATGTCTTCCTGAAAATTTGGCAGGAAAAATAATAAACAGTGACAGCAAGCAACTTAGATTACTGTCTCAAAATCCACACTTCTTTCTAAAGGTCTGTGAGTCAGACTTCTGAATCCTTCAGTTGTAAATTGAGTTTCGTTTTATTGAACTCTTTTCAATGTAAAGATAACTGAGATTAAGTTAAGCCTCAAAAATTATGCAATGTTTATATTATATACATGGCACTTAATTCTGGTTTTAAATATCTGTATATCTCAGCAAACTGTTGGCATTCCTCAGAATAAGTGATCACATCCACCTCTTAAAGCTGTTAGATAACAACAACCGGAAACAGCGAGCAGTACTCACAGATGAAAAACTGATGCAAAAGCTAGTCCATGTGACTTGTCAAATACCAGTCTCTCCTGAACTGTGTTTTTATGAGGGCGTGTATTTTAATTAACGTTACAGCTTTTGTGTCTTTGAAGCATAACATTTTGTATCATCTGAATTATATTACAGCACAGAATAGCTCCTACTCATTTTATTTAATTACATAAATAAACTAGACAACCTGTCCATAAAAATCACAATAACCACACCAACAAATATTCTGTCAAAGCTATAAAGAACACAGGAGGCAGACAGATACAGAGAGAAGGAGACAGAGGTACTTCAAAATATTACTGTCCAGATATGTGATGCATTTTAAAATTCACAGATTTCAAACAAAGTATCTTTTCTTATTCCCATACCATTTCATACCATAATGGGCTGGTACTGAACTCTAAACCTGTAACTCTTACCCAGAATTAAGTGCATTCGATCTTTATTTATCTCTGGCAAAGATTTAGTGGTAGGTGGAGTTCCAGGTGTCTGGTTTAACATAATGGACGTAGCATGCTTCTGGGAACTGGGCACTGCTGCAGCAGTCTCTTCTGCTGATTCTGAAGTGTTAAATCCTGTACTGTTTAGCCAAAGCGCCACTGCATGTAGTATGGGAGCCCAGGAGTTCCGGTAATGCAGTCTAGCTGTATCAATTGTTTCTGGAGTGTAAAATGCTCCTCCTGTTAAATCAGAAAACGAAAGGTAAATTCTGAAATTCTCTGCAAATAATAGACAAAAAGCACATACTCTAAATTTATTAGTTTATTTACTCCGTGTGTATTTAATCATTTAGATATTCAGACGTAATCTCTATTAGTGACAGTGCATCCCAATTCTCCTTGTGAAGGAGCAACATTAGTACCTCTCATAAGAAAGTGCAATGGCCACTGCAATGGAAGAGTAAGCAGAGAGCAAGAAAGGCAGGCAAAATCATCAGGTCTTGCAGCATTTTTAATACAGAACACTCATTCTTAACTCAGTAAATTGTTATAAGACAGTATCCACTCTAATCTCAAGGGCTACGTTTTTCTTATAGTAAACATAATCTTGCATTCAATATCAAAGTATTAGAGGTGTAGAAGTATTCTTAACTCCACAAAGACACAGTTTTAAAGATCTCTGTGGTTCAGATAAAGAGCACCTTCAATGCAGACTGAAGGAAAAAAGCACACACAGACTTCAAACATACATTCTGATTACACATGGGCAGAAATTTATCACTTGCACAAAAAACGTGCCTGCCAAATTATTCATAGAATAATTTTAAAGTCTCAGCTAAGGACTTCTTTTTGTTTGTCAGAACAATACAAAAAGACATTCCAGTGCTTACCATCTGGGGGAAGCTGGGTAGCAAATTCAGCTGGCAAAGTTAAAAGAGCATAATCTTTCAGTGCAGCTAACCAGAGACGGCTAAGTGCAGGCAGCTCAGGTTGCACAAGTGTTATCAAACTGTCTGGTGGCAACTCATCTATAGTACCAAAATCATCCTCATCCTCCTCTGTGCTCTTTGAAACACGCTTTGGTTTGGTCTCTGCTTCTTTCTTAATTTTCATGGCAACAACATACACCTAGAAGAAAAACAGATATGAAAGTACACGCTGTGAGATCCTAAAAAGAAAAAAGCAGCAGCCTTTCCTATGTGAAAGTAACAGATTTCATACACAGATGACTCACCGGAAGACGACTGGGAAAAAGAGACTTGCAATATATTTATATTTTATTTAAATATTTTTTCTTTTATTTCTACCAGTATATAACACTTAAGAGCATAAATGGCACTTTCCCAAAACAATCTGGCTACACGCTTTTTTCCTAAGAAAGTGTCAATTACTGCTGCTCTACACAGACATATTGATTTATATAACTGATTTCATTAAATCAATGCATCCTTACTGCAAAGATTTCTTTGACCTATATGAAGAGCTACTAGATAAATTAGAGTAATTGTCACTTTCTGGGGGCAGATTAGGTATCATAAAGACATGAAAATGGCTTTCAATGTGTTACATGAATACAAGAACGTTTATATGTTTGTCTTTGATAGATGCTACGAGAGGATAAAAGGATTTTCAAAAACTTAAATGAATATGGGAATAAGCAGACATATGAGAAAAATACAGTAAAAATAAGCATTTTTAGAAAAGAAACAGAATAGAAATAAGTGCCTTCACACAATGGATGCTCCATATCAAAGCTGCAAATTACAGTGTGAGGTGATTAACATGACACAGCTGGAATGTTAATACTTTTCTTTGTAATTTCAAAAGTAACTTCCAAGAAATTTTAATGAAAAAACCCCAAACCTTAAAAGTACTACACTAAAAGAAACCAAAATACCATTTCTGTAATTATACGTAGAGGTCTATAGCATGCAAGTAACATTTCAGCAAGCAAGGCAATGTAAGTAGTGCTAACTCTGTCTTTTGTAAATAGTTGAAGATTTCTGGTATTCCAGCCATTCCCCAACAATATCTACATTAAGCCTGTAATTTATTATGAACGCTCTGACAAACCCCTAGTTAATTAACTGCAGTATTTTACCAGAACATATTGTAAAGTTGTTTGGTTTGGAGGGGGGGTTAAATTTATGAGCAATAAGATGGGAGGAAAATTAAAATCTGATAGGCTATGAGTATATACTTTAACACAGAAAAGTGCAGTAAAACAAAGAACAATCAAGCATCAGTGTAAATTTGGATTGACAGAATGGAAGGAAAAGGAATAGAGAATGATACAGAGATTAAAACATCCCAGGAGTGGAGTTGCAACAGGTAAGGAGGACAGGAGGCGCAAGGCTCACTGGCTGAACAGCCAGTGAGGTGTGAGGCTGCTATTATGCCGCCAAATCTCTTCAAACTTTTAAAGATTTAATGGTCAATGTTTACCTCAGCCCACGCTTTCAGAACCGCAAGTTTTTCCATAGTAGTCGCACTCTCTCGGTAAAGCTGGCTAGAAGATCCCTTTCCTGCTTGCACTTTATCCAGGGAAGAGACAAGAAGGTTGTGAACTCGGCGGAGGTCATTCAGGTCACTTACAACCCCACTTCCTATCCAAGCGCTACATACCTAGACAACAAAGTTTAAAATAATTCTAAACTAGGAAAAAAAACCCCAACAACCTTATAAATGAAAAAAAAATCTGTAAGAAAACAAAAATAAACACCACAGAAAGCATTAGCAGCTCTCCTCCTCCTTAATACCAAAAAATCCGAAGTTCTCCTTTTTTCCTCTCCACCCACAATAACAGAATTGCTCAGGTGAGTGGCTACAAAGGCTGTATTTGCAAAGCACATTACAATGGAACTTAATAGACACATGGAAAATACTTAAAATAGTTTTTTTAATCATCCACAAATGGGTAATAACAATTTTTGGATTCTGTTCCGAAGTGTCTGGTCAAACCATTCAAGCAGTGAGTCACTGTGAAGAATATATTGGACAGCAATCAGTAAAAGTACATCTTTAAAAACCCACATCTCTCAAATATTAAAGCTCCATACTAATGAGAAGCTTTCAAGATCATTAATGTCAAGAAAACACCAAGAAATGAGTGAGATAAAAATCTTTAAATAGCTGAGCTCTGATCTGTACAACAGTACCACTTTCTAGACCAATCAATAGCAGACATGGTGGACAGACAGTTGGGTGTCTCCCCCTTCTCTTTCAAACTAAATGGACCCAAAGAGGTATTTTAAATCCAAACATCACACAGATCAGCTGCTCCTTTCTAGTGCTATACATTGGCATGCATCCCCTGAAACACATTCACGCGCAGACATCATACAGGCAACAGAAGAATTCTGGTGCAGCTGCTTTTCTAGAAAAAGAAAAAGGGACAAATTCTTCCAAAAAAGCTGCCTTGACTCTGGTGGTGATTCTACAATGATGAGGAACAGAATCACAGAATCACAGAATAGTAGGGGTTGGAAGGGACCTCTGTGGGTCATCTAGTCCAACCCCTCTGCCGAAGCAGGGTCACCTACAGCAGGCTGCACAGGACCTTGTCCAGGCGGGTCTTGAAT
>Ga0065711_1049463_pt1 | contig 11300 bp, 6 predicted proteins | sample Hoacrofraction12_FD_59098 | JGI IMG/M metagenome (GOLD analysis project Ga0065711, IMG submission 59098) | Hoatzin crop microbial communities from Cojedes, Venezuela - Epithelial fraction 12 v2 (version 2) | ecosystem: Host-associated > Birds > Digestive system > Esophagus > Crop | place... | reverse complement strand
TTTTTTTTTTTTTTTTTTTTTTTTTTTTTTTTTTTTTTTTTTTTTTTTTTTTTTTTTTTTTCTTTTTTTTTTTTAAGTACAATTGAAAAAGGCAAAGCAAGGAGTAAAAGCACACTCTCCTATGACTGGAGATTGGTTATGTTAAAGATTGTTAGTCAATTGTTAGTTAAACCAACTGAGTGGTTTAGTATGTATTGCCAGTTGTGTTGGACTGCTCTGAAACTGGGCAGTATTGATGGCCTCTGTCATGACTTTCTCTAATGACTTTTTCTCTTTTAGACCATGTGCAGGTCCGAAGTGGTAGGACTTGCCTTAGGTTGGCTCTGTCTCTGTGTAGCAGCTCTCTTGAGAGCTACTGAATCTAATTTTCTGGGGGAGGTAGCCTGTCCTGAATACAGGTGTTTTGCCAGCCTGAACCTGAAGGAATGAAGAACATCACTGGACATCTCAATCATAAAGTGCTGCTGTTGTTAATTTATACAATTTTTGTCACTTTGCAATCGTTCTGCCATTCTTGTATGCTTTGTCTTTTCTGATTGGGTAGGGGTTTTGTTGGTTTATTTTGTTTTGCCAGCTCTGTAAAGCTACCATCTCATGAGCATTTTGTTACTCACATTGCATTCTTGTACTGTACCAGAGTTGGTGACCATGTTCCATCGGTGGAAGAGATGAATGAAAGCCGCTGGCTATATTTCAGGTGACACTGTGCTTTCCTTTATACCAAATTAACCTGGTGCTTGGCTTTCTCCATCTTTATAACACAAAGGGTGTGCTCTTTTTCTATACTACGGCATGCTGCTGTTGCTTTTCCTTTTCTGCAGAGTGCTGTAGATGTTCCTCAATTCTGAGTCTGTTCTCTTCTGAGCTGGGAGAGTGTGGATCACACGTCATGTCTTCCGCTTAAAAAAAAACCCACAAAACATCACATCCTTTGACTCTTGTGTATGGGTAATTAATGAAGCGAAATTAGTGTTTCTGGCCTGGGAAGACTTGAAAGCTGATATATCATGGATGCGATCCTATGATCCTTAATCACACAGGTATTCTTAAGTATTCCTTCAGAATCCTGGTCGTCTGCAGTTGATGGTTTCTAGAACTGATACATGGATAGAGAAAGAAGGAAAAAAAAAAATCTGTAACTGGCAGCTACAGGAGAGTGTGTGTATGCACATATACGTTTGCATATACAAATATATACAGAATATTTGTATAAAAAGAAGTCTTTGGGGTGGGGCAATGGTAAGTTTTTCACGTATCCTGTGACACTTGAAGGTTCCCAGCCAACTACTAAATTTGCCAGAGATGCAGTATGTTAGCTTGTACAGAGAATTTGAGAACTATTATCTACTACAGTCAGTCTTGGCTGTTGCCACACTAAATACAGATGCTAGAATGTAATAAAGCCTGGTATTTTGGTAATTTGTCGTCTATGTGTTTCAGGGCCTTGGAAAGGTTTTTGAAGTATCAGAAGAAATGGTTCCACCCACTTTAAAATGACATAGTGGAGAACTTGAAGTAGTTCTGTTTTTCGTACCATTCCTTCCCATACACTTGGTTTCCACTTTGCGTTCCACATTTTGTTTGTCAACCGTTTTCTGCCACACTGCTTAAATTACTGAATTATACATAGGCTTAGCCTTTGAGGGATCAAAACTGAGTAACTGCTCTCCTACGTGTGATGCTGGAGTTCTAGCTGTAGAATAAGGACCAAGAAGGTCAGGAGTCAGTTAAGAGCAGAAAAGGGGTGCTTTGGTATCGAGCGTTAGGAGCTCAGCAATAGTCCCTTTGCTATTTTGGAATTCTGAAAGCATGAAAAACCTTTTATGCCTCAAAATCAACAAAAAAAAAATTTAATTAGGGAAGAGTGAAGAAATATGCTTTAATTGGATGTTTACTGTAGCATACTCTTGTCTACAGATTCCAGTAAACTTCCCAAGGCAGAAATAAAGATGGGTGAACTGTATGTACCAGTAACTGTCTGTACTGAAGTATTAGGGTATCTATCAAATATTGAATTGATGCCAGTGGGGGAAGTAGATGGATTTTTCACCAGTTTTGGGATATATGTGCATTACAGCTGGAAGACTGCTCATATTCTTCATCTGACATCTGCTTTTTAAGAGTTACTTATTTGAATTCCTACTGTACACCCTCGGGGAATCCACACACAACTGCTGCAATGGGCTTTCGGAAAGGGTGGAGGGGAAAACAAAGATGCTTGCTGGCATCTGCCCTGCCCTGGCCTTGGCTGTCCCACAGCCGACGTGCCCCCCAATCCTCAGCGCGCAATCTGCGCTTCTCCAGCAAAACACTGTTTTCACCCAGAGCTTGCTTCCTCACCTGCCTGTCTGCTAGGGTTTGAGCAAAAGACCCCAGTCGTTAGCAAGGCTACCCTCTCTGTGTCCCTGATCTCTGAGAGGGGATATGCGTAAATCAACCCCGTAACAATTTTTCTTAACGTAAAAACTGATTAAATAAATGAGAACTGATATTGGCCTTTACAGCACATCTAAATTACAGGAAGCTTTTTAAACATACTTAAGGATGTGAGATGGATTTTTTTTTTTTTTTTTCTTTGAACAGGAAAAAAAATTATGTTGAAGACATACATGCATCAGCTTTACTTTTTCTTTAAATTACAGAAGTAGTAAAGGACGGATGACATAACTAAATGTTTTCTGCGCTTCTCTTCACTGCAAAGGAGTTTGGGAGAGATTTGACTGGGTTTTGCTGTTGTTTTGTTTCAGGTGATAAACATGAGACTTTCTTAGAAATATGGGGGCAGGGCCTGCAAAAGCATGATGCTTGTCATGAGACCAGGGTGTATATAGCTTGAAACTTAAACAGACTGACTTGCTACATAAAAATAAAACTTCCTATACAATTCTGCTAAAGTAGGGGTTAAGAGATCTAGTATGCTCATTAAAAGATACAAAAAGTAGCCATGGGAATTCAGAATAGCAATGTATTTTGTGTTACTCTGTGAACTGAGGAACACCGTTTGGAACAGGAACTGGAGAAAAAATAAGTGATTTATAGTAAACAATTAGAAATACTCAAAGTAGAAATTCACATGAAGAATAACTTTGAAAAAAATTTAAAAAGGGTAAGTCTGTGTTGATGTACTATTTCAATATTAAAAGAAACATCTGTAGTAAGAGTTTTTTTCTAGAAGTTGAACCATTTTAATATAGAAAAGCTCTATTTTCCTCTTCAGCACAACAATGAACCCAAACACCTGGCCTGTGATGTACCATGACTTTTCACTGAACACTATGGCCATCCTGCTTTGGTCCTCCACTAAGCTCCCTTCCCTTGCGTAAGGGCAGTTAAAATCCCCCAAACAAATGCACAGCCTTGTAAGTTCAGTAAAAGCTGAGACACTCAGAATTGTCTGGGTTTTCGTATGTACTGTGAAGTGGATGGGTAGCCCAGGAATTTAAAACTATTTAGGGAATGCAAGCTATGTTCATCTTCTGGAATGAGCTTCTCAAACTCCCTGTTGATATTGCCAGTTGTATGGCTAACTCGAGGGTGGTTGCTGTGTGTAGTGCATTGAATCTCCCCAACGTGCAGCTGGAGTTTGGGAAGCCAGAAATCTTTTTCTTTTCTTTTTATGTGTATTAGTAAAGGAATGCGCAATCTTATGTATGTTGGCATCCTGGGTCGGTTTCCTGACGTTGCTTGTCAGCTTTCCGCATGAGGCTTCATTAGGTAACTAGTTTGCCTGCTGAAAACCCTTCTTATCATGTCTTCGCTGCTTAGTGATAGTCCAGGCAGTGACATCTAAGCCCTTGTAACCTTTCCGAGTTCTTGTGTGTGACACTTTATTTTAGCATATGTTACAATCCAGTACTCAATCCGTCTGTCCAATGTTCCCTTAAACTGGTGAAGCTTTTTAGTATGGAGGCTGGTCAGTGCCAATGAATTCCAAGGCCAAATACGCCTAAGGGTTAAGATGACGCTGTATGTGGAAAGAGGAAGTGATGAGGAAAGAAAAGAGACTCAAGAAAAAAGTCCAAGCAGAGGACTGGATCAGCACTAGCTATATGTGGCTGCTGCAGGCTATCTTAGAGTGGCCTTCTGGGTTTTCCCTGAAGTACGTTGTCATTTGAGGCCTTGGATTGGCTGTGAGTCCACAAGGATGACTTAAAACTTTAGTTCAACGCATACTTTTCTTCTTCTATTGTTCTATTAGAAAGTGCTGCCCTGGAAGTTATTTGAAGATATTCCCTTTTAGTTTAGTAATCTGTGCTGTTCCTGAAGGTAAATGATGTCTGGATCACTGCTTGCCTTATGTGAGCGTCTGTCCCTGGGACAAACAAATTATATGGTCTCAGCAGCAAGGTTCCGTTGGTTTCTGGTGATCCTCAGGGTTGTTGCATAAATGCTGTGGCTAGAAAGAGTTGGCACAAAGTCTAGGTAACAAAGAAATTACACTAAACCAGCTCAGTCACTTCCAAGACAGGGGAAAGAAAGAAGTTGGCCATTTCAGACAATATGTTTTTGTTATTGCGTGCATTTTCCTGCGCTTATTACGCAACATGGTAGGACTGAAACACAACACATTTGAGACTGACAATCTTACCTAACGTTTGAGGTTGGAGGTCTAGGCTCTGAAAGAGAGAACAGAGATTGAGGCATGAACAAGACTTAAAACTAGACAAGTCTAATCTTAACAAATAGCAACTCCCAAACCAGACCAGAAAAACCTGAACATAATTACAAGGATTAAATACCCATCTTGGATAGGAGCACTATGTGAAAAGATGGTTCAGTAATAAGATGCTTGCTAACTATGCAAAAGTGAGTAGTAGACAGTTTCTTATTAACACATTATTCTGTAATCATCCACCATCTCATTATGCAGACCCTCCCTCACTCCGGTGGGAGACCTGACTAAGCAGGCCTCTTGTTAATCCACTGTGGCTGTGTTGTGTTAGGTGAATGAAACTTGAAGCAAATTAATATTATGAGTCTTTATAAAGTATTTTTGTTGCTTCACACAGTGCATTAAAACTTGGTGTGTGTGGCTTCTTTTAATTGTATATTTGAGCCATTCTGAGGCCTATTTGGCAGCTAAGGTATTTTCTGTGTCAAATATTTAGGCTAGTCTTATCCTTAGTCTCTGGTTTCGTGCTCATGGACATAAGGTATGTTCTCCACTGAAGATGATGTCACCTGTTCTCACCTGAAGAAGAGTTCACCTTTTAAGGCAAAAATAGTATTTGTCAGTGTCCTAATAAAACTGGCAACAAAGGTAAGCAGTTGATGCTGAGATGGAGTTAAAGCTGTTATCTATAGGTAGTTGCTGTTTGAGTGAAAAAATACCTTGTTTATAGCTATATAACTGCAAGGGTATAATGGACAGCTCTTCCTCAAACTATTCTTATAACCTCTCTGAATGCAGCTTTGCTGGGTGCTTAAAGTGCTTTTAAAATGCATTCTGCCAAACTTACAGCATTTGCAACCCTCAGTAACACCACTTGCTTTGTTTTCCTAATGTCTCTGTAGGGTTGGGGTTGACCCAGATCAGGATCCTCCACCTACTAACGACAGCTTTCAAGTCTTACAAGGAGTAAGTAATGACATAACTTCTCTATTAGGTGATCTCATTTTGTAACTAAGATGATAAAGAACTGCAGAAGCTACCTGTATGGATAAAACCTTTCTCTCTTTGCTGGCAAGTCAGTGATGCATATTACTTGTAATATTCAAGTAATGCCTACCAAAAAACATTCTGTGGTATTGGGTATAATGCTGCAGTGTTTGAATTCTTGTGTATGCTCTATTTACAGGGCATCAAAAGCCTTCCCAAATCTACTAATACACTCTATTTAACAATGTGCTTTCCTCTTCCCCCACCTGCCCAACATGCTTGCTTTCGACATGCTACAGCATAAACTGCCCTCCCCAAGACTATCCCAGAGATAATCCTCTTGGCTTCTGTTCAATAATTGATACCCAATTTTGGCCCTTGGACTTGCTTAGAATCCAAGATTGAGTTCTCAGATCTGATTTCTGCTCCTGTATACTGTGTCTCAAGCCAGCTGGATCTTACCCGTAATACCTACCACCTGCATGAGGCAAAAGGAGCACTAGAAATTTGTCATTTATATTTAGGAAACTGTTGCTGTGAACCTCTATTGCAGCTTTCTATGTAGCGTTAACAACCCAGGAGTTGACTTTTTTCCTTGCAATATGCTATCGACAAACAAGACTGTCAGAAGACTGTGGTTTGTAGCAGAAATTTCAGTTTTCCTTGTCTATAAACCGAGCGAATTCACAGGAGGAGCGAAAAGTTGGGGGGTGGGGAACACAAAACATCACAACATTTCCTGAGGCTTCACTGGGAACTTCCTCTGTCCAGACTTTAGTTTATACTCTCCCAGACTACTGCTTGACACTAATTGTTCAGTAGCACAACTGGTTGCTTATGTAGGAATCTGCTAGAGGAAGCTGAGTGGCAGGAAAGACAGACGGTGTTGGACCCAGAGGATGCACAGGGTGCAAGTGTATGAACCCTGCTTTGTAAACCTCGGGTGGTATGGTGCTAGTGTTCGGGCTGGTCGGATACATCCATGGGATACTTGCTGTATTTGGGATCAGCTTTCTTATTAGTGGTTTCTCCTGCCTCGCCTTGTTTTTGTCACAGGTTGTACAGGTGAGATACTTGCTCAGGAAGCATCTCTTCCATTGCAGAAGCTGCATTAGGCTTCTCTGTGTTCGTTGTAGAAGCCTGTGTCCAGCACACAAAATAGATTCTGAAATGGTGGGTTTTGGTACCAAAAAAGGTGAACTTGGTTTTGTAGCTATCTGGAAGCTACCAGAAGGCCAGGCCTCAAAACACCTTCTACAATGAAGGCCACAGTTATTGCATAAAACCAAGGTTAGGAAGTGGTATCGTGGTAAGATGGCTTTGGCCAGTTCAGCCTGAGCTTGTCAGTATTTGAGGAATTGCTTTAACAGAGCATGGGTATTCTGTTCTCATTCAGTGTCTGTGTGGAAATAACTTGTTTGCCTTTTTCCCATGTAAACATAAAGCACTTACCCATTTGTTTCCCTCTTTAGCTGTGCATTGCATTCCTTATGGATGCTGTTAGTCAGTTCCCTTTGGATTCCTTTTTCTTTCAGCACACCAAGATTAGCAGCATGTCACAGTTATGTACTAAGCTTTAACTCTTGGTGCATCATAGATTTTTTTCAAATCAGAAGTAGACAGGGCAATCCCATCCTGTTCTTTTTCTAGTAGTTTGGAAGATGATTCATACAAGGCGTTCTCACTTCATCTGTTTTCCTGTGTTTAACTTTGGCCTCTGGCCAAAAAAGCCCCAGAACAGTGACAAAAGTACAAACAAATGCAGCTGCAGACCAGCTGGTGCGATGACTTGCAGCACAGCTAGTAAAGGGATTCTGTTTAACCCTGTTACCACTTCAGAGGTTGATCTAGCACTTAAGAAATTTGCATGACCTTCCTCAGTTGTGATTTTATACAGATTCCCTGTTAAGCATGTTTCTTTTTAGTGTGATGCATTTCACCAGGTTTGTGAGAGCTTATCAGGTATGGTAAATTCCCTTGTACCTTGGAAGCAAGGCAGCAACAACCTCAGGGCAAGGACATCAAATAGACCTAGATAAGGAAGCCAACCAAGCAATGAACAGGAATCAGTCTGGATTATTCCAGTTCGCTTATTTGTGGAGGGCGAGGGGGGCAGGACATCAGTGAGGCTTATTTATCAGTTTTGGACTTATTTCTATCTCCATTACCGCATTAACTGTGCGATAAGCTTTTAGAGTCAAGGGAACTGGATGGCAGAGGGCTCAATAAGGTAACTTGAGGATAGTGAAGAGCGCATACTTCTCTGCACAGTTATTTCTGGTCTTTCTAGGGAAAGTAACCTTCTCAGTATAAGCATATCTCTAAATAGCTTTCTTCTGCAGTCTAAGTACAATATTGAAGTAATTTGGCTTTTTTGGACAGGATGTTATAGTGCGAATGATTGGAATGTATGATTTGAGGTTTTTTCTGCATGAAAAAATGCAGTGTGTTTTTATCTTATTTTCAGGACGGCCCGGATTCTGAAAGAAGGAACAGGACGAAACAGGAAAGTGCATGGCTCTTCAGGCTATGGTATAGCTTTGACCATAAGTATCCTTTTGAAAACACAGCTTTGCTTCAAGACATGAGCTGTTCAGGTTTTTTCCTTTCCACGTGCCCATATGTAGCCTTAAGCACTTGAGGAGTCAAACATGAGAAAGATCAAGTATTTGACAGGTTCAAGGCACTAAACGGAAGCTTGGACTTGCTGACTCAGAAGTCAGACCTTTCATTTCTCTGATTAACAGGGGATGAAAACCAGTCAGATCTAGCAGCTGAAGTTCTTCCGAAACAAGACAGCCAATTAACTATTTCAGACCCTCTGATTTGTTCCATTAAGCTGTTCTCATCTTCACTGACGCTCAGAGCACAAACTAGTTTTCCAGTTCATTGTACATGCCTGACCCCCAGCTTATTGTCCTGAAGAGCCATCTGCTTTTGCAGATGCAGATAAGTCCTCTCTGAAGCCCATCACTGATTCAGGAAGTTCTGGAACTAAAAATCGGTGTGATCCAGTTTATTCCCTTCAGTATATCCAGAACCTCCTATGGGTGTTGAAGCAGAGAGTGTCCTTGAGTGTAAACAGTATTGTACAACCTTTCTGAAGCTGTTATTACAGTATTTAGATAGCCTTGTTTAAGCTTCTGAGCAATTTTTGTGTAGCTGTCCTGTCTTTCATGCTTGTGTTTCTTTAATCTACTTAGTATATTCTGAATCAGTATATCATACAGGTTCCCCTGCTTAGCAGCTCACACTCAGTGGAAAGTGGAAAGCTAATCTTGTGGCCATGGCAAGTCACTTATACCCGGAAATTCAAAGACTTTTCAGTTTTTGATTCATAGTAATATCTGGGGCAGTTAAATGTATGTCAATATCTCTGACAGGGCCTTAATCTTGTTGCAGCTTGCATCTGAGAAATGAGGCTTCTCACTGGCGTCTTGTCCGTTGGCGATTGAGATATCGATGGCCTGGTTGGAGAACAGTAGTTTCCTTCCATGCTTGTGCATCAAGATTTCTCACCCAGGGAAACGCAGGCATTGTATTGAAAGCATTCAGATCCTAACAGCAGTTGCCTGTTCAGGAGAAAATCTGTTTGTGACTGACGCTTTCAGATGCGGCAGTAGTGGGCCAAAGCTTAGAAGGGTGTGCATGTGCTAGGTTAAATATTCATAGATGGTAGTAATTTTTAGTTACCTTTATTACCCTTTGCATAGTGGCTAGTGTCAGTGTATTGAGGTCAATTTTTGTTATTAAAAAAAAAGGACTGGTAAAAGCACGGAAGGGTCTGGCTGTGGCTTGCTACTATTTTTATTTTTATTTTTTAAGGAGGAAGCAGAGCCATCCTCTTCCTCTGCCTTTACAAAAGGGATGTGTGCTGTGAAAAAAGGAGTAGTTGGCAATGCTGACTTCCCCTCAGCTGATGCTAGCACAAGTGTGGTCTCCAGCAGCTGCAGCAAGGCCTGGGGGAGTGCTAGGTGAAACTTACAGCTTGATTAGCTGTTTGACAGAAACTTCAAGGATGCTAGTAATGCACTTGCTTTTTCAGTGGTCACTAGCAATCTTCAGGGAAGGTTTCTGTGAACTTTGTGCCAAGGGAACTGACAGCCAGAGGCAGAACTGTCTTACTGTATCTTGGAGAGGTAAAATTCTGCTGCTTCTGTTGCAAGGAGGCATTCAGACAAACGTTGGCTGGGTGGGCTTAAATAGCGCGAAAGGGATGATCTTTAGAATTGCCACCTCTGTAGTCATGGCTGAAGGTCAAAAGATTTTTTGCTGATGCATTCACTTGGTTTGTGAGTAGAAAGGCAGGCTGTCTCAAAATACGCTCTCTGTAAGGGAACTTAACTTGAGAAAGATGTGAGTAAGCTGCATTTGGCAGCGTGCTCCGACGCTGGCTATTGCCTGCAGAGTTCTGTGTGGATGGATAACCAGGAACTTCATTCCTCTGGAATGCAGAGTTCATTGAATGTCATAGGCTGTTCCCTGGGTTCACCCACAATTGTTTAACATGAAGAAAACTGCAACTTTGACGTACCACGTGTCTTTTACAGGGTTTGTTTTTTTATGACCGAGTCACTGTGTGCCCGTCTGCCACAGGGCAGTGTGGAGGCTGGTAGGTTAGTGGGAGGGGGAAGGGTTTATTTCTTGCCAGGGCTGGGTGTAGCCGCACTGTTACTGGAGCAGGGAAGGAGGAAACATAACTCTGCAGTGGCATAATCATGCTGTTCTATGCTCAAGTAAACATGCTATGCCAGGCTCTGCTAAAGCGGAGGGATGCGTCTCTGCTAAAACAGCTCCCCCTTTTAATCCCCTCTTTCCACTAAGCACCTTGATCTGTTGAGAGGATCAGCGAAACTGGTATATTCACAAATGGGCTTGATTCCCTCTGTGCTTAGAGGCCTAGGAAAGTAACTAGAATACATTTAAAATAATCAGACTGACTTAAAAAAAAACCTTGACAACCCAAAACCCTGTGGTCCTGATTTTCAGACAATGTTTGGATGTCTTGGCACTCTCATCCTGAGCTCTGTTCTTGTCCAGTCAAGATCATCATGCTGCTCTGTGGCAGGGACACTTTTTTGACTCCTGAGGCATATCATCAGTCTGGAGTGTTAGTGTGAACAAATATGGATTCACCTGGGGGCACACCTATGAAAACAGGTGTAAAGACACCTTCCTTTTCCACTCCGATGCCCTCTCAGTGTAATCTAGGCAGCACTGCTTTCCTTCTATGCTGTTACATAGTCCTTGCCTTACGGTTTCCCCTTTGCCTTCCTGAGGCTCTGTGTGGTATGTATAGGTGCACTGCAGAGATGTATTTGAGCCTTACCAGAGTAAGAGCTCTGGTTGCATCTCTGGACCAGCTAGCAATTCAAGTGGCTGCGTTGCTTGGAGGATGTTGGATGGACAGTATTTCTGTGTTTCCCTGTGTTGAGCCATGTAAGTATGTGATCTTGTTACCTCTAGCTTGCAACCTCAACACCATGCTCCCAAATCCAGAGCAGAAATACCCTTGGACCTAGTAACACCAAAGCATTTGTACCTCTGCTTGCTCCTTTTGGCCCCAGAGAGTCCAAAAGCTGGAAACGTTGCAACTGTTCAAAACATTTAAGAATAGAGTTAGCTAGTTGCCCTTGCAGAAAATGCGCGAGTGAAGAAGCCGCCCTTGAAAGGAGCAAGGGGAACATCGGGGGGGGGGGGG
>Ga0065711_1049462_pt1 | contig 11300 bp, 8 predicted proteins | sample Hoacrofraction12_FD_59098 | JGI IMG/M metagenome (GOLD analysis project Ga0065711, IMG submission 59098) | Hoatzin crop microbial communities from Cojedes, Venezuela - Epithelial fraction 12 v2 (version 2) | ecosystem: Host-associated > Birds > Digestive system > Esophagus > Crop | place... | reverse complement strand
CCCCCCCATTTTTTGTTATGTGTCTGGATTGTACTTTAGCTCCTTCATCCCCTTCAAATTTAAAAAAAATTAAAAAAAATTCCTCTTTTCTTGTTTTTTGTTCAATTAATCTTTGTGAGACCTTAGATGAGCACCCAAAGCATATGTATTTTCTTTTCAGAAATCAAGACTGGATCAAGATCACTTCCTAAGGATAACTTCAATGTCCTAGCCAAGGCTTGGATGCATGCCAAGGATAGAGTACCACATACTTAGCCTTTTCTAAGGCTTCTCCTCAAGCTACTGGTCACTGTCGGAGACAGGAAATTGAGCAAAAAAGTCCTTGGACTGGAGGTTTTCCAAAGATTTATCACTTGGCTGAATCTGAGTAAGTTTTCACAGGTTTGATAAAATTTCATGTGAGGGATATGAATTAACTCTTCTGACTGATGTCAGCTGCTGCCTCAGAAGCATGAGGTCAGGAGAGGTTTACAGTAAGACTGCCAGGCTTCACGTAGGTAAAGCTGTATACTGCATCTGCTCTCATAATTAGAAATGACTGCATCATTTCCCAGAAAAACTAATTGGACATAGGCCTCACCCAGCATGAAAAGTTTCTGAAGATGAGATCTTTCTGTGCTCTTTCTTTCTCTGTGGTGCAGAGTGAGAACAACAGTGCTAGTGGGAGCAGGGGATGCCACGATCTCAGGATACTCACTGATTAGCCACACTTTTCAATGCTGGATCTGGTCTCCTTTGATGGTATCTTCATCACAGATGACAGCATAGGTAACATAAAATCTTCCTTAGATGAAATCTGAGAGTTTATGTGACCATCTCAGACCAATTTTCTGCAACCGTAGGGTCAGGGTGTGTGCTTTGACATCTGCCTGCCCCTTGTGGGCTGCATTAATTCAGCATCCACAGCTCCTGGGCTGGATGAATTCAGAGGAGGTGTAACGTATCTGTGCCTTTCCCTAAATGCACACAGAAGCTCAGGACTAATTGCTGGACTATTTGGACTCTGGACTCTAGAAGCCGCAATGCTGTATCAGTTATTCCTTGTCTCCTGGAAAGCAAAGTCAGCAGTTGTATTGAGACCTCCCATTTCCTGAAGCCCACATGACTCCAGTTTGGCCCATCTTGGATTTGGGGAAAAAGAAAAACACAGTCGGTCAAACTACATAAACCCTTTCTTTCATGAAAAACATGTATGACTCATGAAGGATGTTCACCATAGATTTTCTTTTGCATTCAAAACCAAACTGAGTTTCTATTCGATGTATTTTATTCGCAACATCTGAGTCTTATGTGAGCTACTCAATTAAGAAAGGATTTTTTTGTCCCCTTAGGTTAATTGTGTTTTCCATTGCATTTAAAATATCATTTTTTTATTGTAATGAGGTTATGTTAATCTTAGTCCGTGTCAAAAAGATAATAGAAATAAAGCACACAAGCTTGCTTCTATTTTCAAGTAAAGCATCAATCCATATGAGTATAACCAGTCATCAGCAGCCTGTACTCTAGAAATCATTTCAGCTTGACAATTCAGAATTTTCTGGGTGGGGTAATAGGCAATATATGGGATTCATATGACACATTCATGTACAACAGAAAAAGAAAGGGAGAGTGCAAGATCTTTTCCCATTGATATAGTAATTCTGGTTCTAATGGCGTTAGTTTTTTCAGATGAAAGCTGAGAACTTTTGAACTTCTCATCATATGCAGACAAGTATGAACAAATGAACTATCAAAAGGTTGTGTTTCAGAGAATAAAGGTCAAATAAACAGTGCTAGAATGTTCTGCACAATTAGGTTTCATTTGGGGGTAAAATTTGTTGTTCATTTTGAATCTAGAACACAATTTCTGCAAACATTTTAAATTTTCCTAATTTCTCTCTAAATAGTGATAGCATTGAAACAAGGCTAGAATAACTAGCTCATCAGTGGTAAGCTATTTTGTGCATGCAGACACATTTTACATACTACACATCTACATAAGACATACATATATAAATATAGGCACAGACATATAAATAGTTGCTTATCATTGATGTCAGTTCAATTTTCTGTCAAAATCAAGCTTGGCACAGATTATTCTGGGTCACTATCACTAGAGAAAATAAGTAGAAAATGCTATCTTAAAGCATTAAAAAATCAAAGGGAAAGTTGCCAAATAATGAGATCAGCTTTAAAGTCATGACAGTTAAGATCATTACGTTTTCCCCTGACGTTCTGATAACTAAAAGTTTATGTTTTTCTAATGAAGCCAGAGACTCTCCTGTAATAACGTAGCTCTGGGAACCGAAGTTTTGGTGGTGTTGAACATCTCAAGATCTACAAAAAAACATTGTAGAGCTGAATACTGCCATCTATCTATCTATCTATCTATCTATCTGTCTGTCTGTCTGTCTGTCTGTCTCCCTTTTTCTGGCTCTTCAGTGCCTGTGTGCTGGAGGTACTCCAAGCAGGCAATACGACTGTACATTACCTTTGCTCAAAGGTATTGCTCTGCAGTCCAAACCAGTGTGTGGGAAATGGTGTGATGAGGCCTGCCTGAGCTTCAAAACTGAACTACTGTTGCAACCTAAAATATTAATCTAGATGTATCCTATGTCATGGTGAATATTTTCTCTAATCTTGTCTTGCTATTACTATAATGTACAGAACCACACAACAAGCAGAATGGAGACAATGCTGTGAATTAGTGAAGCCCCAGATTATAAGGCTGTGGAAGCTTTGTATTTCTCTAAATTCTTATCTTTAAACATCATACTTAACTGTACAACTATGTGAATAGTTACAATTTTTAAAACCATTAGAACTGGACATGAATCAGTGTTGTCTAGAGACTTCAGGTTCAAAACATGGCTAGTAATTTGTGTGTGAAAAGTTAGGAGATTTCTAAGCATTTCCTGATGATTGAGCCCTCTGACAGCAGCTCAGTCTCCGTTGACCTCTCTCCCCTTGGATGAGATTAACCCTTCCTTAGCAGGCATGTTGCTCGCTATGACACGCACCGATTCCACTCTTCTCCTGTCTCTCCAGATTTAGTAAAGCAAAGATCGAGATACCATATTTCCTGTTGTTGATAAAACAGAATTTACTTCATAGAATTGTGTCACAGACAGCAGTTTCATTACCAACAACTTCTTATTTCTTCACAGATAGACTTACCTTACCAGTATCTACATATTACGCGAACAGGTTTATTGGCTATGTCCTGGACAGTGCAGCGGTCGTGCAGACGAACAGCAGAGCAAAAGTATTTCTGGAGAGACGTAATAAGAAAGTAAGAAAACAAATGCAATTGAAGGGAAAGCTGCTGCTTAAATTACAAAACAGTATTAAAAAAACCTCCCAACTATTCTGGCACAGTTTATGCTGAAGTAGCACAACCTGTGCCTTGTGGTTGTGTGACAGGAGTAGGACGCAGTGCAGTGGCCCTGTGTCCGAGTCCAACTGCTCCTCCTGGGGAAGACGGCAGAGTGTGAGGTCTCCAGAAGAGGACCATCAGGGAGCATAAATGTTGTCACCTGACTCACGGCTGAAGAGGTACGTGTGTATTTTAAGAGCCTGAAACTGCAGCTGTCCCCAGGCTGTATTGAAACCACAGGTCACGAGGGTGACTGAGGGCTTCACTGCCAGTTGTTGGTGTTTAGTTGATATTTATACCTGGCTTCCAATCCGGAATAAAGGGATAATCAGGATGTTTGTATTATCAGAAGGAGAGGAAGATCTAACGTGGTTCTTTCAGCAACAAAAGAAAAGAAAAAAGAAGTGTGAATGGATAGGCTAAAGCAGCAGAGAGAGCAGTGTTGGCTGCCTGGGGAAAGCAAAGTGCCTCTCCGCCTAGACTGAGGGGGAACAGGGTGTTATTTGCTGCTGCTCATCACTGTGTGACTTTGCCTAGTTCTTGTATTGAACTGCAAATTGACTGAAAATGCAGCTCAGCCCTAGAAATGCTGTGGAATTCACTCTCCTGACTGTCAGGAGACAAGATCAGTCTGTGATATTTCTGGCAGATCCAATATTACACTACGGCATGATTACAGCATGCCAGGAGTATCCCGATGGTGTTATTTTCACGCAGCCACCCCAGAAGTATGTACAGACAGGAATGACTTCCCAGAGCTGAGATGCTGTGAAAGGGCTGCCATTTCTCCATCTGTCTGTCCCTATCGTGTTACTTGAATTCCATCACCAAATATCAGGCTGCCATGAGCTAGCACTGTGTCACGGTTACGCTGCTGTAAATGTCACTGCAACTGGTTCATGGCAAGATTCATTAAAGACAAACATGTACAGAGACAAGTACTTAACTTTTCTTTGTGCCTTGAAAAAAAACCTCCTCCGGTATTTAATCTTTTGAGACTGTCTGTGCTTGCTTAAGGCGAGGTTGGACAGGGCTTTGATCTAGTGAAAGATGTCCCTGCTCATGGGAGGAAAGTTGGGCTAGACCTCTAGTGGTCCCTTCCAACCCAAACCATTCTATGATGCTGTGATTCTATATAAAGAGATATGGATGAGGCAGTAAGTTTGCAGGCAATAATGAGCCATCTGCAGACATTGTGGAATTCCTGTTGGGTGCAAGCTAGTCACCAAGTTCTTCAAAACCTGATTGCCTGAGAAAAGGTACTTGCCTTTGCAGAGCTCTTCAGGATGTGAACTGAGCTGCTTAACTTTGCAAAACCTTCCTGCTCGGAGTTCTTAATCATATTTGATATATATATGTACGTAAATTTGTCAAACTTATTTTGCTCATGGCTGAGCCAGGTTCCAATAGGGTTTTGGAAATGCTTCTGAAACAATGCTATCCTGCTGACGTTGATTGCCAAAATCTTGTCAAGAGCACAGAAGACTATTATTTAGACTGCAGATTCAGGAAGGAGGAAACAGGTTTAGTTACAAATTTGGGCAGGACTGACCATAGCAGGATCTTATTCAGGCATGGAGAAGTACAGTCAACAGTGCAATATGTACAACATGGATTTCAGATCATTTTACTTAGGCTAGTAAAATTATAGTAGATTAAATTATACGAGATTAAAACATGGGTTTTTTCCCCAGTATAACTGCACTCTGCATGAAGACGCAATTGAGATAAAGAGTTCATATATGGAGCTCTGAATTTTTTCTCCTTTTGAATATACTGAAGTGCTCTAAAAGAATACAGGTAGCTGAAAGGATATGAAAGAAATCTGGCATCTTGGTTTGTACACACTCAAATCTTAACCAAGGGTAGCAGCACTATGAATTAACCCATTATCTGAAATTTAACTAGAAGATTTCATCCTCTAACTCTGGATGCAGTGCTAACAAGTGATAGTGATTGAGCTGGTGAAGTTGAAGTATTTCTGGTAGGCTATGACTGCTCTAGAGGATTTCTGGCTTATCTCAGAAGAACACAGAGAAAAGTAGAGGGTTCTATCACTGACTTCACTCCCTGTGCTATGGGTCATGAGAGAGCTCCTTGCTGATGGATGGACTCCCTTTGATACTCACTTCTGCCAATGGCCATGTTGTACATAGCTAAAGCAAAGACAGGTGAGGTGGGTGTTTTGGTTTGGCCTGGATAAATGCCAGGTGCCCACCTAAACCGCTCTGTCACTCCGCCTCCTCAGCTGGACAGGGGAGAGGAAATACGATGAAAGGCTCGAGGGTTGAGACAAGGACAGAGAGAGATCGCTCACCAGTTACCGTCACAGACAAAACAGACTGAACTTGGGGAGGAAAGAGAATTTAATTCATCACCAATCAAATCAGAATAGGAGAATGGGAAATAAAACTAGATCTTAAAACACCTTGCCCCCACCCCTCCCTTCTTCCTGGGCTCCACTTCACTCCCGTTTCTCTCCCTCCTCCCCCCCGAGCGGCACAGGGGAACGGGAATGGGGATTACGGTCATATCTGCTCCACCATGGACCTCCATGGACTGCAGGGGAACAACCTGCCTCACCATGGTCTTCAGCACGAGCTGCAAGGGAAGACTCTCTGCTCCGGCGTCTCAAGCACCTCCTGCCCCCTCCTTTTTCATTGACCTTGGTGTCTGCACAGTTGTTTCTTTCACATCATCTCACTCCTCTCTCTCGACTGCAGTCTCCCGGCAGTTTTTTCTTCCCCTTCTTAAATATGTTATCACAGAGGCGCTACCACCATCACTGACTGGCCTGGCCTTGGCCAGCAGCCGATCCGTTTCAGAGCCGGCTGGCACTGGCTGTATCAGACATGGTGGAAGCTTCTGGTACCTTCTCACAGAAGCCACCCCTATAGCCCCCCTGCTACCAAAACCTCACCATGCAAACCCATAACAGTTTCTTCTGCTGGTGCACGTGCAGATGTGGGAGAAATTGTGGAGTCTGAATTGCTTTCCTGCCTGCCTGGCTTCTGTCATAGACAGCTATACAGATCGGGAAAAAAGTCAGTCCAGCTATTAATTATTAAGTATCCCGTGATTCCCTCCCTATAAAGAATGGGTTGGTTTGATGTTATGCAGATGTTCCCTGTCTAGGTGACCTTCTTTTTGGTCTGGCTTCCTTTGAAACTTATCTTTAAATAAGATTTTGATATAGTGTCTCATATTACCCTACCATTTAGAAATTGCATAAAAAAAACATTTCTGTACTCTCTTGGCAAGTTTATAAAGATTACACTTTTGACTTGTTGGTCTCGCTAGTAAGTTCATATATATATGTGTGCACAAACACAATATATTTGTATTTGGTCTATAAATCATCATGCCTTCGTAACATGAAGGAAACCTTGTGAAACATCTTCTGTGTGCCTTACACCCAGGCATATCACAAGCCTGCTTGATGTGCCTTACACCCAGACATATCATAAGCCTGCTTGAGGTAAGGAAGATAGTGAAATATTCTTTAATATCTGCTTGACTAGCACAGTTATATAAACCCAGTAAAACTAAGGTTAACAGTGCCATTCTGCAACTGGTTGAGGGAATCGAATGTTTCGCACCCTCTCTGCAGGCAGGTAACACACATCTGAAGAGACTCGAATGGACTGGCACTTGGCAGGTCATGCCCACCTGAGTAAGCTAGAACAGACTATTCTGACTTCTGGAATGGTGAAGTAATCGTTTGGACCTAACTGGTCTTGAACCACAGGAAATGTATACAGAAAGGCCAGTGATTTGCAATAGAGCTTAAGGAAGAAAGCAGAGACACACTTCTATTCTGGCTTCCCTTATCAATTGTCTTGACCTCAGAAACTAAGAAAGTTCAAAGTCTGCAGGCACCGGAGCCAAAATCATGGCATCAGGCTTGACTAATATGCTTGATTAATGCATCACTCTGTTGTTAACAGATATATTGCCTGTTAGGAGCACATAAATAAATATGTGTTTGATGTTGGTGTCTTTCTCAGAACACTCCCATCATGACTGTGCCTAGTTACCTAACAATAACAGCTGCAACACTGCTACAACATCGTATCCAGCAGTTAAGATGTAATTATTCAGCAAAAAAACCCAAACATAATAAACAGCCTTAGAATTTACCTGAATTTATTAAGACAGTCTTTTGCTTTATGTTTTTCCCCTTTGTGGTTTGACTTTGGCTGATTGCAGAGAAGTACTAACAGGAGGCTTTTCCTCTGGTGTCATCACAGTAGTCACAAGAACATTGACATAACTAATATGCTGCTACAAGTCTATCAGCAAGTGCAATCCTTCATTATATCACAGCTGAATGAAATATTAGCATACTTTGTATGGGTACCTATCTAGGTATATGATGCTCATTTATGACATTTATCTTCTCTTCTAAGAAAAGATAAGAACCCTCTTGTGAAAGCTAATGAGGCCATCTACCAGATATAGGTTATATCTTAAATTATTTCTTCACCATTAACCTTCTGTAAGCTTTATAAGTAGGATTTGCACACTAGTCTGCAAAAAAGCAATTGCTTTCATGAGAATTACTCATGAATGTTATGCAGGATGCACGTGTATGTATCAGTCTGGGAAGGGGTTCCAATCTTCCAAAAGAATCATACTAACGTGTGTAACACCTTAATTAGATACTATACATGCTTTTAAAATTTTGGGTAAAACTTTAATATTTCTCAAATACTGCTAAATGGAAAGATATCAAGATAATCTGAATAACAAACTCTGTTAGTGCTAATCTGATATTTCCCACTCAGCTGTTCAGTAAGAGTACCTCAGAGTAAGTTTATGCAAAAGTGATTTGTGAATATATCATGTGAAAGCTACTAGAATTGGTGGTGGGAGATTTTACATGGGGAGACCTTCTTCCGTATTTCGGTGATGATAGCAATATATCTGAACCTGCTTGTTCCCAGATGAAAAGTAAGACATCCAGTTGTGTGAGATCTAAAAGGAACTCTTGTCAACAGATTTCATCTACTGATTACTGTGGTGTTTTACTGAAGTTAAACCACCATTTTCAGTATTCCTGATGCAGAGTTCATTTGGTAAGTAGTATTTCAATGTTAATATATGAATAGGCTAGTGTTGCTGCAGAGTCCCACCTAAGCAGCTTTACACCTGCATTTGATAAACATTAGGTTCGCATTTGCCTCTGATTAGTGTCACTACCTTCATGTACTCAATAGAGCACAATATTAAAATTAAAAAAAAAAAAAGACTAAAAATAGTTTAGTTCTTTCTTACCACTCAAGTTACATGTTCCAGTGTAAAAGTAATACTGAAATGGTAAATATGAAACATCAATCTTGGCAGGTCTTTTACAGCTATATTTCTTACACATTGTTTTGGCGAAATAGTTTTGCAATTCAAATATTTTGGCACAGGTAGTAATGGTATTATGACTTGATTGAGACATATGGCAGCAAGGAAAAGAAGAATAAATAATGTCTTCAATGACTAGTGCTTGAATAAATCTTAGATACATATTTGCTAATTGTAGCAGTTGTAGTTGTATCCACTCTCAGTTTATTTGCTTTGTACACATACCTGTTACACACCTGCCTAGAAAAATTTTAATTGATATTTGGACTGGAAGTCTTTGTGAAAGTTCTCCATGCACGTAGGCTAGTGGCTCAATATTAGGGCAAACGTGCTCAGTGCCGGCCAGATTTTTCTGTTCTGCAGCAGGGCACCACACGTGAGTTAGGAAACTGAGGCAAGTACCCTGTCTTTTTCCCTTGCTGTGCTGTGGCTGCTGCAGGCACAAGGACTGCTCTCTGCCACAGGCTGGAGGATCCCAGGTAGGAAGGACAGGGGCAGGGGTTCTGCTGCATGGGTCAGGGTTGCTCTCTAGAGCCACTGAAATTTTTTTGAAAAGAGCTTTACTATTGAAAATGGCCTTTTTCTCTCCTAGCTGATTTATGTTTTCATGAACAACTGTCCCATGACTTCTTGTTTACTAGAACCCTTAGTTACCAGAAAAAAGTCCCCTTATCTTTCCCTGCCTCACAAGCACTAAACACTCCAGGAAAATCAAGCCAAGTGGCCATTTTCAGATTTATTTTTTTAAGTATATAAGCCATCCCCGCTAAATTCTTCAAGGAAATGTAATTCTCATTTTGCCTCTAACCCACTGGGATGACACTGTGTGAGAGAGGTCAGGGAAAGGGTTTGTAGGTTGTGAGAGAAAGGAAGAGCTGACTACAATTGCTAATTGCAGCCAAGGTAACTGTGTCCATTCTGCATGGGTACATACACCTGTAGCATGTCTGTCCTATTGCCATTGACAAAATATTGTGCCTGGGGGGAAGAAAAGTGCCCCCAGGATTTTCAGTCAAAGTAAGGCTCTTCTAGACATTACATTACTTAGGGCCTCTACATTAAAGCTGCAGTTTCCCCCTGAAAGTAGTTTAACATCAATGAGCTTAATTCATAATCTAAAGAGAAATCCCCAGGTCTTGATCCCATGCTCATTAAAGCCAGCAGGAGTTTTGCCAACGTGTTGAGTAGGAACAAGTTTAGGTTACAAGTGAGTCTACCTTCCCAATGACTCCTTCATTTCAAACATCTATTTGCTTTTTTATTCAGGTAGGAGGTTTCTGTGAAGACTGCTTTTGAATGCCGGCTATCTTGTAAAACCTTAAAGAATTCACCCAGCTAGGTCAAACTACAGTGAAGAGCTTTTTGAATTAACAAACCTGTGGAAACAAACGAAAAACTGGCTAATTTTACAATGGCTTAGTACCCTGAAATGTGTTAAAAGAAAGTATTATGTGAATGATTTCTTGGTATGCAGGTATATTCTGAAAGTCACTTTAATGCAATGCTATCTTTTCTTCCTCTGTAACATACTGATCATAGTTCGATTCCTTCAAAAGAATGTACTGTTCCTCATGACTGCTGTATTAGATAGCTTTACACTTCTGTTTTCCCAGCTGGAGCATCCAACTTGGTGCGAGATGCAATAGTTTTGAGTCAAGACTTTGTCTTTTATTATTTAGACATCAGCAGTACTGTGCTGTGCTGCTCTCATTGCTCTAAGGTTAAAGCCTGTTTTGTGAAGGTGGCTTTTCCCTGCTCTTTTGTAATCGTTCTTTTCTTGGTTGTTATGGAGATAAGGCTTATGCAGTCCCTTTTCTGCTTACTTTATCATGCTCCAGGTCCAATAGCACAGTAAACAACCTATTAGGCAACTTATTTATCTATGTCAGTGCTGCAAGTTCAGACCTCTATTATTTAAGCTATGAAGCTTTTCTCAGGTAAAAAGATCGTCTGAATAATCTGAAATAGATTTTTTTCTTTTTTTTTCAAATTTCAATAGCTTTTCTGGGATTTTTAGAAAGATTAGGAAAACTGTTTTGGTAAATATGTCTTTTCCCCAGAATAACAATTTCAGTTGTCAGCTGAGCTTGTGTTTCAGCTAATAAGTACAATGCTATCCAACCTAATCTTTTGCATATAAAATAGCTGAAAACATATAAGATATTTCCGATTATTTTCTCATGAACCTCAGTGAATTAAAGTGCTTCAAATCTTCTGCTTCTCTACTAGCTCATTATATTTAACATTTATTTGAAAGCCTGTCTATGATTTTACAAAACTCTTTGAAAGTATAAGTTACCTTCCTTCACTGCATTTCCCACTGAGTAGTCCTATGAGGAAAGGCTGAGGGAGCTGGGCTTGTTTAGCCTGAAGAAGAGAAGGCTGCGAGGGGACCTTATAAACGCTTATAAATATCTCAAGGGTGGGTGTCAGGAGGACGGGGCCAAGATCTTTTCAGTGATGCCCAGCGACAGGACAAGGGGCAACGGGCACAAACTGAAGCACAGGAAGTTCCCTCTGAACATGAGGAAGAACTTCTTCCCTCTGAGGGTGACGGAGCACTGGAACAGGCTGCCCAGGGAGGTTGTGG
>Ga0065711_1049461_pt1 | contig 11300 bp, 7 predicted proteins | sample Hoacrofraction12_FD_59098 | JGI IMG/M metagenome (GOLD analysis project Ga0065711, IMG submission 59098) | Hoatzin crop microbial communities from Cojedes, Venezuela - Epithelial fraction 12 v2 (version 2) | ecosystem: Host-associated > Birds > Digestive system > Esophagus > Crop | place... | reverse complement strand
CGATGACAACAAAAATGCCGCCAAAACAGAGAGACTTATGAATGAAAACGACATACTTTTGGAGCGTCATAAAAATATGTATGATGCAGATCCCTTCTATCACAAGATGCTTGAAGGTGATAACGTTGTACCTACGTTTGAACTTCAAAATATTGTAGAAAAAGAAAAGAATGAAATAAAGGTTAGCATTCCTAAGATAAAGAAAAATGGAATAAACGAAAATAAAAAAGATGAATGCGTCTGGGTCAGAATAGATTTCAATGATACCTTAAAGCGTTGGAATAGGCTTTATTATGTAGGAACAAGAAAAAATAAAGCAATAGGTAAAAATGATAGCGGATATTTCATAAAAGGCTATAGCTTCGTAATCGGTACCGATAATGCATTTTTCGAAAGAAAACTAATGCTAAGAAAGGTCAACGATAAAGACGATTTGACACCTATAGAAAGAAAAGTATATTTATACGAAGTATCAAATCATCCAAGAGATGACATAAGAAAGAATCTAAAAGATCAGGTAAATGTCGATCTTACAGGATTCAAAGTACGAATAAGCGGCAAAGAGCTCGAAGATGGATACTATCAAATCGGAATGATTTATAATGACAAAACATCAAGGATGAGCATTATGAACTGGGGTAGTAAATGCCTGAAGATAAAAAAACGAATAATAGAAAGTGACTTTTGAAGATGGCAACTGAAAAAGATTATAAAAGTGCATATGAACATGAAAGACTTAAAAGTGCGGACCTTGCGCAAAAGGTCGCAGAGCTTGAAGACAAAAATCAAGAGCTTCAGGCCAAAATCGATCGTATCAAGAATCATCCGCTCTGGAAAGCATCTACGCCTTTTAGAAAATGCATGCATTTTCTGATTCGCCAAAAAGACAGAATCAAAAACCAAGGTTCTTTAAGCGGTGTTATAAAAAAGATAAAGTACAAAAGACTCGAGAAAAAAGCATTTGCTTATTATGGAACAGCATCTTTTCCTTCGGAAGAAAAAAGAAAAGAAGAAGAAAACACTGTTTTCCCGAATATGGTAAAAATAAGTATTCTCACGCCTCTTTATAACACTCCCGAAAAATATCTTCGAGATATGATTGAGTCAGTCGAAAATCAAACATATGCAAATTGGCAACTATGTCTTGCAGATGGTTCCGATGACGAGCATACATACGTCAAAGATGTTGTTGATGAATATATCAGAAAAGATGGAAAGGGCAGAATTGTTTATAAAAAGCTTCAAAAAAATGAAGGAATATCAGGTAATACAAATGAATGCTTGAAGATGGCTGATGGAGAGTATATAGGACTCTTTGACCATGATGATATATTACATCCGGAAGTTTTGTATATATATGTAAAAGCGATAAATGAGCAGGGTGCTGATTATCTTTACTGTGATGAAACCACATTCCATGCAGATGATATAAACAAGATGCTTACAATGCACTTTAAGGTTGATTATGCGGTTGACACTCTTCGCGCAAACAATTATATCTGCCATTTCAGCGTATTTAAGAGAACGCTTCTTGACGGAACGCAGCTTTTCAGAAAAGAGTTCGACGGAAGCCAAGACCATGACATGATTTTGAGACTAACTGATGCCGCGGGCAAAATTGTGCATATTCCAAGAATTCTATATTATTGGAGATCTCATGCAGGATCTGTAGCATCAGGTATTGAAGCCAAGACTTATGCAATAGAAGCTGCAAGAGGAGCAGTAGCAGATCATCTCAAAAGACACGGATTTAAGAACTTCAAAATCACATCAACAAGAGCATTTGAAACGATATTTAAAATCACATATGACATAGAAGATACGCCTAAGATTTCGATTGTTATACCAAACTGCGATCACAAAGAAGACCTTAAAAGATGCCTTACATCGATATTTGAAAAATCGACATATGAAAATTTTGAAGTTGTAATTGTAGAGAACAATTCAAAAACAGATGAGATTTTTGAATATTACAAGGAACTTGAACAAGGAGTCTATAAGAATCAAATCAAAATTTTGAATTTTGGCAAGAGCGAAAAGTTTAATTATTCGAAAGTTGTAAACTATGGTGTCAAGAACTGCGACGGCGAATACGTGCTTCTTCTTAATAACGACGTTGAAATTATAACAGTCAACTGGATGGAAGAACTTCTCATGTATGCTCAAAGAAAAGATGTAGGCGCTGTTGGAGCAAAGCTCTATTTCCCTGACAGAAAGATTCAGCATGCAGGAATAGTTATAGGACTTGGCGCGCATAGAACAGCGGGACATTCTCACTATATGCAAGAGGGTATGAACCTCGGATATATGGGAAGACTATGCTACGCGCAGGATGTGAGTGCTGTTACAGGCGCATGCCTTATGATTTCCAGAGACAAGTATATGGAAGTCGGCATGTTTGATGAAAGCTTTGAAGTGTCACTAAATGATGTAGACTTTTGCTTGAAGCTTAGAGAAAAGAACTATCTAAACGTATTTACACCTTTTGCTGAGCTATATCACTATGAATCGGCATCAAGAGGACTCGATCTTGAAGGCGAAAATGCAAAACGATACAACAAAGAATCAGAACACTTTAGATCAAAATGGAAGGAAGTTATAGAAAAGGGAGATCCGTATTATAATCCTAATTTTTCGCTTGATAGATCTGATTTTTCAATAAATGTACATGGAAAAGGCGATACAATTTTAGGAGATCACTAAATTTATTACAAAAAAATGCTTTTTTATGAGCTGATAAAAAGGTATAATTAATAAGTTGCAGTACATAGTAATGGTATGAGGCAGAGGAGGATATTATATGAGTCAGGCACAAAAGCAATTGGAATATTGGCTAAATGATCCATATTTTGATGATGCTACAAAGCAGGAACTTTTAGCTATTCGCAATAATACAGAAGAGGTTGAAGATCGTTTTTATAAGGACCTTGAATTTGGTACAGGCGGACTTAGAGGCGTTATCGGAGCAGGTAGTAACAGAATGAATATCTACACTGTTCGTAAGGCTACACAGGGTCTTGCAAATTATATTATCAAGACAGCAGGTGAAGAAGGCAAAAAGAAGGGCGTAGCAATTTCCTATGATTGCAGACGCTTTTCACCTGAATTTGCGGATGAAACAGCAAGATGTCTTGCTGCTAACGGAATAAAGGCATATGTATTTGATGAACTTCGTCCAACACCTGAGCTTTCATTTGCACTCAGAAAGCTTGGATGTATCGCAGGTGTTATGGTTACAGCGAGCCACAATCCGCCTGAATACAATGGATATAAGGCATACTGGGAAGACGGCGCGCAGGTTACACCGCCTCACGATACAGGAATCATCGGTGAAGTAAATGCTATCACAAACTATAGCGATGTTAAGACTATGCCAAAGGATGCAGCTATCGCATCAGGGCTTTATCATGTTATAGGGAAAGAAATCGATGACGATTACATGGTAGAGCTGAAGAAACAGATTCTTCATCCTGAAGTTATAAAGGAAATGGCTGATAAATTAAAGATTGTTTATACACCATTTCACGGAACAGGTAATAAGCCGGTTCAAAGAATATTGAAGGAACTTGGATTTAACAATGTATATATCGTTCCTGAACAGGAACTTCCGGATCCTGATTTTACAACACTTGATTATCCTAACCCTGAAGATCCAAAGGCATTTAAGCTTGCGCTTGAACTTGCAAAAGAAAAAGATGCCGATATCGTTCTTGCAACAGATCCGGATGCAGACAGACTAGGTATTTATGCAAAAGACACAAAGACAGGTGAATATAAGCAGTTCACAGGAAATATGTCAGGTATGCTCATAGGAGAATATATTTTAAGAGAGCGTACAAAACTTTCCAAGATGCCTGAGCGTCCTGCATTTGTTACTACAATTGTTACTACAAACATGGCAAAACATGTTGCAAAAAAGTATGGACTTCACTACATTGAAGTGCTTACAGGATTCAAATATATCGGCGAACAGATTAAGATATTTGAACAGAATAACAATGAATACAACTATGTGTTCGGTCTTGAGGAATCTTACGGATGCCTTGCCGGAACACATGCAAGAGATAAGGATGCTATCGTAGCAGTTATGATGCTTTGCGAACTTGCAGCATTTTATAAAGCACAGGGCAAGACAGCATGGGATGCTATGATTGATATGTACAATGAATACGGTTACTACAAGGAAGGCCAGTACTCAATCACAATGAAGGGTATCGAAGGTGCAAAGGAAATTGCGTCCCTTATGGACAAGCTTAGAAACAATCCACCAAAGACATTCGGAAAGTGGAAAGTTCTTGAGTTTAGAGATTACAAGAGCGGCGAAGTTGTAAATCTCGAAAATGGTGAAAAGTCCAAAACAGGACTTCCTACATCAAATGTTCTTTACTTTGCACTGGACAATGATTCATGGTGCTGTGCAAGACCATCCGGAACAGAGCCAAAGATTAAGTTCTATATGGGTGTTAAGGGTGAAAGCCTTGAAGATGCAGATAAACTTGAAGAAGAACTTACAAATGCTGTAAAAGAAATCATCGGACAATAAAGACAACTGAAAAATGCCTGCCGGAATCTTATCCGGTAGGCATTTTATGGCGAGGAAAAGATGTTTAATTCAGTAAAAAAGACTATCTACTATGCAAAAAGAAATGGAATAATTCCTACATACTATGCGGCAAAAGAAAGAATAGAAGACAATAAAAAGATTTATGCTTTTGAAGATATTTCCGAGGATGAAAGAAATATCTTGAAGGATAAATATAAATCATATCATAATGCCGAAGAAAACAAACAAATCAAAATGCCGTATTTTTCTGTTGTTGTTCCATGCTTTAATACTAATACAAACTTTTTTATTGAAATGGTAGACTCTGTAAGAAATCAGATTTACGAAAAATTCGAACTTATTCTTGTAGATGCTTCTACCAATAACAATTTGCTTGATATTTATAACGAAAGATATTCATTTGATGATAGAATAATTTATCATAAATTAGAAACAAATGACGGAATAGCCGGAAATACCAATAATGCCATACTTCTTGCAAAAGGCGATTATATATGTCTGCTCGATCATGATGATGAAATAACAGACTATGCACTCATGCTTTTTGCAGACAAAATAATAGAAAATGAGAAAATGAAAACTAATGGCAGCTTTGATAATAATTGTAAAATAGGACTTTTGTATACCGACGAAGATAAGTGCAATACAGATAAAACAAGATTTTACGAACCAAATATAAAAAAGAAAGATTTTGACTTTGATTATCTATTATCCAATAATTATATTTGTCACTTTACGGCTATAAGAAGCGATATACTAAAAGAATTTAAATTCAGAAAAGACTATGATGGCGCGCAGGACTTTGATTTGTTTTTGCGTATAGCTGCCAAAACTTTTTTTGGAAAAGATGATTACAAAATTGTTCACATAGATAAAGTCGCATATCACTGGAGATGCCATGATATGTCAACATCAGCCAATCCTGCCAGCAAAAAATATGCATATGATTCCGGTCTTCTTGCTATAGAAAATATTCTGAAAACATATAAGATAAATGGAAAAGTTACAAGGCTTCCTCATCTTGGTTTTTACAGAATAAATTATAATAACATATTTGAAGATAGACCTGATATAGCGGCTGTTTGCGGCAAGATAGTTTCAGGACGATTCATTTCCGGCGGAATAAGCGATGAAATGGGGAATCCAATATATTTAGGACTCCATAAAAAATACAGCGGAGGATTTACTCACAGAGCCGCATGTCAGCAAGAAGCAATATGTCTTGATATCAGAAATGTGCGCTTAAGAGAAGATTTTATTACAGAAGCAGAAAATATCACAGGTCTTATATACGATAAGGAAAAAAATACATTTAAAGATATAAGCACATTATCAAATGACAAACTAAAGGAACTGAATATTTCTTTATCGCAAAGAATAAGAGAAAAAGGGTATATAATTTTGTATGACCCGCAGATGACAAGAAAAATTTGAGGATACCTATATGCTATTAAAAACAACTGTTGTAATTCCAAACTATAACGGAAAAAAATATTTAGAAGACTGTTTGAAGTCGCTTAATGAACAAGACATGACTTTGAAAGTTATAATTGTGGACAATGCATCAAGCGATAGCAGTATAGAATATATAAAAAATGTTGCGAAAACTTTTCAGAATTTGGAGATAAAACTGATTGAACTTAAGAGCAATACAGGCTTTTCAAATGCTGTAAATGTCGGAATAAAAGAATCGGATACCGAATATGTTTTTCTTCTGAATAATGATACAATCTGTGAAAAAAATGTTGTAAAAGAGCTGGAATATCTTATGGATAAAAGAAAAGATGCATTTTCCGTGCAAGCACTTATGACAAGCATAGAAGATGAGTCCATAGTAGATGATTCGGGAGACTTTTATAATGCACTCGGGTACGCCTTTACTTTGAATAAGGGAAAGAGATTAAAAACAAATGCTCACTTTGCAAAAATAATGACAGCCTGCGCAGGAGCTGCTATTTACAAAAGAAATCTTTTTGATGAAGTAGGGTATTTTGATGTTGCTCATTTTTGCTACCTTGAAGATGTTGATATCGGTTACAGAGCAAGAATATGCGGATACAACAACTACGTAAACTTTAAAGCAAAAGTAAGACATAAGGGAAGCGCAACGTCCGGTTCCAAATACAATGAATTCAAACAAAAGCTTGCAGCTGCAAACAATATTTTTTTGATATATAAAAATATGCCTTTTTTACAGCTTATTTTAAACTTGCCGTTTATAATAATAGGTGTGGTTGTAAAATTATTGTATTTTACGAAGAAAGGTCTTGGAGGAGCATATGCATACGGCATAATTTGGGGATTCAAAAAAATAAAAAAATATAAAAATCATAAAGTGAAATTTAAGCAAAGTCATCTAAAAAACTATATAAAAATTCAACTTGAACTTTGGGGGAATTTTTTCAAAATCTTTACAAAAATATGAAAGATAGTGAAAAGATAGTTATTAATATGGTATAATACCTCCAAAGGGATGGAGGATTATGATTAAAAACAACCAAAGACGTCTAAACAGACTTCAAGTAGTAATAGATGCAGTCTTAGTAGGACTTTCATATATATTTTCATATTATTTAAAATTTTATTCTGTTTTTGCTGACAAAAAAGACCTTATCGGAGCACTTCCGATGGAGGTTTATTTTAGAGCACTCTATATCCTTATACCAGGATATATCATCCTCTACAACATGGTTGGTCTCTATACACCACGAAGAACCGGCAAGTCAGCAAGCGAAACAAAAAAAATTTTAGAAGCCAACATACTTGGATTTATCGGCTTTATTTTCGTTTTGTATATGATAAGGCAGGCGCATTTTTCAAGAAGTATGATATTTATATTCTTCTTTGTAAATACGCTTGTAATGTCGTTTTCAAGATATCTTATAAGAAAAATACTTCATTATTTCAGAAAAAAAGGCTATAACCTAAAACATGTACTGCTTGTCGGATACTCCAGAAGCGCCGAGGCATATATAAGGCGTGTAGAAGATAATTCACAGTGGGGATATGTTATAAATGGAATACTTGATAACAAGATTCCTGTCGGGACAAGTTATCACGGAATAAAAGTTATAGGAAAAATTGATGAACTTGTTGGAATGATTGAAAAAAATTCATATGACGAAATAGCAATAACGCTTTCCCTCGATCACTATGACAGCCTTGAAAAGCTTGTTGCAATCTGTGAAAAGTCGGGCGTTCATACAAAGTTCATTCCGGATTACACATCTCTTTTCCCGAGTAATCCATATACAGAAGATATCGACGGACTCCCTGTCATAAATATCAGATATGTTGCACTTACTGATATGTCGAATCGCATAATAAAAAGAGCTATGGATATAGTAGGTGCTCTGTTTGCAATTGTATTGTTCAGCCCTGTTATGCTTATTGCTGCAATCGCTGTAAAAACAACGTCAAAGGGGCCTATCATATTCAAACAAGAGAGAGTTGGCCTTGGCGGTAAGACGTTTGAAATGTACAAATTCAGAACGATGGAAGTTCAGGATAAAAATACAGAAGCTAAAGGATGGACTACTAAAAACGATCCGCGAGTTACAAAGTGTGGCAAATTTCTTAGAAAAACTAGTATCGATGAGATGCCGCAGTTTTTTAATGTGCTATTTGGAACAATGTCACTTGTTGGACCAAGGCCTGAACGTCCTCAATTCGTTGAGAAGTTCAAAGAGGAAATTCCAAGATACATGGTCAAACATCAGGTACGCCCCGGAATAACAGGATGGGCACAGATAAACGGTTATAGAGGAGATACATCCATTCGGAAAAGAATAGATTATGATATTTACTACATAGAAAATTGGAGTCTTTTCTTTGATATTAAGATTTTGATTGGTACTGTATTTCATGGTTTTGTAAATAAAAATGCCTATTAAAAAATGCCATATTACTTGTATTAGAGATGCATTTGTGGCAAAATGTATTGGGGATTATGTACCCGAAAACATATTCAGAAGGAGATAAGTAATGTCAAACGACGAGAGAATGGGAGGAAGAAATAGTTCTTCTGGTACAAACAGACGTGTAAACGGTCAAAATAATAGACTCTCAAATACGAGTCAGAGAAGTGTGTCAAACAGTTCCGACAGAGCAAGTGCAAACAGAAGCTCGGGAAATATGAATAGATCAAATGCAAGCAGATCAAATACAAATAGAACAAATACAGGAAGAACAAATGCAAATGCTCAAAACAGAAATAGAAATGCGAGCACAAGTAGGCAAAGAGGTTCTAATCAGGGAAGACGTCCAAATCCAAATGGCACAAGAAACTCCGGCAGAAAGAAAAGCAGCAAGAAGACAATTGCAATCATTATTGCAGAACTTCTAATTATAGCTATTTGCGTGGTTGCGGCATATTTTCTTTTCATCAGAACGGATGTTACAAAGATTACAGAAGTAAACCTTGATGATGAAGAGGTTCAGGAAAATATCAGTGACAGCGTCAAAAATAACGAAGCAATGTCTGATTATTGGAATATAGCACTCTTTGGTGTTGACTCAAGAGATGATGTACTGGATTCAGGTACAAGAACAGATACAATCATCATTGCGTCAATCAACCAGACCACAGGCGAAATCAAGCTATGCTCTGTATATAGAGATACATACTTAAACCTCCAGAGCGATGATGGCGATACATACTCTAAATGTAATGCGGCATATGCATACGGCGGTCCTACACAAGCTATCAATATGCTAAATGCAAACCTTGATATGGATATTGAAGATTTTGTTACAATCGGATTTGGCGGACTTGTTGATATAATAAATGACCTTGGCGGAGTAGAGATATCAATTGAGGAAGATGAGATTCTTCACCTTAACAATTATCAGAGTACCATGGCAACAGACCTTGGAATTGATTATACGCCTGTTACAACAACAGGAACGCAGACACTTGATGGACTTCAAGCTACAGCTTACTGCAGAATCAGATATACATCAGGTAATGATTTCACAAGAGCAGCACGTCAGAGAGAGGTTATTCAAGCCATACTTGATAAAGCACAGACAGCTGATGTTTCAACTCTTATAGATATTGCAAACTCTGTATTTGATGAGATGGCCACATCACTTGAACTTTCCAAGATTATTGATCTTGTAAGTGATGTATCAAGCTATAGTATAGTAGGAGATGATGGATTCCCTCAGGAGAGTATGAGAGCTACAGGCAAGGTAGACGGAGCAAGTATCGTAGCTCCTGTAACACTCGAAAGCAATGTTGTATGGCTTCATGAATTCCTATTTGATGATACAGATTATGAAGTATCAGATACTGTAAAAGAATATAGTGAAGTTATAGCTGCTAAAACGGCAAGCATTACTAACTGATAACATTTTGAATGTAAAATGCGGTGACAGACTTAAAGCCGGAGCATGCTCCGGCTTTATTTTATGGAAAAAATTTTGATTACGGAGAAGAATATGCATAGCATAGATGTAATAATTCCAACATATAAACCCACAAAAGAATTTTTTACTTTGCTAGATAGACTTGGAGAACAAACACTTAGACCTCGCAAAGTTATAATCGTAAATACAGAAAAAGAGTACATGGCAAATCTTATAAGCGATGAAGAACTCATAAGTAAATATGATTTTGTAAGTATAAAGCATATCGAAAAAAAAGATTTTGATCATGGAAAAACAAGACATGAAGCAGCTATGATGTCAGATGCGGATTATTTTGTGTGCATGACTCAAGATGCAATTCCTGCAGACAGAAAATTTATTGAAGAACTTTATAAGGCTTTTGAAGGTGACGACATGCTTGCAGCTGCATATGCAAGACAGCTTCCTCGCCACGATTGTAATCCGGAAGAACTCTATGCGCGTAAGTTTAACTATTCTGTAAATTCTATCAGAAAGACCAATGATGATATAGAAAAGTATGGAATAAAAACATATTTTTGTTCTAATGTGGCAGCTATGTACAGTAAAGAAATTTACCAAAAACTTGGCGGTTTTATAAAAAAAGCAATATTTAACGAAGATATGATTTATGCAGGAACGGCTCTTCAAAATGGCTATGCTACGAAGTACGTTGCAACTGCCATGGTCGTTCACTCACACAATTACACATGTATGCAGCAGTTCCACAGAAATTTTGACATTGGAGTTTCACAGTCGATGCATCCTGAAATTTTCGCGGGAATATCAAACGAAGCGGAAGGCATGAAGATGGTGAGAGGTACCATAAATTATTTAAAAGATATTCACAAGGGCTATCGAATACCGCATTATATACTTCTTGTTGCAAGCAGATATATCGGATTTAAACTTGGAAGAGGATATAAGATTATGCCCAAAGCACTTGTCCAAAAATGCAGTATGAATAAGAATTTTTGGAACTGTGAATAATAGAGCATAACACTTTTTGAAACTAAAATATTTGCTAATTGTAGTGATTTAAAGTAATATAAAAGGTAGGGAGAAGGCAGTAGGGGCATCCTACGGAAAGGATACAACCTTGGAACTAAAAATCAGTAATGAGCAAGATATTCATACGTGGGAAGAGGTTACACTCGTATATCATTCAGCATTAAAACAAATTAATACCAAGATTGAAATCATAAATGATGAATTTCAGCAAGTTCACAGATACAATCCGATAGAACATATTAAATCAAGAATCAAGACGTCGCAAAGTATCGTTAAGAAATTAAAGCGCCATGGCTACGAATCTACAATTGAAAATATGGTGAAATACGTTAACGAT
>Ga0065711_1011351_pt1 | contig 11300 bp, 11 predicted proteins | sample Hoacrofraction12_FD_59098 | JGI IMG/M metagenome (GOLD analysis project Ga0065711, IMG submission 59098) | Hoatzin crop microbial communities from Cojedes, Venezuela - Epithelial fraction 12 v2 (version 2) | ecosystem: Host-associated > Birds > Digestive system > Esophagus > Crop | place... | reverse complement strand
GGTCTTGAATATCTCCAGAGAAGGAGACTCCACAACCTCCCTGGGCAGCCTGTTCCAGTGCTCCGTCACCCTCAGAGGGAAGAAGTTCTTCCTCATGTTCAGACGGAAAACCGGTCATTTGCGTAACGGGACCCCAAGGCAAGGTTTTGATGGCATGGACCTATTGGAACAGGGCCAGAAGAGACCACAAAAAAGATCAGAGGGCTGAAACACCTCTCCTGTGAGGAAAGTCAGAGAGAGTTGTGGTTGCTTAGCCCAGAAAAGAGAAGGCTTTGGGAAGACCTTGTTGCAGCCTTTCAGTACTTACAAGGGGCTTAGAAGGACACGGGGTAATGGTTTTAAACTAAAAGAGGGTAGATTCAGACTGGATATACGGAAGAAATTTTTTACAGCAAGGGTGGTGAAACCCTGGTACAGGTTGCCCAGAGAAGTGGTCCATGCCCCATCCCTGGAAACATTCAAGATCAGGTTGGATGAGGCTCTGAGCAACCTGATCTGGTTGAAGATGTCCCTGCTCACTGCAGGAAGGTAGGACTAGAGTCTTTAATGGCCCCTTCCAACCCAAATCATTCTATAATTCTATGGTCCTAAACCATCACCTACAACACTTTCCAAAGAACAACAAAAGGTTTAAGACACAAACAATAACCCTATTTTTGCCTAGAGAAGACTCAGAGCTCATAGGGAAGACAACACAAATGCAACAAGGCTTCCTACAGAGCTGCCTCTGCACCCACCCACTGCTGCCTGCTCCCGCCTGCCCCCACTGCCTTGCACCCAGCCATGCTCAGAGCCCCCAGCACCACCTTGTACACGCAGATGAGCTTTAGCGAGTTAGGGATGCTAAATGCAGAGAATACTTTAGATTCAAAGACTGGTGATAACAGTGTTTTCACTAATGAACAGGAACAAAAAGTCCAAATTTCTCATGTGAAATATATTCCAAAAAATGTTGATTGGGAAACATCAAAAGCGCTCATTTGAATGATGTTGAAATAATATAGAAGGTTAATCTAATATATCATTTAAAATAAATACAGACCCAAAATTATGAAATTGAAGTGAAGCATTTGTCTTGTCAAGCTGTTTTATTTCCATAATATCAAAGGGAAATATTTTAACTCTTTCTGACCAAAAATTTCACTGAAATTTTCCAGCTTAGTGAAACATGCTTTCCCTGCCAGTGAATTTACAAATATCTTGCAGCTCTACATAAAGATCCACATCTTCCCCAGACAGCTAACTTCTGAGGTGGCTCCAGTTAAAATGTATAAAATATTTTCCTTGATCTTTTCTNTATCATNCAAATCCCATTATTTTCTAGGAAGATTATTCCAAGACACTNGGACACCTTCCCCACGAAACCTTCCTGACATTAGCAAATTGCTCTGTGGCTAGTTAGCTCACCAGANTTAACTCNGTATATAAAGATATTTTCACCTCCTCATTCACCCACAAGCGTGCCNTGTGTCAGGAAAAAAAAATGCAAGGTCACCTGGAGTGTAATTATCTTTTTTTTTTTTCAGATTGTGCTTATTTAAACAACAGAAGCATTTCCAAATAGCAGGACATCAACTAACACAGCCTGCACTATTTTCTCACCTTGCTTGAAAATGCATCCAAATACTTACTGCATGAAACTGTTGGTTCCCAGTTTTGTCTGTGGAGTTGTTGCTCATAGTCTGCAGAGAGAGGAGTAGCATAGTAGTCCTGGACATTTTCCTTGTTTCCAGCTGCTAAATCATAATAGAGAAGGTTAAAATAATATTCTTTTCCTATCAGAACTTTTCCATGGAGATAATTGCTGTAGTGTTTGCAAACTACAGATTTCATTACCAGAAAGCAGTAGAGGGTCCACATGACCGTGAACAGGAGGAGATAAGCTCAATGAGACAATTTGCCCTTAAAATAAGACACACATTACAGAAAAAGTTGAAAAAAAACCCTGCCCTATCAAAGAACATATTCTTTCTTTCAACATAAGGAACCCACAGCACTAGAGACCATTAGATGGACTAAGCCATTTGTTGCACAGGACCATTTCATGGCACATCAGAGCTGCAGTTTATTACTGAAAATGGAATGATTGGCTTGTACGACTGTAACAAGGAGAAAGGTGCCATAATATTGCTTGTGTGCTGGAGCAGCAGGCAAGAAAGTGGCTCCTCCAGCTGCCTCCCGCACAGAGCAGCGAGTCATGGGGCTGCCTGTGAGCACAGGGGCTCCTCTGGAAGTGTTACCCCAAAAAGGGAGCACTGAATGCCGATCAGAAGCCTGCTTTACTGCTAGGATGCTGGTGTCCTTTCCTACAGACTTTGACACAAACCCCCCATCTGGTCATAAAGGAGAGGAAGAATAGCGGTCATTGTGTCGCGTGTCGCTGACATTTCTCTCGGAGGGGGTGGCTTTTCAGTGAGCAGTTGAGTTTCCTTATTTAGTTTGCCACCACAACCACGGATTTCTGCAGCCCTTATTTTTATGCTTCTGGAAAGTAAAAGGATGAAAGCTTGCATTTGGGAAGTCTAGAAGTGACAGCCAGAGCGTGTGCACTGATGTGATGCGAAAGTCCGTGGCCACCTAACCACTTGAGGACTGTTGCAAGATCACCGATAGGGCTCCTAAATTGTCAACCATCAGCCTATGTGCTCTAGTCATTAAATCCTGCTTCAATTCAGTCTTTCAGGCGACAAAGACCTACTATTTCGCTCTGGGATGCCTTGCAGGTATCAGAGCCAAGTTTGCTAAGCATATACATCAAGTCATTACCTCTGCAAAGGCCAAAGCCACATGAAGTGCCTTCACAAGTCCTTAGGAAGCCATCTGCCTAAGCCTCAGCGGGGACTTGTTTTAAGAAAGTCACACACTGCTTTTTAAGTGATTATTTCTAGATGATGTTCAGGGCAGGGAGGAGGGTTGGTGGCCACAGCTCCTTCTGTGCACAGGCAGAGATTCAAGCTGTCGAGTACTGACAGCAGTGATCACAGGACCTACACTGAAGGAGCCAAATTGTATGCAACTGTTTGCTCTTGGGGAGAAGAGGCTTTCTTGGGTGTCTTCATAGCTCATTAGCACAGTTTCTACCACAGTTAGCTCAACCACACAGCTTCCATTCTAGCCACATCCTCCTAAGACCAGAGAAACATTGCAATCCCATTTTACAAAGGAGGACATAAAAGCTGTTTTAACAGTGGGATCCAAGTCTATTAAAAGCTAATGAGAAGATATGCTGTCCAGTGAATTCACCAAAGTCATAAAAAATTGGTTTCAGAGCCAGGGCCACAGCACAGCAGCTCCCAGGTCCTAATCTGTGGTCAGGCTGTTTGCTATCATGAACACCTTCTGCTTTTAACTCCTGCTAGGTCAACGCCAGGCAGCTAAATGTACATTGAGAACCTTGCTCACTTCCAGGCCTCTGCAAGAGAAAACACAGAACAAGGGCATCATTCACAGACACAGGCATTAGAATTCGATTCTAAAGAAATCTGTTTCAAATAATAACCAGAGAGTTAGAAAAAGCATGCCTAACCACATGTCTGTTAAGAAGAATATTATGCAGCATTTATCAGCTCAAACGGGAGCTGGCTTCATAAAACTTGTTTCAATACAGGATTTTAAGTATATGGGAACTGATAGAGTGAATATAGACATTATTTTGCTCTAGGAGAATTTCTATCTATTACTAAGCTGTAATTTTAATTGACGTTAAGCAAGAAGAACCACAAGAATAGAGAGAGTGCCCATTTCTTACAGCCTATGTATCTCACGTATAGTTACTTCGGGTTCATACACCACTAGTTTAGAAACATGCATAATTGCTTATGGTCAACATCGTATCACTGCCAGATCACACATTAAACAGATAACCACTATTATTATAAGGGCAACTTTGTTGACCTCATATTTTGGTCTGGCTCTGAATTCCTGTACTTTACCAGTTTGGTTTGTTGCATTATGCCAGCCTTCTGCCTGTACATGTCATTTTCTACTCCTGTAAGTGACCGGTGCAATAGAGAGCTTACTATAAAAATGCATATTCTAGCACACGAATAGAATAAATTCAAGAAATATGATCACAGTTGCTCCTGCAATGTTTTTATAAACACAGAGTCTCTGCTTTTTTATTATAGTTAAGGTACAGTGTGTTATTTGGCAGAGGAATCTGACTTGAAAATGTAAAAGGTTCAGACAACCACACATTTGGAAGTAGAAATCTTTCCTTAAAACACGGCTCTGGTTTTTAAACAGAGCAAAATTTCTGGAAACTTCAGTTTCTCAAAGTCTGCCAAAGCTCCAGTCACATGTAGCATATTCTTGGGGCTTACATATAACGTTTCAAGTAATAAACAACATCTTGTTTAGAACAGGATGGAAAAAAATAAAAGGGGGGAAAGCACTCATTAGGAGTCAAAGCTCTACATCAGTACTAAAACCAAAACATGTTTCTTGCAATAAAACCTCAGAATAACTTCTGTAATTATTAATAAGAGATTCATGTGCTCTTCACACCTCTGATAATTGCAGTTAAAATTGTAGGTTAAATTCTTACAGTAATTAGATAAATTGTATTACAAAAGAAAGAAAAATTCATACTCATTGAAGTGCACTCAGGTTTTCAATAACAGAAAGAAAGTATCTGTTCACCCTAATTCAGCAACAGAATGAATTACGTATTGTACATAACCATACTTTGTCAGTAGCCCTTCAGTGCTCTCTATATAACTCATTTATCATGCACTTTTTATTCAGGAACAAGGCTGTATATAAAAAAAAAGTTGTTTCCATATGAAGGCTCATCGTGCAGAACATTCACAGCTTAAATATATGCACAGTCATCTCTACTAGTCAGACACCATTTCAGTCCGCTCATCAGAATACATATTAGCAAAATGATATTGAGATACAGAAATAGCACACCACAGCCAGGACTGAGGTATTGGCCGTCATACCTACCTCACTGGGACCTAGGAAGGTTTAATTAATTAATGCTTATGAAGCACTAGGAGCTCCTCAGATCATCACTTCAATTCATTATCACCCCCATTTGTTTTGTGTCCCACTTTCCCCTGTAATTCAACAGTGAATTTCTTTTGGAAAGCATTGCCTTTATCGAGTAATGAACAGATGAAAGCCGTTGGAGTGACTGGGCCGCGCTGCATTTGCGGGAGTATAAAAGGGAGCAGGAATCCTTCCCCTGCCTTCCTGCTCAAGTCAGTTGTCTCCAGGGCTAAGGAGAGCATGCAGCTTCATGACCTGCAACACTTTTCTCAAGAAGCCACCCCTGACTAAAACTGTGTCAAAATGCAACAGAGAAAATTAAAGGTAAGAATGTGCCATGAAAGAGTTTGATTTTCGTCTGGGAAGCTTCCTTGTTCACATCTATGCTAATTAAAGATGGGTATGAGCCACAAAGCTCAGAGGGGATGTGGATGCAGGCATTTGGATCTTGCCTCATCTCTAATAGTTATTAGATACATTGGATGGAAATTGTTGGAAAGAAAATCAATAAGAGAATGACTCAAGAAAGTTAATAACAATTTCAAATACATACATGCACAGGATTTCACTCAAAGGTGAGACAAGATAAAATTAGTAGTCTGTATCAAAACAAAATACAGTTTGATCAAACTTCCACTCAGTGGAATCTACCTTAATGACTTCAGATTTTGGCATTAAATAATGTGGCTTGGAGAACTTAACAGACGAGAAAGGAATGGCTATTTGGTGAAACTCCAAGATTGCTATATACTTTCAGAGAAGAAACCAGATTAAGACAACAAAATTAACGGTGGAAGAAAAGCTGATAAAGAAGACTAGAATTTGATAATGGAGGAATTTAATTATTCAGATGTAGATTGGTGTCATAACTACATGGAAGCTAACAAAATTTGCATGCAGTGGCAATGCTATTCGTCCATTGAGCATACAGTATCTATGCTGAGCCCCATACTTGGAGACTGGCATGTATACTGTTATAAAATTAATTTTAATTATAAAATTTAACTTTAATTACATTTAATTTCAGTATAAATTTTAAAATTAATGATAGGGAGTTTGAACCTCACTATTATAAAAATCCTCATAGGTTTAAGGTATAAATCAGTAGAAAACATTCTTATCAAGAAGAGCTTGGGAGATTCACAAAGTAAGCAGATTCATGTCAAAAGAACAATTAAGAAAACCCAGAGGTGCTCTTATTATTCTTGTAAAGGGGAAATCTTACTAACAATCAAATATTTGACACAGCCAATAGCGGGGAGAATCTGCCAATAACACAATAGCTGCAATCTCATAGTAGTCACCCAGGGGAAAGCAAATATGCTTTAGCGGTAGTTCTTCTGATGAAGTTATTCTGACTGGACTTCAAAGATGGGACCTCAAATTTCAGGACTTACAAATATAGTTTCTCATCTAGATATTTTTATTCCTAGCATACCAAACCATGAGATTAGCAGTTTATGAAAGGAAATGACCTTGTGCAGTCCCATGACCAGAAGACTGGTCTACAGTTCCTTATATTATATATTTAAATGCTGTAATACAGTCATCATACCTGGCAGCAGGCACTTAAAATCCACCTCTGAAGACAGAATAGCTTCAGCAAGACTGGGCAGCTACCACTGATGCTTGGTGAAGCTGAGGTCTTCGTGTTTTAGGTCTCCTTCAGGCCAGTGTTAAAACTGACTGGGTTTTCCCATGGGCTGGACACGCACTTTCATCACCAATTTATGTGAATGCAAGCACCAGCAGCTGATGCTGTGCTTTGCACAACACCACAGACTTCTCTCCCATTGAAGGAAAGATGTCTATCCATGGTGGGGTGGAGGATGGGGACCCCAGCTGCTGAGTAATGCGTGTGGAGCCTGTGGTGTCCCCGAAAATCTTCCTGGATTAAGTGAATGTGGTTTTACCTAGCTTTAGCTTTGGCTTATACAGAAAGCTCAACTCTCTTAGACCCAAATGCCATCTCATGTTTCTGCCACAGATGAGAAAAGGGAGGTCCCAGGTGGGTCATAAGCTTTCCTGTCAGACTTGCTTTCTCATAGATTACATGAAAACTAATCTTCTTTCATTAAAAACAAACCCTAAATTTCAAAATCATTAAGATTTTGCTTTTCTGTGAAAAAATATTTCAGTTTGGAACCATAGTGATAATGCTCCACTACTTCTTCCTTGCCATAATTTATAAGCCAGACTATAATTCATGTGAAGTCTCATCACGTTTCAGCAGAGACCTGGACCCCACAGGAGGCAGAGCCCTCTTCATGGGGGACTGTGGCACCCAAGCTGCAGCAGCTGTTAAACAGGTCTGGTAAGAACTAGATTATACAAATTCAATTTCTTTTAGTCTTAAATTTTTCTTTTGGTTTCATTTCACTATTTCCTGTGTAAAATGTTAGCTTTCCAGTATTACAATCAAACTGAGCATGAATCTAATGTTACTCAGCCACTTACTGTATTTACCAGAAATTACCAGGTTCAGCACTGTGATAGGAAGATCTACAGATGTGAACAGAAAGCTGCGAAGGATAGTAAACTTCCTAAAATAGTCAAATAATGGAAAAATAAAACATAAGAAACTACTAAGCTGAAACACTATTATATAATACCTATAATTTAATAAAACATTAAGAATTATTTTTCAGCAGCAAATACAAATACTCTTCTTGAGCCAAAGGAATCCATAAGAAATGTGGATAGAGATCTGTAATAAATCAGTAATGTTAAGAAGCATCCCGAGTCACTTTGATCTCTCGGTGCTGAAGTAAAACAAGTTCCGTGCATAAGGGTTAACTCCTCAGCTCACATAAATCAAGTTAACACCATTTAAGTTAGCAAAATGTATTCAAAGTCAAATTCATTTACTCCAGCCAAAGATCTGTCCCTTACTCCATCCTTTGCATTTTATATTGCATCAACTATTTTAATATATTCATCTTTAAATCCCGATACACTTCAATACAATCTCCATTACATATACGCACTTCTGTGTACACATGCATATGCAGAGGAATACATACATATAAAATATTTTAAATCATCATATAAACAAATTAACATAAAACAATTCATAGCCATGAAAAACAGAATAGGAAAAGTTTTGCAGGATTTAGTGGGGAAAAGCACTGGAAATCCTAATATAAGTAGAGTCAAACAATGTGAATTTATGAGCAGGAAATCTTGCTCAAATAATTTGTTGGAATTCTTCAGATATCCACGCCAAGGTAAATGAGAAAAATACTACAGATGGTATACAATACGCCTAGACTTTCAAAAGAGCGTTTGATAAGATCCTGCACTGGAGATTACCAGCAAGGTACACAGCCACCACATAAATGATAACAAACTTTAATGAACTGATAACGGTCTGAAAACAGGATTGATGGAATGACTTAGAGACTGGCAGTCAATACAGGACAGTGCTTTCGGTCAGGTTAGGAGCTTGTCTCTAATCTATGCAAAAGAATTAAATCAGAATATCAAAGGTGATGTATCAAAACGTGCCGGGGACAGAAAAGTTAGAGGCTCTAGCAACAATTGTCTAACGCCGGTCGTCAAAGCAAGATCCCGATCACCAGCAAATGCAGCCTCAGCACCACCAGGAACGCGCCGCTGTGCTGGAGTACAGAGCCGAAAGAGCAAAGTAAACAGGTTTTTCTGATGCAGTGGAAAATGTGAAAACACGCTTCACGTGGGCAGAGGGAGGGAAAGAAACGGCAGAGTGCTGTAAAATGGGAAGAGGGAGACGTAGGTGCTGCCTGGAGTGAAGGAAAGAGCTCTGGGAAGAACTGGAATTCCAGGAAAAGGGAGGGAATAGGCAAGAGGATGCTTTGAGCTCTTCAGTTCTTAGGAGATGAGAAGTTTAGAAGCGACTAAAACATCTTTGAAATTAAAAAAAACCAACCTTTTTTCTATCCAAATTTAATAGGTAAAGGTTTGGGTAAGACCTTCTATCCCAGGAATGGCTACCTTATGCTTTTTATAAAGGTTGGATAACAAAGCTTAATCCTGTTTCCCTCAAACCCGAGCCCCAAGTAGTTCTGAAGCACTGCCAGTCGCTTTCTGCCCCAAGGATGACAGACCTGTCCAGAATAGCTCAGTGTAACCAGCAGACCAGGGGACAGGACAACAGCCTCGAGGCTTGTTTCTGTGCTGCCGCAACCCAGGTCTCTGTTGGAGGACCTGGACAGACCTCCTGATGCTTTTTTCAGGAGCACCAAAATGAGTATGGCTCCTAAATCCCTTTCACAAGAGTGTCCCCTCTCTGAGAAACACATTTTGCGTCTCCTAAAGCTTAGAGAGGTTTTAGGGACCTGGAGAAAAGTGGAGACATGAGCTGGGAACCTTGACCTCCCTCCCAGCGGGAGTTTTGATATTGCTCAGGGACCAGGTCCTTGAAAGAAAGATGGCAGAGAGGCAAAGAAAGCCAGAACAGGACTCTGAAGTCCAACGGTTATGCCCTTCACCTGGCAGAAGGATAAGTCTTCTGATAAATTTTCATGAAAAAATAAAATTAAATAAAAAAATGCTAAATAGGGCTGAATGGATCCACTCCAGCATCCAAGGTTATTTAACTAAAGATTTTTTGGTAGTCATTTTGTCCCTGATGTTAACTACACAGAATTTTGCCAAGTATTTAAATAAAATGTAGCATTAGTTAAGAATGGGCTTTGCTCCCCATGGCTCTACTGCCTTTCGCAACTTTCGCATCCACATTACTTCAAACAGCTTGTCCAGCACTGGAGCTGAACTCTGACTTTAGTGCCAGCTCTAGCTCACTCATCTTCATGGACCATCTTTCAACAGCAAGACCAAAATCCCTGGCTTCATGAGCATTTACCAGAACTGTATGAAGATTAACATTTCAGCTTATTATGCACTTATCATCTNTTATTCTCTTTATTATCTTTATGCAAGGGCCCTCACAAAANAAGCAGCCTGACATTGTGGTAGTCACTACTAACTTTGACTTTTGCAGAACNGTACCTTTAGACAAGGCATGAAAAATCCCAAGGATTTAAGCTATGGGTGTTTACAATCCAAGAGATGCCACGGAAAATGTCTTTTACATCCCTCATTGTCCAGAGCAACACCCTCCAGGCCCAAAGCAGCATTTGCAACTCCTCTTCAGATCACTAGCTCTGTGGTAAGGTTGGATTCAACCCTCTAAATTCAAAAGTAAATTTTTTTTGAGACTTTTACAGGATTTTCTTACTTAATGTGGATCCTGGATACAAACCTGAAGTTTTCTGTCCCTCTTAGATACTGTACACTGATTTTCTTTTCACCAGCTACATGCCCACTTTTTCCTCTCTGTCATAACTGTTTCTTCACCTGCCTGAAACCAAAAGATTTCTTCTTTTTCTTCAGTTTCCAAGTTTCTAAAAGTTCCCTGTCCACCCAATGCTGCCATTTTAGTTCCTGAATAAAACCTCAGTGTTTCTCAACAGGGTGCAGAATTTCTTCCCCTAAACAATCTGTGCTAGCAGTGTTGCTTTTTTCAGGGGAAAACCTTAAAAAAAAAATATCAAAAAATTGAAGTCAACCTTGTATTCACCACAAAAGCAAGATGCTTCCCTAAACAAGAGAGCATAGCTAGATATCAGAAATAATTGCAAACTTAATGGTCTTGTGGGATTTCAATGCACTTAACAAATTTAAGAATCTTTTCTCGATCTTGCGTCACAGCAATCTTCTTTGCCTGCTTCCCACTTTATATTTCACCCAGCGTGTTTTTGTTTCACGAGCCCATTGGTCTTTGAAATTTCAAAACCACGCAGGTTTATTTGTGAGCTGTGTTTCTTTCCCCATGTTTGTGTTCAGATCTCTAATGACATTCTCCTTTGAGTTGCCTCAGAGCAAGGGGAAAAACCCAGGTTTTTTTAAAATGTCGGCTTTCTGAGGAAGCATCTGTATGCTAATTCACTCGCAACTTTGCTAGCAGAAAATTTAAAGGGAGATAGTTTTTAATAAATGAAGACCAGTCAGCAGTTAGAAATTTTTGCAACATTTCTGATTTCTTAGGAGCTGGTTTTCCTCCTACCAGCCTTCAAAGCTCTTCCTAGACTTTAGGAGATCATTATAAGTCAGAACTTGACTACCAAATGTCCTGCTCCACCTTAAGAATTGTACCAAATGTGTCAAACATCTATTTTGAATCAATACCAATTCAGTATAAATAAAGTGTGATATGGACACTCCAGCAAAGGATAGCCTGCAAATCAAAAGAACTGTTATCGCACAAGGAACGTGATAGTTTTTTTTCCAATAATTCCAATTTTGATCACCTTTTCTGGAGAAGA
>Ga0065711_1049460_pt1 | contig 11301 bp, 4 predicted proteins | sample Hoacrofraction12_FD_59098 | JGI IMG/M metagenome (GOLD analysis project Ga0065711, IMG submission 59098) | Hoatzin crop microbial communities from Cojedes, Venezuela - Epithelial fraction 12 v2 (version 2) | ecosystem: Host-associated > Birds > Digestive system > Esophagus > Crop | place... | reverse complement strand
CAGGCTGAACAAGCCCAACTCTCTCAGCCTGTCCTCATAGGAGAGGTGCTCCAGCCCTCGGATCGTTTTTGTAGCCCTCCTTTGGACCCGCTCCAACAGTTCCATGTCCTTCTTGTGCTGAGGGCTCCAGAGCTGAACGCAGTACTCCAGGTGAGGTCTCACCAGAGCAGACTAGAGGGGCAGAATCACCTCTCTCGACCTGCTGGCCACGCTTCTCCTGATGCAGCCCAGGACACAGTTGGCCCTCTGGGTATCTGGGGCTCACTCAGACTCATAGACTCAGTTGTTCCTGTCATCTACAGCTCTGCCTGCTCTGTAGGCAGGGCTCCTTTTGGCCAGGGTATCTAGGGTCTTGGCCACATCTCAGAGGAGATGCTTCTCACATAATACTGGATGTGACTGTTCATTTAAGACCCCACTCCGACCCTTGGTTCATATCACAGAACACCCCCCATCCAAAACATACATTTGCCTTTCTGCATTCTTTGCTGGGAGATCCTTCTACTGCAAACAGCATGGGAGTGAAATAAAGCTGGGGGCGGGGTGGGTGGTGTCTCTGGGATCCCACTGCCAGCAAATAAATAACAAACTGATCATTGCTGTACCAGACTCCTTCTCCTTCAAATGAAAAACCTCAGAGAAGGGTCCCAAGAATTGAACTTACCTCTGTTCCAAATTATTGAGTGAACAGAAGCCTAAATATAAGCGTTATGGCTCAAGGATATCAGCAGAACTTCCAGGCGTGCCCCGCCAGCATCAGAAACCCCCGAAGTCCCACCCTGCTCATCCCCTGGCTTGTGCATTTTGTTGTTATCAGAGAACCCTAGCTCTTTATCAAGACTCATTTTACATTATTTGTTATCATTACATGGCAAGTAATCAGACTTGTTCTTACTTATTGCTGTTCCCATCTTGCCAGACACGGGACTCCCACCCCCTCCCTGGGGAAACACAGTTCACTTCTAGAAAGTACTTTCCTGATGCTTGGTCTAAACTTTCTCCTTTGTTAACATAATCCCCATGTCCTCACAGATGTTTGGAGACAACAACACTTCCCCTACCTTCGTCATCTTTTGGCTAAACTGGTTAGCACTATGCGCAGTCTATCTCCCCAGTCTACCAGCAGTTCCAACATCTCCAGTTCAGATCACAATACTTGGTGAGCTGTTCAGAGAAAGACTCTCCCTCCCCTCCTTGGAGACGAAAATCACACTGATCTTTCCTGCAGCCATAACGCAACACAGACCCCCTGCCTGACTTGCTCCTCACTGCTGTCCTTTGGGCTGCTCTCCAAAAATCAGTGAAAGTTATTGGAAAGTCAATTACATCTCTTTTCTTTCTGTGTCCATAAAGGTAGGACAATGCTTGCTACCAAGCTCATACTCACAAGCATAAACAAATTAGCACAGTCCTTTTTCAGCCAGTCTGCAGACAAGTGTCCATGCTGGAACAGGTGACTCGAGGACACAAAGTTTTATGAGAGCCATAGGGAAGGGTTATCTGCCTTTTCCCTTCCTCGAATTGCCCACAACGTTGGCTCTTTCACGAGCAGGAGGGCGGGAGCTCCATCCTGATCTCATCCATCACAGACGGCGGAAGGAAGACCAGCCCATGCTCTTGAGTGCTGGGGAAGGGGGAAAGCAAGACTCTGTGCATTGGCAATAAGCAACTGGCTAGAAGAGAAAGCTCCCCCTGTCAAAGCAGCTTAACAGGCCCTGCTTTCACTTCTTCTCTGTACGACACACCGGCCCTGTCCGTTTGCAGGTCTTGCCGCATGAAGCTCTAGGGGGAAATATTTCACACACATTCTCCACATTTTGGTTTGAGAAAAATCACAGATAATTACCTAGTTCATGCAGTCACTGGTTGACATCATTCTTCATGCTCCTTGTGCTGTGCAGGGTATTGCTCATTTAGTTCACATTAACTGGCTCCAGCTTCGGGCTTCTCCTTCCCACCCTCCCAAGGATCCTGTGACAGTGGGTGGATCACGTTAAAAAAAGCAGAGCTGCGAGCAACTAAGCAATCTCTGCATGGGCTCGCTCCCCACCTCCAGAAAAGAGATGCTTTCTTAAGCAGAGGGGCTGCACGGTGCTGGCCACAGCCACAATGAACAGGGAAGGTCTTGCAGTCAAGCAGACCTCCAGTGCAGGACATGGAAGTGGCTCAGATGGGGACTGGCAGTCACGCAGGACAGCCAAAGCGGTACAGAGAGCTGCAGAGAGCAAGCAGCCGCAAAGGAGAAGTAGCATGGGAGAGCTCCTACAGAACATAATCTCTTTTTTGCATGCTCTGTGGCAGCACTGAAAGCACCATTGCTTGTTTATCTCTTATGGAAGTGGATTAAGCAGAAGTGCAGGATGGTATGCAGAGTTCAGTGTCCTCGTAGGGAGCCTGTGGAGAAGAGTCACTGCTCTCGCACTCACTGCCCTCAGCACTCTCCGCTACATGTGGCAGAGAGATGGCAGCAGCAAAGAAAAGAAAAATGAGAAAGAACCAACCATTGTGATGCCTGGTGGTGAATGAAAGCCATTTCCAAGCAGAATGGTGGGGATGGGAAGAGGGAGCATTAATTCCTCTCCTTTACAGATTTGGAAAGGACTTGTGAACATTTCCTTTCCTGCACTCTGCCGTTAACAGTTCTGCAGGGTGATATCACTGGGGCCTTGTCCAAACTCAGACCGTCTCAGACATTACAACACCAGGTTTTGGCTGCCTATGCATATCACCAGCTACACCCACTCCAGCCCCCTCCCTGCAACACTCCCAGAGGGATCAGTGAACCTCCCACTGTCAGACTCACCAGAGCTCTGCTCAGCATCTCAGCAGTCACAAGCCCCCGAGAACTCATCCCCAGACACTGTACCTACAGCTGCTCAACTGCTCTTGAAAGCAGCTCAGCTAAAAATAGACCCTCATTGCTCCAAAGAGTCCAACACCCCGAGCCCCATTGTCATGAAAGCAAGCAAGTCATGATACCAGGCACCAAGATGCTGATGGGTGGGCTTGGAAGTGGAGAGAAAAAGGAGGAGAGCAGGTGCCTCGGAAGAACACCTCCAAATGGGCCATGGTCAATGCAAAGGTCTGTCTCCCTTGTACTGTAGAGCACATACTGGTGAAATCAACAGCCCCTAGTAGAAAACCTCCTCTTGGCAAAGCCACTTGCAAGCCGGAGGAAGGAGAGCTGCTCTCCTTAGTCCCCAGCAGTTTTGTGCTCACGTTCTGCGTTCCAGCAAGTTCACCTCTGTTGTACAGATCTTGCTAGCTGCAGCAGGGGAGAGTTGCATCTCTCCTCTATGTATGGTGGGGGCTCACATCCAAGCTAGCTCTGTGCCAGCGTGAAGAGGAAACGTCTCCACTGACATTAATGAAATTACTCCAGAGTGTCAAGTTAGGCCAAGTGAAAGTAGAATCAAGGTACATCAATATGTTGGAGATTTGCAATCACAAAGCAGCCTACCAGCACAACAGACAAAAACAGCGTGTTAGGGAAGAGGTTTTAGTTTCAATTTGTCCAAGAATCACACAAAAGGAGCAGTTATTTAAAAAATGCCTGAGCTCAGTTCCTCAAAATAGTGGGAGTTTCGTTCAGTGCTTACCCCAATCAGTGTGTTAGCAACGCACTCAGGCCTTCTTCTGTAAAGAGCAAAAGCGCCAAAGGCAGAAGAAAAATAAACAAAGCAAATGCCTGGGCTGTTCCACTAGCCAGCCCAGATGTCAGATTTGCTGTTAATAATGCCGATGATTTGACCTGTTTCCCTGCCTGCAGTCATGTCCAGGAAGGTGTGAGGAGCCCCTGGAGATGCCGGCAACATGTGCTCGAAGTGTGAGATGGTCCCCCAGTGGGTTTGCACGACAGCCTGGCAGCTCTGCTCTACAGATGTGCTCTGTCAGTATAAAACCTCCCAGGGCTGTCAGCCTGCTCCCGGCAGCCTCATCCACTCCCCCTTATGCTTAAGGATCACAGAACTCCACAGCTTTTTTCTGTTTACTGTAAGGAGATGTTGCCTGGATCCTTTTTGGATGGAAACTCTCTGCTACTTTGCTCTCTAGAAACCTTGGTCAAGGTTCCCCAGAGCTTTTTCCAGCCCACCGGACATTTTAGTTGCTCCAAAACAGGACTGGTTTGGTTCAAATCCAGTATTTGATCCAACAGCTCCGCTACATTCCTGCTAGGATGTTGCCCTCAGTATCACCACTGGTCCTGTTTAGCAAGCAGTCCACAGATGAGAAAGACAAGTACATGCCAGCGGTTACTGTGCTCACCAAAGCAAAGTAACCACAAAGGTCCAGAGCTGGCAGCCTTTAGTCAGGAAGAGATCTGCTCCTATGGCTCTACTCTGCCACTGCTCTGGCAGCTTTCTGCTGCTATTGCTTCCCCTCTCTCTCTTCAGAGATCTGTTTTGGTACTGACAGGGACACTGCATGGAGCTTTCTTTCCTTTCTCCCTTCTAGGCACTTTCTCTTCTCTCTCTCCCACCTTCTGTGTAGACGAGAGAGCCCATTTCCCTGCAGTGATTAATTCCTTTTGGCCCTTACAACTCAGTAAACATTTTCTGTTTCTGCTGGTTTTGTACCTTTCTGATTCAACATAGACCTTGCATGACATAAAACAGCTCCAAGCACTTCCCTTTGGGAACATGGGTTAAAATCCAGCCTGAGTCCTCACAGTAGACACTCAGAGAAGGACATGGTGGGTAGGGGTAAAGGAAAGTATGTGACACCAGTGTGCAACACTAGCAAAAACATTACTTCCCTGCTTTAAAGGGCACGTTGACCACTGGAGGATGGAGGGGGAAGAGAGACTCCAATGGCTGAGAGCTGCACTATTTGCCCCATAGTAAGCTCAGCCTGTTCAGCCTCCCGAAGAGAAGAAAGTGCCTTTATCCCACTGTAATCCCAGGGAGTAAACATGGGGCACTCAAAAAGTCATTAATCTCCTAAAGAAAGGAAGAATGGGAACCACAGCCGGATGCCATAACCAGGCAATTTTTGATTAGAAATAAAACACTGTTTTGTAGAGTGTGGCTGATCAACCCACAGACACGGTAGATTCCCTGTCTCCATTTGATTGTGCACTGAGGCTGGTTAACTTCCCAAAAGCACTGCTGGCAAGCACATATTATTGGGTGTGGGACAGGGGTAACGACATGAAATCAAGGGGCCAGTTTTATACAAGAGGTGAGGCTGGATGATTGCCTGTCAAACTTGGGGAGCCTGTGAACTACCAGAGCTCTTGTTTTGCCCGTGGCATTTCTGTAAACCTGCCACTGGTGCTGGTTCAGTGCTGGCACGTGTCCTGGAAGCACACCTTCTCCGAGCTGTTCGTTGTTCCAGGTCTGCTGGAGACTGAATTTGCTCCCCGCCTCTGGCAAGAAAGTTTCAGCTTTCCTTGCACAACCTTGCAGAAGCAGGGGGCACAGCAACCAGAGGGGGCTGACTGCACCCTCGAGCCACAGACAAGAGCACACACGCTCCCAATTCAAACAGAGAGGAGGGTGGCTGGTCAAAGTGACCCCGGAGTCACAGTGCACACAGACAACCTAGCAAATCATCCCAGATGAGAAATGCTGCAGCGTGGAACAGATGAAGCAGGAAGCCCCAGGGTGTACAGGTAATCGCAAGGAACCACTGGTATCAGGTGTACAGCAGGAGAACACCCTGCAAAACAGAGCTACAGCCCTTTTGGAGTAATGTGGTAAGATACTCCATAACGCAAAAAACTATGCTTCCTGCTTGGGTATGAGGTTGTTTATGCCAAAAAAAAACCCTTACAGGCTGTGGGCCCACGAGCTTTCTGCATAGGCAGTACCCAAGGAAAACTTGACCTGCTCTGTAGCACCCCCCTAATCTTTGTTGTCTCATACACCTGAGGCAAGGGGACAGCATATATAGACCAGGCAGCAAGGACGTCCCAAGAAAAGAAGCCACACCACCTTGGAAACTTGCCAAGAGCTGGTGGGTTGCACCTAAATCCCCCCAAAGTCCTTCAGGATGGAGGCACCATTTCCAAGCCTCAAACCCAGTTAGAGAGGAGCTTAGGATGCAGCCAACCAACTAAGTCTCACGCCCAATGCGTGAAGCTACAGAGGTGTATCTAAATCTTCCCTCACACGCACAGACTGTCTAGATTTATTTCCAGAATGAAGAGGCACAAGTTGGTCTGGATATGCATCTTGGAACAGAAGCAAACAGCTGGTGAGCCAATTTGCACATTGGTGTCCTTTGCCTTTGTACACCTCTTCCGCACTGTATTAATCCTGGCTTTCTCTTCATACCTCTTCCCATCCCCTGCTCTGGCTCGTCCTAATGTATGTGTGAGCTGGCTGTCGTACCAACATGCGCACCCTGACTATATGGGTCACAGCTGCCAGACCAGGGTCCACACCAGCTGCACTCACCCATGGCACGGTGTTGAATTGGTCCTGATTCTTCTGTCCACCTGTAGAGCATCACAAAACCTGCAGAAACGTAACAATCTTGGAAATTTCTACTCATTTCAAATTTGGTTGAAACTGTCCAGCATGTTCAAAAGTTGCCAGAAGGGCCCCATGGTAAACACCATGATTACATAGGCTTTGTCACCTTAGGAAACTGGCCAGAAACAGCTGAGAGGTCCATACACTACATCCAGAGCCTTACAGGTATCTTGCTGGAGCAGGACGTGGCGAGGAGCTACCCTAGGTGCACGGAGCACAGGCAGCTGCTTGCCAGTGGTGCTTTGCTGCCTTTCCAGCTTGCCTGCACATTCTAACTTTGATGAGAAATAAACTGCTTATTAAGCAGCAGCCCCAGGTTTGTCTGGTTTTGTTGATGGTGGCTGTCGATCCTCACTGAGATGATTCACGACTTGACACTATTTTCTGTGTTCCCCTTCTGCCTCCAGCCAGAGCGCCCGATATCCTTGGCTCCCAGCCAGGGTGCAGGGTGAGCGTCTCTCACTTGTTTATAGCAGGGCTGGGGGATGTTTAAACGAGGGTGGTGATGGGAATCTCGGGAATTTCACAGCAGACATAACTCCAGCTACAATCCTCCCTGCAGATGACAAGCTCCACTCAGGGCAGAGCAGAGAAAATTCTTTATCTAAAGACAAATCCATCGGCCAGCTACTTCTGGAAATGAAGGCACTCTCAGGGAACATGCCAGTTGCAAAGCAAATTTAAAAACCATAATCACTCATGGCCTGATCTCTAATAGGCAGAAAGTCCAAAGCAACAGGAAAAACTGTGCGTGCAGCTGCATGCTTAGTTGACACATGCAGCTACCATGCCTGCACAAAGAAACACTTTGATAGGAGAGGGAGCAAGAGTCTGGCCCAGCCTCTGTGGCAAAAGCCCTTTGGAAAAGCAGGTCTGTGCTGAACCATGCAGACTTGGCGGTGATGGTGTCAGAGTACAGCCCCAGCTCTAAAATAAAAAAATTCTCCAGTGGTTCATTCAGTAAGGAAGCACTACAGATTATTACTAAAGCTGAAAGAATTTATTTAGATCCATGCTATGTTTCACTGAGAATGTTTATTTTCTTTCAGCACTTCACTCGGCTTGGATAATGACACCGAGCTAATTAGTTTCACATTTGTCCATACTTTTAAGCCTTTCTCTTTTGCAGGATTTCATGGAAGCAATACCAAGGTTGTAAGCACGATGAGCAAAAGCACATTTGTTTTTTTTGGAGAAAGTCTTCACTCAAGCTTTATTTTTGATCATCAAGTGATTCCAGTAAGTTTGCTGCTAGCTAAAGCCTACACTGAAGGGCCAAAGCTGACGTGATCATGTTTCCTTACAAACAAAAATTACAACTGATACCTAGCTCAGGAGATTGAAAAGCTTGCAAGCAGAAAAGCTCTTGCAATCAGAGGAAGAGGAATCAACTCTGACATGTCACAAAATTATATTTTAATACCTTACTACTTGAAGGCCAGTGGTATACTTGATGCTTGGAAGGGCACCAAATGCCAAGACCCAGCAACACCACTGCTATCTACTTTTCCAGTTCAGGATACCAAACACATACATTCAGGGTCTCTGAAGGACTGTCTGTTAAAGATGCTTTTCAGAAAAGCATTTGGACTCCTTACAAGACACTCTCAGGAGTCTGAGTAAAACCTGGACTAACAATGCACTGGATTGCCTGAAACTCATTTTTGCATAGGCAGTTCTGTCTGAAAGTGCAGCTAAGCACTGGTTCAGTGTTGGACTGCTTATCTTCTGGGAATGCAGCACCAAGCACAAGAGGTCCAGATCTATCACTGGCCATGAGTGCCTTGCATAGTACCACTAAGAAAAGACAGAACTTGAAAGGCAGAAGGAGCTGGGCAGCAGCGCGCTCTAACTCTGCTGCGTGTGTTCCCCTGCACTGGCATCACCACCACGACTGGCAGGAGCAGTGGCACAGCAGCCTGGGTGCTGAACCCCGGGTCACTTTCCAGGGTCTCGGGTTCACCTTGTCGGGAACCTGTCACTGCTGGGGAACTCCTGGAGCAGAGTTAGGCTCCAGCTACCCCATAGCATCCTCAAAGTGCTAACGGGGATCAGGCTCAGCCCAGGTAATTCCACGGGACAATCTTGTTCTCAGCTGCCTGCTCCTCCCTAGACCCACACCAAGGGGTTGTACTCCCCATGAAAGCCAATGATGTCACACCTCCCCTGCCCTCTTGCAATTACCCTGTATGAATTTTATTTTCTCTTCTCTCTGTTTGCTTTCCACATTCTGCCCCAGCTTCCACGTCTCATCTTCAGTAATATCTACCGATGGACAGTCCTGTTACCCATCAATGCCAACCTTTTGAAAAGTAAAAGCCCCATACAGCTGTATCACCAACAACCAGAGATCCTACATTGCATAGAAGCAAAATCTAGGGACCCAGCAACTGCTGCTCTCGTTACACACATCACAAGAGCTGATCCATGCACTAGCAACAGCCATTTGCCTGCATATCAGCATGCCGGCAGCTATTGCCTGGTGCCACAGCTCTGGCCAAATCACGCGGCTCAACAGAGTGTGCACAACAGCAGTAGGGTTGGCAGGTCTGCTCAGCCGATGGCACAGTGTCACGGTGATGGGCTGCACTGGGAGACGGGTCTGGGTAAATTTGTAACACCTGAGACTGGGGATAAGTTGGAAACAAAGTCTAACCTGAACATCACAGTTGTAAGAATCTCCTGAAGCTCTAGAAAAAAAGGTGCTGCTGATTTGCTTGAAACCCCCTAAATCTTCCACCTCTGCTGAAGGCTAAAATAAAGAAGAACAAGAAAGTGGGTTCCCTATAGCAGAGAGCAAGAGACAAAATTCCCCGCAGAAAAAGGACAGTATTTTCCACACTGGTGGCTGTCTCATCATGGAAAGACATCTGAGACACTTCATTAGTCACTGCCTGCAGCTTGCCTCCTCAAACGTGTCCCCAAAGCAGTAGAGACCAAAAATACAATGAGAAAAGAGGAATCTCTGTATCTCCTCGAAAATGTGGAAATAACTGGAGCGGCAGTTTAGATGCCAGGCAAAGAATGTTCTTTGTATATTTTACGGGCTAAATTCTGACCCCTTCTCTGGTGCTATTTTAATCTGTAAATAACTCCTCCAGAACAGGGGCCAGATCCAGAACTGCACTACTGAAAAAGCCCAGAAGTCATTTCTTCAAACAGGTGTCTTTACTAGTAAGCCCAAATCCTGCAAATAATTTAAAGCTGCCAGTTCTCACTGGAGCTTCTCTCACAAGTTTGGAGATGCACTGGTAAAGAAGCCCGCATGCTGAAAGCTAGGCTGGATGCGAATACTCAAAGCTCTGCCAACCGTGTCCCTAAAGGGGGCTGCAATTCTTCACTGGCAGGGTCAACAGAGACCACTGCGAGGAACCAGAAGAACAGAGAAAGCAGGAGGGATGGAAGAAGATACTGCAGTGCCTAAAATATTTCTTTGCAACTCTGACCTGTATTTTATTAAAATGTTAAGAACCAGTAAGGTACAGGACAGATACTCCCCTTTCAGATCTGCCGTAGACCCTAGTCTGTACATACAGCATCAATCCATACCTGAGACAAACAAAAACGCCAAGTGAAGTACGGAAAATGGCTCAGTATCTTTTCTGAATTCCAACAAAGGGTAAAATCACGATGACAGATTCTCCCAAGCCCCCTGGCATTCTGTGGTTCTTATCTGCCATGCACTCATCACTGAGTCTAACCGTTAACCTAGTACTGACAAGTCCACCACTAAACCATGTTCCTAAGCACCACATCGACACATCTTTCAAATACTTCCAGGGATAGTGACTCAACCACTTCCCTGGGCAGCCTGTTTCAATGCTTGATAGCCCTTTTGTTGAAGAAATTTTTCGTAATGTCCAGTCTAAACCTCCCCTGACACAACTTGAGGCCATTTCCCCTTGTCCTATTGCCTGTTACTTTGGAGAAAAGACCAACACCCACCTCATTACAACCTCCTTTCAGGTAGTTGCAGCAAGTGATAAGGTCTCCTCTCAGCCTCCTTTGCTCCAGACTAAACAACCCCAGTTCCTTCAGCCGCTCCTCATAAGACTTGTTCTCTAGACCCCTCACCAGCCTCACTGCCCTTCTCTGGACACGCTCCTGCAACTCAATGTCCTTCTTGTCGTGAGGGGCCCAAAACTGAACACAGTACTCCAGCTGCGGCCTCACCAGTGCCGAGTACAGGGGCAGGATCACCTCCCTACTCCTGCTGGCCACACTATTCCTGACACAAGCCAGGATGCCGTTGGCCGCCTTGGCCACCTGGGCACACTGCTGGCTCCTGTTCAGACAGATGTTGACCAGTACCCCCAGGTCCTTTTCTGCCGGGCAGCTCTCCAGCCACTCCTCCCCAAGCCTGTAGCGTTGCATGGGGTTGTCGTGACTCAAGTGCAGGACCCGGCACTTGGCCTTGTTGAACCTCACACAACCAGCCTCGGCCCATCGATCCCGCCTGCCTGGATCCCTCTGCAGAGCCTTCCTACCCTCAAGCAGATCAACACTATGGTCCAATTTGGTGTCATCTGCAGACTTTACTGCGGGAAGGGGTCTCCAGAGCCAGCCAGACCTATCAGAGCAGCCGGATGACTCAGCAAGTGGGAAGCAGGACCCTGGTTTCTCGGGCAGGTTAATTCACCTATCCTGGCCGTCAGACCACGCTCAGCTCTTGCTGGGACGTCCGTCCCTGTGACCGCCATACGGAGCACCGCCGCAGAGCCACGCCAGGCCGCAGCGCCGGCGGACAGCGCCGAGAGGCGGCAGCCGCCAGCCCCGGTGTGTCGCCCCAGGTCAGGCGAGCGCGGCGGCCGGGGGCGGCTGG
>Ga0065711_1049459_pt1 | contig 11301 bp, 16 predicted proteins | sample Hoacrofraction12_FD_59098 | JGI IMG/M metagenome (GOLD analysis project Ga0065711, IMG submission 59098) | Hoatzin crop microbial communities from Cojedes, Venezuela - Epithelial fraction 12 v2 (version 2) | ecosystem: Host-associated > Birds > Digestive system > Esophagus > Crop | place... | reverse complement strand
AGCAGGCTGCACAGGCCCTTGTCCAGGCGGGTCTTGAATATCTCCAGAGAAGGAGACTCCACAACCTCCCTGGGCAGCCTGTTCCAGTGCTCCGTCACCCTAAGCATACAAGTGGTCCCGCCCTTGCGTGTTCATGTAACTCATGGTAATGCCCTATGTCATTAATATTGGGAAGAAGCAGTTCTGCTTGAAGGAGACAAGAGGTTGGCTACCATGGCTCCTGTTCTCTAAAGCAGAAGTGAGATGCTCTTCACAATGTTGACAATCTTTGGTATGGCTTTTGGAGTGGCAGTCAAGGTTTGGCAGCATCTCTTGGCACTTTTAGCAATGGAGTCAATCGTAAGGTGTTTGGGAGAACTTGTTCCCTGGGTTTTGAGTCGTTCCATACTCAGATTGTATTTATTCCATGCATTAGCTCATCTGCAAACTCATGGCACAGAGTTTCGTAGCTCAAGGAACATTTTGGGCACGGGGGCCTGTCCATGAGCGTATGAAGTCATCTGGCACAGCCTTGCTTGCCTTTCCCAGTATTTGGGAAATAGCCTTCAGGAATTTGCAAGGGCGAGGTTGGCCTGACCTGCTGGGCAGTCCTGCCTCATCTGAGCTACTGAGCAACAGAGCATCCCATCCAGGCTCTGCCAGTGGTCGAGGAGCCTCTGGATAATTGCGCAGATGTGTTCAGCTGTCACCTCTGTGCTGTGGTTTGATCTTCCTCTGTTCCAGGCTGAAAGCACAGAGAGGCACTGATGGCCTGAAACCGGTGTGGAAAAAGTGACTCACGCCCTATTTTTTGTAGGATGCTGCATTTTCTGTTCTCCTTTTGCGCCTCTGAAAAAGAGCACGTATAGATCCAGACTGAATGAAGTCAGGGAAACAATATTATGGTCTTGTGACTAGCACAGAAAAAAAAATGCTGACATATTTGTCATCTCTCAAGTGGAAAGCAAAAAACAGGACTTGACCTTTAAACCCTGGGAGACTATCTTCAGTTTTGTGTTTTTTATAAATTTCCCCAGTCAAATGCTTATGGGGTGAAATTTCTGGTTGGTTTCCTGGTCAATAACTGTTCTCATTAATGCTGGCTTTCAGTAGGCTCAAAAAACCCCTCTAGTCGGGAGCAAGTTCAGGAGGGAGGTAGCTGTGCAAGGGACCTTGGCTCTTCGCAGACCGAAGGAAGCAGTTGTGTTTGTTGCTGATTTGTTTGTCAGCCTCTGGGTTTTCTGGAAGGCAAAAACGTGTGTCAGAGCCAGCTGAGGGCAGAGTCCAGCACGGCTTTTTATAAAGGCTGTCGCAGAATTCAGAGGAACGGGAACGGCTTGGGCCTGTGCCGTAACCCTTCTTCAGAGCACCATGGGCTAGTGTAGTGCCCAGTTCTGCCAGGCATCCCCAAGGGTCTCCTGAGCTGATGGACAGTCAGTCTGAAGCAAAAGAGCAATGTGCTTGCTGTCGAGTGGAGCTCTGATTTCTCAGAAATAAAGTCTCTGAGTTTTGGCCCTGGACAGGCTAAATATGAAATGCCCCAAAATAACCATTGGTTTAACAACCCCAGCATGATAAAGGTGTGGGGATCCTCTATTTCTGTGTCAGCAGGGCCACCTGCAGGCCCCTTCTTCTCCACAACCGGCTTAAAAATTATTTTAAAAACGTCAAAAAAGTTGTTTTGTTTTATTCTTAAATCAGCAGTTCTTGTTCGAGCCAAGGCTGCTGGAGCTGGGACGTGATGAAATTCCTCAGCTACCGCAGGATTCATAAAAAGCCATTAACTTTCGCAGTTCTGTCCTGCCAGAACGGCTGTCTGCTTTGCCAGTGCGCTCATGCTCTCCATGGTCTGTTTGATATCAGCTGGGCTGTGTCCTGAGATGACACAGCAGAGCCGTCTGCGATACGGAAGGATCCCGGTGCATTTTTAGGCAGGCAGCAGGGAAAGGATCGCGTGTGCGTTTCTGCCGAAGGATGCCGTGATTGTGAGGCGGGAGGAAGGCAGGAGTGCGGGAGTGGAGGCAGCAGTGGGTACCAGCTCGCGCCACTGCCCAATGGCTTAGACACGCTCCTGGGACTGGGGTGTGTTTCACATCCATTTCTGTGTCTTTTTCATGACTATGAACAGAAATCCGTTCCCTCTGAGCAGCTCTGATATCCTTCTTGCCCACTGAGCCCCCTTGGCTGCTGCTTTCATTTGTCCATGTGATGTTCAGCCAGGGTAAGGAGCTGGGCTCTGCCGACTACAGCAGCCTGCCAGATGTTTTGGATGTCACTGGGCAGCTGTTTTGCAGCTGGGGGTCAATGGAGAGCAGCAGCAGCACTTTCTCAGCTGAAGAAGACCAGGAGATGACAGGGAATTTGCAGGGAAAGACTCACTTGCGTTTTTACCAAGGAAAAAGTTCTGTGCTACGGAGCACACTGCCTCCTGCCATGTTATGAGGCGAGGAGACACACCCTTAAAACTGGAAAAATTATTGTCTTGACACAAAAACCACAGTCAGAAAATATCTGCCCTAAGATCTACTTTCTGTGGCAGGGCACTTGAACGATCAAACCAGGAGCGCTGTGGCTGAAAGCGGTCAGAGATGCTCTGCAGAGGAGCGATGGCGGCAAGCGCCGAGGCTCTGAGGGTGCCAAGGCTTGCAGGGCTGCCTGGCACGAGCCGCGGGCAGCCCTGGCCAGAAGCGATGAGGAGGGTGAGCCTCCACTGGCCAAGCTGACCGCAGTGAAGGCTGGGGGTCAAAATCCACGTTACCGCCAGTGCATGAAATGCCTTCCCACTTGCACTGCGAGATCACTTTCCTGCCTCTCTTCAGGCTCAGGCTGCTGGTCCTGCTGCTGTTGACAAGCAAAGAGTGACAGCGGCATGAGGTTTGAACGGGAAACGCTGCTCAGCCCCTTTCCAGATCCCATCCGGCTCTTGCAGGCAGAGCTGTTATTCTCGCTAAGTAGCTTGCTGCTGTGTTTCCTCTGGGCTTGTGAAAGCAAAGCAGCGCAGAAGTTTGAGACGAGGACAAGTCTCAATAAATCTCTGGATTTCCCTCCTGCTGTAGGGATGGGCCACTGTCTCCACCGTCCCAGGCTTTTCTTCCCTTCCTCTTTCCAGCAGAACGTCTCCGCTGAAGCCCGGCAGAACGCCAGTGTGGCCGTCCTGCCCGTGGTGGCCACCAATGCCACCTGCTCTGTCCGCGTGGCCGCCATCACCAAGGGGGGAGTGGGACCTTTCAGCAGTGCAGTGGAGGTCTTCATTCCTGGAAGTGGTAAGGAAATGCCTGTCCCTGCCCACGTGGCATGGGTGCAGGGGAGGATGATGGGGAAGGACGCAGGGCGTGCTTTTCTTGCCTGGCCAAGGCCATTTGGCATCCCTCCATCCCTCCATCCTCCTTCAGATGCTTTCCCTGTCAACCAGGCTATCGGCCAAGAATCTGGGACCTTCAGCGTGGTTTTGTAGCCAGGAGAGACTTTGGTAGCCAGTAGAGACTTGGTCTCCATGTACAAGCTTGGTCCTCATGCCTTCTTCTCCTGTGTAACCCTTTGGGCTTTATGGGGTTTGGGTTCAGCCCCGGGAATCCGCCCCCAACCCCTGGGTGCTGCAGGCTGACTCTTTCACTGGCTCCATTAATGGGATATTTTCCTAGGATTAATAACCTCAGCCCCCGCTTCGACTCCAGCCTCTGGGAACACGGACTCCTTCATCGTAGCCTTGGGCTTTATCTGTGGGACAATTGCTGTCGGGCTGATCCTCTGCTTGTCCGTGGTCATCCAGAAAAGATGCATGGAAACAAAATATGGGTAAGCCAGAGGGAAAACAGCTTGTGGTGGTGCCTGGAGCTGGGCGGGTCGCAGGCGCGTGGGGCATGGGCAGGCAGGGCGAGTGGCCAGCAGCCTACAGTGGATGCGGGGAGGTTTCTGCCTCCAATACTGACGTCATTCCCACAAATGGCATTTTTTTATGCCTGTGGTGAGGGACAGTGTATTTTTACTGCAGAGGTGGTACTTTCCCTCCCTTCCTTAGCCCAGCAGTTCACCTTTTGCTCCCTATTGCTATTCTTAAAGGGAAGTAAACTTGTGCAGCTTGGTGTGGGAGGGTGGCCTCGGTGTTTTGACACAGAAGTGAGAGAGCAGACATGTATAATACCCTGTGACGTGTGGCCTAGAGAAACCCCTCCTGCCTCATCACACACCAAATCTGTCTTGGTCTGATGGCTGAGTGTGGCACCAGCCCCACCAGGCAGAGAGGCTGCCACTGGACCACGTAAGTGGTGATTTAATGATGTGGACAAAGGACTGTTTTCTGCTACAATAAGCCGCTCGCCCTTGTGACTTTCTAAGCGGCATTTAACTGCCCTGTGCTGCTATTTGTGTTAAACAATTGTGGTGCTAGCAGCTTTTCTTACAAGCGCTGTCACTTGGGTATCCACTGCCCAGCTGGAAACGCGATAGAATTAACTCCTTTGGAAGAACATCATTTCAGTAAGGGATTTTATTGAGCTGGTGAAGGAATCCCACCTACTCTGATCTCCCATGGCATCATCCCCCATCCCAGTTTGGAAACTGGTAGTATGTAAGGGTCCCTTTCCTAGCCGGTGTAGCATTGTCGCTCTTGCCTTGCAATGCTAGCTCCCTGGGAGCTCTTGAGCATCTGCTGTGTTTTTGTTTCCCAGAGCTGGATCCCTGCATGGCCCTGGACCAGAGGGGCTGCACCGCATCTCCCAGCAGCATGCCCATCACCACTGTTTCAGGGCCATGGTGTGAAGCTCACTTTAGTTTCTTTTTGGCTAAAGGATGAGGGTTGCACATGCTAACAGAGAACATTGACACACTGGAGCTGTGCATCAGGCAAGAGAAGAGATCGCTTTAGGAGGTGGTAGATCTGGGCACCATATTGCTACCAGTACAGACTGCTCTCTGGTTAGGAAATGAGTATTCCATTTCCTCCCAGAAAACCCTCTGTGACTCAGTCCTTGACAGATCAGCCTTGTTGATCAAGTGGCTGTTTTGCTCAGATGTTGTAAGCAACAGCACTGATCCAGCAAGAGGGAAATTAAGAAGATTAGGGCAAACGTGCATTTCCTCCGTTACTACCCATACCCCTGGTAGCGCTGTGGTCGCCCGCCCCTGCAGCAGCAGTTCCTTCACCGGAGAAGAAGCAGCCGCACGTGGCCCAGCAGGATCTGTTTCTGTCCCTCCAGGAATGCTTTCAGCAGGAGCAATTCGGAGCTGGTAGTGAACTACACAGCCAAGAAGTCCTACTGCCGGAGAGCCGTTGAACTTACGCGTAAGTACATATTTTTATCCCTCTGCAAGGAGGTTGATGGGGATGTCGCAGCAGCGATATGTCTGCAGGTTGGAGGTGACCTGAGCTCCTGTTCCCCTCTCGCACAGTGGGCAGTCTGGGCGTCAGCAGCGAGCTCCAGCACAAACTGCAAGATGTTGTCGTGGACAGAAATGCCCTCAGCCTGGGGAAGGTCTTGGGAGAGGGTGAGTACTGGAGGTGGAGAGCTGGGGATGGACACATAGGGAAGGGGCTGCCACTGTTACCTGCATCATCCCTCAGCTTCAGGCCCAGGGGACATGGGGGAGATGGTGGCGCAAGATGACCAAGTGCCAGGACCCCTGGGTTCATGTCCTTTTTCTGCCACTGATGAGACACAAGCCTCCCCTGTAGCCTTTTGGGGATGAGGTCTCTGTCTTAGAGCATTTCAGATCTTCGAGGCCATAGTGGCATCCTGAAAGGTTGTGCTTTGGGCTGTGGATAAAGTGCTTGCTTCTTTCCCACGGTGCAGGAGAGTTCGGGTCAGTGATGGAGGGGCATCTCAGCCAGCCCGAAAGCACTCCGCAGAAGGTGGCTGTGAAGACCATGAAGCGTAAGTCATCACCTTGGCCTCGCAGAACTTGGCATTGTTTGTCCCAGTGGGTGCCGGTGCTCCTGCTGCCTGTCTCAGGTGCTCTCTCTGCATCCTGGCACCATTTTGTGGGGCTGCTGGCCTCTCTGCCACAGCTCCTGGTGCCAGTCAGGAAGGGGCACTCATATCAGCCAGCCAAGGATTGCAGAGACATCTCGGTGGTCCCATCCCCCTGACCCACACAGGAGCTGTGCTGTGAAGGGAGATGGCAGCAATGATTTGGCGTGTTAAAGCCCTTGGGGTTTTAAACCACCTCCTTTTTCTTTGCTTCCTAGTGGATAACTTTTCCCAAAGGGAGATAGAAGAGTTCCTCAGTGAAGCAGCGTGCATGAAGGACTTTGACCATCCCAATGTCATCAAGCTCCTAGGTATGGGCTGTCACTCCCCACCCTCCAGCCGGGATTTGGGCTGGGGAGCCAGACCGGGGAGAGCTCGGGTCCTGCGCAGATGTCTGCGGGGGGAGTGTGGTGCCTTTGCCGGGGCTGTGCAACCTGTCTGTGTTTTCCAGGTGTGTGCATCGAGCTGAGCTCCCAGCAGGTCCCCAAGCCCATGGTGATTCTGCCGTTCATGAAATACGGTGACCTGCACAGCTTCCTGCTGCGCTCACGGCTGGAGATGGCCCCACAGGTAACAAGCGCAGGGGGCAGAGGCCCTGTGTCTGTGAGGAGCCAGGTGGGCTTCCTACAAGGTTGGCCTTCACTGGCACAAAGGCACGCTGCTGAACCATGGTCAGCTTGCTCTACACCAGGGTCCTGATCTGCAGAGCGGCTTTCTAGCCAAAAATACGTGATCTGAAGACAGCCAGTGGGAGACGCAAGAAGGAAGCCATGTCTAGTTGCAGGCTGCACTCCAGAGACGTGGAAGGAGGAGGCGGGGGTGGGAAGGGTATCCACTGCTACAGCAAACCACAGCGAGATGTGGTTTGCTGGGACAGGCTCTTCTGGCCAGCGGCACAACCTGACTGGCAGTGCTTGGGGTTATTTCTGAAACAACTGTCCCCACACCTGCAGCTCCTGCAGGCTTGTGTTTCAATAAATCTTACAGTCTGAGGGTGTTAGCCCAACAGGGATGAGAGAGGCCACAGTGGCGGTTGCTGTGGTCTCCTGGTGCTCTCTGAGGCCAGCGAGACCTCTGGGATGTCAGCCACCAGCCTGGACAGAGAAGCCTTTCAGACCAAACCAAACATGCTTCCCAAAGCTCTTGCACCATCTAACCCGCACCTTCCCTTCCCAGTTTGTCCCGCTGCAGACGCTGGTGAAGTTCATGGTCGATATTGCCCTGGGGATGGAGTATCTGAGCAGTCGGCACTTTCTCCACAGGGATTTGGCGGCTCGAAACTGCATGTGAGTTTGTTCCCCTCTGCTTCATCCTGGATAGATGAACACCAGTGGAGGCCCTGAGGTTTCACAGCACAACTTGGCTTCCTTCCATAAAACCTCCCTTGGTCCTGAGAGACACGGGAAGATAGCTCAGCCTCAGGTTTCTGCTTCAGAATTTGGCACTTCAAACTTTTCTGTCTGGTCATCCCTATTTCCACCTGACAGGTTACGGGACGACATGACGGTGTGCGTGGCAGACTTCGGTTTGTCGAAGAAGATTTACAGCGGCGATTACTACCGTCAGGGCCGAATAGCAAAAATGCCAGTGAAGTGGATTTCCATTGAGTCCCTGGCTGACCGTGTCTACACCACCAAGAGCGATGTGGTAGGTCCATGGGGCTGGACAGCCAGGCAGCAGGAGGTGCGAGCTGGGGACCGACCCCTGGCTTGAGTCGTCCACCCTTGCCGCACCGCGTTACAGCTGTTCTTGTACCCTGGAAGCGCAAAGCCAGGGGAGCGGGAGGCTGTCGGTAATGGGATGCGCTGACCTTTTGTTGCCTGCCCAGCGTCCTGGAATAGGTTTATTGAGTGGGCTGCTCGCCTCTTGTGTGGCATTGCTTATTATTGCCAGTTTTGGGGAGGGCAGGACTGGAGTGACAACTCTTAGCATTGTGCGAGGGCCCAGTGGACGCTGGGCAGTGACCTTTCCCCGTGAAAAGACTCATTCATTCCTCCTGGAAACGTCCTTTCAGCGTGCTTTCCCTTTGTCTCCGCAGTGGGCATTTGGCGTTACCATGTGGGAGATAGCGACCCGAGGGATGACGCCCTACCCAGGAGTGCCGAACCACGAGATCTACGAGTACCTCTTCCACGGGCAGCGCCTGAAAAAGCCCCAGGACTGCTCGGATGAGCTGTGAGTATCGTAACCCTGTTTCTGGGCTGTAGCGCAGCCCCTTTGCTCTCTGTCTGCAAACAACCTGCGCGTCGCTTGCCCGTAGCTGAGGTGGTTTCTCTGGGGTGCTGCTCTTTGTGCTTTGTGGCTCTCAGTTGCTGATGTCCTTTCTTTGAGGACACAACAACTACTTGTGCTGTGGATTTGTGGCTTAGCACTATATTTGGCCAAAAGCCTGCAAAGCCACGTGTTACAGCATAATAAAAGACCGTGCCGGTATGCCCATGATCCCACCTGCTGCAGACCTCCTCTCCAAGTGGAGTAAGACAGGTCTGTACTGGAGAGGAAGTCACCGTCCATCTTATCCCCTCCATTTCTCCCACAGTCCCCAGAAACAGCAGTTATTAAAGACTGATTTTTTAAAAAAATTTGGCAAGGATTTAACCTTTTGTTCCTTGTAGCGTTGACAGGCAGGGAGCTGACAAGGTCGCCCATACAGGTTTGCTGTCAGAGGAAGGCTGGCCAGAACAACGGGGCAGGTCAGCTTTGAAATGAAAGTGTCGCATAAACAAAAAATTAAAACCTGTTAATATTTGCATAATCTCCTGAGTTTTGACGTGCCTAATAAAAGCCAGATCCCAGAGCAGCGTATCACCCTGGGAGGAAAAGGCATCTTCTTCACTCCAGGCAAACGGGTGCGCAGAAATCCCAACGAACATCCCGGGGGAAAGCGATGCGTTTGCAGGGCTGGCACAGAGGGCTGAGGAGCTGGGCTGTTGGCAGCCGGCAGCGTGGGGCGGGTGGGAAGTGCTGAGGTCACCTCGCTGGTCCTGCGGGCAGAGCAGTGCCCTCTGCAGTTTGTGGTGGAGGAATCAGACTTTTTAGTATTTCATTTATTTTATTATTTTAAGATAGCACATTTTGGACAGAAGGTTTTGGCTGGTGATGCTCCTCTCTGCCCTACAAAACACCCTCTTGTTACTCAGGACCCTTCAGTGCCTAAAAACTATGAATCTGGAAAGGGAAAATACGGAAACCTCAAAACTTTGCATTTCTGAGCAGCTCAAGAAGGGTTTTTCTCCCAAGCTTTCTTCTTGAGTTTTTCTCCAGTGCCATTACAGTTGAAAATGCTTAACTCCCCATGAGGGTTAAACTAGCAAAGCTGCTCGGGGTCGCACAACGGTTTCTACAAGGCCACTCTCCAACGCCTGTCCCTGAAAGAAGCGGCAAAATAACCTTTTATCGGATCCAGCCTGCTCCAGGGCAGAGCAGGCGGTGTGTGCCCAGACGTGACAAGCTTGCAGGGAGGCACTGGGGGGTTCCAGTGTGCCCTGACATCCAGCCTGGGAACAGGCATCTGTAGGCAGGGCAAGAGAAGGATTCGGTGTCCCAGGAGCAGAACTGGGATGTTCCCGGGGAGCAGATCACGGGGCTGCGGCTGGCTGCCTCTGCCCGACCCTCAGCGAGTGCCAGGCACTGGAAGAGACTTCTAACAGAAGCTTGGGCTGATCAATCCCTGAGTCTGGGCAAACAGCCTGGAGGGCAGAGTTGGTTTTGCTTTGTTTTAATGCAAAGCAGCTCAGGGCTCGCCCAGTTTGGAGAGAAGCAGGGAATTAGCCCCCTTGCGTCCGGTAGCCCAGTGCCTGGCAACATCCTCCGTGAGAACCACGCTCCTCTTCCGATTTCCAGGTATGAAATAATGTCTGCGTGCTGGAGAGCCGACCCCGCCGCCCGCCCGACGTTCTCGCAGCTGAAGGTCCATCTGGAGAAGCTGCTGGAAAGCCTGCCTGCCGTCAGGGGATCCGGGGATGTCATCTACATCAACACCAGCCTGCCCGAGGAGAGCCCGGACTCCACCCAGGATTCGGGCTTCCCCCAAGCGGACTCTGATTTGGAGCCCGGGGACGGGGCCGAGCCCTGCTCCCCCCAAGTGGAGGCAGCGCTGGTGGCCGTGGATGTCCACCACAACGAACCATGGGAGACGAGGTACGTCCTGGAGGAGCAGCTCGGCGTCCCTGTGGAGGAGGCCTACGTCCCGCTGCTGCCCGAGGGGGCGGCCGGCGAGGGCTCGCCGTGGACCCAGGCCAGCACCTTGCCCGCCGGCGGCTCGCTCCTGCCGGGGCTGCCGCACGCCGATGGCTGCGCGGGGGACTCCGAAGTGCTGCTGTGAAAGGGGGAGCCCGCACGGAGCGGGGTGTAAATGGGCTCCGAGAAAAGGACAGAGAGGGTATATTTTAATAAACGGTCATATGTTTTATTTCTTCCTGCACCGTCTACATGCCAAAGTCTGGCCCTTCCCAGGAGCTCTCTGCTGGGCTGAAGTCGGGAGGGTGGTAATTAAACGCTGTAGCTGGTTTTTTTGTATTGGGAGGCTTTGGTGTTTGAGCTCCCCACAGCTCACAGGTGAGGGGCAGCCCCTGAAGCCCCCTGGGTGGACGGTGCCGAGGTGTGGGGGCACACGGGGGGGCACAGGCGAGCTCCCCTCTGTCACCCTGTGTTGGAGTGGCTTCCCGCTGTCCGGGCTGCGCCAGCACCAAACGGCGAGGGTCCATCGGGCCTCGTATGGCCTTTTATTTTTCCCCTTTTGTCACCATTTGTTGTGGCTTCTGTGATGGGCAGCCCTGTGCACAGCCTGGTCCCCCGCTACAGAGCCCGCTGGTGGATTTCACGCTACGAGACATCCCCGTCGAAAGTCACAAGCGGAGCCCGAACAGGAACAGCGGGTGCTTCAAAATCCCCGCTCTCGCAGACAGCAGGTTTCCGTCTGTCCCGGCCGTGCGCCAAGACAACCGTCGGTCCCGTTGCAACGACGGGGAGACAGGAGTCGGGAAGGAGGGGGGGTCCCGGGAGGGACGGAGCCGCCCTGCGACGGCTGGGCCCTGCGCGGCTGCCCCGTCTCCGTTGGGGGGTGTGGGGGGGATTTCTGCTCTGTGCGTGGCAGGGGCTGCTCTGCAGCAGCCGCCCGGACCGCCGTGCCCAGCAGATGGAGCAGAGACCCCGCGCACCGCCCGGCCGCCTCCCGCCTCTCCCGCGGGGGTGCCGGGCCGGGCAGGGGGTGCCGGGGTGGGGAGCGGGGTCCGTGCCTGCAGCGGCAGAAACAGCTTTCTCTGCAAAACAGCACCGAGCGGCCCCCGAACGCCGCCGGAGAGCGGCGCCGGGCCGCGCGGAGCGCCGGCTGTGCGGGGGGCCGTGCGGGGCGGTC
>Ga0065711_1049458_pt1 | contig 11302 bp, 2 predicted proteins | sample Hoacrofraction12_FD_59098 | JGI IMG/M metagenome (GOLD analysis project Ga0065711, IMG submission 59098) | Hoatzin crop microbial communities from Cojedes, Venezuela - Epithelial fraction 12 v2 (version 2) | ecosystem: Host-associated > Birds > Digestive system > Esophagus > Crop | place... | reverse complement strand
CCCCCCCCTCCTCGGAAGAACTGTGTGAGGGTCCCCACAGAAGGAGTCAGTCTCAACAGCTGGTCCAGTTTTTCTGTCCTGATCACCTGAGGAAACAAGGCTCGGGAGACCACACTCTATTTCTAGTGTGATCTAGTCTTAGTGAGCCAAGGAATCTCCTGTTTCGACTCTCTGCTATCTCATCCAGTACAAATTTGAATCGAACCTTTTCCCACAGCATAGATGTTCTTAGTATTTTTGTCTCATTTTCTGATGCCTGATAAGGGCTGAGCTGAAAGCGTAACCTCAGCATGATTCAGTGAAACAGTTACTCAACCAGTGCGTACAGGAAACCAGGCTTCACTAGGTCCAACACTCACTGCAATGCTTCTCGTTCCACAGAGTCACTGCCTCTCATCCCACCCTTCCACCTGGTGCCTGGAAGTCCTCCAATAACAGACTGTAGGTATTTCTTTCCCAGAGTTTCCCAGGAAGGGTGGCCTGCATGGTCACTGCCACTTCCTCACAGCTACTTGATCTACCAGCATACTGGGATTGTAGCTCTTGTTCCTCTTTAAAAACTTGGACTGGCAGAAATGCACTTTTTATTCAAGGCTTCTAAGGGGAGCTTCTGTTCAGCCACACCTCAGCCAGCAGAGTTGAAACCTCTGGCCAAGAGGTTGACATAAGGCATTGTGGGGCAGTTATTGCACAATGGTTAAACACAACAAGAGCAACGGCATGCCTGTACTGGATGTGGAGTTACTCAGCCCACACAGAGCTGAGGACTTGCTGCCTCATATGCGAAGGCATATTGGGGTTCTCTCTAAGGAAAGATCTGAACCACAGATCTTGATTTTTGCAAGTGTGCACACAGACTGCTGACAAAACCAAAGTCACCACCCCCCCCCCACATAGAATTCAGTATTTTACAAAATAAGGGCTTTTCCATCCTAAAGTATGCTAAGGAGACAAAATAGATTAACATTAGTATAAATCCTGTTCTTTGTTTAACTGTAAATATGTTGCAGGATTCTCTCATCAGTAGTTCTGAGAAGCTTGATAGTGCTACACATCCACGAAGCAGCAGCATGAAGTTCACAAGGCTACCCTGTGTTGGACAGTTCTAGATTCTAGTTCGTCAAACACCTACTTCATATGTTTACACGGTGTTTTACATATTTCTGAATGACTTTCAACTTCTAGTAACACTACATTTGTCTAGTACTCTTATGATACTTTTTCATCTTGAAGCACTCTGCATACATTAACTAACATAATCCTCTTAATCCTCTTCAATAATCACTTAAGGACTTCTTGTTATTCCCCGCCCCACCCCACCCCCTGAAATGTTAAGGACCAAGCTGAAGGGTTGCTGCTACAGCATTAACTCCACGTCTTAAAGAAATCAACACAAAGCTCACCTACATGCATGGAAAACACTTGATTCTACTGCAGAAAATTTGAAGTTTTGCATGAAAGCAGTGTAAATTTTTAGAACACTGAAAAGAAATTCAGTAAGACTTTCTTACTGCATACGAAGTAATGAAAGAGTTTTTGAGAAAAGGTTGTCATTGCAAAGGAGTTAGAGGAATTAAAAAAAAATCTCTAAGAAATAGCCTAATACTTATGAAACACTGGTAACATATGCACACATATATTCAAGGATTTATTTTAAAAGAGCACTGTTGTATGTGCCTCATCTTTTACAATACTTCAGTATGAAAAAGTACTTCATACTGAAGAAACAGGTTCATTCAATAACTTGATACATATGATATTTTTCTCAGAGGTAACAAAGATGAACATGGAATGAACATGAGAAAGGACTGGTTAATCAAGATGGGCAAAGTTACATGTTTTTTTGAAATTATAACTTGAGCTCAGACAAAATGGATTAACCTTTTATAAACAAACAGAAGGTTTGATGAGGGAGACTTCTTTGAGGAGAAAAGTATTTTCAGAGAAGTCATGTGCTTGGGAACAAAATGAAACAAAGCTAATTCTAAGAAAAGTTTGAAAGCTGAGAAAAGAAAACCTTCCTATTCTACCAATGTTAACTGCTGTCAATGGGAATGTTAGTTTTCTTTTGGTTATAAAGTTTGGCTCAGACTGGAAAAAGAAGTGCTTGAATTTTAAGGACTGAGTCAATCGTTAGAATATTTTCTGCAATCATGCTTTTTCTGTATTTCTTTCTTGAACTTTATCCCAAGTAATCTTCATGTGCGCGCATTGCATGCTAAGCCATTAAGGGTTTTTTTCCACCTTGTTTTGAATGGACCAAGGACCTGCTTCAATAGAACAACTGCTGTACTCTAAATCAGTAGCTCTCAAACCATTGTTTGCAGTCATCCACAGAAAACTGGCTTGTCACATGGTGCTGGCTGTAACCTTGTAAACAGAAATAAAAGACATTAAAAAGACGTATTAAATACTTTCTCATGACACGGTCTCAGCAAATAAAACTGAAGTGACCATGAAGTGCTCTAAGAGAATTGGGAGTGTTCTTTGACGAATCTTGGATGCTGGATGTGATTTTGTGCACTTCTAAACATTCAGAAGCCTTCCACTGCTTCCCTGATGTATCAGAACTACTTACCACACAGAAATCTCTTATGAGAATAACAGTAAAGAGCAGTGAAACCAAAGAGAGAAATGCAAAATAAAAACAATAAACTTCAGGAGGGTAGATTCCAGTAAACTCAGGGAAACATTAGTTAAGAATTTATGGCAGGCAAGTTCATAGGGAAAAGGAGTTGAAGAGACCTGGCAATTCTTCAAAGAAATGGTATTGAGGCACAAGCACAAACTGGTCCTTTGCAGAGGAAGGATGGAAAATGCATAAAGAGACCAATGTGGCTAAGTCATGAGCTTGTTATTAGCCTCAAACACAGGAAGAGAGCACAGAGAAAGTGCAAATTAGGTTAGACTGCTAGGGACAAGTATTTTTCAGATGACACAAAACTCAAGCCAAGGTACAAACGGCTGCAATTAGCAAGGAAGACCAAGAGTAACAAGAAAGGAATATATAAGTAATAATTACATGAGTAACAATTAGAAGAGCAAGGATAATAGAGCTTTGCTCCATAGGAGAGATGAAAAGTTGCAGGGCTTCAGAATTCACTAAAGAGATTATTTTTGAACAGGACACTAACACACTTGACAGAGTGACAAAAACTGTGACAGTAGCTTAAAATAAGGAAAGAACAAGAAAAGCATTTTTAAAAGATGTTAGAAATTAAGGCAGTTTAAAATAATTTTCATATTAGTTTGATCTACTATCAAAATTCACTTAGCAAAATGCCTCATACAACCTCAGGGCACAAGCAATCCTCTGAGTACTTGTGAAAGAAAACTGAGAGACGAGAAGGGTCTACGGAGGGAAAATGTAATACACAACTTCAACGGGAGAGGAGGGAGATGGAAAGAAGAATTAAGCTTCAATTACTGGAAAAATCCCACTAACAAATAAACCACTCGTAAATGTCAAGAATAATGTTTTAGGTAGTCCTGCAAGGGGCAGGGAGTTGGAATTTATGATCTTTATGGGTCCCTTCCAACTTGAGATAGTCTATGATTCTGCAAATTCATGTCAGGCCCTTTACTATAAAGTAACAAGACTTGCAGCTGAGGACGCAGCAGATAGCGCCGTATTTCCAGACACTAGTAAGGCTTTTGACAACAGTTCCATCTGACATTCTCATGAACAGCTTAGGGAACTCTTTTCTTGACTCTTCTAATGTAGAGTGGGTGCGTAATTTGTTGGAAAATCATACCCAGAGAGAATTTATATTTACCTGTCAAAATGGAAGGAAGTATTGAGCGGTGAGGGAAGTATTGAGTGGTGAGTGGTGCCATGATTTGAATGAAGCTCAGCAGGCATGCATAAAAGTACTACATGAAAGCAGGAGTAATCAACCAGCTGTACAAATACCGGACATGGAACAACTGGCTAAGGAGGAACTAGGGGTAAATCACAAGCAGAATATGACCCAGGATTGGCTTGCAGTTACAGAAGAAGCCAAGCTCAGACTAGGTTATATAAATGGAATATAGACAACAGAACAAATGAAATAATCCTTCTAGTCTTATCAGCACTAATAAAATCACAGGGTATGCAGAACAGGGTACCCAGTCTGGGGTACTGCCTTTCAAGAAAAGCTTAGACCCACTGGGAAGAATCTGGCAGAAAGCCACCGGATTTTCAGACATCTAGAACACATAACCTAAATAAAACATAACCAAAAGAACCAAGAGATGTTTTTCTCTATACATGCACGTGACTGCCATCAGCTGATGGACCCGTTTTTCTATGTACATATGCAGCAGAATTTCCAAATTCAGACACAGTCCTATGGTTCCCATCAGGCATTAAATAAGCGTGGTAGAAGACAAACTGAAGTTGTGTTTATGCTTTCATTACTGTAATGAAAATATCACATTATATATCAATCGTACCTTCACACTCATCTCCAACTCAGAATTGTCATGTTTCTCAGCCCAAGTAAAGTGTAATACATATACATACACATACAAATACTGTTCCCAATTCTTCATGTTTATTTAATGCTTCTTCACTTTCCTTTTAAGGCAATGCATCACCCGAAACTTAGTAATGGTCTTCCTTCTAGCTTCCTTTCGTGTTCCTCCCACACACACAGCAGCCACCAAATACGCCAGCTAGATACCTTTAATAACCTCTCTTGCACATACTTGGAAAGCTCTCTTGAAACAACTCCTAAAAAAAAAGGTGCTGGTGTCCTGATCGCTCTGCTAGGTCTGCTTTCACAATTAAGCTTGTGCAATTAAAACAGAACTGAAAATTCACAGCAGACCAACTATGAAAATTCTCATGCTTAAATTTCACCTTGGAATGTGATTATGATAATGGAAAATTTACGGCTATGTCAAATTATAGGTTTTTAAAATCAGATTTATCCACTGACCAAAGACATTGAACACTCAGGTTTCCTGCAAATATAAAGCACTTTCCAGTACAAAATGAGATGCTTTTACAACACACTTTTCTTTAGTTCTTCTCAACGTGTTTAACAAGGCATTAAAATAACTCCAACAAAACACCTAGTCAAGTAGCTCACCTGTACAAAATAAAACACATGTTAAGGTTGAAGCTCAAGCCTCTCTTTGTACCTCAGTGTGCAAATCCCAATGACTTTTGTTAGGAATAATTCTTAGCAGTGTTTTGTTGCTAGTTTCTTTTTTCACAAGGGAATGAAAGAGAAATCCATACGCGACATTACTCTTGCAACCATGAGAGATGAATTACTTCAGTTTCCAAAAAACAGCTAGTTTGACAAAGACACAGTCTTCCATACATTACACACTGAATGCACAGAAAGAATTCTTGGAAAGAAACTGAGATTCATTACTGTTTCGAAATACTATGGTCAGAAAAGGTTCATATATCATGAAGTCAGCAAGTGGATTAATACAGAATAACTCATACTCTGTTTTGCCCACTGAGGCTAAAATCTTTCCTCTTTAAAATGCCAATTCTAGAATCTGAAATGGATTTGGAAACTGTTTAGAAGAGATTTTTTTTTTTAAACTGTTATTCATTTATTGTCCTGATAAGAAACCAAGATTTTTAGGTCTCATCTGCTGCTGCTTTTTGAAGGGTTAGTTAACAGATATACTACCAGGTGCTATGGAAGAATTTGAGATATCAAATATTATATATAAACTACTCCTTTTTCTGCTTTCACCAGCAGATAGTAAAAATTCAGCCCTTCACAATATTTAAGTGAAAGAGCAGATATAAAGACAGGTACACAAGAGTGCAGTCATACAGGTACAAGAGCACAACAGAGTCCTGGTTATTGCAGGAGTGGATATTATTTTGTTCTTGAGGACAAGGGGCTTCACGTACTTACAGACAATGCCTAAACAACAAGCTGATGGGTTAGATGCAGTAGCTGCATATTTGGGAAATAGCTACAAACACGATTAACATTGCAAAAATCAAGCACTGAAGAATTAAGAAATTCCCTCTGCAACCTTAAATTTTACAAGTTCACAGTATTTTCACACTGAATATCCTTGCAGATATCCTCCTTCAACAAAGGGTACGTTCCTAACTCAAAAAGTTTTGAGTCTTTGTAATATGATGTGAGGAAAATATATCTTCTTCTAGTGTCTTTCTGGCAACAGCTAAGCTGACAGTCCTGCAAGAAATTCCAGCCCAAGACACATGAAGTTGGGAAGAATTCTGAGCATTAAAAAAGAAGATTTCATAAAGTTTTAACAGAAATATGAAGTAAATTATTTAATTACAGTTATGTTACATACACACAGCTGTAGGCACAGACAGGCATACTCAACTTTTCCAGACTGACAATAACAGTAGAGAAATTTTGTGCCATTCTGGCAGTTACAATACTATTAATATAGGCAAAGGACGCATTTATAATTTTAAAAATATTCATGAAGTATCCGTAACATATACTTGTTCTGTAGGTAACATCTAGGCAACTTCATGTTTGTAGTGACACTTAAATTCTGATTGGACATGCTATAATCTTTTTTTTTCAGTTTAGAACAGTGGTACTTCTATTATGCAGCGATCTGCGTAATGCAGTCTTCACATTGTTTTGTGAGGGATTGTACTGTCTTTTCTTCTTCATTTCAGTGTGCTTCCTTTCTCAGAGTGTGGTTTCCTGTTTCATGGAGAATCACTTGCAAGTACCCTAGAAATGCTAGATCTTGCAATGAATCTAGAGGGTTACACTGTCTCTCTTGTTTTTGGGGTCTCTAATTAGCATTTGGTGCAAAAAGGATGCCAGTTACTGTATGCTCAACTGATTTTTTTTTAGGAAACATTTACTGATTGCCTAAGAGAAGAGTAAAATCACATACCTGCTACTAAGCAGGTGCTGATAAAACAAGATCTTATTCTTCTTCAGACATGAGAACAAGCTGTAGCCATTTCTAGTCAACAGCAATTGAAGAGAAGAGCAGGGCTCATTTGAAGTTTAATCCAGGCAGAGCACAGTAACAGCACTAGTTCCACTGTGCTGGTCATGTTTCTGTCCTCCAAGTGACCCTACAGGGCTCCTATTCCCTGTCTCAGCATCAATGCAGGGCGTCCCCTGAGGCTGGACACTCCCTAATCCACCTTCAGGAGGCTAGAAGGACTACATAATAGATGTAAGATTTATTTACAGGTAACTGGAATGCTGCAGTGCTATTCTGTGCCACATGGTTCAAAAGGTCTTACACCAGACGATAAGGCTGGCAATGAAAGGAGGCAATTCAAGTGATTTACCTAAAAAGGAAGGAAATAGTATTTTTGAGGTCAAATCACAGTTCCTGCAAAATCAGTTAATTCAGTGAGACCAGCTATTCACTCTGGTAAGATAACTTTAATTGTTTGCAAAGGTAGCTCTAGTGTGCATTTGCTAATTGAATAAGTACAATTGAAGTTCATCTTCTGTTATTTAGAGTTTTCCCCCTGTTTTGGTGAATGAAAAACACACTATTCCTTTAGACAACAAGTCTTACTTTAATCACTAAGCACATTTTTAAGAAAAAAAAACACTTTGTTTTATCAACAGAGTTCTTATATACTATTATTTCTCTTCAGCTGTACTTGTAACAGCACAACAGGCACAGCAAGTCTTGGAGCTGAAAAGAAATGAGTGGTGATAGGGGGCACGTTTGCCTGCTCTTTCCATTTTCCTGGCTTTCATTGATGACCGCTGCTGGAGATCAGAGTTTGATGGACATTTTTGGTGTGGCACAGAATGGCCATTCTAGTATTCTGAACTGGTGATTCTTCCTGTTCAGGAACAAACAATGACTGATGTGATTAGGTGTGGTTTAGCAGATAGAAACTGCACTGCAATATGCTAATCTTTAATTCAGCTCAGATATCCAACGTTACCTTATCTGTGCGAACTTACACTACTCTCAAATCTTGGTCTCTAAAAACGCAGGTTATACATCTGGGAGGCTTAAATCAATTCATGACCTTATCATAAAAACAGAGGTCCAGCTAGTGGATTGCCGAGTTTCAGCATCCATGCAGGGACAGGAATGACTCTCACACATTGATGCAATGCACAGTCGATTCGATTTATTTCTCTGCTTACGTGGTTATATACATTTTTCATAGCTGCACACACGATCACGCTTATTCGGATAGGCTATAGACATAAATCACGCGTTGTTCACGCACCCCATATTCCCTTATGACTGGTAACTATGCACTAACGCTAATAGCAACAGACCGCCTCCACGTCCTTGAACACGTCTTGTTTTTGCTAACCCACATCATGTGCACTGTCAGAACTTTCTCAATTGTTATTCTTAGCTGTCCTTTCCAGTGGCCTGTTCAGTTATGCTAACTGTTTTGCTTAAGTGGCCTAGTCATGCTAACTCTCAAACTACATCGTCCCCAACAGTGGATGCTTCTATTACAATGCCATGTGCCGAACCTAACTTGCAATGGGAATTTGAGTTTATGTCTGTCTACATGACATAGAAATAAATAAGTCTGTGCTATACAGAGGAGTGTTGGTTTATTGCAGCTGCTCCTTGCAGAGTCATTTTAGCAACATACCTTTGCTGCACAACTGAGCATAACATAGAAAAATAGCTATAATTAGAGAAGGAAGAACTAGAAATTAGTCCTAAGTAAAAAGATCTGACAAGTTCCTGAACACTTGTCTTGCATAGCCACATTTTTCTAAAAAAACTCCTGAGATACTTCCTCCATTCATCCACGTAGTCATGGGGATAAAGTTAAGTTGCATCTTTAGACATACAGAGTTATCTGCCGTAACACACTAAACTCTGTCCGAATCAGAGGTGTTTAATAAAAGTAAATTGAAGAGCCTAACATTGGAAACAGAAGACTATTGGGAGCTTTAGAAAGGTAAGCATTGTGAATGGAATAGAGTCATAATGCCTTGATTACTGACAGGTTTAGGAAAGTGTTTTCCAGTGCAAAAGAAGCATAGTGTTCCATCTCCTGACCAGCATGCTTAAAACTTCGAGCCCGCAAGCAATAAGAGGAAGTAGCTGAAGGGCCATACAGTAGCACAGATCCTCAGTCTTTGTTTTTCTTACGTCACTAGTGTAAGATTTTTATCATTTGTTTGAATTCTGTATTTGAATTGCTTTTATTGCAAGCATTTGCTGCCCTCAGGAGTGGGCAGCTCAGTTCCCATAGCACTGTGCACTTTCTTAAAAGCTGTTTCATATGTACAGTATCGCGTTTCTGTGGTTGCTATGGTAATGAATGTACTTGTCTTTTACAAAATTACAGAGTGAAAAACAGGGATATAGAACACGAAGATTAAACAGCAGTGTTTTAAGTTAATTTCTGGGGGGGGGTTTGGCTAATTTGGTAACTGATGTTTCAGTGCACTGTACTTTCTTTCTGCTTAATATTAACATAAAACTGAAATAATATAATGAAAAAACCCCTTTATTTAGACAATAGAAGTTCTGCCTATTTGATTTGTGCATTATTTGCAAATGCATATTTGAATGTGTTCGTTTTTTAAAAATGTGTCAATAAGTAATCAGGAAAGAAGTATCTTGTTATTTCTGCATTTTCCTGTACAATATACTAATCCCATTACTTTATAATGTATATTTTTATTAGTGTTTTTACTGAACAATGGCAATGTGGCTCTTTGTGTCCAAAGCTAGAATACAAAGCAATCCCTGCACTGTAAAACTTATACTTTGAAGCTTAGGTGCCCCATCCAGTCTCATGTAAAGAGAGAAGCACAGTGCCCCTCACCAAAGGTTACTAACCTACAGAGAAAGAAAACCAGCTGGGATACAAGGGCAGCAAGGAAACAAAGGAAAGGGACATTGACAAAACAGAAGTATAAACACAAAATAACAAAACAGGACCTATTTGGGGAAAATGGAAGCTAATCTACTGTAGAAGTGATTGAGCATCTCACACACATACATTGTTATATACCTTCTATATAAACACACAGAAACACATGTAAACATAATCCTATACGTGCAAAGTATAAATGCAGCATATACCTAAAAAGGCATAAGTAAAAAGTGGCAACGTAGCCAAATCAGACAACAGATAGGAAATAAGCTACGAATGTGCAAAGATATATGGCTAAAAAAACAATACATTTTGAAGTGCTTATACCCAAGTAAGCTGACATTAAACAAAAAAGAACTACCTACACTCTGTACAGTTCTAATGCAACCATGACTGTAATACTGGATTCACCACATTTGTCTGAGTAACACATTAAATCCTTTTGCATCTGTTGGAAACAGCTTTTTCCAACAGTTAATCTCCTAGAAATGTTTCCAGTGATCTAGAAATACATTACCTTACACTTCATGCTATCACATTTTTATTACTCCAGTCTCAAGGCCATTCAAATCTTTCTGTATTCTCTTAACTAACTTCTGGTTCCTCCCAATCTTAAGACAGTGCATACAGGCATTATAGAGGTTCTTGCCTTGAGTTTAGGGTCTGAAATTATTGCATAACAGAGAAAAGAAATAATACACAAAACTAGATGAAAACCAAGGCCACTGAGCCTATGTGAGTTAACTATAGTGTCACACAGCAGGTCTGTAACTAATCCAAGACGTGATCCCAGATCACAAGGGTCTGAGGCCAATGCCTAAACTGCAAAACAGTGCTTTGTGGATGGGAATAATGCAAGGTAAAACAATCCCTAACATCATCACTGACACTACAAACTTGGTAGATTTTTAGTTCCTCTTAATGATATCAGTTGCAACCATTCTATTTGCAATAAACATTTGTCACATGTAAGCATTGTCTTGCGTTTTTTACATGTCACAATTTTTTTTTATGCTCATTCAAATAATAATGGGAACGTTGCTCATGTAGTAGTGTTTCTAGGAACTATTTAGCACATACTATTAAAATCCTGTTTGACAACAAGGATTATTACTTTCCCTGTGTGATTTTCTCTGGTATTTATTAATATAACATCTAAGCTTTTCATTCTTTTTAATTTAGCTTTTGCAACACTTACATGAAATGAAGGGGAGGACACATCACTTTACAGCTACAATAAAGTGGTTGAGTAGAGACTTACACATTCTAGGCAATTACTCTAAGGCATACATTATTTGCTAGGCTTTACCTGAAGCAAATGAGAAACAATAAACAACAAAAAGCCCCAAGTTTCATCATGGGGTTTCCAATCTTTCTTTTCTTTCTTTCTTTCTTTCTTTCTTTCTTTCTTTCTTTCTTTCTTTCTTTCTTTCTTTCTTTCTTTCTTTCTTTCTTTCTTTCTTTCTTTCTTTCTTTCTTTCTTTCTTTCTTTCTTTCTTT
>Ga0065711_1049457_pt1 | contig 11302 bp, 3 predicted proteins | sample Hoacrofraction12_FD_59098 | JGI IMG/M metagenome (GOLD analysis project Ga0065711, IMG submission 59098) | Hoatzin crop microbial communities from Cojedes, Venezuela - Epithelial fraction 12 v2 (version 2) | ecosystem: Host-associated > Birds > Digestive system > Esophagus > Crop | place... | reverse complement strand
AAAAAAAAAAAAAAAAAAAAAAAAAAAAAAAAAAAAAAAAAAAAGCACAAAACATTTTTAAGTAGCCAGAATGCTTTTGGATTATCTGTTTGCATTCATACCAAAACCCAGTCACAAACAAGCAGAACGAATACATAAGTTTGGGCTTATCAGTTAAAATACATGTTAAAAACCCTGTTAACAGAACAACATATGTCAGATAATTAATAAAGCTGCCAATCAAACCAGTAAAGAAATAACTGCTGAAATGCAGAACATGTATTCCAAGAAGATTTTCCATCCAGTGTTTCCATCATGCAATAAATCGTTTTGCTGTATGAAGAATCACAGCGTGAAATATCATCACCACTTCTGCTCTTTCCTAGAGGCCAGCACTTACACCCACCCTAAGCCAGACCCTATTCCTCTTGTATATATGGCACTGAAAATGGCAACGATCTGAGTAAGAATGGTTTGTAGCTAGCAGATAACAGACGAAGGAGAAACTGTTCCGCCCCTCCTCACCAAAGCCAAGGGCTGGATACAATTGGTAGATCCCTGACAGGTGAGATTAGCTACCGACAAGCTTTGGATTCAGCCAGTAAACCCAGCAAAGAAGACACAAGCAAACACACAGAAAAAAGGCTGCTGTTGGCAAATTTGAAAGCTTCAGGTTTGTTCAGATCAGAACTTGCAGAAAAGTAATTAATACAGGAATTCTTATTTTTCTTTTAAAACAACTCTGCAGTCAGAGCAAGTCAAGCTTACCATCTGCTGCAGACAGCAATACAGATATATTTAAGAATTACATTACAAAACTTCTTTGTAAACTTTACATGCAAGCTGTTCTTGTCAGAATTAAAGCCATTGTGATAATGCATCTTCATATTCAATCAGGCTTTAAATAAAGAGTGACAAAAGTCCACATATGGATGACAAGCTGTTCTACAGTAAATATTTTTGTATTTATTGAGAAGGGACTTCTGGCAGTTTAGGACATATTCCACCAGGCATTTCAGTCTAAACTACTAGTGGACTAATAAAACCAAGATAAAATCCCTGTTCGAAAATCCTCACCAAAATTTAGCTTTTAAATTAATTTGATCCTATTCCTGTTTAGTGATGCTTTTACTACATCGTTCACTCGAAAACTTTGCCCAGCTGCTGGCTGTTACAGAATGGAAGACTTTTAGTACCCTGTATTTTAAGCAAGGTTTTATTCCCAAATGATGCTGAACGTATCTATGGAACAGAAAAAGCAAATACAATGTAATTTAACCATTAGAGCTGACCCCCTAAAGCAGAGCAAAGAATCTTCCACTTTTTTTATGTAATTCAACTTGTTAAAGCCATTTCCAATATTCCTGCAACTGAGGGGACAAAGTATAAAAAACTCTTAGGAGTTCCTTTTCCACATACTCTAGTTAGAAACACACTTTACAGAAAAACAGAGGAAAAAGAAAATCTTATGACAAGCAGGGATAAAATTGTTTTTTTCATTTTCGATTCCATTTTGAGAAGTTACAAGGTGTATGTTGCAATTAACTTGCTACAAGTTCATTACACGTTACTGTTTTGTTACAGCAACTAGGCAAGTAACTCAACACAGCAGTGAAAAAATAGTTTTTAAACCACCAGAATGAAACAGATATGCAGTCACAGGCAAGCACACATCATCTAAAACACATCCTCATGCAGGTAACTAATCTTACCCTGATGTTGGATCAACAGCTATGGCCTTCGGGTTATGAAGATCCAGCTCGATGAGGGTAATGCACACTGATCCGTTCTGGCTGCAGACGAAGATCCTGTCACTGACGTGATCCACAAAGTAAAAATTGCCCGTGATCCAGTCGATTGCTATTTGCTGTACGTCTGCCAAAAAAAAAAAAACAAAAAAGAAAGGAAAAAAAGCTCAGAAGTGCAACTGCAATACAAATAACTGAGCTGCTAGCGGCTTCCCCAAGCAGATGCTCTACTCACAGAGCTCAAGCTGTTTTTACGTGTATTATACATGTATAATACGGAATCCAATTCTCAATACACAAATATTGGCTGGAGAGAATTTGTCATTGTTAAGTATAAAAGTCTGATTGAAACCTCAATTGCATGAAAGGCACGCATTTGTCTGTAGTTTGCTTAAACATTTAAAATTTTGTCATTGTGAATGTTTTAATGGTATGTTCAGAAGCCACATCACTGCACAACGGTGCATTCATGAAACAGGGGGCCGGAACGCTGACAGCAGCAGACGCCAGTGGGAAAGCAGCCCCTGAAGCCGCTCGACTTCTGAAGTTACTGCTCTAGGACGTCTGTTACACCGTGGGGATGCTACACTGGTAAAGCTTATCAAAGTTTATTCATTACGTTTAAAAGGGATTAGAACCAGATAATAAACACTTCATGGAAATTAAAAAAAACAAACGTGTAGATATGTATGTCTGAAACCACTGGATGGAACAGCAGAAATGCATATGCATGCATTCATTTTAATTTACTTTTTTTTGTTGTTCTGAGGAATCTGGATGCTGCCAAATTTCTGATTCATCTACCACAATAAGCAGCATGAAGGTAACTGTCTGCATGACACTTCCACGGCGACATGTCTGAGCAATGATGCCGGTAGTTTCCCTTCAGAGGATGCTAAGGCAGCTTCACAGCTACCTACCAGCGGTTTTAAAACAGTCAGCTCTTTTTCTTGTGGGATCCTGGAACCACTTTTTGTAAATGTCATCTAAATCCTGCATTTTTCTTATAAGTAAACCGGCCTGTCCACAGATAGACAGTCTTACTGTTACAGTAAGCAAAATTATAAAGCAGCGCAAACCCCGTAACTTTGTCATTTTCAGTTAACCAAGATTTCTTTACTTCCTATTCTTGCATTGATACCACCCTCTAAGACAGAACCAGTTATTCTTAAACTAAGAATAACTTAATTACTATAACAATATTTCCTGTTAAATGTTTTCAATGTTAAATATTAACAATTTTTAATTTTTAAAAATAATATTCATTGTATTACAATGGTTTCAAAATACTGCTAACATTAGCTGCAATTCTTTCATGATGACAGAAGCCAGATGTAATAAAATACCATTTCACATGTAGCTTTTTTTTTTCCTTTGTTACTTTCAGTTTTTTCTATTTCTATCATCCTTCACAAGCTGAATTTTTAGGCTTTTTTCCCCACTCCAGCAAGAACCTGTTGCTGCCATGACATATGTGCTGCACTGGAGAATATAAAGTAAACTTGATTGAGAAAGAAATTGTAGTTACTCAGTTATTGACAATAACGGAGGGCTTACGAGTCATGTATTTGCTAAATACTTAAAATAGACATGGAGGCTCAAGTGTTGTCCTTCACAGTGCAGGTAACACAAACAAGATTTACTCAAGGAAATACCCGGAACAGCTACCAGCTGTATTCCATCTCCGCCATCCCATTACACAGTTCACTGCTGTCTCTTCTGTCTCACATTTCTCCCCTTCCGCTATCCATTTTCCTTTTAATTCAAAGTGAATATTATGCCTCTTCCCTTCCAATAGCTCCTATTACAAAGATATGCTGAGCCAGGCCAAAGAAATGCTCCATTTAGTCCAGTATCCAACCTCCAGAGGAGACCAATGTCAGGCGCACGACGAGGCACACGCAAGTAGGAACAGATTTGAGACAATAGGGAGAAAAAGTTATTTGGTTTTCCTTGTCCAAAGAAAATATAGTACTTGCTTTTAAAGATATAGGAAAAAAGACCTGTCCCTCTGGAAATCAGTGATACAGTAAGCATTTTGAATGTGTCTAGTTTCCACTTGCAGAAGTTGGATTTGTGGAATTTAAGGTTTATGGCTCAGCGATTCAATGAGACTTTTGAAAACTGAACATAGGCTTCCATATAACACAGGCAATGCTGAAAATATGATTTGTAAAGAAGGAAAGTTACAAAAGGGATTCAATTTTTGATATTTGTAGAAATAAAACTAGCAATGACATTCCTGCAATGAGAGCTCAGGAAGATTGCTATGGATTGGGAAGGTGAGGAAGAGGACCAAGCTGAAGTAGCAGCCTGCTGGATGAGGGAACTGCTTTCTTCTCAGTGTGTGGGAAAAGTACCTATTTTTACATAAATGTGATAGATACCTGAAAGGTATGTCACACACAGATTATTAGATATGTTAACATAACAATAGTCACATTTATAAAATGTTGGCTGCATTTTTTCCTTAGTTATTCATTCACATATCACAAAAATGGCACTGAACAGGTATTTTATATGGAAAACAAGGATAATTCATTGAAGGTCATATTAGGGATAACAATTTGCATCAAATAGTTAAAACTCAGGTTGTTCAGCAATCCAGAAGTGCGATATCCAGAAGCAATTTCACACCGTAAACTTTGTGTCAAAGGCTTCAAAAAGCACTAGCAGCTCTTCACACCAACGCACCGGCTGTCTTTGGGAAGGGCATGGGCTACCAGCAGCACAGGCTGTTTGCAAGACACAGGCAATTACAACAGCATTCCTTGTGAAGCTATGCTTCAAGACAGAGTTTCCAGCAAGAGAGGCACATTAATTCGCATTTTTCTTCAGAAGTCTACAGCATGAAATGCAAGGGAGATCTCCCACTGCACAAAGAACATGTCTCTCAAAAATAGACCTTTTGGGGCAGTACATCACTGTAACCTAGTAATTAACCTGCACATTCAACGCACAGTAGCATTTGCATTTAGTAGTTACAAACACTTTGTATTTCATACATACAATCGATCTGGTTTGAGTTTTGTCTTTTTTACACTATGCGCTTTGCAGTGAATTGGGCACATGCAGTTTCTTGCAAGAGAAGAAGTTCATGAAGAACTGTCCAACTCCACTTCCCCATCAAATTATATTCTACATGAAAAATCCATTTAGCCAGCAGATAACGGATTTTACAAATCAAACTTTTAATCGCTATGGTTTTGGTAGCAGCTATGCATTAAGCTGCTTTGACTGGCTCTCCAGTTCTCACACGAGTCGAATGCACGGTATACCATAGCGATAAGGTTTTGGTTGCACTGGAGACTTTTAAAATATATATATATAAAACTTCTTCTGCTCAAGAAGTTACTGAATTCATTTCATGCCTATTTCTGGATTCATATATAAAACCCCAATATGTACAGATGTCTAGTCCACTCACACCTTTAAAGTAATTAATCTGTTTTTCTTTCATTTACACAGTTCCAGAACTCTCTAAAAAGAAATGCCTCCCCCGGAAAACACACATATTTATTCTGAGAAATCTTGTATATATTTTTAAGGTTTTTCCTATATTAATACCAGTTTCCTTGGAGCTTTTCTGCCAAATGTGATCATCCTTTCTTTATTACTTTCTAAAAACTAGGCTTTCCTCTTAAGGACTTCATAAAGAATAGTTAAGAAAGCATATAGCCTAAATTCTACTCTCGTTAATGATAACATGTAGACCCTGGGCACTAGAAAACTGTGGCTAGAAGTATACCTTTTGTATGTTTTTAAATCACACAAATATTATTATACCTTTAGAGAAAATACCAATTTTATATGAGGGTGGCTAAACCTTCAAAGGGTACTGGAAATATATGTCTCACGGCCAAAATAAGGTTTATGAAAATCAGACCCATACTGAATAACTGTCTTCTTTCACTTTAATTTTCCAACATATATCTTGCACTGTATGCATTCCTACACTACTTTCCACTTCAAATGAAGAGTTGCACAAGAAGACTTCAGTTAACAGAAGAGAGGGAAAAGCAGCGCCATATTCTTGTATTTATACTACTGTTTTAACCGAGGATTCAGCACACGTACCGCCTATTAAAATCAGTATTTTGCTAACAGATTTCATTTTTTCCAGATGTTGAAGAAAGACTAAACAGAAAAATTAGTAGGCTTTCTCCATTTATACGCTTCAGTAAAAGCATCCCTTGTTTTAAATGTGAGAAATGATCTAAGCAAACTCCTCGGTGGACTTCATAGGAGTTGGAGTCTTTTTTAGGAACTTCTGAGTGAACCGGGGAATGGTTTTGAATGAAATACAAGCAAAATTCAAAATGCTCAGTGCACTCTCCATACGCTTCTGGTTAATAATGGAAGATAGACAACCTCTCTTCATTTTAAGGGAAAGAACTTAGCTTCTCCTGCTTTATACACTTAAAATTTTCGCTGCCCTGAACATGACTGCAGTGAGGACTGCCTAAAGGAACTTGCAAATCTACTTAAGACTTCAGGTGCAACAATTTCATTGACAGTTGCTATGGGAAATTAGAACCATGATTCGTTCTTTCTATTCGGGTATGGTTTTGGACCTTCTTTTTAAAATATATATATATATAGATATACAGTATTGATTTCTTGCTTGTATTTCCCCATAATTAATGTGTGTATTTGAAAATGCTGAAAAATAATCTTTATTTTTCCACAAAATGTTTTTTTTTTCTTTTGCAAAGGTTGATCTTGAAGGAAGAATTATTTTGATTTACCTAAAAAGCTGAAAAAAAAAGGGTAATAATTTTTTTTCCATAATGCATACACAACTCTTTTGAATGAATAGAACATCCAGACTTTCACACAGCAAGTATTCAGTATCGCGTGTTGATTTGACAGAAACCTTCCCGCTTTGCAGAGCGCAGCCGAGCGTTGTCACAGGTGGGCAGGGCTGCTGGGAGTCCCCAGTTTCATTTATTCTGCTGTACAAGCATGGTAGTTCTGAGGATTGTGCAAGGGTTGTTTGGATGGTTGCCCATATGCTAGGGGAATAAATGAGCAAGCGAAGATTGCTGTCATAAAACTTTCAGAAGCTTAACATTTCTGTAACGAGCATCCTAACACGTGGAAGATGTCAGTATGATCCCTAACGGCAGGGCAATCTAGGAGTGCCAGGGTGGTGGCGTGTCCCCTGCCGGGAAGAGTCACCTTCTGGTCCCTCCTTCCCCAAAGACCAGGACCACAGATCTGCAGATCTCCCAGCCGTGTTCACACCCGCAGACTCTGCAACCTGTTACGGCAGGAATTCGCTTTCCTAAACCAGGCCGGAGTAAGCAAGAGTTTGCTTTGCTGTGTTTTGACTCAGGAAGCATCTCCTGCTGCCTGCTGAGTCAAACACAGTGAGACAGAAACTACAGTGAAAAAAAAAAAAGATTAATCTGGAAGCCAAAACCATGAAAAATGAGCTAATATTAAAAAAGAAAAAATTAAAAATGGGACAACGTATTTGAGACATTTTGGCTTTCCCTAAGTTTTCTCAACCTTCAGGGTATATTTTTTTCCAGATATATGCATTTTACTTCTCCACAACTGGAAAGATGCTTCAGTTTTCTGACTGACAGCTGATATTTTAGCAGGTGAGGCTTTGTGAGCTGCATAAGGTAGACAAATAATAAAAATGCCAGGCATGGCCAGACTTGTTTAGTTTAATTTACAATGTATTTAGGAAAAAAAGAGATAAAATTATGTATTTATAAAAGAACAAACAAATATTGTTCCGAAGAAGAAGAGCAAGCAACTTGGGGACAGGCTTTTTGCCTCCACTTCAGTAAAAAGATACATTTTGAATAAAAAGTCAAATAGTAGCAATCCTTTCTTTTTCTAAAATAGCCAGAAGTGGTGAGACCAGGTAAATAGTAGTTAAAACACGCTTAAATGACAGGCTGTGAAATATTGCAGAAGCACTGTCTTTGCTGTGCTTCTCTTCTGAGAGTAATGTTCCTAATTAGCAGCCCAGACAACGCTATACTGACACTGTGGCTTGGGAAAGTTAAGCTGGCATAGATTTTTCTGTGCCCCTTCTACTGACAGCAATTTGCCGTAATTATGTCTGCAATGCCATTTACAAAATATGATTTTTATTAAAAATGTCACCATTCAATAAGTTAGAAACACTGGTGTCTAAACTTATAACAGCCATGTCCTGAGTGATTATTGCATATGTTTAAAAATGAAAAATCAAATGAAAAATATCCATCTGTCTTTTCCAAATGACTCATCCTCAAATATCTAATTCCTTTGAATTAAATCAGCCTTCTCAGATACTGTTTGTAAAAAGTATAATGCAAAACCGAACACATACAAAATTTAAATAAGCACTTTAAAGCATCCAAACTTCAAGTTCCTCAAAAGAAAAGAAAGCTTTTCCTCTTGTTTTCTAAGTAACATAATTTAAATTTCAATAAATTGGGTTACTGTCGAAAATACGGTTGGTATTCTTCCAACCCTACAGGATATTAGAAGATACTGCTTTAAAAACCTATAAATGTGCACATTTAGACAACAGCAGTCTCCCCAAGCTGAAGAGTTTTCAAAAATATGAGCCTAATCTAAATATTATGAATACTTAATGAAAGCATCCTGATAGCTCACAAAGACACCCAGTCTCTCAGAAACAGTCTATACAGTCACTCAGAGATTCAAGCATTCAGCTTCCAACTAGGTACAGAAGAGAATACATTTAGGCATTTATCAAGATTAAAATCACAGTTTTACCCTCCTACGGGATGCAGCCCACTTAGCAAGAAGAGAAGATCCAACATCTGAAACTTCACAAAATTTAAGAGGTTCTAAAATTAGTAGTTCTGCACCTTTCAAAGGACTCCATGAAGACCAGGAGACTCCATGAAGAGTCAAAGGACTCCATGAAGACCAAGAGACCCCATGAAGTCTGGCCTGCAAGACCCCTGTCAGTCCTCACCTCCATGAATTAATACGTGAGCACTGATGATGAGATCTGCTCACAGAAGCCAGTTTTGGGGTCTCTAAAGCAGCTATGTAAGTTTGCTGCTCAGCTCAAAACCCAATCTTAGCCCACCCGGTGGCCCTGTTCTACCTACACCTTGCCTTGCCACAGTCCCTTTGTACACTTCTATTTCTACAGAAGAAGGCGACATTTTCAGGTTTTTTACGGCTTATTTTCCGAGGCTGCTGCGAGGCATGTTACTGCAGATGGAAGTCAGGCAACGGCGCGTTATTATGACAGACAGACCATCGTACGTTGGCTGAGGTTGAATATTGAGCACGTACTAAGAGAGAAATGCAGGTTTAACAATAAACTTCTTCCTCCCAGTGGGTACGCTGGGATCTACAGATCAATAATAATGAAAAAAATCGCATCTTCCTCTTCTAACAAATCCCTCTGTTTCCAGAGCATTCAGAGGAAAGGTGATGCTGTCGGACCCCAGCTACGCTTGGGTCTGTGCCTTCGCCAAGCATTTTAAAGGAGGGTAGCAAAATCTGGTCCTAAACTTCTTCGCAAATTTCTTCTTTTACTCATTTTACAGAACAATTCTACCACCCAATGCATCAAGTTTCTGGAATGAGTAAAAGGACTGAAATTTTCTGTTACTGGGTCTTGAGTCACAGAGCTGACTGTGATGCCAACAGCTCAAACGAGCACGGAAAAATTGTGGAACAATGAAATACAGGCCTTCTGAATGGTCCTATCTTTTAATCCTGAGTATTCTTATTTTTGTAAGGAGTGAATTTTATGACGTCATGTCTGAAACAAGTAAGAATAGTTGAAAACCATAACATTTCTAATTTCTGCATTACTAAGTTTCAAACACATTGCCCGGTGATTCTAAACTTGTAATGGGGTCCCAGCAGCCTGCTTACATGCTGAAAAATAAAGACAGATTTACAGAGGTACACAGCTACAACAGCCTTTTTTTTTTTTTAACTACACATTCAAAAGCTTCTTGTAAGTCTGCTGAGACTGTAAATCAAACCCAGTTATTTACTTCAAAGCAGTTAAGTCATCCACTGTTAAAATTAAAGCATAATTCAGCCGTGATAGGCATCCCATCAAGCATGTGGACTAAGAGAACTGCTGCAGGGAAAGCAACGTGGCTACATGAGGCTGTAACACTCGCCTCGTTGAAGCACCTTCCATCAAAGGCAAAAGGCTGCAACCTTCCACCTTCCTACGACTGCCCGCCGCATGTATTCTGCACTTCATAAAGCACCGTCACACAGAAATAGGGCCACTTACACATCCTCCCGTAAAAATGCTAAGCAGTAGATTATTACGATGTTAAAGACACATCAATAAAGTATGGAGTTAGTGTTGCAAAACAAAGTATTTAGGGAAAATGACTTCCAGAGAAAGTTTGAGCAGTTCAATACCAGAGGCAGGCAATAGTGCTTTAGGAAACACTTTTGGGGGGATAACATACAAGTAAATTATCTTTGTCAGCTCTTGAAGACAGGGTTAGGGAACAAAGGAAACTCATATTGTGTGTTTTTTGTAGAAGGTAACATTTCTCAGACAACACTGGATCACAGGATCTGGAGTATGCTGTAGTTTCTTGCAGGTAAAATGCAGGTCATAATTTTGTAGGATGATTTCATTTTGAGCCCACCATAGTTGCCATTAGCAATATATGGTCTAGACAATATGAATATGCAGCACATGACATGACCTAGTGCTATAAATCAATCTGTTTCTTTTCCCCAAAGGGCATTATTACATTCAATTTTCATCAGAAGGTAATACTGACCATAGACTGTTTCGATCTGATATATAGATATATTCATATTGGGCACAAAGGTCTTTATCTTCATCTCAAACATATTAGGGGAAAAGGAAAAGACATTACACTCTCCAAGAAAACGTCTTGCTAAAATAAATTTTATTACTTAATTTGCTTCTAAGATAATTAAAATCTGCATAAGGAGTCCAATTTAAATCCAGCTTGAGAATTATGACTTAGAAAATACTGGAAAATTTAAAAATATCTTCAATTATGAAAAATATAACCAGCACGGTAGGCAAATATATACCTCATTCTTCCACTTAATATCTCTGAAAGAAAACCACATTACTTACCTTACTAGATGAGCTAGCCTCTTGTTTTAGGGTTGCTAAGGAAAGGAAAAGAAATTGCTTCTTATATCAAAGGCCGTTGAGGTGTTTTCTTCATCTGTGTCCCTCCCGCTCACAGAGGAATTGCCATCACCCCCTGCTGCCATCGGCACGCCGGTACTGCTGCCAAACGCCCCAGAGCTCGGCGGAGCACCCTCGTCTCGCAGTTCGAGCAAAGCGAACAAACACAACTCTTCGTCTCTGTGAGCGCTGACTGCCACCTGACTATACCAAATGCATCCTCATGTAGCCATCACCTCATCCTCCCTTTCTTCCCATCTATCGTTTTCTTTTTTTTCATCCATTTATTACATCTTTTCGATAGTAAGATAGTAACCTTTGAGAAGACGACTGTTATTTATTATACTTGACCTGACCAACAAAGCAGACAACTGCCCAGACTCAAAATACAGGCATAGCTGATGCACTTAAAAAAAAAAAAAAAAAAGAAGTT
>Ga0065711_1013984_pt1 | contig 11302 bp, 7 predicted proteins | sample Hoacrofraction12_FD_59098 | JGI IMG/M metagenome (GOLD analysis project Ga0065711, IMG submission 59098) | Hoatzin crop microbial communities from Cojedes, Venezuela - Epithelial fraction 12 v2 (version 2) | ecosystem: Host-associated > Birds > Digestive system > Esophagus > Crop | place... | reverse complement strand
GCCCCCGGCGCGGCCGCCTCCCGCCTCCGTGGCGGCTCCCGCTGGGGCTGCCCCCGGAGCTCTCCCGGTCGTCAGGCGGCGAGCCGCGTCGGGGCCAGCCGCTGTCCGTGCCTCCGCAGCCCCCTTCCCGCTCGGACGCAGCTGCTGCCGGAGTCTGCGCGCTGATTACGGCTGTAATTATGCACGTAATTACGCTCTGCGCTTATGTGGGGAAAAGGCTGCGTGCCGGTTCCTCCTGTCCGCGCCCGTGCTTCTCTGGGAGCCGCCTGCGCCGGGGCTGCCGGGCCCGGTGACCTCGGACGGCTGGGCAGGCGCCGCGGCTGCCGGTCCTTACTCACGGAACGAGGATTTTTGATACAAATATGCATTTCTCGCAAAGAATTCTGTGCAGAATGGGCAGGTAATCGCTGACGGACAAGCAATACGCATTGATGATGCTGGTTAGGCGGTAACGTTAATTTGGCTGCGTCAGTTTGATTTGTTTTGCAGAACCTGATGTCGTTATATGTTGATCTTTTGCATAAAAAGGTTTCTTTTTTGCCGACGTGAGCCAGGATTGTTTGATGGGAGATAAATCCAACAAGAACACGGTCAGTTGTTTTTAATACTCTAGGCTATTTGGATTTTTTTATTTTAGGGGGAAAAAAAAAGCGATCCCAAAGCATTTTTTTCATCATTGAGTCTTCAATCCCTGCTTAGCACAAAACCAGGAAAATTCACCCATCCTGTTAGCCGGCTATATATGCAAATTCAGAAACAGTATGTCTTGCAGTTTCTTACTTTGGGTTGGACTTCAGCAGTTTCAGGTTGGGAATTGAAGCACAGAAGGAAATTGAATGTGTGTGTAAGTGACACTGAGGGAGGAGAGTTGCGTTGCTGATAGCTGGGGTAACTGGGCTGAAACGGCCCCAGACTGTCTGTTTGTTCTTAATTTGACTCCTTTGCACAGATGTGCAGGGCCCTGCTCGGTGCAAGTGCTGGATCCGTCTGGGGGCTGGGCATGGGAGAGAAGTCTCTGGTGGAGCTGGGCGGTGGGAAGAGACGAGGTGGCTTCAGGGACATCTGCGTTGTACCCTTGTGTCTGTCACGTCTGATCCTGGTTAGACACTAGGAGATACCGGTCATTAGGGTGAACTTAGTTTGTGTCCCGGTGTCAGTTTGTTTCTGCAGAAAGGCCGAGCGCCTGCACTTCACTGCTGACTTCTGCCTCCTTTGTTCTGGCGCTGGTGTTCTTGTCGCTTCAGCTGGGTCGTTTTGTTGGTAGAGAAAAATACCGTGTTGCCTGCCTTCGCAGCTGCGGCGCTGAAGGCCTGCGCCGAGGGAGGAAAGGCAACAGCGTGCCAGTGAGTCCGGTAACCCGGTGCCAGATGTCTCCGATTGGGTGACCAAAAATTGCTTCAAACATTTGGCCTAGATTTCTTCTGTATTTCAAGGCCCCAAGTGAAAGAGGAGGGTAATAGGTCTTCCTCTTGTAGGGATGTTGTGAAGGTTTGTCAGGGTTTATAAAAAAGTTACAACTATAGAAAAGACACGGAAGAAATTAATGTGGAACGGGAAATACAGTGTAACTACACAGGCCTTGTGCAGAAGATGCAGAGCATACTGAATAGGTGTTGCAGTGGACAGTGTCGTGAGCTTCATTCTAGAACGTGTGTCTTGCTGGAAAAATAGCGTTTTTGAAAATGTATATAAAGGTTGTGCGGTTGATACTAGACCAAGCGCTTCTTCGGACGGGGGTTAGTTTTTAACCTCGCAGTTTGAAGGAGGTTTTGTGTGGCCTCCTTTGTGCTGCTGTGCATACAGAGATGCCAGGGGCCCTGGCGCCTCTGGACCCACCGCTGCGGTGCTCAGGGGTCTGATCTCGGGATACTTGACAGTCTCTGGTTTCATTTCACACCAGAGAGCGGTGTATTTTTGAGTAAAGTTCTTTTATCTGTTTCTCCTAAAGCCTTTTCTGTTCCTTCCCCTTTAAACTTCAGGTCCTGACTTTTCCCTGCCTGTGGTGCTGATCCATTTTTGGGGGGGCTACAGGATATAAGTTATGATCTGTAAATTCTCTCCATGATCTGAATCTCTTTATGTCCCAGACTATGCTGGGGTTCTTTCTTCCATGTGGCATTTCTGAGTCACCAGTCCCATTTCCATTGCTCTGCCTCCTGCTTTGATCTTTCTCTCGGTCACTCTGATTCTGCTGTGCCTTGTAGAAGTTCCTTATTCTTCCAGGTCAGATATAACTTCCTGAGCTTCTCTGCATTTCTGTTTCTCTCCCCTCATCAGTATCCAGCTCTGCGACTCCTTCCATTTTTCCTCCCCAAACCTTTTCTTCCCTGCTTCCCCCAACTCCGTTGCCTGGTTCTTGTCTTTTATTGTATTCTGTATAGTTTCATCCTCCGTGGTAGGCAAAGCTAGAAAGTGGAGGGAATGGATTTCTGAGAGTGATTTGTTTGTCTGTTTGTGTATTTTATATATATTTTTTTTAAAGGGGTGTGTATGTGTACGCACATATATATATAAAAGCTCATTTCAGCATATTTTGTTTGGCATATGAAAACTGCCTTTCCCTCAAAACTTAAGTTTCCGCTCTGAAACTGGGATGTAAAAGGTCTTGTGCCACTGGTGTTTGATAGAGAAACCAATGTGTTCTCTGGTCTTACTCTTTAGATATGAATCATCCAGTCAAATTTTTATGCACAGGGAATTTTACAAAGAAAAAAGCACATCTGATGGAAAATACAGTCCACAGAGTTAAAGCTTGATAAAATTGGAAGCATACTTAATAATAATTTCATATGTTGGATGGCATAGTAATTGACAGGATGCTTTGCCTTCCCTAGTAACTGCTGAGGAAAGTTATACAAGGACTCTATCGGGATACCAGCATTACTTGCAGTTCCCACTGGTAGTTGATCTGCTGGGAAAAGGATGACAACTTCACTTCCAAGTGAAGCGCATGGGTTGTGGTTTTTTTTATTTTGGGGGTGGGGGAGTATTAGTTGATTTTGGTTTTGGGTTTGTTTTTTTTTTTTTAAACTCTGTTTCTTCCCACCCAGTGAACATGGTAATGTTGAGGAACATCTCTTGCACAGACAGTATATTCACTCCAGCCTGACTCTAGCCTGGTTTACATCAGTAATGATGCCAGCATTAATGTGTGTGTACGTGGCAGAAATATCCCTTAAAAATACTGGATTTTATATTTAAGACGCTGCTTGCAATGTGAGGGAGCTTTGGTGGAGCAAGTGGTCAGAGGTTATGGTAGGAAGGCTGGATTTCCCTGTTCATCTGCTGCACCGCAGAACGGGTGCATTGTTCAGCCAGCAAGCGCAGTGAATCGTCGTGCGTCTCCGCATCCGTCAGCGTGATGTCTGAGGGAGAATCACTAAATTTTTCGGTCTCTGGTGAATTAGAATAATGACAGCCTTTTTTTGGTAACTGTTGAGAACATTCTGTTCTTGATGAGTTTCTCTGAGCCACAGCTTGGGTTTTCGAGTGACTGGAAATACATTTTTAAAAATGAAATGCACTGATTTATATTAAATGTCAGGCTGCATAAGCATAACCTTAACATATTTTCAGTTGGCTTTGTAGATTCAGCTAGCTGTACAGTTAGTATTTAGTGGTACTCACATATATAAACAGTACCTACTCTGTTTTATGTTCCCCTGTTACCACAGACTTTTTAAGAATGTTTGAAAATACTGTACTGCATTTATGTGATAAATTGTTTCAGTTTTTTGTACTTTAGATTAGGATACCGTTCAGGTGTACCATAACTCCTTGGTTTTCTTTTCTTCAAAGTTTTACTGCAGTGATTTCGTTGAACACTGGCTGCGAATGCTTCTTTGGTTTTTATGGCTTTGTGCAAATAGGGTGAGAAAAGGCACCATTTTGGGAAGCTACTGTGTATTCATAGATACATAAGAGCTAATAGTTTCAGTTTTTCCATCTCTGTGCCGTTTATCGCTACAATATTACTTTCCAATTTATTAACTTTGCAAGAGGTGAATGAAGTGGCTGTTCCTAATTTTCACATTTTAACAGCTGCAATACGCTGGCTCTAATCAGGTTAAATTTAAAGTATATTAAAGTGTGATCTGATAAATGTTTAGGGCAGTTCTTGAGTTTGCATAACGTCATGTTGGGCTGAGCCTCTGCTTAGTGGTGGTGAAGGCTAGACAGCTTGGCATTTGCACTAGCAAAAATAGATCTTGGATGTCTTTCTTGTTGGTGTCGAAGTCATTCTTTCTTCTGAGTTCTGACAGCCCTCTGCGCTTTCGGTGCTTAAAGACTTGATCAACGTTCTTCAACCCAGATAAAATTGTTTTGGCAGGGGGATGCATTTTGAAGAGCTAGTCTTATAACTGTTCATGGGATTCTAGTTAGTAAAGGTAGATCTCTGTCGTGAAGAATTAGTGACCGTTTTTCAGAGCTACCGTGTTAGGCTATCTTGTACCTCTGGTACTCGAGGGCAGGACTGAACAGCACGTGTACCCTGGCCTTGTTTAGGAGTTAGGTGGTCAGGACTAGCTACTCCTTTCAGTACTTACCCTGTGCCTTCTGGAGGCAGCTTTTAACTCATCTGCTGCCCAGTTGTGTCTGCATCACAATTTTCTTGCTGTCTTTTAGTTTATACACCTGATTAAAGCAAAATCTGCACCATTTTCAGGATATACGGGCTGTTAAAACCCATTCTGGACTTTTGACAGGGTTGATTCTGCCTCTGGTTTTGGGGGGTTTGGTTTTGTTTTGTTTCAGGGTGTACTGGGTTTGCATGGCCAGGTTTTGGTAGCAGGGGGGCTACAGGGGTGGCTTCTGTGAGAAGCTGCCAGAAGCTTCCCCTGTGTCCGGTGGAGCCAACACCAGCTGGCTCCAAGATGGACCCGCCGCTGGCCAGGGCTGAGCCCATCAGCGACGGTGGTAGCGCCTCTGGGATAAAAAACCACCCTGGGTAATGGCATTTAGCAGCCAGAGAGAGGAGTGAGAACTCTGCAGACAGCAAGGCCAGTGCAGAAGGAGGGGCAGGAGGTGCTCCAGGTGCCAGGTCGGAGGTTCCCCTGCAGCCTGCGGAGCAGACCGTGGTGAGGCAGGCCGTGGAGAGCCCACGCTGGAGCAGGGTTGCTGGCAGGACTGGGGAGCCCACGCTGGAGCAGTTCCTGAAGGGCTGTACCCAGTGGGAAGGACCCACGCTGGATCAGCTTGTGGAGGACTGTCTCCTGTGGGTGGGACCCCACGCTGGAGCAGGGGCAGTGTGAGGAGTCCTCCCCCTGGGAAGGAAGCAGTGGCAGAAACTTGTGATGACCATAACCCCCACTCCCTGTCCCCAGGCACTGCTTGAGGGGAGGAGGTGGAGTTAATCGGGAGTAAAGTTGAGCCCAGGAAGAAGGGAGGGGTGGGGNGAAGGTGTTTTTAAGATTTGATTTTATTTCTTATGATCCTGCTTTGATTTGATTAACTATTAGTTAACTGTATTAACTATATTAAACTGATTTCCCTGAGTTGAGTCTGTTCTGCCTGTGATGGTAATTGCTGAGTGATCTCTCGCTGTCCTTATCACGACGTTTGGTCGTGTTTTTTCTCCCCTGTCTAGCTGAGGAGGAGAGCGGTGGAGCAGCTTCGGGGGGCTCCTGGTGTCCAGCCAGGCTCCACCACGGTGCAGGGAAGGAGAGGGGGACACAGTTGCACGGCCCGCACTGCTTTCCTGTTGTTGTAGGAAGCAGGTATTTCTGTTTTTTCAAGTGACTCGAAACTTCTGTGTTCTCTCTTGGATTTTCGGGGAATTTTTACGCAGCTCTGCCGACAGGCGCTCGTTGTGAGCTGTGGAGTAGGTACAGACCTGTCCTGTAGAGAGGTTTGTTGACTGATTGGTTGTTTAGGAACTCTTCTGAGATTCCAGCTGTAGTGTGCCTGCCCGAGCTGCTTGAATTTCTGCGTTGAGTTGTGTTTCTGCTGACGGACAGGCTCGTGTTCAGCAGCGTACATGCCTGCAGAATGAGCTTGGCAGTGTCTGTGAGTGTGAGGAGCAGCACGATGAAGTGTGGTCTAGAAGCTGTTACGAAATTGTGTTGAGGAGCAAAGTCATAGTAGTCTCTGAATCATTACCCTCTGTGTTTCATTATTTACCTTGGTAAGTAATTTGGGGCCTAAAGCAGAGAGTGTAAAGCCACTGGTTTTGTTAACTTACGCTGTATGCATAGTAGGTAACTTTTAACCTTTCTTAAGCAAGGTTTTTCTTTGTCTCCTTCCCTTCTCACAGACAGAAGATGTAAACCAATTTGCATTTAGGTGGCTGGTCATAGACACATTGTGCATAATAGAATTAATGTCCAGTTCCAAATGAGGCAGTACAGCTATTTCTGCAGTTTTAGGGTGAATTGGCTTCATTGAGTGCAATTTCCTATCAGTGGTGCTGCACAACGATGTTTGATACACGACCTGAAACCGTGTTCTTGCAGAGAGGAGTGCCCCGTAGTTCCCCAAGGCTTTCTGGCTTGGTCAAAGCGGGGAGACAACAGAAGTTACAAGTTTCATACTGTCAGACTTGCTTCCATCTAAGCAATTTCTATTTTTTTTTTTCTTTTTCAGTGATTCTCCTTTGCCTGTTTCATCACGTGTCTGTTTTGTAAAGTTCCATGATCCGGACTCGGCAGTTGTGGCCCAGCACCTGACAAACACTGTGTTCGTTGACAGAGCGTTGATAGTCGTACCATATGCAGAAGGTTTGTGAATTGTTTAATGGTCTATGAAGCCACATACGATGGCAATTTATTCCAGTATAGCTCACAAAAATGAGAATAAGAAAAATGTCAAACATATAAGATCTTAACATTTTGAAACCCTTGGTATATTGCCATTGGCCCGTAGATTAAATATTTTTTTTTTAATCTAGTGACACTGAAAGTGGAAAGTTTACCTCTTACTGATTTTGTGTGTCTTTAAGTTTAGAATATTAACATTTCAGGGAGAATTATTTGCAAATTTTACTCTTTATCAGTCTCAATGAGACATTTTCCTAAACAGATTTACGGAAATGGGTCAACATTTTAAGGAAATTTTGCCCTAATAATTGTTTGCCACTTTCACATAGACTCCAGTCTCTTCATGAGAATGGTTTCTCCCTCCCTGAGAGCACGTGGGAGAGCAGATTAACGTTTCTTTGAGATATGCTGCCGCTGCCTTTAGCTGGGGACTTCCCTGAAAAGGCACTCTCTCTCGTTGTGAAGTCCAGTATACCAAGGGTTTGAATATTTATGGTTTAATTTGAAAACGAGATCTTCCAAATGGTGCCAAATGGGCACTGGTACTAGTTTTTTATTCCAAGTTTTCTTGTTCATCCTTGATATATTTCATAGAATTTCACTAAATAATAAACTCTTCTCTCTGTTATTTGTGTGTGTGATTTTTGTAGTGGAGAAGGCAAATGCAAAGCCCTTCCAGATGACTGAAAAACAGTGGGTCCTCTGCAGCTACAGGGGATTCTAGACATTAACTAAAGGCCAGCAAGCACTCAAGTCCCCAAGTGTTTTCCTGGTGTAACCACTTGTTAACTACCTCTTCTCTTCTTCTTTTTATTTTTACATTTTAGGGTGTTACAGTAATTTGAAAGGCAATGAGCAGGGTTTTTGGAACTTACCTTAGAAACAAAGTGCTGAGAAGACACCTCTTCTTACAGAAGTCTTATTAAACTCTTCTAGACTTGCTTTAGAAGTAATTGATTTCTATTGTACTGTTTCTTGATTTACTTCTGAAATAATGGATTTTCCCAGATCGCTTGAATTGAATAAAATCTCTGCAGATTAAGTCATACTACAGTAATAAATTCGGTACATGGCCCAAGTTCAGACCTATAATCAAGACATTGTAACGCTGTATGCTGTCTTTTGAGGCCTGGGAGCTGTCTTTATCTTTGTATTCCTTAAACTTAAGAGATACGAAAACTTAATTTCTGGAACGTAGGAATCTGCAGCATGACCTTTGATTGAGACCTGCTGCTTTTTGAGAGTACAGACGCATTGTGAAACTGCCAGTGAGTTATTAGCTTCAGCTTTCACTAGTTTAGGTATGATAGCATGGTTGAAAGGCATCTTGTCCTCGACTTTGTATTAAAGCACGATACAGCAACAGTCCATCTGAGTTAGCACTGGAGTACTCTCCGAGGCCCGTGGCGAGGAACGCTAGTGTTTAACTTGTCCAGTAAGGATAAAACCATTTTTCTCTTTGTCAGTCTGACTTTGTCCATTGTGCTCGATGGTGGATAAATCTGGCACATAGAGAAATCTGCCCAGTAGTTGTGGTTCAGATTGTGTAAAGAAAATAAAATGACTAGACTATTTTAATGGGCCTGTTTAAATCGAGGAGCTCCTCACGGGCTGTTTCTTGTGGTCTTCTAGCGGCTCAGAATGTCGATGGCTTTGGCGTAACGATGTGGCGTATCACAAGAGATATGTTCAGCCACTGAAGTTATGCCTGCTGGTTTTGTGATCACATGCTTTTGTCCCCGTACCGCAGTGTCGTTTCCCTGCAGATGCGTGCTGCCAGGGTCCCAATTCAACCAGCACGATACAGCGAGATGCGTAAAACCCCAGTGAAATTGCTCATGTGCTTAAAGCCAGGCGTATGCTTCACTACTGTGCTGAACTGGGCCCTTTTATCTTTTATTTTCTGTTGTGATAATTCTGTGTTAATATTGCCTGTCACTAAAGTAAATGTTTATTATCTGTTTAGTGCAATAATTATCCCCTATATCACAAGCGCACTCCAGTTTTAGCGTACTCAGACATTTTGGTGTTGGCTGTTGCTTTGTGTTATAGAACTATACACAAAGTCTACGGTAAGGTTTAGTATTTGTAATTTTCACTGTGATATTCCTAGATTTGGAAGGAGCTCTTAAGATTAAAGATGGCTGGGGGGGTTGTTTAGGTTCTTTGGTTAATGTTTGTTTCTTTTGTCTGTTTCTTTTTCTTTCATTTCTACACATTCATGCAGTATTTCATGGTTCTAACAAAGCAGCAGTAAAAAAATCTCTTGAAGCATGAAAATTAACTGGTGAGGGGCCTCATTGCTTTTTTTTAAATTGTAGTTTATTTATTTCTAAATACTTTTTAAAAAAAACAATTAGAGGATCAGATGCATGATTTTTTTTTTAATGGATGCCGATCTTCTATGAGGTGTCTCGAGATAAGTCTGAGGATTTGTATTTAGATGCCAGAAATGTTGTAGTTGCACTAATTTGAAATGTTTAGATATAATTTATAAATATCCTCTGAGACATAATTTTGCATGCAAAATTACCCCATAATCTCTCTGTAGGTATGTTAATATATTTATGCATTAATGCCCTTTATCTAAATGACCTTTTTCCCCCCTCTCCCTCCATAACTTTGGGTATCTAAATTGATGACAGCTCAATGACACAAGCAAGATAACAGTGCTGTGTATTATACATTTGTTTATATTATCGGCACTTCTCAGTATAGGTGGAAGGAACCATTACCTTTATTTAACAGTGGTTTTTCTTTTTTGTTGTTGTGTTTTACAGTTCTTTTCCCTGGTTCAGCCTGAACTATATACCAGGCCCTGCTGAAAATACCACCCAACAGTTTTCTTCTGCAGCTTATCCAGTTTCTCTTAAGTGCCCTGTACATATTGTATGTTTTATGATGAGATGCAGTTTCTTAATGTGTATTACAGAAACACTACTGGTATTTGCAACTATATAGTAAAATTGTTTTATTGGAACTCTCATTTTGGGGGCTTGGGCACATTAACAAATTAATCCATCTGTATAGGGCTTTTGCTGTTGGATAGAGTAAAAATACCTATTACTTGTTTCGTAGTAGGACCCTTAAAATTGTACGTGCAGAGCAGGCAGTGAAATAAGAGACTTGTCTTAGTTGGCTGCAAGATTTTGGGCCAGAAGTTTCTTCTGAAATGGCAGTGTGTAGCAGCATTCTTGGTACAATAAGCGTGGCACATGTTGGAACAAACGCATTTTGCTGCGCAGGTAAGGAATGTGCCGCGCTGTACTGTATGTATGCACCCGTCCAGCCACAGACACACACACAGCGTGTATCTGAGGAGCTGCAGAGGCTTGCGTTCGCATTTGACAAGTCAGCAAAAGCCCTACGCTTGATTCAACAAAAAAATATTTCCATACCTTCTTTAAGTTTTACAAAATTTATATGGTAGGTGTAAAAGAAAACGTAGTGAACTGTACCATATTATTAACCCCTAAATCAAACTTTTTTTGTCTTGTGTATCTTGATTTTTCTGTGTGCTTTATAGTGAAGCAGCCGACACGAGTCGTTGTTCATAAAACAGCTTTTGAAAGTTGAGAGCACACCCCTGGAGAACCGACTGTGCTTGCTTACGTTTGGTTCATGACTTAAAAATCGAGTACAGGTGATGAAATCTTGGCAGTGTTAACAAAAAAGTAGTGTGTATTGTGCTATTTTTTTGCTCTAGAAACTTAACCATTTGTAGAGAAAAAGGAACAGTCAAATTGTCACACATTGAAGTTTCATTCTGGCAAAAAAAAATTAATGATAAATATTAATAGACATCAAACTTTGTATTTTAGCCAACATAAGTACTTTCAACAAACTCAGGTGGTGTATCAGGGAGACATTTTCTGGGTGTATTTGTGTTTTTTCTGCCTTGGAGAAGGAATGCATTCTAATGCAAGGCTGTTTCTCTGCAGGAGTTATTCCTGATGAGACTAAGGCTTTGTCTCTCTTGGCACCAGCTAACGCGGTGGCAGGTCTGCTGCCCGGAGGTGGACTCCTGCCCACGCCCAACCCCCTGTCTCAGGTAGGCTGTCCCCTCACGCTGAAGTCGAGGGAAGCAGCGAGATGCACTTGGTGGATTCGAACTTAACTTTCTGTTTTTTTCAGGTCAAATAGACTGAGGTGCTAATGCCGATTGCTAGAATGTTTTAGTTTCTATACATTGATGGATTGTTACAGCTGTCTGAGACCAATTGTGGCAAAACAGCGAGAAGTTATTAGATGGGATACTTTTATTTCCCTGATAGGATGCTTCTGGTATCTCGGGGGCCTTGTGTTTGCATCTCTTTCTCATCCCTCTTTTGTCCGTTGTACGCTTCCAGACAGATTTGACACACAGTAGACAACTCGTAGATTTTAAATTTGTGAAGTTCAAGGAGTTGACATGCTGTGGAGATACCTTCCGTTAATACTCCAGCTGAGGGGGAAAAAATGTAGCCTGTATTTGCTGGTTATCTAAATGCACAAGAATGCATGTGGAAGATGAACAGTAAGAATAATATGTGGTGGGAAAAGTTTCA
>Ga0065711_1049456_pt1 | contig 11303 bp, 5 predicted proteins | sample Hoacrofraction12_FD_59098 | JGI IMG/M metagenome (GOLD analysis project Ga0065711, IMG submission 59098) | Hoatzin crop microbial communities from Cojedes, Venezuela - Epithelial fraction 12 v2 (version 2) | ecosystem: Host-associated > Birds > Digestive system > Esophagus > Crop | place... | reverse complement strand
CCCTCCCTCCCACCCTTCCTCCCTCCCTCCCAGCATCTGCATTAGGTTCTGCTTCCAACACATAGGCTTCACATCTCTCACCCGACCCATGCCCCCGACCCAATTTCTATGCCTTACCACCCTGCTTGGTAAGCACCATCTCATCTCCAAGAAAGCATTTGGTAACCCGCATGGCATTTCTTGCCCAGTTGGCTCTGATCTCTGACACCAGGGTAGAGCTCAGCCATTGTCCCAGCTTGGCACAGTGGTTGCTCCCCTGTGCATTCCAGCCCAGCTCCTGCAACATTGTCCAGATGCAAATGATTGTCCCTGCCTGAAGGGACTGAGCTTATACTGATGGCAGAGCACCAGAAGTCTCCCTCTATTTTCCCCATTCCTGACCTCACCATCTCCCAGAGAACACAGTCTCTGCCCACCAGGGACTGTTGCCATGGCTGGGCTTCCTTGAGCGCTGCCTGCAGCTGCACCCAGCCTGTCTGACTCAGTGAAGGTCCCTGGTTTTCAGTGCTCTCGTTCCTTCAAGCCTATTGTATTGCACTTATATTTTCACTACCTCTCTCTTGCTTGCTCTGCTCCTTAAGTTACAGCTCTCTCCCAACAACAGCCTCTTCCTCATCCTGTCCTCTCCGTTAGGATTTCAGTAACCACCTTCCCTAAAGCCATTGTCCTTTGGTCTGCAGCTCCAGAGGTTTCTCTTCTGCCTGATAACAGCTCAGAGATTTAAAACATCTTCCTCCTCCTCACAAAAAAAGAAAACAAAACCGACTCCGTCCCCCTCACACCTTATATCCTCCTGCCAGAGCCTCTGGAGCAGATGTGCTCAAACAGACCGGCCGGATCAGTTCCCCACATGGCTCTATTTCTGGGAAGTGGATGTGCTGTCCATTGGACAGAGGAAGTGCCAAGCCTTGGCAGGTTCCTTACTTATTTGCAAGACATAAGCTGCTGGCGTGGTGTCGGATGTGCATGCAAGAAAGCTGGATGCCAGTTAAGGCCTACAGTCCTGTTTGTTTCATGCACTGTGAACTTATCTTATATACACTATGGGCTGGTTTATGCTTGAAGACATGAATATAAAGGTATACATTTTCATTTTACTTTAGTAACCAAAGCTTTGCTTTCACCCGTGGAATAGCAGGGGTTTGCTACCAGGGCTCTTAATTTCCTCTTTTTCTCTCATTCTCTCTTCTATTCTTAATACTCAAGGTGAAGGGGGGATAGGAGGGGGACAGGTAGGATTACAGTCCCAAGGTCCTAGTTCCTAAAGGTCCCTGAGTGACAGCACTATACAGTATCAGAAAATGAAGCGATAGAGTTGCGTTGGCCATGTATATCCTGAGAGAGATTTCATTCCTATTTCTACTCCTTCTTCTCCTTCTCCACATGCCTAGCTGAGGCTGTTACGCATGGGAAAGGTGCAAAACATTCTCTCCCAGCCCAGCTTCCTCAGGCAGCCTGGACTGTCCCTTATGTTTGCATTACAGTCTGCTAAAAAACATGACCGAGCAAGCAGCAATCCTGCCCTAGGCTGGAAACAAACCAAGCCCCGATCAGAATTGCCTCCTGCACTACTGCAATGAAAGTCAGAAGAAAATCCACTTTGGAACAGCACTCACACTCTTTCATCCCCCTTTCCCCACTGCTCTCCCTTCATGAAGAAAAGGTGGACAGTAGCTGGCACACAAGCCGCAGCATGGAGATCCCCTCCACCTTTGCAAAAACATGAGCTTTGTACCCACTGCAGGAGAGTTTCATGCCTTTCCTTTCCTCAAGTTTGTAATGGCTTGAAACCTCTGAGCTTTGAGCATGATTAAAAAGCCTTTTTTCCTCCACTATCTCCTTTCTGGATCACTGGACCTCAGAATGACACACGGGTTTGTTGTCTTTCTTAGGGGTGGACCCAGACGGCTATGGAGGGGGAAGATGGAGGTGCCACCTCAGTTCTGGAGGACGTTTCTAAAGGCCTTCAAAATTCTTCCCTCACCTCTGTACGGGAACACATTTTCTGTTACTCGTCTGACTCACCGGACATTCAGTTGTTCTCCAGCATCCTGCCCCATCACCAGAAGTTGTAAGGCAGTTCCTGAACTGTGAAGAGTCCTGACCACACATTCTTTGGCAAAGATTACTGTGGAGGATCAAATAGTCCAGATGTCTGGGTGTACTAAGACTGGCTCTATGAAGTAAAACTGTCCTGGTAATACCAGGTCAGAAACATTCAAAGAGAGAAACTAGGATGACTCCTGATAAGAAAGAGAACCCAGCCAACAGAGAACTGAGGCAATAGCAAAGGAGTCTGGCTCCCAGTCCCAGCAGGTAAAGAAATCAGCTGGGCAGTGCTTTTTCCCTGGAAAGGTTTTGGATTGTCACTATGAAATTCTGGGCTCAATCTCTGATTGAGGCCTCAACTATTAAATACAGCCCCCCTATGCCTGATCTCCCATCTGCTGGAGGCCCTGGGCTGTACCTGCAGGGTGCTGGATGGGGTTAGTCAGGACCTCACTCCGTGTGGGGCTCAGCACCCGTGCAGAAAAGAGCACTGGTGGCATTTGCGCCATCAGTGTGCCGCTGTCCCTGCCAGCCTTTGGGATCAGCTGAGAGAGCTCTCAGGTGCCCAACTCCTATCACACATTTGTCAGGCTTTTACTGCAACTGTCAAATTACTGGAGCTCCCGAGTCTTCTCCCTCAGCTTCGTAATTTCTTGCCACATGGACATTTGTTCTCCCTCCAATCTTAACAGGCTTCTTGTAACTGCTTCTTTTTTTTCCCCTTCTATCATTCTGACGACCCTTTACATTGCAATCACCTATATAAAGGCTGTTTAGGTATTTTATTTAATCATCAATCAGCTGGTTAGACTTCCCTTAAAAACAGAACCTGCTGATAGGCAGCCTCCATCTGGGAACTGCAGTCATCTGACATGCATATATCCACCTACATTATACTGCTGATGTCATAAAACACAACTTTATGACTTCCATTAAAACACTGAATAGCCATTTCCAAATAGAATCCCACTAGAAAGTGTAACTTTCTCTATTGGCCAAGCCTTAACTTCCTGCAAATCAGGTAGACAAAACTACCCAATCCATCCCTAGCCCTGTCATCCAGCTACATTCACTGTCAGACTCTTATTCCTATACAGACCCATGTAGACCACAAACTGTAATAACATTGGGAAAACCCTTTTCAACAGCATCACTCTTGAGTGTGGAAACCAGCAAGAGACTGTTCTGCAGGGCAGCTGGGAATCTAAGTCTGATTTAACAATTGTGCTAAAAACTTGGTGAGTCCAGGGAGGCCTGGACCAAATATATGCATGCATGAACATGAGAGAGGGAGACAGAGATTGGGGGTGATTGAGAAGGATGGATGCTCTACTTTTATGCTTAGGATTCTGTTAGTGGAAAATGCATAAGACACATTACTGATATAAAAATAACAATAATTACTCTGATGAGCCCTGATCCTGCTTCATCCAAGCCAAGGCAAAACTTTCCATGACTTCAGTGTTCGTAGGTCAGGCATACAGTGATTCACATTTCCGTAGCACTGTACAGACATAAATTAGTGAATGAAAAGATATGCATTAGATGCATGTCATCTGAAAAACAGGGGTTTCCCTGGTCACAGAGGATCACTCTGCTCTCCCAAGCAGTGGGAATCAAGGAAAAAGGAAGAGAATGCTAGCAGGAAAATATAGGGATGATTGGATTCAAGGCAGTGTGTGTGTGTCTGTGTGTCTGGTATGTAAAAACTTCCATCAGGTAAGAACAAGGTTCTCGTCATTACACCAGGAATGGCAGAATGACCCTTGGGTTAAAGTTTTGCACTTGTGAATTTATTATTTTCATGGCTTTTATTAATATTATAGGGGAGATTATCAGTCATCAGTGATAGCCAAAGTTGATAGCCTATATTTCAGTGATTTTCCTAAAAGTCACTGGCTCCTTTGAAAAAAGTTGCTGTCCAAGGCCAAGTTACCCTTCCATACCTTTGTAATGAGTGCCTGTGGACGGAAGCTGCTACAGATTTAGGGGCTTCCACAAGCACTGACAAGCTCAGCATTTTCATTGCAACCTTCGCGCTGCGATGCTCCGTAGAACTCTACCGCATCCTTAGTTACATCTTCTGCAAGAAGAGTGCTCTATTCTACACTCTACATGTATTAACAGACATAAAGCAAGGCCTGACAGAAGCAGTACAGATCAGAGGGTGCCAGCCCACCATTTGCTTCTGAACTTCTTAGGAAAGGGGATAGTTATAATTTCCTGATTTTTTTGTCCTGAAGCACAACAAAGTTAAACAACGTCCATCCTTTCCTGCACCTTGTCATAGGCTATGGTCACTCAGTGGGCTGGAGTGTGAAGTCCCTTGTCTGGCACAAGGAACAGGTAGAGATGGAGGGAAGGGTTGAGTTTTCAGAGTCCTGCAACTGCTTTTCTCCCCAGACTCTCTAAGAAAGTTGCAGGGTGGGAATGACTAGGAACAACCCCTCCTTTCAGGACTGAATCAGCTTAGTCTACTAGAGATCAGATGCCAGCAGTGAACAGAAGCACTGTCCCATTGCTGATCCCCAAAGCCCTCTCTTTCCTCAGCAAGTATATATTTGCACAATCTACCTCCCAGCTCTGTCTCTCTAATACAAGCTGGGACTCCGACCTCCAACAACACAAAGTTGCAATGAGCAAACAAAACCCTGCTATTCCCCCCAAAACACTGCGGGTTAAATGTCATCTGTGTTCTCTTTCTACAAAAGACATTACAAAACCCCCCTCCCCAGTTCCCCTCCCCAGAAAACATGCTTGCACACACGCATCCGTATCTACATACATGCTCACATACGCACACACAGATGCGCTGCACACACACACACATTCATACAGGAAAAACAGCTTGCAAACTCCTGAAGGTGGAAAAAGGCAACTTGCAAATGTGCCTTTGTTTTTGATAAGGTCCCTTCTCCCCCCCTCCCATAACCCCATATTGCCCCTTCCCTCCCAAATAATTGCCTTGTCCTCCCCCCTTCCCAGCTCTTCCAAAATAAATATTTTTTTTATTTGTTGGTTTAAAAGATTCTTTTACGCTTGTAAGCAAGACAGAGGGAGAGAGAAAAAGAGAAGAGAAATCTCATAGCATGAGAATGAAAACCCACCATCTCATAAATCCATGAAAGACTAAACATGAAGGGGTTAAGAGCAGTAACAGAAGAAAGATTAAAAAAAAATAAACTAATACTGAGAAGAGAAAGGTGAAATTCAGTAGTGAAATGGAAGTGAGGATAGCGCATTAATGAGTACAGCCAAAGATAACCTATCCCCCATCAGGTTTTGACTCAATTTCTTTAAATCTCCCTCCCCCCTTTTTTTAAAGCTTTTCTTTTTTTTGTTGTTTTTTTTTTGTGTGTGTGTTTTTTTCTTTTTTTACTGTCACTTTTTTCCTTTCTTTTTATGGTTTTTGGTGGTTTTAGTTTGGTTTTCTTTTTTTTACAATGGTTTAAGTCCTTCAGCAGGAAACCAAAATCAAGAAAAACCACATCCCTCCCTGAAACCAAAGCCCCTCCCTTATACCCTTCTCTCCCTTACCCCTTCCCCACACTCCGTGGTTCTACATGTGCTGAAAAGAGAAGAGTAAGCTTAGAATAAGTCTAATGAATCAAAGGAAGAAATGATAATGATAGTAAAGAGTAAAACCCAAACCCAAAAGACCACAACACTCCTGTGTTGTCATTGTCTGAGTGTCTGTCCCTATATCTCTTGGAGGCTGCAGGCATCAATTTACATAGTACAACCAGTAAACAAGGTTGAAGAATCCAAAGGTGATTGGAAAAATGATTCGTGACCACTTGTCAATGGTGCTGACGTCTGTCAGGTCTGGGATTTTGAGCTTCAGCTTAGACGACCGCCGGCGGAGACGGCAGTTGGCACGGTTGCGGGCCGCGGCGTGGTGGGTCAGTGGGACATGGCGGTCCAAGGTAGGGTGGTGACCAAATCCATCCCGAGAGGCCAGCTGCTTGCGGAACTGGATTCCTGAGCCTTCAAAGGACATGACAGAGTTTCGAGAGTCGCCAACGCTGCTCATCATGTCCGTGGCCAGCAGCTCATTGTTCATCTCCAGAGTGCTGAGGAGGATGTTACCATAAGGGTCAACCTAGAACAGGGAAGACAGAAAGAAAGGTAGCGAGGATGTCCGTTGTACAATGCACACAGGGCTATACCATCAGGGATGATTTTGAACTGTTTTCTGTGTAACAATACCACTGACTGGGTGATTTGTAAGCTCTGAACCTGGACTTCTGCATTTGAAAATGTCCACTGATGCTGGAGTTGAAGGACTAGCCACATGTGCTCTCAGCAAATTTTTGAGCAGGGTAGTGTGATTCTGCCAACAACGTAGGACCAAAAGCCACAGGAATACTCTTGGGTACACCTGCCCCGTGCAAGAAGATGGTCCTGATGAGACTGACTTGAGGATGATGACAAAATGATCAAGGAGACAATATTCCCAGTAATCACCAGACAGGGGAACTGGAGTTAATCTCTCATGATGAGGAGAAAGGCTGCTCTACAGCTCACCCAGGACTGAATGAACAGTGGAGAGTCTGAATTCTCCTGCCTCAATGAAAGAAGGGGACAAACCTGCTCTCTCACCCTCTTCTCCTCATAACGATGGCGTTCATTGTTGGCCTTGCTGATCCTTTCACTCTGTTTCTTTTGCTGCCGTGGGCCTCGCCCAAAGAATATGTAGTTGACAAAAGCATACTCCAGGAGTGCCAGGAACACGAAGACGAAGCAGCCCATGAGATAAACATCGATAGCCTTGACGTAAGGGATCTTGGGGAGAGTCTCACGCAGATGGGTGTTGATGGTAGTCATTGTAAGTACCGTGGTGACCCCTGTAAGGAGAGGGTATGTGCTCTGTTACCAAGTTTCCTGAAATGCCACTCTCAGCTTCCCCATCCCTCCTTCCAGCTGGACAACCTCAGGAGGGATGGGAGCAGTGCAACTGGCAATAAAATTGTCATTATTCTAAGCCAAGTTGCCCAGTACAAATCACTGCAGAAAATAAACCAGCTGCCAACAGTGGGACAAAATGTCAAAGCTGAGTATCATCAGGATGATGGGGATCAACACCCTCTGGACCTGATTCTTTCAGTCTTCCCTGATCCTCCTTCTTTCCCTCAGTGTAGTAGGAAACATTCAGTTTTGCTCTCAGTCTCTCAACCTCTTCTCCTCCCTTTTTTCCACTTCATGGACTCATCAGTCTTCCTTGGGTACTACTGAATGCCTCAGTATCTTTGACATGAATTTATAATTTGCTGTGTCTTTCCAGTGCCATGAATAGGAAAAAGAGTGAAGACATTCCCTCTTCATGGCACTCTCTTTATTTGCCTGCCTTATAAGCTTCTGTCTACTTCCTTGACCCCATCAGTTCCCACCTTCCTCTCACCAGCTTTACTGCTCATTACTTCAATTATCATCCGTACACACTTCTCCCATGGTTCTCACACTCTCCTTTTTAGGCCTACTTGTATTTGTTGCCTCTTAAATAAACATTTCCTGGTCTCATTGAACACTTTTTTTCCCATCTACTCAGTCTCCGAGAGCCTGGTGCACTCTGATTACTCTCACAGCTTCAGTCCTCTTCTTCGGTTTCTTCTCAGCCTCTTCGCTTCTCTGGACTGTCAGAGTGGCCTCAGACCTGTCTCTTTGACAGTCTTCTGCCACCTTCAAAACGATGGCAATGAGCCTTCATGCTTCTTTTGGGGGCAGTAACTTTTCCTCTTCAACTTAATCTTCTCTTCCCGCTTCTCTAGCTCAGCTGTCCTGCTCTTCTTTCTACCTTGCTGATCTGCTTTTCTTCTAGTGTCCCTCCTCCTCATGTCTCTTTTGGCAGCTATCTTAGCCTCCATGACACTAATTTGCTCTTGTGGTTTCAGGCCTACCTCTAAAGTGATGGCTCTCAAACCTCTCTGTGCATGCTGGACCTCTGCTTGTCCTGTTTCCCGTTCACTCTCACCATGTCTTTAGTGTCATTCCTGATAAAAGATTTAAAGAACTAATAGTCTATAGTTCACAGAACAGTAAACAGAAGGGAGGTATATTTATACATATACAATATATTATATTGTCTATATTTAGACAGTAGTCTAAATATCCAGAAATCTGGGGCAAAGAAAGGGGGAATAGAATATCCTCCACATCTCCATTAAGAACTGGACAAACTGAAATGAAGATTCAGGACAGAGGCAAAGAAGAGTTTTTTGACTGTACGAGCAGGTAAATCTGGAAATAAAGTGCCCAGAGGAGCCTGTGGAATCTCCTTCTTTGGAGCTTTTTAAGGACAAGTTAGAGAGCTGTCAGGAATAGCTGAGGGAGAGTTGTTCCAGTTTTGATCTACAATGTTTTTCTTCTGTCTTCTCCTTTGAATCCAGATGTCAGCAGAAATTCAACACCTGTGCAACTCATGTCCACCCTTCTGCTTGTACTTTCACTGTGCCAGCAATGTTTGCCATGGTCTCCTTTTCTTCTCTCACTGATTATACTCTTGTCATTGCAACTTACCTTTTTAATTTGCCATGTTTTTGTTGTTCTCACTCTGTGTCTCTGCTTCAGTCTCTCCAAGCAAGCACAGCTAAATAATCTATTTTATAGCTTTGTACAAATCATCCCTCCTCTGAGTCTTTGCAAACTCTGTCTTCTCCTAGAGCTAATTCAGAAGCCCCCAACCTTTTCTGTAAGACGCAGCCTCTACCTGTGCTCCATTGCCTCTCTGAGCCTTTTCCCACTCACAGATGAAATTCTTCTTCCTCCTCACCTCTCCTATTTCCTCTGAACTTTCTATCATGTTGCACAGGCCCATTCTCATATGGCAGCCATCCCCACTTTCTCCTGTTCCTTCTTCAAAATCCTCATCTGCAATCCACCCCCACTTCCCTTCTGTTGCTTGAAAGGCCTCATTTTTTCTCCTCTTGTAGGAAAACATTCCTATTTAGGGGAGCATGTGCTTAAGAAGAACTTGGTCCCACATTTGCCTTGGTTGTGAAAGTCTTCAGCTACAAAAAGTGTCTGTATGGGGCCTAAAACTATCATGACAATATGTAATGCCACTTCCTTTATTTTTTTTTTGTCTTTTAGCCCTTCACTCATCATTCTTACTACTCTTTGGCCACCCACTATCAGCATTTATTATCCAACTAACCAGTCCTGGCACACCTGTCAACCAAAAGTTGCCCAGACTTCTCTTCTTAAGAAAGCAGGTACAAACCAGAGTGAAGGAACTGGTGGGCTCGTGGCACGTCAGAGTCACACATGTCTGAGAAGCTGTGACCATTTATGCATTTCTTATAGAGTTCAAATTTACACCCACAGAATTTTATGGTAGAACTTTTACTGATTCAAATAATACAGACACGAGCTTGGAAAGTACTGAAAATGTTTCAGTATGTATTGTTGTAAAAATGTAGTTTCTGGAAAAAAAAAAGGTAGATCTTCTGGCTGAAAATTTGAAGTTTGTTCTCAGAAAAAATGTCCTTCATTTGGGACAAGTTTGACAGACCTATGTGTATTTCTCCTTAGCTGCTACATCAAAGAAAAAGGTATTTTCATTCTTACAGCTGTCCTAGCAGATTTCCCTCAAAAACATATAATGAAACATACAATGAAAAGGTACATACCCAGTGCCACTCGTGCAGCAGAAGCATCATAATTGATCCAGAAGGAGACCCAGGACAGGATGGTGATGAGAATAGATGGCATGTAAGTCTGCAGGATGAAGTAACCAATGTTCCTTTTAATCCGGAAACTCAAGGATAAACGCAGATATGAGCCTGTCAATGAGATATTAAAGGGAGATATTGTTTGAGAGGAGGGCAAGGCTGTACTTATGGTAAAAGCTTAGGTTAGGAATTGAAATTTTATTAAGAAAATGTTCTCAAGAGGCAGGGATAATGACAAATCTCTCTTTTTTTTCTTCATTTGGTTTTGTAGACTCATCAGTTTTTGGAAGGGGGCTCTTCAGAATCTGCTCCGTTGGCTCAGAATACTAAGAAAGGAAACTACATAAATTACATTATTATATCAGACATCATGGAAGAATGTCTGTTCAGTGCTGAAATTGCTATTATGATACGTGCCAATTTGATACAGGCTTACACAGGAGACTTTAACCCTATATCTGGATTCGGTGAGATGATTTTCCCATGTTTCATGTGCTAGCTTTTCCTCCAAACAGCAATGAACATCTGAATCATATTTTTCCCATGCTGTTCTAAAAATGGGTTATGGTCAGACTGGGCAAATTCATATGCAAATAGAATACTGTTAGTTAATCTGTAGGTCCTATTTTTTTTTTTCTAAGTTTTTTCAAATTCCTCCTAATCTTTTAGCAAACCTAATGGGGATAGTGATGACAATAAGTATTTTTACAGTCCTTCCACTGGAGCAGGGTCATTTTGTCAGGGACAAAGCAGGGCCTCTATCATTGATGTGAAACAAAGTCCAAGTCATTCCTCCTTCCCACCACAGTCCCGTAGGCAACACAGCAGCCTGAAATATGGATGTAATTGTGGGTTGGCAGCTAAAGTAACAAGAGAACAACAGTCTTTAATAACGAAGGAGGTAGACTGGGAAAAAGGGAGTTATGTTCTCTCACCATTATGTGCCATTTGCATAGCTTGAACACAGTACTTCACCAGTCTTTTTTTGAAGGTCTTACCTATTTAGACTGAAAATTTTTTTGAAGGAATCCTGCTTCTTGTTGTGGGTCTCTAGATTACCACTGCAATAGGACCCTGCTCCTAGCATGCCCCTGAGGCACTATTGTAACAACATCATCATCTGCCACTACCACTAATAGACTCAGGCTGTAATTTCATGGCATTTCAAATATAGTCCTATTTAACAGGTGTGTGGCATGCTATATTGGCAGGTAACTCCATGCCTGATTAAAGTGAAGACAGCAACCAAAATCCAAACCCCTCCAACTTTACAACTGGCAATATCTGAATCATCAAAGGTATTGTCTCCAGATCTTTTTATTGCAGTGTACAGATGGGTTTGCATCATTTCATAGACCACTTGCTTTTCGACTGATATATTCTTCTGCTTACTATTGCACCTACATTAGCTTTGAGAGCCAGCTGAAAACCACGTAAAAATAAGGCAAAGGCTGAGTACCTTCTAAAGAGGTTCCGTTTTGAGCTCAGTTGGTGTTTTGACTAAGAAATGAAAACAACAGTAGCAAAAAAAGATCCCATAAATCTCTGAAGGGAAGCAGCCAAAAAAAAAAAAAAAAAAAAAAA
>Ga0065711_1011754_pt1 | contig 11303 bp, 8 predicted proteins | sample Hoacrofraction12_FD_59098 | JGI IMG/M metagenome (GOLD analysis project Ga0065711, IMG submission 59098) | Hoatzin crop microbial communities from Cojedes, Venezuela - Epithelial fraction 12 v2 (version 2) | ecosystem: Host-associated > Birds > Digestive system > Esophagus > Crop | place... | reverse complement strand
TGTTTGTTTAACTCTGAGATGGTAGCTACCAGTCGTAGACTGGTGGCCTGTCTAAGTGCTGTGCACACATAGCAAAGGCGGTCCTGGTTTCAGAAGTGTTAGAGCCTCACAACAAGAACTAGCAGATACAAGCACACAGGGAAGGCATCTGCTGAGACAGTGAACAATTGATTTCCCACCTCTAAATGAGGGATGGGTATGAACAGACTACACACCATCCATCCAGGGGGACAGGAGCACTCTCCAGTGATGTGGTGGCAGACTCCCCCGTTCTGGCAAGGACAGCGCAATTCACACTGGGCTCCGTGGCTGCCTGGGGGACAGCGCTCTTCACAGCTTTGTGGAGAGAGAAGAAACAAAAACCAAAGAGATCATTTAAAAGAACTTAGAGGAAACAGTAAATGAGGAAAATCCACAACACAGGTCATCATGGGAGTCCTTCTCCAAATTATAAAACCTCAGTAAGCCTCAGCTGGTGTTACCAATAAGCCAAGATTTCTTTTATTTCTGCTGGGGTTATTTATGTGCCATGGATCCAGTCCTGCAAGGCTGATGCATGTGTGTAATCTTTATGCATGTATCAAATTCCACCCATCTCAACAGGACAACTCATATCCATTAAAACAGCCCAGGAAATTAAGAATTGTGGGATGAAGCCCTCAATGTGAATTACGTGACATGGCAATAAAAGAAGCTGCAAATAGAATAAAAGGATGGGATTAAAATGCTTGAGTTTTCTCCAGTCACTACTGAATGTCAACAATTGCAGTATATAATAGACTGGCAAGAACTAAGCAACATCTAACGGTTATTTAAGCTCGCTGGGTCTCTCTCAGTACTCATGGGGGGCCAGTGTAAGGCTAGTCTCTACACTAACTAGCGTCTCCTGCATTTGCACATCGGTGCTTTTCAGCATCGCTTCTTTCTCTAATCCCAGGTTCTGAAATGACAGTAGGTTCTTCCCCTAACCGACTATCCTCTGAGGAGGATGTTCATACAGCATATCGGTGGCTGGCCCTGCAAGCACTTACTGCTGAGAAATGACATACTAATGTCATCTGGACCACTCCTAATAGCAAGCAGAGTCTTTAACAGTGAGTGCTTCCAGGTCTGAGGTCACAAATCTATGAGGAAATCAGGTTCTAAATAAAATATTTGAAAGGCATATCACTTATTTATGAGGCTTAATATTGTCTTTATTTTTTTACCTTCCCCCTTATGCAGGTCAACAAATAATATTAGACTGCAAAAGTGTTAAAGTCACCTGTAATAGATCTCCAACCAAATTCAGTGACTAAATTCTCTTTTCCCCTTAAATAATTTTGAAAAACATAATTACTTCTGAAACTACTGAAAGATCTCTAATGAGAACTGATGTTACACTGTGGGCAATTTTAAACAAGGAACTATTGCTTGCTGTCCTAAAATTAATATGCAGATTTTGTGATTCCTACTGGTAAACTTTCAGTGTGGTGGATGGGGATTTAGCTACATGATTCTCGTTAAAGTTAATAGGAGTCACACCGCTAAATCCCTGCTCACTATGCTAAAAATTTGCCCCCTAGATAGTAAGCCCATATAGTTAACAGTAATGCTTCTGCAGTTAGATTGAAAGTCAAATAAATCGGGGATGGTAAGTCCCATTTGATACTGCACTGGAGTGCTAATGAGTTGAATGTCCAATTGCTTATAAAAACTCAACTGTAATTTGGATTGTATTCACATACCAAAATTAGGAACAGGTACAGTTGTTGTACAAGCTGGAATATAGGATGGATTTTTAAGTTCACTTTAGCACTAAATTTTATTTTATTATGCAGACAGGTATAATTAGCAGTAAAAGAGATTTCCTTTATTTAGTCTCCCTGAAATATTGCTATTTGATTTCTACAAAAGAAAGTGTGTAATACAGAGATGGTGTAAATTCTGCCAGTTACTCATTGCACTAAAAGCGGTCAAAGCAAGGCTGTTGAGCGATGCAGAGTAAAATACACCTATCATTCAACTTACAATACCCCCGTGTATCCGGGAGCACAGTGACATTCTCCCGTTTTGTGGTCGCAGGTAGCCCCGTTGTGACACTGGCACTTCAGCTGGCAGCCCTTGCCGTAGCTCCCCGGGTCGCAGAGCTCTTCGCAGCGCCATCCTTGGTACCCGTCCGCGCAGACGCAGGCGCCCGTGATGGGGTTGCAGAGGGCTTCGTTCTGACACTGGCAGCGGTTGCTGCAGTGGGGTCCCCAGTGATCGCTGTCGCAACCTGGAAAACACCCAGTCCTTTACCGAGATGTAGGGAAGTGCATCACAAGCATCTCACCTCAGCCTCTTGTGCCGAGGTTGGCAAGCAGGCAAGAGGCACTGTTTTACCAGGAACTTTCTAAAGGGCCCTCAAACTTTCTGAAACTACCCCGCTGATCCGGCAATGTACTTCAGCATGCAAGGAGACAACAGCACTAGTTACATACCTAAATCTGAGGACTTGTTTAACACACTTATTGGATCAGGACCTAAATCTTTTAATATCCTGTTTCTTAGTGCTCTTAGATAGCTGGAAGGAATGAATTTATAGTGGAATTAGATGCAGAGGATCACATCCTGACTGCAGTGTAGCTAATGACAGGTAGTATTGCCAAGCAAATCCTGTAGATTTGATAATGTCATCAAATATGGTTTCTTTGCATGGTTCCCATAAGATAATAAATACAATAATCTAAAGAAGGTGTTCTCCTTTGGTGCTGTGTTTTGTTTTGTTTTCTTTTGTTCGTTTTTTGCTGGAGTAAAGAGATGGTAAGGAAGAAAATAACCCTGGAGATGGGATTTCATAAGTCTGACCAGGCTTAGGGATGAAGGTATGGAGTGTGTATGTCATGTAATTTCTGTGCTAGTAACAGTATGTACAAGCATTACACAAGGGCCCCAGACCCTATGGCTGGTGACACAGAGAGGAGGTTCCCTACGCAACGCTTTAAAGCACAGTGAGATCCCTTCACAGGACAACCCTGCCTGACCCCTTCTCCTTGTTTGTGGACCCTACGCAGGATGAGAGCAGGAAGTCAGCATTACATGCACAGCTTAAATCTGATTTCGCTATAGAAACAGCAATTAGTACCTGCAAAACACCCGCTTAGTATGTATGCGTACTAAACAGACACCTCCAAGCAAACACCCAGAGGTTAGGGTTTCCTCAGTAAACGGTCAGCAGAGAAACAAGGATTTCTTCCATAGTCCTACCCCCCACTTAGTGGCCTTTCAATATAGGTATGCTGAGAGTGAAGAAAACCATCGTTCTATTCAGAATAGAGTTGCTGGCAAAATCCCTAGTAAAGACACAGTTACAGATCATTTTCCGGGTACAGTTCATCGTGTTCAGAGAGGTAGCTTCAATTACACCAACAACTCTTCTGCTAGTGTAAAATCCACTGCCACGCAGGCAACGAGAGCGTAATCCCAGCAACAGAGCTGTCTTCACAAACGCTTTTACACGCAAACATGTAAACCAGTCCCCAGGTAACACTCGCTGCTTCGCAGGCCTGGATCTCTGTTTCCAGACTCAGCAAGGTAAAGCCCATTTAAGCCTGATGCTCTTGCCCTAGAAATTTCGTAGCCCTTCCCTTCTAAGGTACATGGCTATAAACCCACAGTGGACGACTATACCCATCAGTTAATTTTGGCAATCTTTGTGTGTACTTCTTCTTGAGAAGCAGGACACTCACTGGTCAGCCTGAGGAGATTCAGCAGAAAAAGAAGAGAGATGTTACTCAAGTCCCACTGATGATTACCAATTTCCAAACTTGTGTTTCTTGAGCATCAGTGTAAAAGGCCAAAGCAAACCCATGAGAAGACAATTCCAGAGTCACCAAAAGGATCTGCAAGTCTGGCAAGACACACGTGCGGAGAGATGGTTCCACGTCCCGCAGAAAGCGGAGCATGTAACATACCCCTGTGCATAATCCTGCTCGTGCCTCACACAAGGTATTTTATTGCTTTGCCTCATTTTTCCCACAGCTGTGAGCAGGGATGATAGTTCCTCACTAACACCTCTGGGAGCCGAGCAAACAAAATCTTACTCTTTATAAGTCTTAAATTATTACTGAGAATCTGTGGAAAGAGATGATCTATCTTTATTTCACATAGACACTAGCTAAGACTCTGTAAGCCTTCTGGGGCGGGGAGCAAATCTGCTGGAGCTGATGGACTTTCCCAGCAATTTCTGTTCCAGAAACACTGATTTGTTTCAGCAGAACTTGAATATCAAGGGATGCAGTTCTGCACCTCCACAAAAGGTACAAATCTGAGCCACACAAGCATAACCAACAGCCCTTTGCATGGGGAAGTGGAATGCAGGAATCAAACTTAACCCTGCCTGCTTCAGGGACTTCATTCCTACCTAACCACACCTCACACTAAAGCCCTGACTGCCAGACTGTGGGTTGCTTTGGGCTGATATAATTCCAGCTGCAACTAATTTGTTTAATATGAATAAATAACACTCATTAGAAGATGTGACTTATATCCTTGGTCTTCCATGTCTCAGGTGAGTGCTCCAGTCATCAGATTTCTCTGCTTGGTTTGTGTTTTTCACTTTGAAAGTAAGTGAAGGAGAAAGCAAACCTTTTATGGGAAGGGAAAACCATTTGCCATCGTCAGCTCGCGCATCGTCTTTCACATTTACAGTGTCTGCCCCAAACACAACTCCTGTTATGTAAATCATTCTTATCTGAACACTTATTTACTATTTACATTTGGTCACATGCTTGCTTTCTCCCTGTACCAAACTGCACTCCACAATCTCACCAGAGGGAAGAGCAAAACACTGAAGTGAAGAGCAGAAATTCCTCTGACTGGTTGTAAAATCACAGAAAAAAAAATCCGGATAATAAAAGAAGTCTGCAGTGACCAGAAAACCAGCTGGCAGTTAGACAGATTTTTCCAAAGGCTTCTAAGTACAAGGCACCAGTGAGCACACATTGTAACGTTCAGTATGTTTAGCCCAAAGTAGCTAGCCAAAATGTTTTAATTATCTATGAAATAAAGCAGCTTGGCATACCAGATAGCTACTAAGAATGTGAATTTCATGGGGATTTATTAGGGAAAGAACATAAAAATGAGGATTAAAGTACATCTGAGTGCTCATGGAAGGCACAGAAAAAAATAGAATTACAAAAAGATGGAGCTTGTACCGTGTCTCATTTACAATGCCTGATACAGCCTTTGCACTTGTTAGGCTCCTTCTCATGTTCCTAAAACTACTAGCAGGTTTTGACCACAGTGCTCTAAATGGTTTGAAACCCAAGTAATAGTATGTGTGTATAACCAAGGTGAACATCCTTTGTGTCTCTAGTGACGGGATCATATATACACGTTGACAAGTTGGGCTCTTCTAGATTTAAGTCTTCACCTCCGATGGTAAAGATTTTCTGCTTTTAGCTGTCAGTTCAAGCCCTGTATATGTCACAATGAGCAGAGCCATTTCATGCCGTATCAATTCATCCACTGCTTATTAATTGCAAAGGGAATTGAGTGAAATTCGTTGGCATCATGTTAGTGCAAAATTTGTGATATTAAAATATCATTCTCACCTGATTCTACATTGCAGTAATCTCACATGAAAATAAGATCTTTGTTGCTAAGTTTATCAGTTTCTCTCAGTTTTCTTTTCCCCTTTCCTTGAAGTCCCACATTGCAGTGACAGACTGTGGAGATGAAAGTAAATTCTTTAACTGTGTGATTTCACTGGGACATTATGTGATACTTCTATTGTGAATCATAGATCTGAACTGTAGTAACTTCTGTACCTTTACAAAGCTAGGCAGATACAGAGCTGCTAAGCTAAATCCAAGTACTTATTCACACAAGTAATTCCACTGAGCTCAGCTGAATCACTCGTGTGTGAGACTGCTCAAGTGCATAACTAGCTATGGGATTGGGGTCCAGTAGTTCCAGCTAGAAAATTAAAAAAAGAGAAGAAACGAAAAATTTCAGCAACCAAGACACATTTGTTCTATATATATCAGCACGGCAAACCCTAGCTGGTGTGTGGCAGCGATTCCCGTTTCTGAGATACAGGGCAAAGCAGCCTGAGAGCTGCGGCCGCCCGCTGCAGTTCAGGATTGCCAGCACCACTTCTGCTATGGGCACAGAGAGGCCATTTCAAACTACAACCCAAGCCTAGCACAGTCTGATCCTGCTCTTTCTGGTAGCCTCTATGTGTTACCATAATAGAGATAAATAATAATAGCAACAACATGTGAACAGAAAGCTGATTAAAGCTTACACAAGAGCTACACTGTAAATGCATATGCCATTAAAAATGTCAGAATGATACAGAGACCTTAACTATACCATCAATAAGAAAAGCAACCTGAGAGTGGTGATGTCAGGGAGGTACAAATGCTCCCTTTAGACCGCATGTGTGGACGTCAATACCGTGAGAGATGAGTCTGAAATCGCTAGCGATCTCTTGGGAGATGCTACATTACAGGGAGCTGCCAGATTTCAGGTCACGTGCTAACATTCCCTGGCAAACGTGCTAACTTACTCACTTTTTCTCCTTCGAAAACATGACTAGAGATTAATTGTCACCAATAAAAATGAATATAACTCTGTAAAGGATGATGCTGGGTGCCTAAGCATAATTACAGTTGTCTGCATTCGGTAGTATGACAGGTGAAAGATTCATCCCTCCGCGGAAAGCTTGCTCAATACAGCAAAAGTGTTTTCTTCCTCTCTGCATCCCTACCCCCACCTCGAAGCCTCAGTGGCTTGTTGAAGTGAGGGCTAATTACAGCAGGCTCTGCATATCTGCCGCTACAGCCGTGCATGAGACCCTGTTACCAGCTCCGTCCTGTGAAATGCACAACGAGGACACACGGGCAGCGCTGCTTCGCTCCCAAATGGCTGGTTTCCCCTCTAGGAACGATTCGTGGGTTGATGTGTGCTGGCTCAGTAGAGCTGCCCAGTATTTAGTGCAGCAGCACAAGTAGGACAACGATGAAGCAAACAGACAAGTTTGAAAATTTAGCAGATAAATAAAAGGACTCCCAAGGAAGAAATGCCATTTATCAGGTGACTTCTCCCAACAAGACAGGGTCGAAAGTGCTCTTCCAGTGCTTTTCCGTAACTGCAAAGACAGACTATTAATACGAAAACAGCATCTTCTATCGCAGCAGCACCAGAATCTGTGGTCTTAAGGTCTAAGTTTATTTTGTTCTCGTTGGCATAAGCCTGCATGTGTCTCCTTTTATACCTAGTGACCAGTCCTGTATTGCAGGTGTGCAGAATCAGTGGGACATTCAGAAACATTCCACAGCAGGCACAGCCAAAAAAAATCAAGTGGTTGCTTTTCTTAGCCTAAGGACTCAGGACCGCGTTTGGCTGATGGTGATCTTCAGTTAATTCATGCTCTAAAGGAACTTGCTGCAAACTTGCTAAAGCAAGAATGGAGCTGACAGTCACTAATCAATTCTGGATTATTCTGGAATATTCTGGAGTATCTCCAAAATCCATTTGAAACCTTTAAACTATATACTAGCCTTTAAAAAATGCAAACAGGAAATAAAATTAACTTACTAAGTCTAGGAGGACATATTTTAAGACAGAGTATTTTAGGATTTATTTTGAAATTAGGGCTAGATTCTCCCTTTAATATAACTGTACTGCTGTACAATGATTATACGCATACCAATTAAGGTGAAATGCAGCCTGAACTCTGGGTAGTTTTTTTGGTTTTGGTCTAATTCAGTTTTGGAATCTGACTGGGTTTTAAATGGTTGGCCCAGCTAATGCAAAGCAGCAAAAGAAATGGCAAAAGCTAAAACACGTGCCCGGATGTAGTGAATAAAAATTTAAAATAATCAATTAGCTTTTTATTCCCTGCACTTAGCCCAATAGAAAAATTATGGTCCCTGTACTGAGCTGATATCTACTCACCATACAAACATGATTCATTTTGCACAGTTCAGCACCTTTGGAAACAGAAGCCAAGCCTGCAATAGGTCTGAAACAAGGTCCACGAAGAGGGAATCCCCTTACAATGACAGTTCACACCGCTCTGTGTTTGGCTCTGAGCAGCGCGGAGTCCCTCACGTGCTGGCACTGCAGGTGATACCAACACACTTCTCAAGGCACGAGCCAGTACAACGAAAAATCACTCGCTGATCTGCTTGATTCTAAACCAAAAGGACTGCTTGTCTTGTAAAGCTGTTTACCCTTGGAATTTCTAGCACACGTTGATGGATCATGGCTGTCCTCAAAGTAACCCAGATTTTCAGAAATTCCCTTCAAAAATGTTCTTACAAATGCTCAGAGACCAGCATTCCGATTCTGCGATTTCAGAGTGAGGAAACCTCCTCCATACAACAGCCACACCAGCGGGTACAGGCAGATTAGTCCGCTTTGCTCAAAACGAAGCTGATTTTCTGCTTCATAACTGTGTCAAGATACCGATAATCTACAATGCGACACGTCTTGCTCAAGTCGAGAGCGGTCCTATCTGCCAAAGCAACAAATAGGTTGGATTTCTGTAAATAAACACTTTCTTGAGGGGCAATGAAATTAACAATAGGTTTTAATAAATAATCCTGCTCCAAATACAACTGAGATTATCTGAACTGTGTCACAGTCAAGGTAGTTGGTAGCATTGTTCATTTTCCACCGCAAGATGCTTTGTCCAGTCCCTGACAACTACTCCGTCATGTAGAATTTACCATCTCCAGTTTCAGCTTCAGGCTCACTCAGACTGCCAGTTTGAGGAACAGAGGAAAGGGAATTTCAGCTTAAATCAGTAAGCTAAAGCAGTAGGTTTTGCTTGTTAAAGTACATTTTTATATCCTTTTCACTGACAAGCTGGGACTCCTTCCATGTACAGGCAGTATCTTGGAATCTGACAGAGCACTGCCCCATACCCACGGGTGTGCTCATGTGTCCCCAGTGAAAATCCATCTATACCTGATCAAACTATAAAACACGCAATTCGCAGACACTCAGTGCCACCTCCGGGTAATTCATTACCCAGATTCCTCAAAGAGTTCATCTGTATTAAAAGCAATCAGCAATTAAAGGCTTCAGGGGCTTAGCAGGACTCCTCTTAGAATTGCTCCTAGTAGCAGCCACGGGCCACTGGCTGTTTAATCTCCGTGTAGTAAGTGGTCCACGGAGAGGGTGACAGCCTTCTACTCTTAGTCCATTACCCACGTGTCAGAGGCTTGTTCTGGTCCATGCTGATGAACCGTCTGTATATCAGCTCAATGACATTTTTGAAGGGATTTTTCATATTCTCCATTTGCTTTTTAAGGAAAAACAAACAAACCAGGGAACATCACACATAAATAAAGCATTTGACTTACAAAGCCGGTGTCAAAAAAAAAAAGAAAATGTCAGATTAAAGGTTGGTAGTCCAGCAGTAATTCAGTGCTTGAGCCTATGACTTACGATATTCTCTTTAATTACCTGGGCACAGGCTACCGTTTACATGCCCTGGCATTTTCTGTCTTCTGAGCTTGCAGCTTTGCAGCCTTAAGGTTCCTAAACATGGGTTTCTGTGCAACGGTGTATGCACCAGCATTTTTATCTCCAGTGCAGGACTTTCAGTCACAGCATACGCAACTATAATGAAGAAAATGCCATCTTCATGTTGATGTCTCTAAGACTGCCCAGAGAATGTATTTTGCATATGTAAATATGCATTTGTCAAACTATCCACGCAAGTGGCAAAAACCTGAGGTCAGTCTGAGGCTGGAAGAACTTGCAGTCAGTCTCCTTTCCAAGTTTATAGATCAGTCTTCATCAGATAGAAAGGAAAAGATGGGAAGGGAACATCAGCCAATTTCTTTCCAAAATGGATACATTATTACTCACGGGAGGAAATTAATCTAATTTTGTGTTTGTTTGCTTTTTTTCTTAGAGACAGGAGAACAGCTTTTCATCCTTCAAGAAAGATTGTACTGATTCTCTCTGAAGTTCATTGTCTGAATCAGATAAGAAACATGTGGCTGCTACAGGTCATGATTTAATCTCGGATGATGATCTCATTAGTCATTGACTCTCCAACATGTGGTACCTAATTCAATCGCAGCGCTTTAGAGACCCTGCAGTTTATTTAGTATCCTCCGAGGAAACATTTTCCTTCCAAAGTAATCCTTGTTTAAAGAACGTTCCTACAGCATTCTGTAGAATGCTTAGAACAGTTACCTAGTGGTACATTTTTATTTTGGGTAAATGAAAACCAAATCACTCTGACTCAAAGAAAAGTTGAGTATTTGGATGTCAGGCTCATCAAATCTCATAATGAACTCAATATATTTTGGAAGCAGCAAAATGGGAGAAACAACTTCTACTCCTGACAGATATCAAAGTGTTGTGTTTTCAGAATTTCCATCATGAGCTGTTTTGACAGAAGCTTCAAAAGAAGTGAAAATTAGAACACACAAAAAAGTCTAAGAATATTTCCGATTTCTTTCTGTAGAAATTACTGCTCAGTTTAATGAGCCTTTAACTCTACTGACACTCTAGATGGTACAAGGAGTTTAAAATCATGAAACGCTTCATAAGGGAGCGACAACATTCTATACAACACTGGCGGCTTGTCTTCTCATTACGATTTTTTTAGAGAAGATGCTGCATTCTTTAAAATGTTTTTTTAGTGTCATATTAATGGGAGGCAAAGTCTGTTCTTTAATTAGAATTTTACTGTGGTGAATTAAAAAATACATGGGCAGAGTATCAAGAGTCTAATAAAACTAAATGAAGACACTATCTCTCCTCTGTATGAAACCCAGCAGTCTTTGCTCTGGCAAAACTTCCATCAATACTTCTTTATTATTGTCTAGGACAGGATTGCAATAACAAGAACTGCAAGTAACATACTTCCAAATTCTGTCTTCCAACTGGGTAAAACATTCTCTCGACATCTATAATGGACTTTAGATGTTTTCATTGACTATATCACGAAATTTTCCTGTAATGCCTCTGCAAAGAAGTGCTACCAGTTTTGCCTGCAAGAAGGTGTAGAAACACATTTGGATACGCCTGAAACACGGCAGGACAGGTATAGAGGAAAGGATCAAGCATGCTTCAACGCAAACAAGCGTTGGCGAGGCCACCAGAGGGGCTCAGGAGTGATGGCAGCAGCATTGTTTTAAGGAGATTCAGAGAAAACTACGCAGAAATAGAGAGAGGCCTTTGTCAAGGTCCTATGCAGCCTGCTGTAGGTGACCCTGCTTCAGCAGGAGGGTTGGACTAGATGACCCACAGAGGTCCCTTCCAACCCCTACTATTCTGTGATTCTGTGATTCCGTCATTGGAGATTA
>Ga0065711_1009997_pt1 | contig 11303 bp, 2 predicted proteins | sample Hoacrofraction12_FD_59098 | JGI IMG/M metagenome (GOLD analysis project Ga0065711, IMG submission 59098) | Hoatzin crop microbial communities from Cojedes, Venezuela - Epithelial fraction 12 v2 (version 2) | ecosystem: Host-associated > Birds > Digestive system > Esophagus > Crop | place... | reverse complement strand
CCGCCGCCTCAGAGTGCCCAGCCGCGCCCGCCGCCGCCGCTCCCACAGTTCAAACTCGGCCCCGCCCCACGTCTCGCGAGAGCCACCGCCCCGCTCCTCTTCCCGCCCAGCGCCGCAGCAGCCGCCAGCCCGCGGGGCGGAGCCGCGCATGCGCCTGGGCGCGGGGTGGAGCTTGCCTGTGAGGGGATGAGGCGGGAAGGGTGTTTGTCACTCCGCTCAGCTTGGCGTGGTGTAGCAGGTGATACCGGCGTGGAAGGGTGCGTGCTCAGAAGTTATGGGAAGCTTTCCCAAAAAAAGCGAGGGAAGGTAATAAAATTAGCAGCCCAGCTCTAGTTCTCTGGAGGTGCAAGGGAGACGCTTGCCTCCAGAGGTACCCGCGATGCCGCCTCGCCCAAAGAAAGCGCAGAGTAAGTGATGAGGGTCAAAGCGTGCAGAGTGCTACGAGTTAGCTAGGAAACCTGCGGAAGAGAGGGGCAATCCGCTCCTCCCATGCAGTCTTCTACAGGAGAGGCTTTGGTTTTGACAGCAGAACGCCAGAAGTGCCTGGTTTATCCCGCTATCCTCTTCCCTCACCAAGGAAATCTTCGTCAGGGACTGCTGAGCCTGCCTGCTCCTGAGGAAAAGTCACCACCACCTTAATAAAAAAACATACCTTTCCTTAGAGCTTATGGAGCTTACTGTCCAAAATTCAAGAGCGACACTGTGAGTTACAGTGCTTGTAGCATAGCTGTCAACTAAACCTCTCAGTCCTGATTTTTCTCCCTAGCTTGCCCTGGTTTCTACTCAACTTCCCTTCCTGCACCAGAGAGGAGCCCCAGGGAGGGATTTCATAGCAGTAGATTGTCCAGAATTTGTTGATTTCCTAAGCCAGTGAATATCTGAATAATATCCACAAAGAAGCTCAAAATGCATCAGCTGGAGCATTTCACAGTGTGGTTCTGACAGTTATTTGAAAGTCTGAACACAGTTACCTATGTGCCATTTTCTCTGCCGCTAAAGAAATTGAGTAATTTTTACCTGTTAATCAGTAGTTAAGTTTTCAAGCTCTTCTGCAAGGTTCATATATTTTTGCACTTTCTCTGAGCACATCAGCCAGTATGGAAGGGTTACTCTAATGTGACATCCACAACAAAAGCCACGGCATAGAAACAAACTAAACTAAATTCTGCCTTTAAAGAAACACGCTTCAAGTAATGCAAGGCTAAATTCAAGCAACAGGCTGTAAGTAGATGCGAGGATAACAATCCTATTTGGAGCAACTAGAACAGAAATAGATGTCTTAAGATAAAAGGGGCTTGAAAAATAAGCCCATAGTGTAAAATGCTATAGAGGAAGCCAATAAAACTACTGCTACTTCCATCAAAATGATACTACTTCACCCTTCTACCAAAATGTGCAGGTCTAGCTTATGAATGGATAGAAATGGGATTAAAAATTAAATATGGAATGGTCTAGACAGGCAAGAATGCCAAGTTGATTAAAACGGGGACAGGAAACAAGAATCCTGTTCTAATCCTGATTCTGCTGCATTCACTGTGTGATTAACTACTCCAAATACCCACAGCTAAACCCCCTTGTTTTAAAACAAGGATAACAGTGACTTAATTAACCCATCCATATAATTCTCCTGACAGCAGAGTACCTCTTGGAATAATACAAAATACATTGTAAACTCTAAATATTGACATGATTACCCAACCAGATCAATTATCTGCCATAGTGTGCTAAAGCACAGAATAGCTACAATAGCTGCTGCTTCGCTCTGCCTTCGGTTCCATAGTCAAGTATAACAGCAGATGTTTAACACATGAAATATGTTAGGAAATTCCATCATATTTTCCTCAGCTTAGAATTTCCATTTATACCTTTAAAACAGGGTTAGGAGCTTAGATACAAAGTAATCAATTCATTATTTAAAACATGCCATTACCTTCAGAACTGTTCTCTTTTCCTTACTGAACGGGCTCTAAATGCAATACTGTTTTACAGATCACATCTACTTCTTGTGAATATAAAAATACATGCAGCTATTGCTAATAAGTTATTTGTAATACAGATTTGTCAAGTGGAGTGACCATCTTGTCAGAATGCTACAAGATTATTCACCTGTGTTACAAAATATTTAATAGTTACATAGTACTGCTGTTTAAAGTTTGGCTTTGTACCAGAATTCCTTGAGTTGTACTAAGGTTTGAAGCTAGATTTTACTTGAAGAGGTTGTAGAAGATCGTAGAATGACAAGATGATTAATGCATCGTTTGTAGTAAATTTGGCTTTATGGAGACGAATACTTTTGTCCCACTTAGCTATGAGAAGACTCACTTTTCATGTTTCTTTTCAGCTTAGGTTGTATTTAGTCCCTAACTTGCCACTGTAACTATATATTTGCTCTTAGAAACTCCTCTCCCGCGTGTGACCTCAGTAACAGCTGTTTGCCTATAGAGATTCTAAAAATGGTTACTGAAGCCTAAATGTTTCCTAAGCGTGTGGTTTGTATACCTTTGTTTACTGACATCTTAGATTGCTAAACTTAATTAAATCTATGCACTGCTGACCCTGTATAAAATGTAAATGTGTGTTTTGTAAGTCTTATCTATGCTAGCAGGCAAGCATTCCATGTAAGTAATGGAGCAATTACAGCAAGTGGATGTGTTGGGGGGTTTTTTTTGCCCCTGAAGAGGAGGCTTGTTGCCTTTATCCACATGAAAACAAATGACATTAAAAAGCCCTCTTAGTCTTTCCCTGCTAATTGCTCAGTGCAACATATGAGCTGGCAAATGTTTTACTAACTGCGCTTAAGATCCCAAATGCTATGGGAAGCAAGCAAGTAATAGCAGCCTATTGAGAAGCAATACTACTACTTTCTACAGAAGTCATCTTGGCACAACAGACCCAGGGTTTGTTGTAATCAAAACTTGTTGGAGCACTGGGGGCAGGGAGTGTTTAGTGGGTGGAGGGGGGTGTTGCATGTTCTTGCTCTTCATTATTTAAGAAATTTCACACAATTTAAAGCCATGTTACTTATTTGCTAGTGCAACTTCAGAAAAGTCTAGTTTTAACCCCTTCCACATTTTTCAGTTTGTAAACATTAAACTATTCTGCTTTTTATGAGATGAGACAGTTTCACCTTCAATTAAATAGAATTGACAAGTCTGTATGTTTCCATTTGTTACTGCAAATTACAAGAGCACTAACACTAATACCAAAGTTCTTTTGCAAGGAACTCAAGTAGCTCAATAATTACAGCAACAGATTGAGGGCCAGTAACACACTGTTTCTAATCCTCTCTACGCTATTAGTGACTGACCTCATCCAAACCACTTCGTCTCACTATTTCAGTCATCTTAGCTAAGCAATGATGTGTTTTGCATTTTCCTTACCGGTCTAACCTTAACTAGCCTGCTGGGGAGGCAAATCTAGCAAGTAGGTGTGAGAGTCTCTTTCAGATACTCCCTCGTGAAAAACTTTCCATAACTTTTATTTAGATTTGTAGTATTTTTTTACTACATACTTGAATGGGTCAGGAGCCTCACAAAAAGTTTCCTGGATTTATGTAATCGAGGGGTGCAATTATGAAAATATACTTCAGTGCATAAATTCAGAGCCAAGCTATGGTGGAAAGTTACATTCTGACTCAACTAACGTCTTGTAGACTACACTTCCCTTCTTCCTGATTTTCATGCTGTTTTTGAAATATCAGGTCAAATTGGATGCATCTTACAAGTTTTCAAAATATCCATGGTTAAAGTCACAATTGCAAGATTTTGCTAAATGCAGCAAGATAATGATACAAATTTTATTACATTAACTTCAGGGGGTTGATTTTTTTGTTTGTTTATACTAGACATCTCAAGAGATCAGTAAATCTTGTAACAAGTTTACCAAATCAACATGTAGTAGAACCTGGAACATACTGTAATTCTAACGAATTTTAACTTTTCCTTCTTTAAGCAGTAGCTAGACAAGTCCTTTTAATTTCATATTCAGTATAAACTCAGAAATCCATTATTATGAATCTGTAATTTAATGGTGGTTCAGAACCCACACTGGTTTTTTCCCACACGTTATGATTTTAATTGGTTGACACCAGTTTTCCTTCAGCCTATTTCACTAATATATGGTTGTTTCAGTATTTAAATGCTACTCTCCTCTTCAGTAGGAAAGCATTTTGATGACAGCATCATTTCAGTATTTAAAAACCTCATTTTGTGATATAGAAATATTCATATAGAAATATTCATAGGTATCATCATTAACACTTCTAATTGTACAACCATTAACTACCCCAAACAGTTTACTATTATCTGAAATTACTTGTAAATTATTACAATTCATGGGGGGTTTTTATATACTCACTGACACCACAACTTCCCTAACGGAGTCATCCCCTTTTTAACATCCCTGCTGCCCTGGCAGCCGCTATACCTGGTGTTCTCCTAGCCACACAGCTTTTGTAACCCAGATTCTGATTCCTCCAAAATCGCTGAGAAGTAACCTGGGGGGAGGCAGAGCCTGCTGCCTTGCTACCCAGCTGCCGTAAATCACCAGCACCACCGCGTGGGTGGCTCGCTTAATTACGGTTTCCTTGCAGGGCTGCAGTCTCCGTGCCACTGTAGAAGTTTTCTTTGTGATGATCGAAGACAAGTGTTACGAGCAGCAGGTAACAGCTATTAAGTATTGAGAAAATGTTATTTAATGAAGTAATATAGCTTCATTTTGATAAAAGGTATGTTTCAAATTAGTTTACATGACTGCATTTTTTTCACTAAACTGTTGGACAGGGTAATTATCTTTAATTTTCATAGAATTTAATTTTATACAGATCATCAGCTACATTCTGGACAATAATTTTAGCACCGTTACTGTGCGTTGCTAATCAAATGGGGTAAAAAGTTTAATCAGCTTTGCAAGCTGGAGGTCATTAGCTTTTTCACCATCAAAATCAATTTAGCTTTCACCTGAATCTCATTTCAGGCCTACTATAAAGCATCTTCACTTTCCCCAAAGGTATGGCAGGTTATGTATACTGTGTAAATGGATAGGAAAAGCAAAAAAAAAAAAAAGAAAGTACTTTTATGTTTGTTTTTTTTAAAACTGTTGTTGTTAACAATGTATGGTGTTTGTTTATATGTAGTGTGTTAAGCTATGGACTTTTTCCAATCTTAGCTATTCTTATGCAGCATTTCAAAATTTTGGATGTTGTGTTTATGTTGGATTTCTTGTTAACCAATATTTTATCAGTTTATTATCTGGCAAGTAGTTTTGAAAAGTCTCATTAAGGATTATGTAGCTCTGATGCTTATGACAATAAAGAAGAATAGAAAGAGAAAGAAAAGCAAAGCATTGTAAGTAGAAGAATTGTATTTTAATGCATAAATGTTTGGTGGCTCAAGGAGTGTATTTTGCTTTTAAGGCCTGTTGTTGCTTAAAGACAGTGTCATGAAATGTTCAAGCTGAGATTGTTCCTGAAGGGCTGGAATTAAGCTATAAATGTGATGCCACGTTATGCATAAAACTAGTGTTACAAACTATTTGAGCTATGGATAATTTGTGACAATCTTACACAGGAAGGCATGCAACATAATCAGTCATGGTTTCATTGACTGAGGTTTATTGCTCTACAACCAACTAAAAGTATAAAATGTGGAATACTCAGTTGGGGTTAAGACTGTAAAGCGTTATTCTAGTTTGTTGGGGTTTTTTTAGCTTAGTTGCATGTGTTTATCCTATGTTGTAATAGGAGAGAGTAATGAAGTGAGCTGTAGTTGTGCTGTTCTTTTTCTAGATTTTCCATTTTTAAGACTCCTTTTAACCAGAGTAAATATTTCTGACTTTAGTTTTGATACCCATCACTCTCCTCCTCTGTCTCCCTTAAAAGATGAACTCAAACACTTTATTAGGTGAAATTGATGGATGCCTTCTTACTCTTGAGAAAACTTACTTTATACTCTTTGGGATTACTTGATCCTGTTCTGGTTGTAGAGATGTAGAACATGACATGACACCCCATGAACCGGACGAAAATTGATGTTTTACAAGTCAATCAAGTTAGCAGTATGTAATACTTGCCTGTTTACATAGAGAAGTAGCAGACTGAAAATTTGTTGGTTTTGAATACTTTATGCACTAACTAATTTTGTCTTCAGCTGACTGCTTGCCTACCAGTTTACAAGCAGGTCATCAACTACAGCTTCATTCTGGCACTGGCAGGCTGAAAAATCAAAACAAACTCAAAACCCCCCCAAATTTTTGTGATTTTTTTTTTTTTTCCAGAATAGTGTAATTGTTATCCCCTTTTTTTTGAAAACAAAATGAGAAATAAAAGCAATGAAGTGATCAGTACTGAGTAAAATGGGACAACTTGGAAAGATGAAACAGAAGGGTCTAATCACTTGAATATGTTCTTTGTGTATTTGCCTAGCCTGGTAAAATATTCTTACACTTTTAGTCCCAGATTCGTTTGCTATATAATTACACTAATTAATAGCTTTACTAGCAGATCAACAGGTTAGAGCCTAGTTTTAATTTTAAAATTCTAAACACAATTTACTCTTATTTCACTGTTAAATATTTATGGTCTATCTCAAAATACAGAACTGCTTAATCTTGAGTGCAAGATCTCACAAAATGCTTCAGTGAAGATGGCTTGTAACAATATTTGCTGCTCAGTTTGTGGTTATGGTGTCTTTAATAGTGGAATTAATTTTTTTCCACAGACAAATTATGTTACCGAATGGCCTGAAATATGTGGTGCACAAAGCTTTCCGACCATGAAATTTGCTGTCATTTGATGTCATTTAGTGTGAAGCAGTGTATTAACCTTTACAAAATCTTACTTTAGCCAAACTTAGCCTAGAAAATGGACTTGAACTTTTTGATGGTCTCAGTAAACCTTACAAACATAGTAACAGCTGTCTGACAGAGATGTTGCACCCTTTCTCATATGGTTAAAATAAAGCGCTGAAGTTGCATTTTTTAACTTATATTAAGCAGCATGGTGAAAAGCTTTTGGTAACTTCTTCTTTTCCTTTAGCAACAATTAATATATTCATATATTGTTCCTATAATATATACACATATTAAACTTGAACTACAAATTGGCAGAAACTTTTATGCATGTGTTCATTAAATAACCATTTATTTCTGATAATCTCAATGAGAACATAGCTAATTTCTGTTAAGCGTTTGAGGTCAAATGCATTTTATTTTACATGTTAACAGTTGTTTTTTTCATGCTGATCATATCAAAGAATAGCAATACTAAGACTGTAATAAGCCTCCTTTTTTCCTGTGGTAGGCAGAATGTCCTTATATAGTGTCTCAGGATCTGTTTTAAATTAAGTCTGTGCTGATTTGAGCAGCTGGGATCTGGCTTTGGTTTAAATGATACTGTAATGAGTAATAGGACTCAAGAAATATTTCAGAAAATAGCTATTTTAAAATGCACGACTAAGTAATGAACCACTGGATGTCACTGTCGTTCTCCAAGTGCAAAGCTCAGTTTTTTTAAGGTAGGCGATTACTGGTTTTTGCTTTTCTGATAGATGTGGCTTTACATATAAAGGGATTATAAAAAAGGCAATATGATTAATGATGATTACAGACAAGGTGTTTCAACTGGTAAAATAGCAAAGAGCTCTTCGTGTTGTCTGACCTGAAGTGCAGAATACTAGAAAACTAGAGTCTCTGTAGAAAATAGCAGGACAGATTCCTGCAGAAAGGTGGACTCCTGAACTGGACCTTACCTTTCTCTATTTCTTATATGAGTAATCTAAAATTGGAATACAAGTACCACTCTATTCCACTCTCTTCTGAAAACTTTTCAGTATTGTATCATTAGCATAATTTTGTGTATTTGTTGTTCATGAGATCTGCATTCAGATCATTTAGTTACAGTAATAGTATCTTGTAATATCTTGGTGTTTATTTTATGTTGGGTACTAATTAAATGAACTGGGTTTATGACAGATTTGTGCTTTGCCTTTAGATGTTATTTCATTCTATTTTATTATTCAAGGTAGAACAAGGGAAAGACTGTGTTCTGTCTGTATAGTTCTGTGTTACTCAGTTTTCAGCAACTTCAGAGACATTTTTCATACTAAAATTCTTTGTAGACAGCCCACTGATGTGAATGAAGTTAAATCTTGTTTCTTTTTATATTAATTGAAAAAATGTAGCCTGTTAGGTCATACAGAAGAATTGCCACCTGAAGTTTTACTACAGTTTAAATGCTACAGAAACAGATGTAAGCATGAAGAAAGCATTGAAGGTGCCATTATTTTGCTGGAGAGTGTGTTATCTAGGGTAGGTGCTGAAGCAGATGTGCTTTTCCCCAAGTTACAGTGAAGTTCAACATGCTTTGGACCTGAAGTTGAAGACAGTGTTTGTTTCCCTTTGTGCTACTGCTGTAAAAATATGACAAGGCGGATTAGTAGAACTGGTGCCATTTCTTCTTGAATCCATTTCATTCCATTTAAATTTTTGATAAGCTCCACATCACTCTTAGTTGCGCTTTCCCTTCTGTGCAGCTCTGTGGAACTTGTACAGGTTCTTGAAACACTCCTCAGCTTTGTTACCCTAACCAGCTTTTAACCTGCATTTTATATATATCCTTGTATTAACCTCAGAAGAAATGTTTGGTAAAGGCAATTCAAAGATTCTGTTCATATTCTCTGGCCTGCAGCCAAGATGCTTCATCTGTCCCTGAGGTTGTTTTTCCCTGGGGATTTTCTGAAAGCTTTTAAATGCTGACAGCTACAGAGCAGTGTTATTTGCATGAGCAACAAAATTAATTGATCTGTTTACTGTGTGTTTATTTTGTGACGTCTTATAAGCTTTCTCTCTTGTATGTCTGGGACGTACTCTTGTACAGCTCAAGAGGAGCTGGTTTTCCCCAGCAACGGCAGGTGCTTTCTCTTCCAACTTGCAGCTTGCTTTTATGGAACTTGCAGACTTGGTTTTCTTACTGGTCTGCCAGCTGAGGTTATGGCCGGTAGCTGAGGTGAGGGAAGTAAAGATGCTAGAGCTGTGGTTCTGTGAACAATTTAAGCCAGCAGAGATCTGGGCTGCAACTGAAGGAGTCGATCACTTCTTTTTCTTTCTCCTGTCTGCTTGCTTCTTCAACAATGTTAGTAAAGATTTCTGTAGCTCCTCAGCGAAATGATTTACACTAGCGCTTCAGGCTGGATGAGTTTTAATCATAATACAGTGCCAGGTTCTGTGTAACTGTAATGACTCCTTTCTGATTGAATGACTGATGATGAAGATAGTGTTTTTTTCTGGATCATGACTTTTCAAGCTGTGCAGTGCAGGCGATGGTTTTTCACATTAATAAGTTATATGGTATATAATTATTTAGAAATTTTACATTTGTTGTTTATATTCTAATGACGTTTTAAGTGAATTCAGGCTTCAAGAATTGAAGGTCAAAGTTCTTCCATATAGGATCTTGATTCTATGTAAATCCAAGGTGTGTAGAAAAGCAGCTTCCCTGAGGAGTACACTGTGGGTTTTTGTGAGTTGTGACATGTATTTTGTGTGAGCTCAGTGATGTTTTGTTCAATGTGGCATAGCAGAAAGCCACCACATGCTGTGAAGTGAAAGCTTTTATATGCAATCAAACTATGTCTGAACTCTAAACATATCTCTTCACCTGATAAGTTTTTGATATGCAAATATACCTGTGTAGTCCTTGGACGAGCAAACAGATGTAGAAGACAGTTTTGCTAAACCAAAGGTGACCTATGGATCTTTGTAGGAGTAAACTTCTCCATGGATCAGACCCTCTGAGTTAAATTTGCCAAGCTGTATAGAACTGCCGGTTGTCCAGGGCTCTGGAGACATAAGCCCTTCACTCTTGCCCATTAAGGCAGGAACCCATAGAGCAAGAAATAGGACCTAGTCATGTTCTTACAAAATATTTGGAAACCACTTACCATTAGCGGGTACTTCTCTAGGTAAGCTACTTGCACTACAGCGAAGTTCCACTTTGGATTTTGTGGGCCCAGACAAGCAAATAGGGTATAGCTTTATTGTAATCTAGACTGGCACTGCTGGTCTAGCTTGTACGGTTGTTTCAGCTGATTAATGTAACACATTATCCAGTGAGGTGTTTTCCTTCTCTTCGGGAAGTAGGAGAGTATTAGACATCCAGTAAAGGGAGCTTGTCTATGTCAAACCCATTGGAACCAGNCTGATTTAAAATATTGTTTTTGCTCCATCTAGCCGTTTATAGTAGAGATGGATTCTGCAGAACTAGAAACAACTACTACAAATATTGTCAAAACATGAAAAGAATAACTTTATATTAGTCTTCCTTCAACATCTAGGATGAAAAGCTACTTTAGGATGACGTCTCCTTTAAAGCATGGTGTTACATGGTCTTAGGGTATTTACCTCATCTCATGGAGGATGATAGGCTTTTTGCTTTAAATTTTCCTGCAATTATGATTAGCCTTAGAGCAAATATTGAAGTATGACAGTTTACTTGCTGTAAATGTACCTTTATTATGTTAACTAAAATATTCATACTTGCAACACAGAATAGAACTGGCTACACCTTTCATCTTCCCGAGTGCAGCTTCCTCCAAGCTGTCAAACTTTTCTTTTGACCACAGTGGAGTGAAATTCAACAGCCTTGTGTTTATTTAGGACCTTGAATCACTGTTCACTTGGATAAGAAGCAAAATTACATTGCTAAGCTAGCACTTGCATGCTATAAAATATTGTGAAGTTAGTCATTCTCGTATACCCAGGACAGTAATTCTTGCAAGCGAAGACAATAATGGATCAACTGGGTTGTTTTACCCAAGGCTTAATTTTATGAAAGCTTTTCCTTCCTAAAGATTTCCATAAAGCCTTTTTGAATAATGGCCCTCTTAGATACTACCAGTTGCATTAATATTTCTACTCTCATATAATTTTCCTGTAGTTACCTTCAGCATTTTATCAGTCTCTTCACTTGGCAAAAGCTACATTTCTATCAGTAACTGGTCAATTTTAAAAATCATAATGTACTTTTTCAGTTGTGAATTAACTTATTCTGGTAAATCTTTGCACATAATCAATACTTGACTCATGCTTATTCTCTATCTATAGGTCTCTGATTTTCTAAATTACATGTTGACACAGAAGACTTCTATAACCTTAAATCTAACTGAAACCAGTTATTTGGCTATAAAGCATTATAGCTATGACGGGATGCCATCCAGAGGGACCTGGACAAGCTGGAGAGGTGGGCCTGTGTGAACCTCATGAGGTTCAACAAGGCCAAGTGCAAGGTCCTACACCTGGGTCAGGGTAAT
>Ga0065711_1049455_pt1 | contig 11305 bp, 12 predicted proteins | sample Hoacrofraction12_FD_59098 | JGI IMG/M metagenome (GOLD analysis project Ga0065711, IMG submission 59098) | Hoatzin crop microbial communities from Cojedes, Venezuela - Epithelial fraction 12 v2 (version 2) | ecosystem: Host-associated > Birds > Digestive system > Esophagus > Crop | place... | reverse complement strand
GAGATATTCAAGACCCGCCTGGACAAGGTCCTGTGCAGCCTGCTGTAGGTGACCCTGCTTCAGCAGGAGGGTTGGACTAGATGACCCACAGAGGTCCCTTCCAACCCCGAACATACTGTGATTCCTTGATTCTCTGGGCTGGACAAACCCAGCTCCCTTAGCCGCTCCTCACAGGCAAAGTTTTCTACTCCCTGGCTGTCCTGAGGGCATTTTGTTAAACCCAGTCCAGCCTACCAATATCATTTCTGAACTAGAGATCTGAAATTAGAAGCAAGTGTTCCAGAGAATCCGTGACATCAATCTCCTGGCCATGCTCCTGGTCATACAGCCCAGGAAGCTGGTGGCCTCCCTGGTTGCCAGGGCACACGGCTGCCTCCTGTCCAACTCCCTGACCACCAAGACCTTTCCCACAGGTCTGCTCCCAACCAGGCAGCCCCAGCCTCTGCCACTGTCAGGGTGAGTCCCCTGCAGAGGTAGACACTGGCATTTGTTCTTCTGGCATTTCATGAGGTTCCTGCCAGTACATGCTATCCTTGAGCTTCTTCTTTGAGCAGAAAGAGGTCAGGGACAACTTTTTAGGAAAGACTCAGACAGAGAAGACATTGAAACCCTCAGCCCTAATGGGGTCTACTTTTTATTAACTCATTGTCGTTGTTCAGGAGCAGTGCTGCATTTTCCTTGTTCAGCCTTGGTCTCTAATCCATCAATTGAAACTCTTCTCTTTGCTCTTGACTTTTCTTGCAGTCACCAATTCCAGGTTGAGCCACCCCATGACAGTTGCTTCCTGGTCCCTGTCAGTTCCCTGGTCTCTTCCAACCCAGCCCCGCTGTCCCACACATGGACCCGTGACCCCACTGTTTGGGCACAGCATGAGAAAGGGTGTATTCGGTATGAGCAGTAGTTTGTCTGTCATTATCCCCAGGACATCCCTTTGTGCCCTGTTGTCTTCTGTTCCTCCTGCTCAAGAAAGCCTCCCCTAGTCCCTGGAACCTACTCACGTCTAACTGCATCCCACGTGGAGTTTCGCTCCCCCCTGTTCTGGGATCTGCAAGTGTCTGGACAAGGAGAGAGGTCGAGCAGGGCTGGCCATTCCCCCCATGTAGGCACTGATCCCAGCAGGAGGAAGGAAGTGGCTGTGTAGCAAAACTCACCCAGAAACCTGAGGTGAATGGGCAGTGGTGTAAGTGGCTGGACAGGGAGGCCACCAGTGAAAGCTCACTCCATTCCCACTCCTGAACACATCATCCCATGTCCTCCTTCCCTTCATCCCACAGTAAACCCCAGCAAAGCAGCACAGATTCACAGGGCAATTTCTTCAGGCTGTTCCTGACCTCAGCTTTGGAAGAAGAGCCCAAGCTCCAGAAACTGCCACTAAGGAAAACCCCTTTTATTTCAGAGATGTGACATGGGTGGCTATCTGTACCGTCATGCCAGAAACAAGTGCAAAGACTTTTGGGTCAGACAGACTGGGATCATGTCTCTGGAAAAGTGGAGTGGATGCAGACATTTCTGGCCAAACAGAATTCTCACAAATAAAATACCTAAAGCACAGGACATTCCCCAGGCATATTGGAAATTACTGGTGAAGAGACACGGGCAGATTATTGCTGCTGAAAGAATGCTGATTGAATGAGCTTCTGCAGGGCATCTTTGAGCTCCTGGTTCCTCATGCTGTAGATGAGGGGGTTCACTGCTGGAGTAACCACAGAGTAGAGGAATGAAACCACTCGGTCCAGGGATGGGGAGGAGATGGAAGGGGTCTTCAGGTAGGCAAACGTGCCAGTGCTGATAAACAGGGAGAGCACGGCCAGGTGAGGGAGGCACGTGGAAAAGGCTTTGTGCCTTCCCTGCTCAGAGGGGATCCTCAGCACGGCCCTGAAGATCTGCACATAGGACAGCACAATGAAAACAAAACATCCAAAAACTAAAGAAAGACTAACTACCAGAAGTCCAACTTCCCTGAGGTAAGAGTGTGAGCAGGAGAGCTTGAGGATCTGGCGGATTTCACAGAAGAACTGATCCACAGCATTGCCCTTGCAGAGGGGGATGGAAAATGTATTGGCAGTGTGCAGGAGAGAATTGAGCAAAGCACTGCCCCAGGCAGCGGCTGCCATGTGGACACAAGCTCTGCTGCCCAGGAGGGTCCCGTAGTGCAGGGGTCTGCAGATGGCAGTGTAGCGGTCATAGGCCATGACAGTCAGAAGACAAAACTCATCTCCAATGAAGAAGTTAAACAGAAAGAGCTGGGCAGCACATCCCAAGTAAGAGACAGCTTTCGTATCCCAGACAGAACTGGCCATGGCTTTTAGGAGAACGGTGGAGATGGAGCCCAGGTCAATGAGGGAGAGGTTGAGGAGGAAGAAGTACATGGGTGTGTGGAGGCGGTGGTCGCAGGCTATGGTGGTGATGATGAGGCCATTGCTGAGGAGGGCAATCAGGTAGATGCTGAGGAAGAGCCAGAAGTGCAAGAGCTGCTGCTCCCGTGTATCTGCCAAAGCCAGGAGGAGAAACTCGGTGATGGAGCTGCCATTGGACATCTCCTTCCTCTGACAGCAGAAACACTGTCCAAGGAGGAAAAGACATTGACAAGTTAGGGGGTTCTTCTCTGAGCCATTTCTTGTAGACCTTCACCCTGCTACACACACTGTCCTTTCTTTTTCTAGATTTTCCTTCTGCACCATGCCTGGAGCTCTGATTTTTGCTGGATGAAAGTGCCATGAGGAGCAGGACTTCTTCCCACTGGCTGCAGAGCAGTCAGCCCTGCTCTGCAAGTGTGGGTTCATGAGCATGGTGGAGCAGGGGCATTTGCTGGTGTTCAACTTTGTCAGATGAAACTGTTCCTGCTTTACAAGTGCTTGCCAGCACCTACACTCCCAGATGGAGTTAAGGAACTAGGACAGTAGAAGACAGCATGAAAGGTTTAGGGTTTTTTTCCAGCTGCCTTCTATCTCAGCTGGAGAATGTTTTTGTATGTCAGAATCCCTCAGCATTTGTGCTGCACTCAGGGAGAACAGACCTAGTGCTGTAAGGCAAGAGGGTTGCTTTTAGCTTAGTGCAGAGTGAAGGGAGTTGAGCTGTCCCTCATCTTGTTCCCAGCTGCCCTGGGCTTGCACCATTCTGAGATGGAGAGTGATCTCATGGCACCTCCCAGCCCCTGTGCGCTGCAGAGGAAAAGGGACACATAAATGGAGAGCTGCCCCACGGCTCTGCTGGAGCTCGGGCTTCACAGGAGGTGGTTTGTGCCTTGGATCCACAGCCCTGAGGGCAAAGGTTTTGCTGGGCAGGAGAGGAGGCAAGGGGGCTTGCTCCAAGGAAGGGCTCTGCATTGGAGGGGATCACATGGAGTTTTCTGACTCATACCTCCTTCAGCATTTCTGGTTTTCATTTCCTCGCTTTCCCTGATCACATCCCTGCTGCCTGGAGATTTTTCTCCTGGGAGGTGTTTCCCTGTCCCAGATCTTTTCATTGTAAGCACTCACAGACCCCGTCCAAAACTGTGCTCTCACCTACAGAAACCTACCTGTTTGCAGGGCACTGCTTGCGTGCGTGTTCCTGTTAGAAATTCAAAAAGGCAGAACACCCTGATGGGTCCAGCAAAGATGAAGCTGGTGCTGTCCATAGGCAGGGGAGTGGCTGATGTCACTTTTGGAAGATCCTAGCAGACCTACTGAGAACTTGAAGAGGCTGCTGAGGAGTCCCAATTACTTGTTCAAATTCGAAAACTCCTTTTCTATTTCTCACTCCCTCTCTTTCCACACCTCCTCCTGTCCCCTGCCGCCAGAGTAAGAAACTCAAAACATAGATTTGGGAAATCTTCTTACCTTTGTAGCAGACACTACTTTGACCTTCCTGTTGAAACAGCCCCTTGGACGTTTCTGAATGCTGAGCTGCGAGGAGCCCTGCCCCACACAGCACCATTTCAACAGAAGAAAGATGCTGCCCTGCCAGGGGTCACTCCTTCCACCCACAGCTGTTCCCTGCAGTGCTGTGGGGAGCTCCCCGGGCAGGCTGGGTGCTGACCCTCGAAGGAAAAACAAAGAACCCAGGTGTGAATGGATTCTGCTCTGAAGGACAGCCCTGGGCACCCCTGTCTGCTCGGCCCTGTAGGTATCTCCAGTAGAAGGCAGCCATCACACCCTGTCCCTTCCAGAGGGCAGCAGGGAATCCCTGCTTTGGAGCATTTTCTTCTGGTCTACAACAGAAATGTAGTGAGACACTGACAGATCCAGTAATCTGTAAGATCTACTAGCTTTTGGAGACCCCTCCAGGAACGGCACCTGCATTGAGATTTACCATGTTACTGCCTGTGAAGACTTCTCTGCCAGTGTGCTCTCAGCATCCTCCCATCCCACACTGCCTTTAACCTCTCTCTGCCTCGCTCCTCTCCTGTCACTGCCTGCAGGCAGTGCCCTCAGCCCTGCTGGGCTTTGCAGAGGAGCTGCTCCTGGGCAGGGATGTCTCTCTGCAGCACTGCATGGTTGCCACCCCTGGAGCCCAGCCCAGCTCAGCAGCAGAGGACCAGCCCAAGGCAGCACTTTGTTTATCTACTCTGGGTTCCCTTGAGGTTTCCCTGGGAAACCAGGACAACTTACTGTGAAATAGGCTGACGTAATCACTGATATTTACTCCCTTGGTTGGGGAAAGACACTTAGTTTTAGCAGTGACATTTCTCCTATCACCAAAAGAGTTAGCTCCAAGGATCAGCTTTTCTTTTCCCAGATATAAGTACAACAGCAAGACCAGGACAGGCATATCCTTATAAAAATTCAATGGAAAATTAAAAGGAATGCAATGGGAGCCATGATGAGTTCTTGCTACATCAGGAACTGTCAAAGAAGAAAGAGAGAGTGTGAGACCACTGCTGAATTTAGGAACAGGAGGTGTAGATAGTTCTGAGATACTCTGTGTCCTCTTTGCCTCATTTACCACCAGCAAGATCTCCCAGGCCTTTGACCTTTGAGGTACGACTCTGGAAAAGAACAGTGAGCAGTAGATGAGGATCAAGTCCGGGGTTACTTTAGCAAAATACCCCCTTACCAGTCCATGGGACTGGAGAAGTAGCAGCCAACGTTCTGGTCAGCAAGGTCAGGTCACGTGGATGACTGAGCACAGCCATCCCCAGCAGTGGACATTCCCCATCTCCTAGGCTGAGGCATGCACACCAGACGGCAATGTCTATAATGACCCCAACTGGCAAAGGAGGGAACTTCTTTTCTGTTGAATTCTCAGGACAATCCTCTTCCTCCTCCTCTACCTGCAGACAGCCACCACTTTCCACTGCTGGGCTCAAACACAGCTGTAAGGGTTTGTTAAGGCCATCAGCCATTCCCTTGTGTCTCGCTGACATCCCCTGACCCTCTTTCCCACACCTACATATGGCCAACCAGTGCTGTTCAGGACCACTCACTCTTCAGAAGAGGTCTTGAGCTCTGAGTACTAGATGTTTTAAGAGAAGAGTTCTCTTTTGTATAAGATTTTACATTAATATTTTTTGTCTTTTGAGCAATAATAGGGAGGCATATTTTTTTTAATTACTTTGTAGAAAACCAAGAGGTGAGAGGTTGTTGTCCTGAATTTATACACTCAAGTTTGAAAGCAGATTCAATAGACATTTATAAATGCCTTGTTTGTGGAGCGGGTGAGTAGATGAGGAAAAATGCCCTAAAATTTAGAGGAATGGAATTGGATTTAATTTACAAAGGACTTAAAAAACAACTTAAATGATATTATCCCTGATATTCTGATGTTTGTTGATCCAAAATTAATAGTGGTAATGAATGCAGCACCAGCAGTAGTTTTCTCCAATGAATCTGCAAGGCGAAGTACGCTCCACAGCAATGTCACAGAAGACGTGATCATGTGCAAGACATACAGGATCCCATTGCATGCTTCAATCAAGTTCTTCTGATCTACATTAGCCAAAAGCGAGTGTATTTGCAGCAGAGAGAGGAGAAAGAGCATTAAATATTGACATAAACAGCATAAGGAAAATAGTGTAAACTGAGACTTAACAGACATGGAAGCTTTCAACTGTAACTATTTTTCAAAACAGTTTTTCAATATTTCTTCTACTATGTACAGCTTTTTAGTCTATTAAAAATAACAGATAAAGAATCTTTTGACTCAGTTGTACAATATTAAATGTATTCTGAACGGGTGAGGCCTCATGTCGACAGCAAATAATTTTGTTCCGCCTGCCTATACCTTTGCAAAACAATTATATCAGAATTTCAAGTGTAACTAATATTATTGGCAAAAGTCTTTACCTGCACAGACAATAAATATTGTTCGGTTACTGTTAAATGAATGGAAGGCAAAAGAGTATAAGAAGAAAAAAAAGCAAAAAAAGACTGCAGAAAGAGCAGGACAAAAAATTTCTTGCAGTCTGGGCTAAATTCTAAACAGAGGCAATGCTAAGAATATCAGATATAAAAATATTGCTTGACAAAAAAGATGGATTGTGAAGATACAGAAGGAACAGAAAGAGCATGTTTTCACACATTCAAGCTCAGGTTGGACGGGGCTCTGAGCAACCTGATCTAGTTGAAGATGTTCCTGCTCGCTGGAGAAGGGGGGTGGACTAGATGACTTTGAAAGGTCCCTTGCAACCCCAAATATTCTATGATTCTGTGATTCTTCCTGGAATTTTCTGGTGACTATCATAGCCTTCCTTGCTGCCTCCAGAGCCCATGGTGAGCTTTCTCGTCCATAGCAGGGCCTTTATGGCCATCTCTTATGAAATGGTTGTCTTTTTATGATTGTCTGTGTAGAAAGAGTAGTCACAGAAAAGCACCACACAGATCCAAAGAGATACGAAGTGAAGTGCCCTTAAGAGCCAGGTGAGCTACCCCCATGTCTGCGGTGTCCTGGCAAGGAGTCTGTGCTGAGGAGGGGATCCAGACTCTTCCACTCTCTGGAGAGGGCAATTAGCAGTGGCCATGCCACCCAGGGAATACAAAGGGTGACTTTTGCAAGACCATCCTTCACATGAACCCCTTCAGACCTGTACTTGTGGACTGGGTGTCATGCCTTGTATTCCAAATACTGATTCCACTGACATTGCCTAGAGGGGCTACCACAGACGCAGATTGCTAGCACACAGATATTTATATTTAGGCAGATCAATGCTTTTGTGAGTGGTGTTGTGGTAGATATTGATACTCTTAGGGAAATCACACAAACACTTGAAGGATAATTGGAGGATTACCACCTTATCTGGCCTCCAACGAACAGGTTCCTCTGTGCCATTGTCTCACTGTCATTGTGCAGGGTATTGTGCGAAAGGTGCTGAGCAGAGGGTGATAATGACTGCTTTTGGCTGGGCTCCTGCTCATACAGTCCAGGATGCTGTTGGCTGCCTTTGCTGCTGGCTCGTTTTTTGCCTAGTGAAAGTTAAGAACCACCAGAGCCATTTCCACAGAGATGCTGCCCAGCCACACAGCTCCTGGCCTCTGTCACTGCAGCCTGCAATTCCCCTGCTCAGTCCTTGGGCCTCTGTAGCAGACGTACGCAAGAGCTGCTTTCTGCTTTCTCCAGTCACAATGACCTTCCAAAATGTAGCAGAGTAGCCCTGCTATAACATCGGCCTAATCTCTCAACATCCTTGGATTCACCCCATTTAGTCCAATGGCCTATCAAGGGTTGACCTTATCTAAGGGACCCCTGACTTGATCTCCACCCACTGCTGGGTTTCACCTAGGGTTCTTCCACTTAGGCACCAAGAACATTGAAGCCTTGCTGGTGAAGGCTGAGGAAAAGAACACACAGACAGTCTCAGACATAGCTGTCTCTTCTCTTCCTGAATGCTGCAGTAGCCACACAGTATCTTTGTTTCTTCTTTATGTGTTTTAAAGAAGTAACCACTCATTGCTGTGGCCTTGAACTCTCTTGCAAGTGTGAAATCTGGGGGAGCTCTGGCTTTTCTAAAACCAGCTGCATTCCTGAATCCCTCCTTTGTTTCCATACTTGTGTCTACCACTTCTATGCTTCCTTTTTTTCATGGATCTTCTCCTTGAGTTTCCTGTTTCCCCAAGGTTCTCTCCCAAAAGCTCTGCTTGTTTTCCTGACTACTGACACGCACAGTCTCCTGCTTGAAAGGCACTGTCCTTGAAGAGCAGCTGTACTGAGCTCTGATGCCCTTGTGTGCTGCTCACGTGGGCTTCCCCAATAAAAGTCACAAGACTAGGCCAAAATCTGATACTTTGAGGCATAGCATATGCATTCTTCTGCTCTCTTTCTGCATGGGAGAGCAGTCTCCAGTATTTCACGGTCATGACAGCCAAGGTTGACACTGGTATTTACATCCATGAATGGATTTTTCCTTCTTTTTGAGTAACAGTTACATATGAGCATCACCATTGTTAACAGGCCTGGCAGCTGAGCTACAAAGATTTTTGTCCCAAGCTGTGTCTTGACCAAGCGCCTCCAGAAACCTCCAGGACTGACTCGATGTTTTTGTTGTCCCCTTCCAGAGAATGTGAAGGTAATTAAAGCCATCAAAGGGACATTAATTCATTCTTTGTCTCCCACCATAATGTCACCCTTACCAGTTTCTCCTCTGACCCTTAGCCAGAAAGACTCACCCACCTGGTTCATCCTATAGGGGATCATAAAACATCTGAGCAGCTCCTTCACACTCAGGGCAGCTCCCTCCTGAACTTTCTGGCCTGTGTCTACTCCTCATCTTGTACCCATCCATCACACAACCCCAAGCATCTGAGCTGTCCCAACATGCCTCAGCTGTTCTTCCCTCCAAGTGGGATGAAGAGATAGCCTTCAGGTTTTCAGCTGCTTCTTCCTGTGCCTAGGGCTGAAGCCATTGGTGCATGCCTGGCTGCAACACCTCAGCTGGGCTGAGAGCAGACTTGCAAAAAGAAACCCGCTACCAAGTGCCCAAGGCCTTGTGTGTGCAAAGGCTTTTCTTCAGAGCAGAGACGTGCTGGAGGGGATGGTAGATGGCAATGTAAAGAAGAAATGAGGTGCCCACCAAGAGAGCAAACCCTTCTTTTGGCAAGACCAGGAGGTGTTTCTGTCTGCTGTGTCTCTGCAGTCCTGACGGCCTGTGGTGGAGGTGAAGCTGATCTCAGAAAAGATGAGGAGCTACTGGAGAATGTCCAATGGACAGCTAGGAGGAGGATGATGAGGGGACTGGAGCATTTCTCCCCTAAGAGGAGAGGCTGAGGGAGCTGGGCTTGTTCAGCCTGAAGAAGAGAAGGCTGAGAGAGGACCTAATAAATGCCTATAAATATCTTAAGGGTGGGTGTCAAGAGGATGGGGCCAGACTCTGTTCTGTGGTGCTCAGTGACAAGACAAGGGGCAACGGGCAAAAACTGAAGCAGAGGAAGTTCCGTCTGAACATGAGGAAGAACTTCTTCCCTCTGAGGTTGATGGAGCCCTGGAACAGGTTGTGCAGGGAGGTTGTGGAGTCTCGTTCTCTGGAGATATTCGAGACCCACCTGGATGCGGTGCTGTGCAGTCTGCTGTAGGTCACCCTGCTTTGGCAGGGGAGTTGGACTAGATGACCCACAGAGGTCCCTTCCATCCCCTATCAATCTGTGATTTTGTGAGAGCTATCAGATTGGTCAAGCATGGTTTCCCCTTGGTGAATCAATGTTGACTACTCCTGATAACCTTCTTTTCCTCCACTTGCTTGATGATGACAATCTCAGGAATGTGTTGCTCCATCATCTTTCCTAAGACAGAGGGATTGTTGACCAGCCTGTGGTTCCCTAGATACTCTTTCTTGCTCTTTATGAAGACTGGAGTGACACTGGATTTTCTCCAGTCCTCGAGTACCTCTCCTGTTTTCCAGGATTTCAGAGATGATGGTGAGTGGCTCAGCAATGACATCTGCCAGCTCCCTCAGCACTCATGGGTGCATTCCATAAGTGCCCATGGATTTGTGGGTGTCACCCAAAGGGAATCTGATTCAGCCCATGGATTTGAATTTGAAGGAAATACCAGTGAGCGTGGACAGACATCAGTGAAGGTGCAGAAACGCTGATGTGAGTGCTGGGTAGGAAGTAAAGATGTGTGACTACAGGCTGAAGGGAAAGAAGTGCAGGCATGGGACAGTGTAGGACAGCTCGCAGTCAAGATGGCTAAGGACTCTGACAGGGCGAAAAGCTTCAACAGGACCAAAGGCTGTGGGCCCTTTGCTATGGCAGTTGCCTCTACCATCAAGGCCTACCAGGAGAAACTTTCTTTGAAGCTCTGAAGTGTGTTTCATCCTCGCGCCTTCTTAGGGATGCTGGGAGGTTTTGCAAAATTTTCCTACACTTGTCATTGCTCACCCTCACATCCAACTGTCTACAAGAAGAGCCCTGAGCCACAGGTGAGGGACAGCATCTGCCTTCCCAGGGCCTGGGGCTGAGGCCTTGGCCTTTCTGCTTCATAAAGCAGGCAGAGGGTTTTCTCAGCATTGCAGCCACCTGCACAGTGCCTTTGCCTACCTGCAAACTTGGCCTCCCATTCTCTGCTCTAAGGAGTCCCTGGGGAGGCTTTGTCAGTAATGGCCCTCAGTGGGGCCAATCAATGCTTCCAGGTACTTTCAGTTTTGCTTCTGACTTCTTGAGCATCTTTTTTTATCTTCTCTCAGTATCTGAGCTTCAGGGACTCAACACCAAATACCCCATGGGGCTCATTAAAATACAGAAAGTGCTAAGCTAACAAGCTCATGTAATTTTCTTCAATTCTTCAAGACTTCTACTGCTAGCTGGAGGTTTTCCATAGTGTAGATAAGGAGAAAGATGTCATACTGTGCCTAATAAAAATATTTATTTATTTTAAGGGATTTTTCTAATTGCTTTTCAGCTTACAGAAGAAGTGGTAGAAATATTGTCCAAGTGATATTGCTCCAGGGTGTCTTCTCAGGAAGTCTGGACAGGTAGGAAAAGCTGTCCCTTGACATCTGACACTCCATGGGTAACTTTGCTCCTCACCTCCCAAACCTCAACATTTCTCTCATCGGCCACCTGGTACTTGTCTCACTGCTCTTTGCATCAGACTTCTCCACTGATCTCTGCAGCTGGATGTTACAGCTCCATTGCACCATCTCCCACCTCCTCTCCATAGAGAGCTGGCTGCCCACAGGCACAGCAGGAGTTCTCCTATTTGCAAGAAAAGAAAAATTAAAGCATAATTAAGTTCCATAAACAAAACACACTCTGCAATTATATGGTAATTACAATCTACATCTAATGAGGTTGCCTTCCTATAAGGCATAAACTTATGAGAAATATTGTAGATAGGTACAGGAAAAAAACTAATTATAAACATAGAGAGTTGGCTAAGGAGACAATGAGAC
>Ga0065711_1049453_pt1 | contig 11305 bp, 7 predicted proteins | sample Hoacrofraction12_FD_59098 | JGI IMG/M metagenome (GOLD analysis project Ga0065711, IMG submission 59098) | Hoatzin crop microbial communities from Cojedes, Venezuela - Epithelial fraction 12 v2 (version 2) | ecosystem: Host-associated > Birds > Digestive system > Esophagus > Crop | place... | reverse complement strand
TCCACAGCTTCTCTGGGCAACCTGTGCCAGTGTTTCACCACCCTCATGGTGAAGAATTTCTTCCTAATATCTAATCTAAATCTGCCCTCTTTTAGTTTACAGCCATTCCCCCTTGTCCTATCACTACACATCCTTGTGAAAAGTTCCCCTTTTTACTAAACAGATGATTAGAGAACATGTAGCAATTCAGTGCCTTTCCCAGTAACAAGCACCAGTAATTTTCCGATTTTCTATATTCAGCAAGCCTCCAGCATCTGCAGCTTTGTGGTTCTGCCTGACACCAATCCTCTGCTCCTTGTCGGTCTGGCAGAGCAATGGCCCAAGTCACCCTTCTGGCATCACGGTGAACAGTGCTGCTGTGCCCAGCAGCTCAAGGCTCCCACTCAAGTGGCTGCAGAAACTGAGTGATACCAGAATCTTCACCCAGATACATGGGTTTCCTTGCTGCTAGTGGAGTCCAGAATGACACTGGAAAGGGCCATGCCACAAAACTAGACGGCTAGTTTGAGGCTTCCAAGAAGTAGGACCCTTGAAGTCAAAAGCTTTTTTTATCACTGATGTGGCTCCAGCACATTTGCTCCTGTGCATCTTTCAAGCACAATTTCTGAATGTTTTGCAGACTGTTTTTTACTTAAATGGCTTGAATCAATGCTCCTCCTTTGAACACTTAGCAGTCAGGGGTGTCTTAAACAGCTTCCTTGTGTTCTGGTTTAGCTCTTTCATACTAAAATAGAGCTAATACTAGCTCTATTTACACTTAATACTCTTTTGTACTAATGCATAGTATTGATACTTGCTGGACTTCACAGAGACATCCCAAAGGATATTACAATAATGTACTGTATTTCCTTAACACTTTCACATCCAAAGAATCTGAAGCTCTTGTCTCACTAGGTACCAATATCACGCAAAAAAAACCCTAGCAACTTTCCCCCTCCAGCCAAGCTTGAAACTGAAGCAGCTCAATTAATAAAACAGAATAATCCAGGCAAATTAATTCCACTACACGAGGCCGCCTATACAGGCAAATTCAACAGGTCAGGAATCCTCAAGTAACACTAAGCTCTAAGCAGAGGGCAAGCACCGAGGTACTTCCTTGATCTCACCCCTTCCAACAGCACCGAACCTCCAAACAAGCCACATTCGTGACTACACATGTACCAGCCATCAGCCAGGGAAAAAGATCACTGGTTTCAATCAGCATTCAAAGAGAATACAAATAACAGTTTAATATTCTGTCAGAGCCACTTTGGTTTTGTTCTCCCAGTCATTTTCAGATCTCCCAAAATGCCTTGCACTTCTAAAGATGCAGGCTGGATGCCCTAATGACTCTTTCTCATTAAACCATTATCACTCATTGCATTTGCCCTTTCAAAGAATAGCTAGCAAGGAAGTAGGATCATTATTTCGTTAGCTTCTCTAAGGCTTTATTATCATGACAGTCACCACTGGCTTCACAGAAACGTCTCAGAGGATATCACAATAATATACTGTATTTCCACAGCACTTTCCCATCCAAAGAATCTGAAGCTTTTGTCTCGTGTTAATCCATTCAAACTAACAAAGTCCCAAGGGCCATACCGGGAAATATTATCTCTATTCTAGAGATGAAGAAACTGAAAGCTTGCATGGGTAATGGTTCATTTTTTCAAAAGCAGGAATGTACAATTAGCCATGTCAGCTTCTATAATCATCTAATGCATGTCTCGATACTCAAACCTGCTAAACACCTACCATCAAACTGCCTAATTTGAAAACAAGTATTTACAAAAAAAAAAAAAAAGTTGGCTGCCTAGTTTTACCAAGCCAAGCTTGAACATTTGATGTGATGTGACCCACAGGTGGAACAGAACAGTACTGACGTGTGGAAAGCAGACTCCACAATCTGTAAGATTGTAAAGTAGGTATGTTTATTCAGCGCCGGGCAGCACGGGGGGTAGCCCCATCAAAGTCGTACACGCCGAGCAGCAACTTGTCTCTTCAATTTATACAATCAAATATTACATATTTGCTATATTACATATACATTAGATTTCCCAATGCGCATATATATATGCATATTACCTCATTTCATATCAAAATCAGTTTCAAGAAATAATTTCCATATTATTAGTTCTAAGAACTAAAATCCCTTTTAACCCCTTCCTTCAGTTCTGCCTCAGCTTTTAATCTTAACTTGAACCTTGCTCCTTTACTAATTATTTACCTTTGCAGTCAAAGATTTCTAACTGCAAATTAACTAGCCCACATGTCCTTACAGTTGCCCAACACTACAATCAAACTGGATACCAAGTTTTCTCTCATTCCTCTGGTCAGAATAAGATCCACTTCAAAGTACATTATTAAAGGACTGGAGGGGAAGAAAGCATGTAGTTATACCAAAATGACAAAAGACTCAGGTATACAAAAGACTGTTTCCATGAGTCACACTCCATATGCCTGCTTTAACTATGGTTGGGCCTTTTATGGCCAACTGATCCTGCCTAGCTGGTTCTCCTCTGCGTTGCTCCATTGAAGCCACCACTGGAGTCTCACCATCTTGGAAAGCTATTACTACCTTCAGCAACGAGTTGATAATTGCAGATTGCTTCTAAGCACACACACACACACGTATACATAAAAGTGTTATTAACAACGCTTTCATAAAACAGATTGTTGCACCTCATTACACCACTGGTAGCACAGGAACTGTTATGATGTCGAATGGACTCTGGCTATATATACAAAGCCTGCAAAAGCTCCGTCCATGCATTTTTGTCCCACATGTCCTTATATATTGATCTTACAGCATTTCATTGTCCCCTCTATCCTGATTTCCATCCTGCAAACCAACTGCTGGCAATGCCCCAAGAAAGGCTGCACAGTGAAAAGCAATAAATCTCAAGGGGTAGTCCAGTCTTGAATGGGCATTTGTATACTCCAGTTTGGCTTTTTGGGTTTTACAACTAGCAGTTCCTACCAGCCATAAGGAAGAATTTCTTTGCTAGTCTTCATTAACAAGAAGAAAGACTTTATCCAGTACAACACAAGTGTCATATTCATACAACCAAATAAATGTGGGCTTTCCCAGAACAGGCTGTGGCACCAAATTGTACATATTCCCATTGGAGAAGCAAGGTTTCTAATGTACTTAATTTATTAGCAGATTGCAAATTCTCCCATAATTGTAACCTATTATAAATAGTCAGGAAAGAAAATCACCTGCTTGATTCCACTGCCCTCCCCTGACGGGCCGCAATGCCATTTTAAGCATTGCTGCGAGTGCTGTCCCACGGCCTGGCAGAGCAGGGCTCGAGGGGCACACCCAGGCAGAGGAGCTTCTCTCTACCAAACCTGGTCATAACTCGGTGCATCAAGAGCTAACAAAATCCATCTTGTCCTGTAGGTCTGAGCCTGACCTTCCCTCTGAATCCGATAAGCAGGCCTGAGCCAGCAGACTTAAATACTGTGGTAAGACTTGCTGATCCCGGGGATATGAAGTAGAGGTGTGGAGAGGCAGACAAATGCCAACTGAATTTAGAGTCCGTCTCCTCTCAGATGGTTTCCATCTCAGGTCTCTGTTAGGCAGAGAAAGGATGTTTTGTTTGTTTGCAGTCTCAGCTACTCAGCTATGGAGCTAAGCTATAAAATATGTAGCAGTCTCTCAGGAGAAAAAAGAGCTGCAAATGCTGGCGCTGGATGGCTAGGAGGGGCAAGTCAACCTCCTGAAGTGTACATGTGCCACTGACTCTCCTGTCAGGGGAGTTCTCCTCTGTGCCTGTGACTCTCCCCAACTGTGCACTGAGAAGGAGCAGGTATGGTTTTGATTGTAGATTTTCAGCCTTTTTCCTAAGATACTCAAGCTTATACATTCAGCTCCAGATCAGAGCTCCACTACACACGCACCCACAGCCCCACGTCGAGAATCACGTGGGGGCACAGCTCTGCTTAAATGAGAAGAATATCCTGATTTTCTGCACACTTCAGAGAGCAACAGGAACACACACACAGCCCAGATGAACATTTGCTTCTCTTCTCATGTGCCTGTAAACTGTCTGCCTACAGCATGCCTGCCTTTCCATACCCCCCAAACAACTTCTTGTTTTTACCCATTGGCCATTTTTTTCCCAGTTTGACAGAGAAACAAAAACCCGAGAGGAACAAAGTTTCTACAAGTTTCATGAAAGCCAGCAGCCAGCAAAAGAAGAGCAAACTTATTAGCGCTCAGAGAAAAGCTGCAGCATGAAATCAAATCCCATGAGACACGAGAACAGGCACATCTCTCTGAACATCCAGCTGCATGAAAACATTTAAACACAGCTCACATATTAGTACACTACAAAGAACTCCACTGCACAAGAAGTCAGGCTGCCAAACTTCCATTGCTTGTGAAACAATTTGTTTCCACCTCTCCCTTCCCCTTCCTCCCCCTTCAGTTATCCTATCTGAGATAAAGGCCATTCTGAAGCTGTGACACACTGAGAAGAGACTCCTCCTGAGTCAGAGTCCAGCTTGACCACTCCCTGCGGTAGCCCCAGCTGTAAACCCCTTGGACCACCCACCTTAGTGACCATAAGTGGTTCAGGACTCGGGCAAAAGCTGGCACAGCTCTAACCCCACCACAACGCTTTGCACCAAATGGCTAAATGGGTTCTTACTGGAGCAGCGAGCCCTAAAACAGGAACCAGGCCAACCACACAACAATTACTGCACCACGTGGGAAACTGGTCCCACTAACTCACAGGCAGCGCAGAGGGCTGCTCCTCTTGGAAAGGATATTGGTCATTCAGCATGCTCTGGCCCTGCCTCTCTGAACTCTTTGAGATTACTCCTTTTCCTCCTAGTTGCACATTTTAGACTAGCTCCTGGCTTTTGGTAGCTATGGCTGTTGGTGGCTGAACATCCTCCACTCCCAAAGCCTTTTCATTTTTAAATACAAAAGAGAGAAGCACCCTTTCCTCTCTTAGGACTGCTTATGAGCCCAGACAAAGCCAGAACCTGCCATGGGCAGCCAAATGTCTGGGACAGAAATGCAGAGGTGGCCCTGCAGCTAATCCAGCCCCAGATGGAGCCCTGGAAAGGCAAGGTGACCGCTACCACTGCCAAGGCAGGGAATGGGTGCAAGTCTAGCAACGCTCCCGCAGAAGCAGTGGTCATGGTGCCATCCATCGCTGCTAGCCCAGCTCCCTGGGTTCTCCTCCTCTGTCTCTCCAGGACTATTTCACTTCCAGCCTCAAGGCAACCACGGGAGCCCAGGTCCAGCTCCCAGCCTGCAATAGTGGAGCCTAAATTTCACTTACAATTAGGCTGTGCCCAGAAAGATCCACTCTTACCTGTGTAAGGCTGTCTGGCTGACCCGGACACTTTTTCTGACAAAAGAAAAACAAAAACCAAACACAAAAGAGAAAGCCCAAACAAACAAACAAAAAACCCAGCACACCTAAAACCCCCCAGTTTTACTAGGTCATCCTAAAGGACCTTCTAACCCCACAGCCAGGACACCATGAGCATTGTTATCTTATACCATCAAAAATGGCTGTAACTGAGCTAAGAAAGAAAATCCAGTCCTTAGTCCTTCCCTCTCTGGAGCTGACATAAGTCTGGACGTGGACATTTTACAACAAAGGTATCCATGGAAGCCCTGTGAAGATATGCCTACTTACTAACCACGGAACTCCAAGTATCTGTACTGTGTGAATCTTTCACTTAGCAGAGCACATTTGCTGTGCTGAGGGCTTGTTTTTACGCAACCATGATTTTAGAATGACTGCATTATATATAAAGCCAGAATATTTCACAACTGCAAACACAAGCAGCTGCCTTCCTTTGTCCCCATCCCACTAAAGAAAACTACAGACAACAACGAAAGTCTGGGGAAGTGAACAGAAACTAAGAAAGCATATGGTACTGCTTCCTGGTCTAATTTCCCAGCCTACAGAAGTATCACGGACTTTCTAAATTGAAGATGATGCCTTTGTGTGCAAGAGCCATCAGTGGACTTTTAGTTCCATAAATCTGTCTACTCCCATAGGGAAACTTATGGCAACTTCATCATCACATGGCAATAAACACCACAACTGTGTGCTGTACGAAGAGAAGTTCCTTTTTGTTTTAACTTGATAATATAATTCAGAGCTCACTGCTACTACTTAACAAGAATGAAACCATGGAGCTCCATGCTGCCGTTTGTGATTTCACTGACTGTTGTCATATTCCCCACAGATTATTTTTCCAGTCTGAAGTCTCCCTGTTTGTTTAGCCACTCCTTGTAGAACCTATTCATGTCTCTGAGTGTTCTATGACTGCTGTTTCTAGTCCAATTACATCTTTTGTCATGGATGCCTCAGGGACCAATCTTTAACAGGAAGATTTTTCTTGAAAAAAACAATTATCCAGGTATATCTGCAATAACCCTGATTATTTAAAACGATCTAATTAAAACCACCTTCTGCCATCATACACAAGGTTTCACATTCTCAATACTTCTGTAACAATAACCCATCAGTTCTCTTTCCATTCCACAAAGTTTTGAAAGTACCTAAAACCAGAGACACCACTGTGGAAAAAGAAGTTCAAGCAGGTCATAGTTTTGGCAATTTCTCCTGAAAAATTAATTTGATCCTTTTAGTTTGTATGTCATCTAAACAGCAGAACACCCACCCCCATTTCTATTATGATACCAGCACCCTTCCTCCACCTTCTTTCTCTTTTGATTCATAAGCAATTCCCATTACCAAACATACGAAAGATTTGAAGACCACCTTTATTGATAAATTTCAATTTATAATATACAGTAGAGACTGGCAAGGCAAAATGAGTTGCCATGATGCGTTAGCCATTATGATTTGCAGTTCAAAATTCAAGATAGGAGCTAATTAGGAACACTGGCTTCCCTTTTATTTTTTTGCAGATTCTTCTGCTCTTGTTTATTTTTGACAGGAAAATTATCCATCCTCTCTTGTTTTTTCAATACAAGCCTTTGGGAGGACTCTGTATGTCTCAAAGGTTGGACAAAAGAATACAGAATATCCCACCTCTGGATTTACAGTCAATAAAGCACAGGAGCTGTGAATATCAATCATATTTCTAGTGGCTAATTGCTTATCAGCATTTCATTTGATCACCATCCCACAAGGCAGGGGGACTGTTCACACCAGTCATTCCCTAGTAGAGATGACTACTCAGATGGGCATGAACAGTCTCTGGAGATGTGGTTTTTGTATATTTAGCCTACAAGGATGGCGGGGACTAACTTGAAAGCCATACATGTGCATCGTCGTTGCACTTGTTCTGTAGGAGCACAGTGGTGCTTTGGATATCCCCAGCAACCACTGACTACCCAGAACAATGTGCCACTGGGTGCCTGAATAGCATTCACCATCAGCAAATGGGCTGTTCTTTTCCAGCCTCCTCTCTCTTCTGCACCTGGGCCTTCGCTTACCTCCAGATACACCATTTCTGCGGAAGGGCAGAAGCAGTTTCAGATCTAAAACAATCTGTAGTACCACCCCAACTAGCAAGAGCTTCTTTTGAGACACAAAGTGGGAGGGCAGAGGGGTTGCAGGAAAAGGGTTTTCTTGCAGGAAAAGAATGGCAGAGAAAGTGAGGGATGCTTGGCAAAGCAAAAGTAGGAGCTGCCCGATCAAGCCAAAGAACCACTTTGAGCACCAGAGTCTGATGTTCCCCACTGTAGGACTTCTAGAGGCAGTATACCTCCACTACTATGGGACACAGGTTTGGCTAACAGCAGCTCTGAAGCTCTGTATCGACATTTTGCTTCTGCCAAAGGATGCCAAAATCTTGCCTCTGAAATAGAGATAAACACAAACTGACGGATCCTAACACCTCATGGCAGGCAAGAGCCTGAACCACAAAAGCTGATGGCAAAGTATGCTCTGCTCTTAGAGAATCTGGGATACTGATAAAAGAAAGCAGGCTGCAGGGGTAGTGATTACAAAGCATCGCTTTATATTCTGCTGCAGAATAGCCCATAATAAGGAGGCACAAAAGCAACAAAGATTGGTGCCTCCTACTGTGATCCTAAAATAAGTCTACCTCCCCAGCTGTAAGACTCCATCTTCTCTATACTGTGGCTGTTTATTTCATCTTACATTTAGCTACCTAAAGACTAGGTGTTTAACTCTAGCTTCCACGTCTGTCCATATTTTCTCTCTAACTATAGAGACTGTTAACTTCAGAGGATGACTTATTCATTGTAAAATTGGTGAGGATGTATTACTCTCTTAAGGTGTCTTCCTCGCTTCAATATAAAGGGAGACCAGCCAACCAGCATACATCCTCAACTGTTGGATGGCTAGCACAAGGCAAGGTGTATCTCACACCAAATGGATTAGAAAAGTTCATGCACTGAGCTGGCAGTACAAATGAAGGAAAGGACCTCAGCCATCTTGGCTGAGATCATTTGTTGTACTGTACCACTGCTCTGTGTTTTAAATGTTGTTATTCTGTGGGGATATGTACGAGAATTACTACAAGAAGTAGGTGCCAAATGATATCAGGACTCCACTGTGCTCTACACACTCTAGTGCATTGCAAAATGAAGAGAGTAGAGATAAGGAGAGAAGTGAGATATGGATTTGCTGACAGAATCAAGAATATAAACAAAGACCTGAAGAAATGTGAAAGAAGCTCAAAAGCTGGGATAAGCACTTCCTTTCATTGCATGTTTGCTCCATTACATCACTGATGACCTGCTGGCAATCCTTATCGTGGCCAGGCAAAGCTGATGCCCACTGGTAGAAACTGTACCTCCCAGAAGCACAAACATGAAAGCTATACAGGCATCACGTAGTATCCACACCAGCAGTCTCAACAAGGACATCAGAATCTGAATCATGATCTCCCTGCTTCTGACCTGAGACTAAGACACCACATCCCTGCAAACAGCACCCAAGGCACAGTTCAGTTGCCATGGAGCCTGGGTGATGTAGAGCTAAGGCAGTCTGGCTTCACAAAGGCCTCTCCTTTATCTGTTCTGGTCATTTCACTACTGTGAAATCTATGTAAAAGCATTACTTTTGTACAGCTCTGAAGAACTACATCTCATCATTACTCACTTCCCATTTGTACTGTCTGAAAGATCTGACATATTTACCATGTTCTTGATTCTGATGTATTCTAATTCTCCAAAGAGGTTTTTTATGCATCCCTGGTAAGGCAGCACATGATTGGACTCCAAAACTTGACTGACTTTAACTCCACTTGACTGACTCAGCAAAGATGGCCTTATCAAGACTTATTCAAGAAATTTGACCTAGAGGACATTTTAATAGCCTCAAAGATAAAGGCTAGTTTTGATGACAAAGCCTCATTAATTAATCAGATATTAATTAGATCATTAATTAGAAACAAGGTCCTTCTCAGACCTTTTTCTACTGTTATTAGTATAGCTAAAAACGCTTCTGTAACGATTCTCTTAAGCAGCTAATAATTTTAATTTGCATTATTTTGCAGCAAAAGGAAAGCACTTTGAATGTATGATTTTCTGAAGGAATTGTAAGGGTTCAGTTTAATGTCCATGAAATTAGCTGCATTTAAACCAGAAATCCCCTTAAGTGTGTACTGAACAAAACGTCAAGAGAGGACTATAGAACTATTGCATTACCAAACTCTGTATTTCTGTGATAGATGTGGATGACAAAGAAGTCCTTCCAACCACTCAGAGAATAAGTACACACTGGGTGGTACAAACTGCCCTGTCAGCAGGTCACCTGACCCTTCTAAGAGAGGGGGACAAGTGACTCAAATCTCAGTTTCCCAGCCGGGGATACCAACATCAGTGTCCACTCATGTCCCCTGGGATGGTGACTGTAACCTGGGTTTACCAGAAACTTGCTTTTGACACTGTCTGCCTGTTTTGGGATCAGTGGCTGGCAGTACTGTGGGGACATTAGGTGAACCGGAATCATCTCTAATGTAACACAAGGCATGTTTACTTTTTCAAACTATCACCAAATCTTTGCAAAACTGATGTAGCTAAAAAAGAGGGCATTCATGGAGGTAGTTTAGTCCAGTTCCTTAGACACAGATACGAAAAATTGCAGACAATGCCCAAACCAACTTTTACAGTCAGTTTGCAACACATTCCATTCCCTACCTCAGCTGACCTCTCTCCCAAAAGGGTTGAGCCCTTATGTCTACCTGCAACTGCCCTGCCTGTGGCCCACAAAGGTTACTGCCCCCAGCTGCACACCCACACAACCTGAACATAAACACCACAGAAATCCTTCCTGACCCCAGGCAAGGCACCTCAGCACTCCAGTTCCCCATTTAGTTAACTTAGCTTCCTGGGAAAAGATCGGCTCTTACTGTTCCCCAAAATTAAAAAGTTCATGAGATGCACTCGGCTGAGACAGCTGAGGACTGATAACGCAATAAATCCCTTCTAGACTAATGTGACCCTATTACATTCAAGTGAATGAACAATATTGGCAGAGCTACACAACTTCACACAATAAGGGTCAGGACCCACTATACCTACATATATCTATAAACATACAGACTAATTGCAACATTAACAAGAGGATGCTAGCATTTTGCAAGCATTTCATAATTCTGCATTTGTGAGAATTCTACATTTCTAAGAAAATTCAGAAGTTTAAACCATCATGGACAAGACAAAGCTGCAGTGCAAGTTTGGTTTTCTTAAGCAGCAAAGAGAATTTGCAGCCATAAAAGAACACAAATAAGTCTCAGGCTAATATTGCTCTGAACACATTTTTGGCAGTGACATCTTCCCACCACAACAGTCTTCAGCACAAGCTCTCTTTCAACAAAATAAATTAATAAATAAATACATTAAAAAAAACCAAAGCAAACCCAGCCCATTCCTGAATCCTTTGAGGCTTATCCATTCCAGTTACCACCGAAATATCCATGACAGGGCCTGCAAACCCTCCCAGCCTTCTGAACCAAACACTGACATTTTTCAGCATCTCATAACACAGACACCACAATTCACAAGACAGGAGGAGCTCTCAGGCTGCATTACACAGCTGACAATGCCTTTACAGAGCTTGCACCACTTGCTTCGCAGGGTCGCCTGGTTATGCAGTTGGGTCCCTGGGCAATACAATTGTTCTGAACAGTCTCTTATGACTCTCTTCCTTTCTCATCCAGTCAGCTTATGCCACTACATCCTCTCCTAGTTCCTCAGAGCAAAGAATTTTGGTTGAGAAATACAGGGATAGAGATATAAGTGCAAAAATGGAATAAACCAGCCATCTGTCACCCAGTTGCTTGGCTTGGGCAACAGACAGATCAGCAGCTGGATTAAGCTTCTCCAGTGCTACACTGCATGTAGATA
>Ga0065711_1049452_pt1 | contig 11306 bp, 4 predicted proteins | sample Hoacrofraction12_FD_59098 | JGI IMG/M metagenome (GOLD analysis project Ga0065711, IMG submission 59098) | Hoatzin crop microbial communities from Cojedes, Venezuela - Epithelial fraction 12 v2 (version 2) | ecosystem: Host-associated > Birds > Digestive system > Esophagus > Crop | place... | reverse complement strand
GCCTCCCTGGGCAGCCTGGGCCAGGGCTCCGTCACCCTCAGAGGGAAGAAGTTCTTCCTCATCTTCAGCTGGAACTTCCTCTGCTTCAGTTTGTGCCCGTTGCCCCTTGTCCTGTCACTGGGCACCACTGAAAAGAGTCTGGTCCCGTCCTCCTGACCCCCACCCTGCAGATATTTAGAGGCATTTCTAAGGTCCCCTCTCAGCCTTCTCTTCTTCAGGCTGAACAAGTCCAGCTCCCTCAGCCTCTCCTCGTAGGGGAGATACTCCAGTCCCCTCATCATCCTCGTAGCCCTCCGCTGGACTCTCTCCAGTAGCTCTTCATCCTTCTTGAACTGGGGAGCCCAGAACTGGACACAGTAATCTAGATGGGGCCTCACCAGGGCAGTGTAGAGGGGGAGGAGGACCTCCTCGATCTGCTGGCCACACTTTTCATTGCCATTGTTCTTGGCAGCCAGGGCACACTGCTGGCTCATGGTTAACCTGTCTTCCACCAGGACACCCAGGTCCCTCTCCACAGAGCGGCTCTCCAGCAGGTCCACCCCAGCCTGTACTGATGCATGGGGTTGTTCCTCCCCAGGTGCAGGACTCTGCATTTGCCCTTGTTGAACCTCATCAGGTTCCTCTCTGCACAATTCTCCAGCCTGTCCAGGTCACGCTGAATGGCAGCACAGCCTTCTGTTTTTTTTCTTACCTCTTATCACAGCATTTAAGTCCCATTGATTTGAGTTATTTTTGAGGGTTGGGGAAATCATGTTTCTGTTAAAAGCATACTTGGACCTGTTCTTGCACTGGCTCTGTCTTTTCCACATCACCTGAGTTTCTGGCAAAGTCGAAGGATGCAGCCTATCTGCACATTGTTCTCCCTGTCTCCTGGCCAAATGAGCTGGTGATGCACCACTTGGTAGAAATACACCATCAAAGAATGCATTCGAGGGTTGTTTCTGAAGTGTTAGCCCATGAAAGCTATAACAAGCAGTTTTATTGCTTTCCCGACAATGTGCATGGACTGTCTTCTCACCATGATGTGATTAACCCTTACCACTGACTCTTAATGAAAAGAGACACAGATAATATCCAAAGCAATTCCCCATATTCCTCAGACTTTATTTTTGTGTAAAAGAGCTATAGTTTCATATAAAAATTGCAGGTATTTTCGATCAAAAAGTGCTCACTGTAACTATAAAAAATAAAAAAGTAGCAACATAAAACCAGAAAATAGTGCAAGCTTCCAGGCTGAGACAGCTCTAACGCTGTCAGCTGGGATGGATGCTGCACTGCGGACAAAATCAGTAACCAGAACACCCAAAATGGTAACTGCAATTTCCAGCAGCCATTTTCAGCACTGTTCACTGCTGACCAGACTCTGCTCCTTCTGAAGTCTGTGGAATTTTTGCTATAGACATTAGTGAAAGTGTATTTGGGCAACTACTGAATACTTTGGGAAATACTGACCAAAAATCACGCCACGTTGCGAAGGTCACCAGTATTGGGAGCGTAACCTGAAAAAGCTGAAGGTCCTGTGACACAAACAGAATGGTGCCAAAGAGTTGTGCTAAGCACATAAGTTACATTCTTGACCTTATAATAATTAAAAATTGATGTTTACAGCATAATACAGCTGTGCAACCATATTTAAACCTACTGATTTCATAGAAAGAAGAAAGTTGTATCAAAAGGTCAGTCTAATTTCATGACCATATATTTACTCTTTATTCCCACAGTGCAAATGTCTGATTTTCAAAAGAGCAAACCAATAATTACTTATTATGAAAGTATATTAGTCAATACCTAATTTCTTCGTATTGATCACTATTTAGACATTTTAAATGTACCCTACAGCACCAAAAATATGTTTACCATACAATTCTTTTTGCTTGTGCTTGTAAGTATGAAAGATATTGATTAAAGGCAGTGGTCTAAAATGCCAGCCATTGCATTCATTATAGCACAAATAAATTTTATGTAGACATCTCAAAAATAGAATTTAATTAGCAAGCAATTTAAACACTCAACAGCTAAAGATACATTGGTGAAACAATTTATGTTCAGATTTCAAAATGCTTGTAGTCCTTGACTGGATTAGGCATTATGAATTCCTATTTCTGTTTCAGGGTGCATTACAGGAGGCAGACAGGGCCAGGTGTTTTTTTGTTTTGTTTTTTCCTTGGGTGGCAAGGCATTTGGTTCCTTGATGGCAAACTTTCAAAAAATTACAAAGAGTCATTTAATTAAGAGGTTCCTTTAGTATCCAATTTTAAACTACTGGCATCCTGCTATATATAACTCACCTGTAATTCATTACGTTGTGTGGTAGGTATTCAGAAATCGAAGATCAAAAACTCAGTTCAGTGAACGAAGCTGAAAATGAGCGAACCAATCCGATGAAGAAATTCAGACAGATATGAGAATAGCTTCGTAATTATTACTGCTGAATATTGACCTCAAAGAGTGAGCAGATACACTGTAAAAATCAAAAAATTGGAGAAAAATCTTGTTTTTTAAATGTTAGAGGCCAAAGTGAGTTAGTTCAAATATTAAGAGTTCTCACAAAACCACCACCCCAATATTTTTGATGTTTTTTGAGGCTTGAGTCTACTTCTTACTATCTCTAGAGGTAAAGGCCAGAAAGACTGCTGCTCATTTTTTCTGTCTCACTTGGAAGAGTGAAGAAAGCATTTGGTTTGTACATGTGTATGCATCTCAGCAACCAGTTAAAAAGTCTGTCTCCCATATTTTATCTTCCTTGATTCCCTTGTTGATATTGTCTGAAACTACGAAAAGAATGTCCTCAGAGGAGATTCCTCAGATGAGAAATTTCCAGAGCAAGTATGCATGCTCCTTCCCTGTGGAATAATGCCAAAAGTTTGTACTAGGAATACGAAAAGGAATAAATGTTCAGAAATGTATGAAGCTGACATACAAATACTAAAGTTGTTTGAAGTTCTTACCAGCTTCATTTAATGTACATATATGTTCTGGTGTTTTACAATGTCTTTTGGCCATTATGAACAATAATTGACCTTTCTTCTGCTGCTGAATACTCGCAAACTTTGTTTGTACCTAGAGATATAATTAACAGCACTAGTCAGTAATTCTGTTTTGTGCACTCTGCAGAGACGAATTCTACCCCAAGGGAAAATTAATAAGATGTACTTTTTAGCAGAAGACATGTAAAAACACCAGTCTCCATTTCCTAAGAACTGAGTAGAAAAAGCACAGACTGCACAGTAAAAAGTCTATCTCTAATAGAAGTTTATGGAAATCTTACTCAGTTTTGTGATGGTGTTCTGAGATTCTTCTAGAAATGCATAGTACATAGATTTTTTAAAAAAACTTTACATTAAAAATAAAGCTAAGTGTAAATTCCTATGTTTTGAAAGGTACCATAAATTTAAAAACTGTGTGAGCTTATGTTTATGCTGTCTGTACGCGAGGTCAGCAGGACAGGTGTTACATCAACTCTTCCAAAGCCAATTTCTAAGCTATAAACAAATACTTCTTTCTATAAATACAAGTATATACAAAACCAAACATGACTTACGATCCCAGGAGATGCTTTACAACATTTTGCTTTGAAATAGAATATAAAGTAAGTTCTAAATTTTCCCTTGTTTCAGTGATATTTGTGCTTTACGAAACACGCCAGCCTGACTGCGTATCTTTATCCAGAGAAGAGTTATGAAGATGGTACACAGAGCAAGCCAAAGCACAGACTATGAACACAGGGGAACAAATGTAGCCATCCAAGATTCCTTTCAGGCTAAATTAGAACTTCTTCTGCAGTTTATCAATAGCTTTGAAGAGACTCCCAACTGTGCTGGTGATACAGTTTTACCTTTCAACACCAATACACGAACAGGAACCTGAATCAAGAAGTAATTCATAAAGCCACTAAAAAAAGTAACAAACTATGGACACTACAAAGTATGTCTTGAAATAGTAGCTTGAAATACTCATTATCAGGCTAAGAGTCTACAGAGTCATCAAGTATCCGTCCTCTTTTACTTTTTTTACTATTCAGCTTATTAGAAGTATTCAGTCTATTTTAACTATTCAAGTTAGGTCCTCTGTGTAGCGAGAAAACACACTTCTTTCTTTTTTTTCCTACCAACTTATAAAATAATGAATTAACCCAAAGATGAGGTCTGGGGAGAATATGCTGTGCATAGGTGAAGGAAGAGAGAGAGGAGCAGTTCATTTCAAAGCTGAAGGCAGTCTTCCCATTTACTTTGCGTCAGGTCTTGTAAATGATGGCTTTTCTAATTCTTCCTGAATTAGCACTCTACTAATGTGCCTTTTGTGACTGGAACAATCTTCAGCAGTCAGAGTGACAGACCAGAGTACAGGGAAAACAGCTTTTACATTAAGGATGGGTCAGACAGTTAAACAAAAGCAGCAGAGAGCAGTCCATTGCAGACCGTAAAAAAGGTTAAAAATTGGGATCTGCTTGTCTGCTGCTGGGCAGGGGGAAACCCTGCAGGTCAGCTGCCTTATTCATCATTTTTCACACAGTCTTTTTAGCAAAGGAAATCAACAATTTTCACTAGGCACCAGGGGGAGTTGAAGAATGCAATAAAAACATTGACATTAACTGCAAAGTTTAATTAAACATTTTTGTAACAGTAACAAGAGTTCAAACAAAGTGCTTCTCTAGTTTTCACCAGCAATGCACATATATGTTTCATGCTATAAAATTCTCCACACAATCACAGCCAGTCAGGGAAAATTCCACATTAATGTAGCAGGTATTTTTATTACAGGTGAATGAGCATGACTATTGAGTTTTGCGAGACTCCCAGACCTTGCTATGAGTTCGTAACCGGGCTCCAAGTTCACAAAGAGAACTAGTCAAATTATTAATACAAGTAAATAGTCTGTCTCCTTGCAAAGCCAACCATTCCTGACTATGTATATCACATATATATGATATATATATCATATATATCATAGACAGTTGTACTAGATGATGATTGTAGGTCCCTTCCAGCTGAACTATTCTATTCTATTCTATTCTATTCTATTCTATTCTATTCTATTCTATTCTATTCTATTCTATTCTATTCTATAAATTCTTCGTAATGAGGACGCAAACACACACTTACAGGATCTTCACAAACTTAATTTTACTTCTTTTGCTCTTCGTTGCTTCCAAAGCACAGCTGGCCAGCTAAACCAGAGGATGCTTCTATCTGGCACACAGAACTGAAAAGTAAGGAACGAAAAATAAAGTTTATAAGAAAAAAAAAACATAAATAAAACCCAGATATTACTGGTAGATAGCCTAGTTCAGCTATAAACACTGTCACTTTTAAGAACGGCAAGAATTGACCAAAGTCAATGGAAAACAGAAAAACTGTGAAATAAAAGTAGTGGATAAGATGTAGACACAGCTGAAAAGGACAGTCACCTCTTCATACAACCAAATGTTGGCTCTTCTATCTCGCTCCGTCTGCACTGCTGTCTTCTACAGTAATACATCCGCTTCTTTTCTCCTTGTTTACATAACAAAGTCTGCCTGAAAAATGAAAAGTTACCTCGTGTTGGAATAGAACAGCAACCCTCCTCCTCCCCACCATCCCCCCAGTCATTAGTCTCGCTCAAAGAATTATAGGACAGAACAGTTGGCAGAGCAATTCATAATTCTGAAAACCTATGCAAACCAAATATCTTCTGAGACTTTGAGTGTTTCTGCCTATTCATCTCCCGAATAACGAGATTTTAACAGGACTTTTAAACAGATGATGCTGAAGTGAAAAGTTTGTTTAAGAAGCATAGACGGGGGTATCTGAGCAGCTCTTCTGAGCAAAGGCTCCCCTGGAAGAGGGGAACTTGGAGCAAGTCCCAACAAGTCACTCCCTCTCTGAAAAAAGCAAGCAGAAAAGCTGACAAAAACTGGTGGTGGATTTGAGTCTTGAGACTAGGTTTGCCTGACGTCTATTAAGTGTTGAGTTTATCTAGCGGTGGAGGGTCATTGAAACCCCTTCCCCTCTTCACAGTTGCCTAATGAATCTGTAGAGACTGAACGACCACTCTTTCCGTTTTCTTTGAAGATGGTCAAGGTATTCTAATGTCATTAATGAAGGGGAAAAAATGGGAGAAACTGACACATGAAATGCCATTCTATAAGCTTTGCTCCTTAAAGAACAGTATCAGTGATGTTTCCTGTTCCTCAGCTTTTTTGATAGCTATATTTTATAAACATTTCCACTTGATAACCAGCTCCTTGTAGGTTTGCATGCTGCATTTCATGAACGTATCCCACTATCAGTTGTGCTCTCTTAAGAAAGTAAATATAATACAGCCACTATAGGATTCTTTATTTTTTTTAAATATGTGTAATTTAATTACATGAGCCTAAATATGAGGAGGAAATAGAGCCAATCTCCTACATTTGGGGATTCAACTGTGACTTTCTAAGTGGATTCAGATATATAAAATTAGTCAAACAAAAGACAAATATTTAGGTAGGTGAGAAAGTTAGTGAGGAAATCATATTTGACAGTGTCTTATCTCAAAAGGAAGAATTAATAGCAGTGGCTGACTCCTTTGAAACATATCAAGAGGAAAAACAGCTGAGGATTCTCCTCAAACATAATGGGCAGACTGAATGTGGGAAAGCAGCTGAACTCCACCCAAAACAACCAGAGACCAAATATTAGGTTTTGGTTGTGGAGATGTTGCAATGAAGTATTATTTACTATTACGTTTTTAACACATTTCGTTAAATCCAGTTCTCTCATGTTTTGGATCAGCATTATTACACCTCCAAAGGTGCAACATACACGAACCAGCAGTGTGCCCTTGCTGCAAAGAAGGCTAATGGTATTCTGGGCTGCAATAGGCAAAGCCTTGCCAGCAGGTCAAGGGAGAAGGTCCTTCCCCTCTGCTCAACACTTGTGAGGCCACACCTGGAGACATGGGTCCAGATCTGGGCTCCCCAGCACATGAGAGGCACGGACATACTGGCCAGGGTCCAACAAAAGGCCACTGAAGTGATAAAAGGACTGGAGCATCTCTTCTGTGAGGAAAGACTGGGAGAGCTGGTACTGCTCAGCCTGGAGAAGAGGAGGCTCAGGGGGATCTTATTCTTGTATAGAATCATAGAATCATTGAGGTTGTAAAAGACCCCTAAGATCATCAAGTCCAGTCATCAACCCAACCCCACCGTGCCTGCTAAACCATGTCCTGAAGTGCCACATCTATACGTTTTTTGAACCCCTCCAGAGACGGTGACTCCACCACTGCCCTGGGCAGCCTGTTCCAATGCTTGGTCACTCTTCCAGTAAAGAATATTTTCCTAATATCCAATCTAAACCTCCCCTGATGCAACTTGAGGCCATTTCCCCTTGTTCTACCGCCAGCTACTTGGGAGAAGAGACACCTGCCTCACTACATCAGCCTTTCAGCTAGCTGTAGAGAGGTGATAAGGTCTCTCCTTGGCCTCCTCTTCTCCAGACTAAACAACCCCAGTTCCAGTAGCTGCTTTTCATAAGACTTGTTGTCCAGACCCCTCACCAACCTCGTTGCCCTTCTCTGGACACTCTCCAGCCCCTCAATGTCCTTCTTGTAGTGAGGGGCCCACAGATGAACACAGTACTCCAGGTATGGCCTCACCAGTGCCGAGTACAGGGGCACGATCACCTCACTACTCCTGCTGGCCACACCGTTCCTGATCCAAGCCAGGATGTCGTTGGCTTTCTTAGCCACCTGGGCACACTGCTGGCTCATGGTCAGCCGACTGTCGACCAACACCCCCAGGTCCTTTTCCACTGAGCAGCTCTCCAGCCACTCCCCCCCCAAGCCTGTAGCATTGAGTGCGGTTGGTGTGACCCAAAGGCAGGACCCAGCATTCGGCCCTGTTGTTGAACCTCATACAGTTGGCCTCAGCCCATCAATCCAGCCTGTCCAGATCCCTCTGCAGAGCCTTCCTACCCTCAAGCACATCAACACTGCTGCCCAGCTTGGCGTCATCCGCAAACTTACTGAGGGAGCACTCAATCCCTCATCCAGAGAGTTAATAAAGATATTAAAAAGACCGGACCCAAAACCGAGCCCTGGGGACACCACTCATGACGGGCCACCAGCTGGATTTAACTCCATTCATTACCACTCTCTGGGCTCAGCCATTCAGCCAGTTCTTCATCCAGCGAAGAGTACACCAAACCAAACCATGGGCAGCTAATTTCTCCAGGAGGATGCTGTGCGTAACACTATTAAAGGCCTTACTAAAGTCCGGGTAGACAACATCCACAGCCTTTCCCTCATCCACTAGGCAGGTCACCTGGTCATAGAAAGAGATCAGGTTGGTCAGGCAGGACCTGCCTTTCATGAAGCCTTGCTGGCTGGGCCTGATTCCCTGGTTGTCCTTCACATGCCCGGTGAGCGCACTCTGGATAAATCACCCCATAATCTTGCCCAGCACCGAGGTCAGGCTGACAGACCTGTAGTTCCTGGGAACCTCCTTCTGGCTTTTCTTGTAGATGGGCATCACATTGGTGATCCTGAAGGGAAAGTGCAAAGAGGACAGAGTCAGGTGGTGGTTTCAGCAGTGCCCAGTGACAGAACCAGAGGCAATGGGCACGCTCTGAAACACAGGAGACTCCTCCTTAACATCAGAAAACACTTCCACTGCGAGGGTGACCGAATGCTGGCACAGGTTGCCTACAGAGGTTGCAGACTCTCCATTCTTGAAGATATTCAAAAGCCATCTGGACATGGTCCCAGCCAACCAGCTGCAGGTGTCCCTGCTAGAGTAGGGCAGTTGGGCAAGATACCTTCCAGAGGTCCCTTCCAACCTCAACCATCCTGTGATTCTGTGGTTCTGTGAAAGGTGGTCAACGTCATTTTTAATGCTTATTCATAATCATCCAACAAAAAACACCTTGGAGGGAATTCAATGGGTTCTTGCTCTACAGGAGCAGGTGGAAAAGGAAGGAACTTGAAGGAAAATCTTAAATTAGCTTTAATTGTTGATGTCAACTTAGATGTCTCTTTCAATTAATGATCCACCAAGTATTTTGTCGAATCATAATCTCACCTAAAAAGAGAAGATAGTAAATTCTCGTGCTCTTATTTCAGCAAGCTAAATCCCTGTACATAGGGTGTAAGAACATCATCATGTAAGCAGAGTCTCCAAAGGCCGTAGTCATAAAAAAAGTATTTTGCTGAGAAACATACCTGTAAAAATACACTTGATGGAAAATATATGCATCTTCTGAGGAGATATTTAATGCACTGAGAGCAAGCCTGAGCTTTACCAGCTACCTTATAATAATAGACTCAATCATTCTAAACGTTTCTTGCTGTTTATCAGCAAACTAGAAAGTCATATTACCAGACTCACTTTAATTGTCTACGTATGCCTTTATTTTTTGATACGCTACATCACATTCTCCCTCAGACATTTATTATACATCAGTTAGTCTGATTTTGTTGCATGCAGAACACAAGGAAAGATACACAAATATTCAAATAGTTGTTACATATAAAATACTCTACATACTGGAAGAAGCATTTGTATTATTTTCTCAGAATGCCACGGTTTTCTCAGTTATAGCTCTTATGAATTTATGTTTCTCATTATAAAGTCATTCTGATGGAGTCTGGGGATTAGGAACCGTAGTCATTAGCTGTTTCTTCAGAGGAGAACAACTGTGAACTAAAAAAGGCAAGTTGTAAATAATAATTTCATTTTTAATATGTATGCCATGTTTTATTTACAAGCAATGTTCCTGCTTATCTATTAACCAGTCTCCTTGAATTTGACCATTTTCAAAAGATTGACCTGATCCTGATTGTCTAAGTTTGAATAAACCATGACATGATCCTGGAAAGTTGGCAAGTACATCAATGATTTTACATCTGGCATCACACACCAACTACATGTTGAGGGAATGAAAAAATTTTTGATTTCTTTACCTTGCCTCATTAGTCATCATGTGGTGATGCATGCATTACCAAGCGTATGCAGTCTGCAGCTCCCATGACGTTTAGAAATCCAACAATCTGATAAAATTCATGAATTACTTGCTGCAGTGCTGATTATCTCGTGCAGAAGCTAATAAGATTATTAGCTCTACGGAAAAGTGTACTTGTATACTAATATATGCACCGTCAGTGAGAATATTAACTTACAGCATGTTAGAGGAACCTGTTGAAGAAACAATTAATGTAGGGGTAACCTTCAACTGTTACAAGCACTCTGTCAACCTTAAAGCCATTGCATGGAAGGCAGCAACAGTCTTTTTGCCAAATCCGTGCCCACAGATGTTTTTCAATTAGCTGTCAGAAACACTGTATGCTCAAAAGTCATCTGATAAATTGACTTAAATGGATTTGATGAAGTATTCTTTAAACTCATAGAACAAATCTTTTTATTTTAATTAGTGACCTAGGGTCCTGAGTTACTGAAAAGTTAAAGGTTACATTTCAAGCTGCAAGTCAAAATGTTTATAATGCATTATTATCCACAAACTGCGTAGTCATCTGAGAAATTTCCAACCTGCACAGTTAATTTTTACAACTACTGTTAAAGTTAGATCATTTGTGAACACAAGTGACTGTCGTTGTCCCCTGCTACTGAGGGCTGAACACTGTTTTGCAACATCACTTCTTTTGTTTTATTTTAAAACTGACTGCATAAAATAGATCACTCCAGTCCATGTGTTAGTAAAACTAATATTTGTAAAATGGTAGTGGTTGTCCACATACTTCAACATTTTCAATTTTCATTGCATTTCGTGTAACGAGTCATCTTGTCTCTTCAAACCTGATTCTAGACAAAGCCCCATGTTCACTGAAATCAGTCAATATCTTTGTATGCCTTCCCACAAGTTGTATGTTTTGTGGACACAGAATCACAGAATCAGTTCTAGTGAGAAGTACGTTTTACTGTAAAAATTAGAGGAAAGAATTTAACCAATTCATATAACTCTTCATAATAAAAAAGATGTAGTTGCAGGTTCAACAACTTGTCCTCAGCTATGCTTGTTATTGACATCTACTCTTTTTAATTATTTGTTCTGTGAATTTATCACATATTAATACTGACCAAGCTTTGCTGTTGAGCTTCAACTGGTAATGGAGTATCTTCTGCTTTTCACAGCGTAAGGAAGCGCTTTCCAGATGAGTACGCGCAAGGGTGAGCTCAAGATGTAGTTCCTATAACTATTCATGCATGTGACTGATAACTTGCTTTTCTCAGTCTCTTGCCAGCAAGTCTCACAGCATCTACTGAAAGAAAATATGAAAGAGCAGTAGGATGTGTTTTAACATGTACATAAATATTTGTTTGGAATTGGGGGGGG
>Ga0065711_1049451_pt1 | contig 11306 bp, 5 predicted proteins | sample Hoacrofraction12_FD_59098 | JGI IMG/M metagenome (GOLD analysis project Ga0065711, IMG submission 59098) | Hoatzin crop microbial communities from Cojedes, Venezuela - Epithelial fraction 12 v2 (version 2) | ecosystem: Host-associated > Birds > Digestive system > Esophagus > Crop | place... | reverse complement strand
CCCGCCTGGACAAGGTCCTGTGCAGCCTACTGTAGGTGACCCTGCTTCGGCAGGGGGGTTGGACTAGATGACCCACAGAGGTCCGTTCCAACCCCTACTATTCTGTGATTCTGTGATTCTGTGATTCTGTATGTTTTAGTTATGTTTAAGCTTAAAGGAGCTCAAGCAACAAAAGGTACCTTGAACCTTAATGTCATCCTAGCTCCATTTTCCATGGTAACAAATTTGTGCAGGTGGAATTTCACTTTTCATGAAATAATTTTAGTGGGAAAGAAGCAACATATCAATCATCCTGTTATATCTCATGATACAATTTGTTGCCAACACTTTTACGGTTTTACTAGAGAAAGGAGTGTCCCAGTGGATAAGGTACGACACTTGATTCTACTGCTCTGACTCACTGGGTCAAATACTCAGTGGTTTTAAAAAATCATGATTTTGTTCAAGGCAATGGATAAGCTAGTGAAAACTCATGTTGCTTGACTGATGTCAAGAGTAATGACAGTTGTCAGTTTAGGCTATTATTTCTTATGTGCCTCATTTTCCCCTTAATGATCCTCACCCATCTTTACTGAGCATGCTGAGAACTGTGGGTGAGAAGTGCTACGTAACTGCCCTGGGTTGAGCAGAACTTTGTCTCAGAAACTATTGAAAATCTGAAGTATAGGAAGGCATTAGTCATATATTCCACAGATATGGCAAAATCTAAGATAAGAGCAGCTAGCAGTTACATAGTTGAGTGAGTATGACTGATATGCTTTTGGTTTAGTGGTTTTGTCCCAGGACTGAACCATAGGGTTGAACCCTATCTTATGCAAAGATAAACAGTTAACTAAATTCTGCTCCATCGTATCTGGGCACTGCTATAGCTGTTCTTTTTGTGGAACATTTCTCAGGTTACATTTGGGGTAAGTCTGATATGTTTCTTCAGAATTCTCAGCAGGTTTCCTGAAGAGAAGTGTAATCACACTTTTTTCAGAAATCTGAATTTAGGTACATACTTCTTATCATCAGAGAACCTCTTTCCACCCCCTGTGCATGCCGACTCACATGCACATGCTAAATTAGACTTAAACAACTCTAACTTCCAGTTAAGTAGGAGGACAGGCTAAAAGACTTGGGGCTGTTTAGCCTGGGGAAGAGAATGCTCTAGGGTGACCTTAGAGCAGCCTTCCAGTACATGAAGGGGGCCTACAGGAAGAATGGAGAGGGACTTTTCACAAGGGTGTGTAGTGATAGGACAAGGGTGAATGGCTGTAAACTAAAAGAGGGCAGATTTAGATTAGATATTAGGAAGAAATTCTTCACCATGAGGGTGGTGAAACACTGGAACAGGTTGCCCAGCGAAGCTGTGGCTGCCCCCTCCCTGGCAGTGTTGGATGAAGCTCTGAGCAACCTGGTCTAGTGGAAGATGTCCCTGTTTATGGTAGGAGAGTTGGAACTAGATGATCTTTAAGGTCCCTTCCAACCCTTACCATTCTATAATTCTATGATTATTTTCTAGTCTGCAAATGAGAAACTGAAGCATAGTGAAACTGATGTGGCAGGTTCTGATTCTCAGCTTCACTGAATGCACCTTTCCTAAACCTAACCTTGTGCTATGGCCTGAATAATGAAACTGCATTTATACCTCACCTGATGAAGTTTGCTGAAGTTGTCTAGAATTCATCTGTGCATTGAATTTGTGCTGGGCAGAGCAGAGGTCCAGCAGATATTTACATGTCTTTGCTGTATCGGTGATGAAAGTGTGTTTCTTGCCACTGAAGCTGCTTTCAATCATGAATTTTTTTCTCTAAACAGAAAAAAAAAGCACAGCTTGCTACATATATCTGTCAATACACAGATGCACTGAAATTTCATTTGTGTAATCTTGTTGGTTTGTCCAGTTGTATTTATGCCTGGCTGCATGTCTTTTGGGTGCAGTAAATGTCTATCGTGAATTCAACAGTTGTTAGTGAGATGTCAGTCATTGGAATCATAACTGCCCTAAGTCAAAAGTCAAGAGCCTTTGGGCTTTGACTGAATTGAGACCAGGATGACAGAACCAGCAAAATGTGGCCATACAGATGTTAAAATGATTAAGCCAATTTAATGTGAAAATGAAAATATCTTCAAGGGGCAGAAGGGCCATTTTGGGAGAGCAAACAGGCTAGGAAATGTGTGATGCAGGTTGACACCTACAGTGTATGATGGTAGATTGATACACCTCTGATGGTAGAATACCATTTAGAAGGGGTCACAATCTTATCACCAATACCATTTTGTTAACACACATCAATACACTAAGAGACAAGGATGGCAATAATGAGATCTGGAAAGAGGGAGACATGATCCCATGACCTGATGTGGGTAGGAAAACAAACAAAAGAGAGAAAGAAGTAAAGACAAGAGAGGAATGAATGTGCAATATGCCATAAAGAAGTTTGACGTAGTCTCTGTAATAGTCAATACCAGATTACTCAATTTTATAGTAATATGATTCCAGCCTTGGCAAAAAAACTCCAGAACTAAATGTCACTAAGAAGTGGATATCTTGGTATCCACATCCAGATACAGTCTTGATTTTATACTGTTTTCAAGAAGGACTTGCCTCTGCACAGTGAGTCTTATTCTGGCTCTGAATGCAATAAATTTATCAGTGACAGGCAGAGCAGCAGTAAAGTAGTAGAATGGAGAAGAGATTCACTTGGTTCCAACTCACATGAGCCGAAATTCTTTCTGTTTCACGCCACTGGAATCTTAAACTGGCAATTCTTGTGTGATTTTTGACCTTGTACACAATGATGCCTTTGGCACAGATTCCCAGAATGATGTCCTCTCCTGCTCCTTTCTTCTCTTGGGACACATGATAGAATAATACTCCATATTCAGGAAGCTGCTGAGTCACCTTGTAGAGAAAAAGTGCACGTACCATGCATTATTCAAAAAGAGGCATGGAAAGAAAAGGTAGGTAGATTGGAGAGGAATCACAGAATCATAGAATGGTAAGGGTTGGAAGGGACCTTAAAGATCTTCTGGTTCCAACCCCCCTGCCATGAGCAGGAAATGGTTTTGAATGTCTTTACTGAATATTCTTTCACCCTGTCAAGGAAACCTTTCAAAACCCTTACCAAATTTTCATGCCTACTGCCTCACAGAGTCATCACCTTACTTTGGTATGTCATAGAGCCATTACATGCATTCATTTTCTATTTGTAAAATTGAAATAATTATTTCCCACACACCTTATTTAAAGAGGTGGGATGATTATGTAGCTTCCTGCACAATAATCTAAACATTACCGTGGCACTGAGGTACTCTGCTACTTGGCATTTTTGTGCATTTCTGAATAGAAATCCATGCAGGATTAATGCTGTTTGACTTCTGTTAAACCTTGTTTCTTTCCATTTTCTTTTTTGTGTGTTTGTTTCCCTGAGCGAACCCAGAAACCACGAGATACAGCAAATATGATGATCTTAGTAAAACCACTAATACTTTGGTGTCAGGGTTACTCTGACATTGTTATGGGCTTGTGTGGTTTCCTTTCTACAATAACTATGATGACCAACTTGAAATCTTAACTGCAGCTCCCAGCCTGCAATGAACTCACTCTGGTACATATGCCTACTCCGTCATGGCTATCATCTTTTAAAGTCAGACATTATAAATTTCCATTGCTAAGAATCTTAAGTTTTAGGATTTGCTAAATTGTACCTCAAAGTATCTCACAGTGGTGACTGTGAGGGAATTTCACTGCCCCAGAATTCCCTTCAGTGCCATATTTTATAGTAACAGATCTTCAGCGTCACTTCTTTCTGCACAGTGCTCATTGCTGGGTGAAAAGTTAAGTAGGATTATACTTCCAGGGACTGAGGAGCCACCTTCTGCCCCTGCCATCTAACTGTGCAGAGGATACTCTGAGGAACTCACCCAGAGGTTCTGGGTGTTGTTGCTTGTCCTTCTACCTCCTGCACTTGGCCACAAACTGTTGAAAGGTGACCCAGATCCTTTACAGAACTATGGAATATGAGGAAGGTTTTCTGTCCTCTTTTGTGATCTGCAAATCAATACGAGTTTATTCTAAAACGTATTTTTTCTGGGAAGGTAATGTAGAATCCCCAAATGATTTTTCAGCTGTGAATAGAGATTTTCAGTGACCAAAATAAAACACTTAAAGAAGATCTGTTTTTTGGAAAGTATCCAGAGTGCAAATGTTCAGGTCCTGAAAACTGGGGCATCTATAATCACTAGCTGAATCGGGATTTTAATTTGTAATCCCTTTCATATTTGGAATTTCCATGTTCTTGGCATGGGGGCTATCTCTCTTTCTTTGTATGATGTGTTGGCTCTTTCTACAGACTTATTCCTTGAAACAGATACTAAAAAAGCTGCTTTTCTTCATTGGATTTGCCATGCATGATGGGACTGTCATTATGGATAAGCTTCAATCTATTTCTTCAATTCCACTGACAGTGTTAGGTGAGAAACTAACATAATTAAAGAGCAACTGAACTAAAATTATGCTATAAATAAAAGCGTGAGGCACCACAGCAAAATGGCTACTGATATTTATCCATTATTTAATCCCTGATACTTTTCATTTGGTCAAAAGTTTGGGGGAGAAGGAGAAATTGGGGGGGGGGGGAATTAAATCCCACATTGTTGTGACACTCTAGAGCCCTAGAGAAATAGCCATGTGAGAAAATACTTCATATAATTCCTTCCTCACTTCTGGGGTTCACAGATGTTCACAAATAATCATTACACGTTAGAAAGTGGCTGAACAGCTGCTGTAGTTTCAGAAGTCAAGAAAGTGCTTATTCCCATGTTTTATAATCATCTCTAATACATTCAATGGGTATATTTACAATCTTCTGGAACTCAGACATGTCAGTATCATGCTGAAAATACCCTGAAATGTGCATTAACCCTTTATAAACTACCAGTGAAAAGAACCCTACCATGTAAATGTGATGCAAGTTATTTAGAGTGACAGTATCTACAGCAGAATGAAATTCTGAGTTTTTTGTTGACTATCCAATTTTGTTCACCGTATCTAAAATCCACTGTATCAGGCAAGAAGGAAATAATAGACACTGGTAAATAGAGAGGGGCTTTCTATCTCAAAATAAATAGATAATATTTGGGGTATGGCAACATACCTTTAAAAATTCTAGTTCAGCTTCATCCTCAAATAGGGAACGATTCATACGATGTAATTTAGCAAGCTCTTGCTGTACATATGCCAGGGTCATTTTCTCTATTCGGCTTGCTGGAATGTAGTCTTCAACACGAAAATAGCTCTTTCCATGCATCTTTGGGAGAAAAAAAAAAAAGGAAAAATAAGAGAGGAGCTCTTTGTTCTTTCTTGACTTTTCTTACTTGGTGCATTTCCATTTTCAGGGTAACCCGTATGCTGAAGTCACCCTGTTGCCATTTCCTAAAAGATGGGAAGCAGCAGGTAGTGTCCTGACAGCCAAATGTGCCTCTTGCACCTGTGCTTAGCCAGGTGCTCAAAGCACACATGACTGCTGTGTGCAGAGCTGGGCCGGCAGGCATGCCTGCAGTCCTGTGCTTGGAACTGACAGCTACAGCTGTACCAGTGCATCTTACAGTGGGGGACCCACTGCTGGGATGGATCCGACCAGATGCATCAGACCACTCAGAGTTCAAATAACAGAGCTACACTGATTTATGTAACTGAAGATAGGACAGAGAACGGGTATTTTCTGAACACTTGAAACCAAGGATAACTAGTTCAGATATATCATCAGCAACCTTCCTATCGTTGCAGCTTGTGGATCTGAGCTTACAGAAAAAATAGCTGTGAATTCTGGAGTGTTTATTTTTCTCTTCCATGTTTTCTGATCTCTTTAAGCCCCTCTGCACATCTAAGCTGTGCCTATGTTGGAAATTTTCCCCAGATTTTCTGGGGTTTCTGGGCTATGTTATCAATTATGAATGACCAAAAGTCTTTCATCATTCTGCCATATTTCCTGCCAAATTTGTCTTGCTCATTACTGCTCCTTAATCAGACAAATTCTGTAATTTTTTAAATTAAATCCAAAATGTGATTACTGAAGGACTTAGCTGAAATTACGTGCCATTCACATTTCTTCTTTAAACTTTATGTGACAAACAAAAGCTGCAAAAGCTGTTGAGAGAGACCTCTGAGAAATATTGTATTATTTGTCCACACCTCAGAAGCATAATTGCCAAGCTCTGCCTGTAAAGCCAAAGCGCCAAGTTTCAGGGCAGTCTCATCATTGCAATATAATCGCTCCTCCAAAACATCTTTACGAAGCTGCAGGTAAAACTGATGCCTTGTCAAGCCGTGCCTGGAACACAAAAGGGTTTAGAAACACAGGAGGAGCTTTCAATAGTCACCCTAAATACTACTGTTTTTCCTGCAGTCAGCAGAACCACACACTTACTGGATAACATTAAAGTTGTTGACAAAGAATTTTATCCTTAGAAAGAGTGTGAAATTAATGATGGAAGTTTTCTTCTTGGGTTGGTCATTCCAGCCATCTGGGGCCACTTTGTAGAGTTTGGTCTCCTCATCCAAAAAGAAAAATTCTTTGCCTGAAATGAGAATTTGGGGGTCTGTGGTAAGGCTGGAGATACTTCAGTAGCTGAAAGTTCTCCTGTCTTCATTCAGTGCATCGCTAGCAACAAAAAGTAAAATGGATCATGGATGTCAATTGAGATTTACTTCTCTGTTTCACGGCTTAACTCACTGCTTCTTTGATGAAGAACTCTGGGTAACAGTGTGTAATTTGGGATTACAATTGTTAAATGCTGGATTGGTGTGGTGTCTATGGAATCGCTCAGGAATTGATGGGACTTGCATTCTGCTCACCATTCAGAATGCAAGAATACACCATTGTAATCCTCATGCCCTACAAACAAGGTATGTTTTTTCCTAGTGCCTCATTCATGCTTGCCATCAGAAATGGGCTAGGGAGATACGGGTCTTGTATATAAAACAGCTGAACCTGTACTCCAACTTATAGCTAGTAACAAAGACAGCCAGCCTTCCTCAGTACAGTTCTTCCTGGAATTTCTGCTGGAGCTACATGGCTACTTTCCAGTGCAAGCCTGAGACACAGCATTTTTTGCATGGGAATATCAGCCAGTAAGAGTATGGCTGTGCTGATGCACGGTCCTAGGGGAGACATGCTTTACATCAGTGCAGTATAGTTTAAACCAACGTACCTTCCTTTTGCTTAAGCTTTGGATCTGCTTTCATCTGAGGATCTTACTGGAATTCATTAATAAAGTGACTACAGAGGCACTGAGGGAGAGAGCTGTTAGCTGTGTCTGATTACCTTTCAGGTAAGCCAAGCCAAAGTAGAAATGTTCCACCAAGTTTGCATATGCCACCACAGTGTTGAAAACATCTCTTGCCTTGGACTTGATGTCACATTGCACCTCAAGGCACTGCCCATTGAGCAGAATCACATTGAGATCCCTTTGGGACAAATAGGATTTCCCTTTTTTAGTCTAAGAACATGTAACAAAGAACGAAGAATGAGTGCCAAGCACAAGCAATGCAAGTTCCACAGCATTTTACTAGTGAGGCCCCCTAGTCTACTGTCTCTACATAACCTGGTGGAATTGGTCACAACACAATGCTATTCCCTTCCTCCCTTCTCATAAATGAATATCTCAAACATTTATAATTTTAAAAAACCCAGGGTATCCCAACAATACAGTTGAACATACTCAGACTCTACAATCTCCAGGGTTATTCTGCATTTGAGAGTAATTCCAAATTTTCTTTCCCTCATTTTTACTGCTGTATGCTGTCAGCCTTTTACCTTGTCTTAATGAAAGGCAGAGGATGTGCCTGCAATCTGGAGGAGTCCAATGTGTTATTAGCATTAGCTGTCACACTGCATATTTGCTGCATAATCTTCGTCTCAAATGTCCTGTGCTAAAGTGAGCTTTCTTAGCCGAGAAGGATAAATTAAGCTATTTTTGCACCAACAGAAATAACTACATAGCACTGAGAGTTAAATGACCTTCTTTCAAGTCTCAATACCTCTGCAGGAACCCTAATTTGATTTGGGAGGAGGACATGGCAAGAATACTTGTTTGGGATTCAGATGCAACTTACAAAGAGCCCCAAATAAAACTTCACTAGATTAGTTCTAAATTCTTAAAGTTCATACTTACCACAATTGATCCAGGCAGCTGTAAGGTCACCGGTGGTTCACTAGACAAAATAATAAATTCAGGACCTGAAAACTGTAAGGAGGCAATTTAGATATTTAATAAATATCTCCTCAACGTAATGAAGATCCCAAACACTACTACCAATTAAACCTATTTCTGTTGATCTGTATGCTGTAGCTAATTGACTTCAGTGTCTAATAACATGCAAATGCTGATTGGAGACTTCTCACTGTTTGGGGTCTTTCCTGTCTGGACTCTCTGAGGTCTAATTAGGGGCAAGCTCATGCTGAAGCCTTTTCTTCTGTAACGGCACTTAACCAAGATCCATTTCCTTTGCAAGGCACCTATTTTCATTAAGCTTACAGAAACTTCATTTATTCTGAGACCTCTTCTCATTTGATTCCTAAGCTACTATGAGGACAGTCACAGACATGTACACACATACATACACACACACCATTGTGATTTCATAAGCCTAGCTTCCATAGCGAACCAGACTAAAATTCAGAGCTGCTTTCTTCCCTGTAATAAAGGTTGAACGATATTTCTTATTATCAGACATGGTATTCTTTTGCTTTAACTTCAACAAACTTCAACAGCACAAGATGCTTTTTTTCTTGCTGAACATCCACCTCAAGGAATTTTGCATATCGCTTTTTTCCCAGATTCATCTATGCTTTTAGATTCTTGAAGCAGACAGAAATAACTAAATGTCTGCAAGTGGTAAGATGTGGATCCTTCCAACCATTCTCCATGACTTGGTACCTTGACCCATTTAGATATTTTTTTGAAAAAATTCATGGTTTGTTTCATAATACTAATATTGTCCTGCCAACAGACAATGCAGTTTTGTGTCACATATAAAGAGGGACTAGTACTTTTTTGTAACAGTTGATGGACTCTGCCTGAGGAACTCAATTATTACCCCAGCAAAAATCACATTAACAAAATTTAAAACTAAATTTATATATAAAAAGATAATTTTCCTAAGTATTTAACTGAAACTCTTGATCAAAGTTGTGCCACCAGTTAGTCTTGAGCTTGTGAACTGGGAATAGGCGAAAGGACTCACCAGCCTGAAACCTGTCCCTTCTATTTCCACTACAGAAAGCTCCATGGGCAGCAGCATTATGGAGTGTTCTGTAATCCAGTTATTTCTGGATTTTTGTGATCTGTCTGCCAAAGAAACATTACCCTTTCCATTTAATAAAGCCCTACAACAAATCAGTAACTAGAAATAGACCCTTAGGTGAACTATTGGTTTGGCACAGTCACTGCTAGCCTATGCTTTTTGTCCAGGCATACACTGTAAAAAACATTTAACTCCTTTGAGCACTGTTGACCAGCAAATGTTTGGGTTCGGTGTCTTCATAAGTGTTTTTGCTGTTCTGAAGCTCCTCTCAAATTGGTTGACGAAAACAGTCCATGCAGTGTTTGATGCTTGCAGAAATCACACTTGTAGGTCAGAGAGAGTTTGATTATAAGCTTTTGCTTAGTCCTTACGGACAAGAGCTTTCACTACCTTCAGTTCTGAGCATCCTAACTGGATCATGCCTAATTTGGAGTCTGTCAATTTAAAATACTCATCTAATGAGATGATTCAGTAGCTAATATGCACGTCACTGGTGAATGACAACCAGATGAGAGGCTTCCCTTCAATGATATTTACATTTTGAAATCAGCTTATACGCTTTTCATTAGTCACCTTTTCCTTCCTGTGGAACAAACATTTCTGTGATGCAGCAGCTGCTGTGTAGTCCTTTGTAGACACAGAGAAGGTGGAACCTAAATTTAGCAGGTTCTGTCTGCTGTTCTTCTGAGTTCCACCAGGGATTTCTTCTACAGCGCTGACTGACCTACAAAGGGAATGTCATAGTGAGCAATATACATAGCATGCAATCAAAACAACACAGACTTGAGGGCAAAGAGCTTAAAGTACATTGACTGGCAGAATATTATGAAATCCAGGGCAATGTCAGTTATAAGTTGTTAAATGTTTCTTTACAGAAAAAGAAAAATAATTTAACAGCGATAATACTACTGATGCCCTTTATAAATAAATCTAAACTCTGCTTTAATTCAATAGCAGTCTCTTTTTTTTTTCATTTAGTGAGACAGATCTAGCTGCTTTAAGTCTGGTGAAGCCAATGGGCAAACAATTTAGCACATGCCTTTCTGGCAATTCTACAGAATGAAGTCAATTCCTTGTTTCTCATTTTCTGAAGCAAAAAAGCTTCAAAAAACCATAACATTTGTTGTTACCTTATTCAGAATTTTCAAGGAATGGGAATGAAATTATTTGAATACTAATTGTACTAATTCATTAGAATAAATTAATGTCTTAGGGAACTGAGGGAATTTTCAATTCAATTAAGAGAAAGATGTGCGAAATCTCAGATTAGAAATCTGTCTTTATACTATAATTTTAACCCATAAAGGAATGGTGTTTTCCACATTAGCAGACACACGTATGTTTAGAATAAATTTAAAATATAGTATATAGTCTTATCAATGAGGAAAGAATGATTATTTAGTAGAGAAAGAAATGTTTTGTTGAGGTGGATTTTTGTTAATTACATTTTTAACAAATGCCAAAGTCACACAGAAGCTTTTTTGTTATCCCAAAGTTTTATCCTTTTCTTTTGTATATTGTAGAGTTGCTTCAGGGAATATTCAGGGAGTTTCACAAGGTTTTTAAGAAAGTTACTGGAGAATACGTTGATCTCTTCTCCCTGGTATCCAGTGACAGGACACATGGGAATGGTTCAAAGCCGCATCAGAGGAGGTTCAGACTTGACGCTAGGAAGCATTTCTTTGCTGAGAGACTGTCCAAACACTGAAACAGGCTTCCTAGAGAGGTGATTAATGCCCCAAGCCTGTCAGTGTTTAAGAGGCATTTGGACAATGCCCTTTAATAATATGCTTTAACTTTTCGTCAGCCCTGAAGTAGTCAGGCAGTTAGACTAGATGATTGTTGTAGGTCTCTTCCAACCAAACTATTCTATTCTATTCTATTCTATTCTATTCTATTCTATTCTATTCTATTCTATTCTATTCTGTCCTATCCTGTCCTGGTTTGCATTCCTCTGTCTATAAATATAACTAGATATTTTTGTTTCTATCAGTGTAACCTCATAAAGATCAAC
>Ga0065711_1049450_pt1 | contig 11306 bp, 6 predicted proteins | sample Hoacrofraction12_FD_59098 | JGI IMG/M metagenome (GOLD analysis project Ga0065711, IMG submission 59098) | Hoatzin crop microbial communities from Cojedes, Venezuela - Epithelial fraction 12 v2 (version 2) | ecosystem: Host-associated > Birds > Digestive system > Esophagus > Crop | place... | reverse complement strand
GGCTTTTTTTTTTTTTTTTTTTTATAAACAACAAGGCAAATCTCTTTTGAGAAAACAAAAGACATTTTAATATAATGATCTGTTTTGCAGCCAACTCAACCAATTTCTCCAAGGAAAACACTGTCACTATTAAAAAGCAGAAAGCACCTTACATTTTGATTAATTTGATACTCTTGTATTATGCATAAAACCACTCATTCATTTTGCCCTGCAAACTATTCTTATCCGAGAACAGATACAATCAGAGTGAAGCAGTGCAGAATTTTATTAAAGTAAACAAAATCCCAATGTAACATGCTCGCTATGGCAATATACTAGCAGTCAGTAAAAAATGGGCCATTTCATACGGATGTAATAAATATTTTCATGGACATACATCTACTGTTCTTTGAAAGCTGTAAATGCATAACTATAAAAAGCTTTTCTTGGTGTCTTCCTAAGCAGATGTCAGTCACCTACCATATTTTGGACATTTAAAAAACTTCCCATGTAGGAAATAAGAATGCTACTATTCAGCAACGGCACCAAGCATGCACGCAGACCTCTTACCAACCAAACACAAATCCAGCCCCTCAGTTTGGTGTCACATTCTGGTATTTCCTACTGGTGGTAAAGCACTTGCAAATAAATACCTTACATATTAACTTATCAGGAATGGAAACAACTACAAACAAAGCCAGGTGCAGCAATATGTGTTCTCCAATAATAGATGGGCAATGCCAAATAGCAATTTCACAGCAAACCAGAGTAGGAATTAATCCATCTCCTAAATCTGATGGATGAACTTCCTTAACACATGGTAAAAATGAGTCCTGCTTTCTATCAACAGTTGTATAGCAGTTTCATGCTTGCAAAACGCTCAGGTTACAATTAAGATTCCTCTGACTACTCCTCAAACTACTCTTTTAATGAAGCTCTAAGGCTTATCACACTCGCTATTGATAAAATTGGATAGGCCATCCTAACGGAGCCCTGCCAGGTAAGCAAGAAGCTAAAAACACTTCATCAGCAACGGAGGGATACAGAGTGGGGCACACCTCAGCCCTCATCTAGCCCCCTGGTCATACACGCCACATCTGCTCTTACTTCTGCGGGCCCCAAGTTTGACTTGGGAGTTTTATCTTCTTTCTTCAGTAGGATTCCTTCAGCAAAAGATGAGGCAACAGCGGTATTGGTGCTGGCTGCCTCTCCACCTAATTATGGATATACTTGCACACTTTGGGAATGAGAAATCCCTCTCTGGTGCCACCCATCACACCAGTATCTCAGAGGACAACTCTCACAACACTGACGGGCAGCTCTAGACAGCATAACCCCAGAGCACTTCGCATCCTTCAGCTTGGCTGCCCACCCACAACGGAACAAGAGCTATCAAGCACCAGACACCCCGCAGCACCGCACCACGATTTAGCAGAGCTCCCTCCCACCCATCTCTTTGGTTTTTTGCAGTACACACCATAGTTACACGGGAGCTGTGTCTGCACTGCAGCTGTGTAACCATCCAAGGCAGCTTTCCTCCAGCCAGTGCAGGCAGCAGCTGAAGCACACCCACACCAGGAGGGAGCTTGACAAAGAAGTGTAACACGTCTCATTCTCCACAGGTTTTGCAGCCACTCTGTCAAGTGACCTCAACAACCAAAGGACGGTGCCCGTCTACGCCAGTGTAGCAGCTCAGCTCCAGCAGGATCCATGGAGGTTAGCTCAGGCATTTGCAAACACGGAGAGAAACCGGAGCACAAAGGCACCTCCCCGGCTCTGCGGCAGGTCAGCTGGATCCGGCCAGGTTCACAGCCTCTGGCACAGCAAGGACAACAGCTGGAAGCAGAGAAGCCTCTTCGGAGCAGAGGCACCACAGTGTATGTGCTGGGACCGACCAGGAGAGCTGTGAAGCATCAGAGGTCCCAACTTGCCAGGGAAAGCCAGGGAGAGCCAGACTCGGCCTTGCCAATTTCTCATGGAGACTCAACTACAGAACAGCTTGAGAACTACTGTTTATCAAAAGCCTGAAAAATGAGGTTCCCAGACTCTGGGCTTTGCTTAATTGAGTGGCAATAGAACCAGTACTGTCAATTAACTTTTTTTGCTTGGGAAGTAACCAAGTCCTCTTCACCCCCTAAAAACCTTTCACTTTTTATTAACCCATAATATTCTAAATTATCTTCAGTTTCAGTTTATATTATTATGCTGATGTTTTAAACTGCCCCCCAAAATTTTAAACCAAAGAAAGAAAACAGACCTTTCACATAACATGAGCTAAATGCTAGAAAACATCCACTTTCACATCCTGGAGCCTAAGGCCTAGGCACCTACACTAACTCTATTTAATAGATGCACTACGTATCTTTGTTCTAAACATGCTTATAGTAGTACACACACACATATACATGCACTTTCACACAGAGTCAAAAATCATCTCATGCTTTCACCAAAATTCCTGACCCGTCTTCACCAACATTTTTGCAAATGCTGCTTTTGTGAAAGATGTAGAAGAGTACTGAAATTCCTGGCTGCGGCTTTAATCTCCACTCACTTCTATAACAGAGGGGTGGATCAGAGAGTATAATTTGCCGTTATCGTAGTGCTCATCTCCTGTGTTGACAATAGAAATCCTCCTGTTAGTTTTTCTTAGACAAACGTGACCCCAACCTGATATGACACTTTATTTTTTCAGCTGTGTAACAACAGTCTTAAACCAGGTGCTTTCTAAGCTGCATTATCCCATTTTGGGAAACTTCTGTGTTGCTATCAACAAGCTAACACACTAAAAGAAGTATTTTTTGTTTTGACTAAATCCATAGGTTTATAAATTAAATAATATACACCAACTTCTTGACATTTTCACATTATTTAATTTCACATTAATGAAAATACTTGACTACTTTATGTTTTTCACACTTTAGTTAAAATGCTTAAGTACAGATTTTCAGACTTTTAAGCAAGTATCAGTAACACTGCAGCATAAATTGAAAGCATTCATGTGTTTAAAGTATTTGTTTTCTTTTTTAAAAAAATTTATCATTAACATTTTCTGCATGTTTTTTCAGTAGACAATATATATATTTTCTTGAGTTTATGTCTGCATATTCATCAGTCTAAAACAATTTTAGACCTCAGCCTCTTTGGTATTGTGTTTTAGTACTCGCTAGCACTAGAATTTTGCACCATAGCCCTCGATTTATAGCCCTCATTTAGCCATCATGCTATTCAAAACCCTGACTTTAAATATCCGCCACACAGATATGAGTAACAAAAAGAGACAGAGTATAGCTATTGTGCCTTCAAAGAAAAGCAATAAACCATTCTGCTTGCTCTCCTTCATGTTCTTTAATTCATTTCATTTCATTTTAACTACCCAGAACAATTTCACCAGCCATTAGCCTGGAATGAAACCTTACAAAGGCTGATTGTTGTTATAAAGATGGGTCCCAGCACTCCCTCCCCCTCCTTTTCATAAGTTTTAGGACAAATAGGCTACTTCATAGCTACAGCTCTGTTTTTTCAAAAGAGAATTCTTGCGAAGCAAAGGACAGACAAACTGCTTCACATCCACATTCAAAAGACTCCAAAACAACATCCACACTGAGCTGGGCTGGCTCAGAGCCCTAAACCCAGACCCCGTCAGCAGGAAAGGGACAACAAAGGCAGAAGCTCTGGGGCCGTTTTCTCCAGGAGGTGCACCAGAGCCCACCCGACATGCCAACACTGATGTCCCGGCCCTCAAATCTTTAGGAAGGGGGGGGAACACCAAACGCTCAGCTGCACTACAGCCAACTCTAAACACGAAAAAAAAAATAAAAGCATCAATTTTATAAGCACATTTTTATATTTTGCAGAAATAAACCTTCACGAGTGTCATTTCTGACAGCCTACGCCAAGAAAAACACTGCACATTTTCGTCCTCACTGCATCCATGTTTGGAAAACAATCTTAAAAAGAAAAAAAAAATTAAGAGAGACATGCTATTTTTTCCAATTTGAAAAGAACTGCACACCTTACACCTTAGCATCTTCATGGAAAGCTGTGAATAAAGATATTAATTCTTAAGAACCACTTAAGTGTTGGATTGTGCTTTTTCTAACAAGCTACTGGCATTTCATCAGGCCTGGACAGTCTGTCTGCTTAACGTTTATGCCCTGAACCTGTAACAACTATGCCTCATTTTAGAAAGTATGTATATGTAGCAACATCCCCAACAAAATGTTCACAACCCTGTCCAATTCCGATGTATTTCTGATCCTTCCCAACAAACACATCAGAAAAAAATCTTTTCCAACAAAGTGTCAACAAACTGTCTGCATAGACAACTCCCTCCTTGGTTGGTGTATTGTGTGGTTTGTAATATTTTTATTCCTTGGTTAAGTGTCACACTTGTCAAAAGAGTGAACACCACTTTTCCATAGTAACACAGTTTTGTGATGGAAGTTGTGAAACCTTCAAGACTTACAGATATCTCCAGTATCTGCTCAAACACTAACAACACGAGCTCACGAATCAAAATGAATGGATTTCTACGTTTTCTTTTCTAGAAAGAAACCAAAAACTGCTCCAGAAATTTGGACATTTTTTCCCCTCTTCCAACACCAGACTATTCAACTGGTATTTCTTTCATCATATCACAAGAGAAAAAATTACTTAAAAGAAATCCAAAGTAATGATACAAGCCAGAACTGACTTTTCATGTAGTGACAAAAAACTTGGAACATGAGATTATGTTGAGTGTGAGAGTGTCTATAAACAGAGCTGCTTTATCCCATCTGAGCTGTTATTGGCGATGCCAATAATCAGAGTGTTTTAAAGATGATCTCTGTTTTACTATTCACTTCTGAATTATGTAAATGAACATCACATTAAACTACATAATTTGAGGTATGCTTAGTAAAATAGACTGATGAATAAATCCTAACACAATTAAAATTAATTTTCATGACATGAATTGATAGAAACCTATCAAAACTAAATAAATATTCCTCTGCCTATTTGTTTTAGGTGTGTATCTTTACAGATGCTGTAAACAGATTTAAAGAAACTCTAATCCAGTTCTGCCATATATTTGTGTTCAGTTATAGTGCTTCTTGCCATGTTCTCCCCCATGCCCCACAGGAGTCTGAACATTCCTAATATCAAACTAAACTTGAACCTGGATTTTCTTAAATATGAGTTTCTAGGATATCTCACTTGGCTGGGATGTGCACTACAGTGGCATTATCGATGCCTGACAGTGCAACAGCCTATCTGATGAAAAACTACACACGCTGAACCTGTGCCAGTTTAAATGAAGTCAGCTATGTACACAGCACCTGCGAATAAACAGCTTCACATGGGAAGAATGCAGATCACAGTGGCAAGTGCACAGGCACCCACCATCTTCTAGACCCCTTCTAGTTTCTTCATGTCCCCTTAACTCTGAGTTAACATCACCAAGGCATGGCTTTGTTTGTTTGTTTTAAATACAGAGGCATCTGAAGGTATAAGTGGACTTGCAGACCTTCTAACACCACCAGTCATCAACAGAGCATCAAGAAAAGACACCAACCGCAGGTCTCTACAGAAGGTACACTAACGCAATCTCCATAACATTTAAAAATAGATGTCCCATAGTAGTAACAGGAGAACTGGAATAAGACTGCAACAACAAGAAAATATTTACTTTCAATTTCAACAAGAGGAAGAACGAAGCTCAAACCTGAGCGCAGATACACCAAACGGCTTTTGAGGGTTTGCAGAGTGCCACACCTGATGAAATCTGATTTCCACAAGTACTGGTTACTGATTTAATTTATGCGGAACTGGCTCGATTCTGCTTATATAATACTGTAATTAGTCGCTGTGTTACGGGTAAGTCAGCATCTGCAAACAGAAGCATGCATTGCTTCTCAGTTTGAGATAAAACACTGACTACCACAACGCAGCTCCTCTCCCTACACTTGGCAACAGCACCAATCCCTTTGGATGACAGAAATCAGACCTTGTAATGATGAAGGAACTACAATAAAATATTCCACATTCAACACTGTTGACTCATACAAAATTCAACTAAGCATAATATATCTAATTTCGTCAACTGTGCAAATAAAAATATGTCAGAATTTCTACAAAACATCTACGCATAGAGCAATAAAACACAACACGACATCAGGTACTGCTAACAAGGAAGAAGCACTCCTGTAGCCTTTTCCAATTATACTATTCACAGAAGTTACCAGTAATCTTGACAAAGACAGATTAGACAAATTTTGTTATATTATTAAAACTCCACAGACAACATGAGCTGTATTTGCTCCGCTCTACATCACTGCGGATTTGATAAACCACCAGGGACTGCAGAGCCACACCAGAAGTAGTTTTACATGTGACAAAGGACAGTTCAGCTTCTCCTTCTGGGGCACACTGAGAGCACGTGGCACCTCTCAGATACCACACACTGAATTCAAATGTTTGCGCCTTACTATACTGTCGTATGATCAAACAGCTAACATTGCAAGATTAATTAAGACTTCTTTAAAAGAGTACTGCTATGCATCTTCTTAAATGAACACTTGGTCCTTTATCTGATGCTTATTTAAATAGGGACTTGCTATGTCTTGCAGCCACCCTGCTTCATACTACAACATCATTAGATATCTCAATTAAGCCGGATCAGTACTTTTCATTCCAACTACCTACTCTCACCAGTCTCACTGGGAGAAAATACTGTTTGCTTCCAGCTCCACAGTTTTCATATAACTACTGACAACTATTAAACTGAAATACCATTCTATCCCACAGGATAAAGGGATCACCAGGAATAGCCCTGCCCTGAAACGGACTGGTGTTTACATTTAAACAGCACTGTGCAAGCCACCAGATATTAACAATTAAATATGTTTTCACATCTCTAGTTTTGACACACTTTACATGTCTTAATATCTGTTCTGAGGCTTCTACATTAATTACAGCAAATGCAGTAACTCACTAACGGCTGTATGCAACCAGCTGAGGCAGAGACAGGTTCCTAAGCCATCCTGCACTGGGTGAGACCTCAGCATTTGTGAGCTCAACACTCAGTGCAAATCCTTTTCCTTTCATAAACTGTCTTAAGTGTGTGTGTATACACATGATTCAATATAAACATTATTAAAAAATCAAAATAAAATGGAATATGTTCAAATAAAATAGTAAAATAAATGTTTCTAAAATAATTATACTTCATAACAGAATCTTTATGTACATTTACAGACTCTCTTCAAATAAGATACTGCTACCAAGACATTAATATTCCAAATTATTTTGATTATCTGCTGGATAGGCCCTCTACTGCATCTGCTACATTCTGCACGTTGTCATGCAGTAACAGCAGAGGGCAATTCAAATATGTAAGTTCACATTATTGCTACACATGTCTCTGCATAGCCTAGCCCATAGAGGACTCACCATATATTTATACACACACACCCCCCCCTATACCTACGAAGGTCACCTCACGAAGAAAAGCAGAGTTTAGCATTTTCATATATAGTGTTATCTGTGGGAGAAAAATTTGGCGTTTTACTTCCTCAGAAGTCAATTTCTGAAGCTCAGAGCAGCACACTCCATCAGAGGGCTGCCAGGAAATTTTTATGGCAAACTGCAACGTGTGGTCATTTCAGCTTCACCCTACCACCCACAAAAAAAAAAAAAAAAGGTAAAAAAAAAAGAATAGTCATTAAACACACACTCCCAAGTCAGATCCGAGTTTGTACTTCCTTCTTGCAAAGACAGCTTCTTGTTACACCCCACTGAGGGGTCTGGAATTCACAGGCTTTGCTCTCTTTACCAAAGGCATCAGTAAATCCAGACAATGAAGCTGGAGGTATTAAAAGCTAATCACAAAGTGGCCACACAGGGATGAAAAGGGAGTTAAGACACCAGCTCCTTTGTACCAACAGCTTGGATCACAGGTATTGACACAGAATAAAACAGCTTTTACAGAAGTGCATGGCATTAGGAAAAATCTTGGCTAATTTACAACGCCAACTTTATAAAAGAAATCATTTTCACACACACAACTACCACAGAACTTTTCCTATGAGAGCAAGAAGAAATTCAGAAGCAGACAGTAACCTTAAAATAAGAACTACATTAATTACCCATGAGGGAAGAAAAAAGTAAAAAAAACTGGTCTAAACAAGCTGAGATTTATACCACACCTTATTTGTCCCTTCCATCCTTGCTACTTACAGCGACACAGAACACACACCGGCACTCGGGGAAGGCAGCGGTAAGGAATGTGACTTCTGGAGCACGGCTTCCAAGTTCAGCCTAGTCCCACAGAAGCTGTAAAAACTTCCAAGTCTGCTAAATCTGTTATATTTATTCCGCATGTTAAGACACTAAATGAGATGTGCTTTCAAAAAATACTGAGTTTTAAACACAGCATTGCAACTGCCTGAAACTGTGGGATGCAGTCACCTCCTGTCGTAATCAATGACAAAAGTCAACTGACCTCAGCAGGTGCAGGTCCCCTATTAGGCAAAAATTCAGGCTTGCAATCGCTGCATACAGATGCCCAAATCCTTGCTGGAAACCCACACAAAAGGTATCCCCTAACTTTGGCAGTATCTCAGAAGTCCCACGTAATATTCTGAAGCAGCATTTGACTTGGTTAGAGGATAATTAGGACATTTTACAGTCCTGTGCTTCTCTGTCAAATCAGTCTTCACCATGCTGATCCCTGCACCCCAGAGTAACAGTGCAGACACTGAACAGAATCAAACCAAGAACCACTGACTCCAGAAGCTCGTTAGTCTCCTGTATTGTGAAAGTGTTACCTTTCAGAGTTCATCAGGAACTTCACAGCAAATCTGGGGACACGACTCCACCTCCTGAGCCTGCAACTAGTTCATTACCTAACATTAAGATTGCTTTGCAAAACATACTGGAAATTCATGCAACTCCCATTATTTTCAATGCATCTGTCAGCGACCACAGTTCCTCGCTGCCATTACACCTGGCCAAGCAGCCCCTTCGTATGAATGCAGTCAACACTTCTCACTGAAGAAGACAAGAAAGCATGATGTCATCTGCTTCAAGGAGGCTTTCCAAAGGTCTGAAGCCTTTCTTCCTATGTAAAGGCTGGAAGACACCTGATATACGGACAGACAAAATACAACCCAGCTTTATTCAATACTACTATTAAAATCAAAGCTGGAGGGGGGAGGGAGAAAACCACACACATCAGGAAATTGAAATGGAATCCAAAATATTGCAGGTGTAATGCTGTATTAATCCTCTGTTAAACTACTAATGATCTCTACAAGTGTTGACGCTTGCAGAGAAACTATTGTGTAAATAACACCATACTACACATGAACCTCCTTCTTGGTAAATCAAATAAAACAAAAACCACCACCTCTCCTACAACCCCGCACTAGTTTACTGTCTAAGCTGCTGCACAATCCTAAAATCCGGCACTTCCACGGACAAAATATGCTAGCACATTTTAATGCACAAAATAGTCTCCAAACAAACCAAACCAAGTCCCACAAAAAAGGCAGAGACGGATTTTTGTTGCTGTTGTTACTTAAGCAAATATTCAGCTATACAGGTGCTGAAATACACATAATTGGCTTAAAAAACCACACTGGTTTTATAAAAAGACCTAAAACCAGTAAATCTGTAAAACAGAGTATTATGTAACACTCCTATTAATTGCAGTTTGCTTAATTGCAATATTTAAGTCACGAGCAGATCTAAAATTGTCAGATGTGTTTAACTGAAATACTATCCCTAGAGCTAAACACTGCGTGTTTTTATAATAAGGTACACGTTATTCATGAAGAGCTAACTGTTCCCCTTCCACGGACAAAGCCACAGAAAAAGCAAGGGGCAAAGGGGAGAGTAAGGGAGTAAAATCTACATTACAGGGGAGAGAGGAAAGAGGAAGCGCTTGCATTAAGCAGTTTGGGGTTTTTGGTGGGCTTGGTTTGTGGGTTTTTTTATTCTGCATTTAGTCAAGTGATCCTTGTCTCTCTGTTTGTCCTAGTATTTCAAGAAGTAAATCTTCATATAAAAAAGAAGGAACATTCTTCCTCTCTTTTCTCTCTTCCTAATGCTCCTCACCTTTCATCCATCTCCATTTCTAATGTGGTTTTGATTAATATGAAAAGTTCAAACAAAATTCAAGTAAGCCTAAGAAAGACTAAAGGACTTTTTGAAAACGTATTTCGTGAGTTTAAAACAAATTTTAAAAACCTTTCATAATATTAGATACAATTTCATTGTTTACAGGGTTGATACTGCTTTATTCCTCCCTAACAGTCTTCCTCTGGTTCATACTCTGTGGCTCACTAACAGTGATGCTTCGCTGTGCAGAAGTTTCGGAACTCCAGGCAGTGTTATTTGCCCATTAGTACACAGTGCAGACTTCAGCTATTTCCCCACTTCTTTCTACATCAAGAAAATTCTGATTAATGGGCATTATATTGCTAAAGAGCTTCCTCACCCTTGGATCAAAACAGATATTACATCTGTGTGCCACCACCTATTCCATTAGCTGCCGATTCCCTGCTTCAATAAATGAAAATAACATCTCAGTAGTTTTAATAGACTTTGGTGTAAATGGGTCAAATGAATAATGGTGTTTGGTTAGGTAAGACCAAAAAGTCTCTTCATTTCCACAAACTGTACTGAATGTAAATACTAAATTAACAGCTTTTCCCATATTAAAAAAATGTTGACAGTAAAGCAGTAAGAAGTTTCTGGATAATAGCACTTTTGTTGTGAAGTTCACAAAAGGAAAACAAAACAAATCAGTACCTACCTTTCCCTGGCATACTACAAGGTTATCACATGTACTCACTGAAAAACATCATCTACAAAACAGTTTCCTGTTTAGTTTTTTTTTTTTTAAATATTTATTTAAGTGCAAATAGTACCTACAAACTGGAAAACATTACAGTACCTGTACAGACTTCTGACACAGTTTAGACAGTAAATACTTTAATTTATCCTGATGTTAATATGCTGCAATTCACAAGTGCAGTACAGGATTAGGAGCATAAGCATGAAAGTCAACACTGAAATGCCACTGCATGTACAGATCAAAAAGGAAAGTACATTCCACAGAAGAAAATAAATAAGTGTATAAAAATAATAGGTATGTCAATAGGTATTGCCCACAGAAGAGTGTCTGATGAAATTTAACTATTTGAAACAGCATTTTGGCTGAAGTTAAGACAATGTCACCTAAAAAAAAAAAAAATAAAAACAAAAATAAAACCCCACACACACTCCCCCCCTTGATTCCTTTTTTTTTTTCTTTTTTTTTTTTTTTTTTTTTTTTTTTTTTT
>Ga0065711_1010650_pt1 | contig 11306 bp, 8 predicted proteins | sample Hoacrofraction12_FD_59098 | JGI IMG/M metagenome (GOLD analysis project Ga0065711, IMG submission 59098) | Hoatzin crop microbial communities from Cojedes, Venezuela - Epithelial fraction 12 v2 (version 2) | ecosystem: Host-associated > Birds > Digestive system > Esophagus > Crop | place... | reverse complement strand
AATCTTTTAATAAGAAACATTAGTTTGACAAAAAGAACTTCCATTAGCTAGCAGCATCACAGAGGCATTTCTCAAGGTTTGAGGAAGAACTCGGTTTCAAACTCAGGAACTGTCTAAAATGAAGGCTCTTCCCGAGCGCTGCAGCTGAGCTTCGCCTTGAGGGCAAGCACCAGACCCGGCTTCTCTGCTCCTGGCCCTCCTTCGCTGCCAGGGACAAGCGAGGTAAGGGGGGTGGTGCCGTGACAAAAAAAACCCAATGGGGAATGTTGCTCCAGTAACGTCAACTTCGAAGGGAACTTAAATAAAATTCCACACTGTGGAAAGCCAGGGACTGAGAAGAGCGGAGCAGCCCTGGTGTCTGTCCCAGTGGCGATGATCCAGCCCCTCCTTGCGTGGGAAGGCTGCGGACAGCCACCACCACGGCGGGAGCTGCCCGTGGACCACCTCCAGGGCTGTTTTCTCTGCAGATTCGGTTTCCAAACGCTTCCTTGCAATGTTCAGACTATCCCAAACTGCTCAGCAGCCGAGCAGCTGGAAACAAAGGCTGACACCAGCGGTGGAGCAACCTTTCAAAGCTGGTGGAAGCCTTGCTGCCCTGGCAGGTAACGCATGCGTGGGGATGGTATCCCCTGGCAGGAGCAGCCTGCAACCAGCCCTTCCAGAAAGCACTTGATGGACTCGTTTCTACACTCCAGTTCCTTTCGGCATTAATTGCTCCTGTAGCAGCTCACAGCCCTGGACCCTCGAGGCTCTCGAGAGACGTCCACCCAGGCTCAGTGGTTCTGCGGGCAGGTTTTCCTGGTGTGGCCGGACTGGTGGCAAATGCTACAGGTCCGTGGTTTCTTGGCAGCGGCTCCTGAGGAGAGACTGCTTGGTCGCTTGGCTTTACTTCCCAACCCTCTGGAGTATCCACCGCCGCCAAAGTGGTTCAGAGAGGCATCTCCAGAAGGCCCTAGAGAGAAACAACTTGCATTTAAGTACCTTTGAAAATACAGGTAGGTGAGAAATGGAAGGTAAGTTCAAAATGGCAGATCAAGGATTTTACTATCCCAGCCACTCAGATTACGCCTGAAACTACGCTTGCTTCCCATTTGTCTGAACAGTTAAATGTGACCCATGTGGTCTCGCAGCATTAGAGAAACGAGGGAGCTGAACAGGGGAACCTGATCTGCCTGGTTGCGTGCTCTGGTCTGCAGCTGAAGCAGAAACAACAAAACAAGCCAGAGGAAAACTTGAGTTTTAAGTAGTTTTGAAAACTCGATTCTACCCCTTTAGGTCCAAATGTCTAAGGAGGAGGTGGCCAGTGCTGAAGACCTCTCTCGGACCACATCTCCACCTCTGTACTTTGCTTCCTGTCCCTTTGTGTCAGTGCTCCTTCTTTCGCATCATTATTTTGCGATTATTTTTTGTTTTTACGGGTACTTGTTTTCAGCATCTTTCCACAGCAGCCACGCTCCGTTTCTCAGCTCTGATCAAAGCTGCAGAAAGACTTGGCCTTTCTCTGCATCCCTTAACTAGGGCAGAGGGAGTAGCGCGGTTTCCCTGGCGTAACAGAATGGGGTTTAAGATCTCCAAAAAGTGGTGCCGCTGCTTCAACTCCGCACTGAGTCGGTAACAGCTCTCACAAAGCTGAGCACCGGAATTTGGGAGGACAAATTCCCAAAGAGACTCTTGGAAAGAGTGCTGGGCTTTATCCAGCGAGTCACAGACAGACGCTCGAGCTTGCTGCACGTAGAAGCAAAGCATCCTGCTCCGAGCTCAGATGTGTGCTAGGAGGGCACATCCTGCCAGTGCTTGGAAAGGTAAGCCAGGCTCAGCTGTTACCAGCAATATCTGAAGTGCTGTAACGCCGCTGACAGATCTTCCCTAGACAAACCTGAAGTCTGTCAGACATAGGAGGTGCTTCAAGAGCTGTCATGCTGAGGTAGCATTACATGTGTATGAGAAATGTGTTCGGTTTAGCTTCAAGAACAGCCTCCGACCCTTGCATCTCACCCCTAGCCCAGCCTTACCTGGTGCCACGTTTTCATCTGCCCACTGGAAGAAGCCGCACTGCTGCTCCCGGGGTTTAGAGCAGGTGTGGAACTGCCGCCCTTTGTTGGGCCCGTCCTTCTGGACGGTGCGCGTGACGGCGGGCTGGTCGCACTTGCAGACTGTGCCGCCTCCTGAATCGGAGCTGTTGCTTCCAAAGAGCTCTGGGCCTCTCCCTCCTCCCGGGCGCTGGAATCCTGCCGGGCCCCTTCCCGCAAAGGGCTGGGGCAGTGCTGAGCCCCGCGGAGCAGCGTTGCCTCTGTCCTCCGACTGCTCATCAGCCCAGAGAAAAAAGTTGCAGGTGCTGGCACTGCATTTGTAGAACTGCCTGCCTTGATTGGGCCCTTCTTTGCGCACAGTTAACAGCAGGGCTTCGTTCCCGCAGTTGCACACCACGGCGTTGTTCCCGTTGTCCGGGGCAGCTGCAGGAGCAGGCCTGGGTGTTCTCGTTTTGCTCGAGGAGAGCAGATGTCCTGGTGCCAGGTTTGTGGTCCCCCTCGCGTGCCTGTTTTCACCGCTGGCTCTGTTAAAGGAGTTGTTGACCTGCAGGTGATTAGCTTGCTGGCTGGCTGACGACGCAGGTTGGGAGGACCTGTGTAAATACTTCAGGTCCAAGAGCTCTTTTAGCATCTCATCACAGCCTCCGATGCAGCCAACAAACTCCAGGGGCATCACGGGTGGAACACTGCCTCTCTTGAATTTAAACTTCAGTCTAAAAAGAAAGGAAGAATGAAAGTCTCCCAGTTCATAGAACTCCTCATCCACAGACCGCGATTTTGACTTGGCTTTGTTTTTTAATTCTGCTATGCTTACAGCAGTTTCCCCCACCCCTCTTCTTTTTGTCCCCAAGCCACGGGAGTGCTGCTCTAGCTTTCCAAGACTGGAACAGAAAATGGTTGCCCAGCCTAGCCCACGGAAGTGTCTGGCCCTGGCAGCTGACACGTTAATGACCGAGGGGCTGTGTTTCCCCAAGGGATCGCGGCTGTGACCTACCTGTGGACTGGGTGCGGCTCACACACAGCACAGACGCTCTCGTCCCTGGCCACGTCCAGCACGAAATCAGGAAACCAGACTGCAGTTTTACAAGCTGGATAGCCCGTGCAGCTGAGATAGAACCTGCCGTGGGACAAAGGCGTCGGGTGAGGAAGAGGCAAAGTCAAGACAGTTGGTGATCTGTTCTCACGTCTTCTCAGATGTCAGTCGTTGCCCAAACAACAATTTTTAAGGGCAAATACGCAGCTGAGAGAGAAGTTCAGCTGAGTCCACACAGCCCATGTAGCTGGTGGATTTTCAGCTAGCTGTAGCCAAAGTTTTCATGCTTGCTGCAGAGGGGAGGTAAACTAACAATGCCTGGAAAGACACAAACCAACACAGAGGGCTACTTTCTACAACAGGGAAGATCACCAACCCGCCATTCTTCTTGGCCTTCAGGACCATGTCGTTGTTGCACTGTGGACACTTCCGAACAGAAACGGGTGTTGCTGGGAAGACCTCCTCTTGCTCTGCAATTTCTGTGGCTTCTCCAAAATACTGAGCCAGGGCCTGGTCCAACCTACGGAGAAACAAGCAGAGCATCCCGCCTGTCTCCTCTGGGAAGAGCCATCAGCACTGCAGTGAATTAGTGCCTGCTGCCCCCCACACAGCCCCTCGGAGCTTCTCCACGAGCCTGTTGACTGAGCACCATGCCTCTGGAACAGGCTAGGTGTGGGTACAACATGACAGAGGTCAGTGCACGTTGCCGTCTCCTTCAGCCAGCTCTGAATTTCATCTTAAGGGTTTAAACCAAGATGAGAAGTTAGCTGGCACCAGCTCATGACAGTGTGCCAGGCTGCGAGTCATCCCTTCCCATGCAAATGCCTACACACGCTGGGCAGAGCTCCAGGGAAAGAGCGTGACAGGATCCCACTCCAGGCTGAACCCCAGACGAGAAGCCAGCACCTCCCACAACAGCAAAGCAAACGGAAGAGGGCAAAGGCAGGACTCACTTGTTGGCTCTGGCCACAGCTTCGATGAAGACGTGCTTGTACTTTTGGACTTGCTGCTGCAATACTGCAGATTTGTCTTTCTTCCCCTCACAGATCAGTTTCAGATCAGCTTCCAGCTCAGCTCGAAGGTCAGGCTTGGACATCTCGTAGCCCATGGAATCGTAGCCTGAGGAACATACTGCGTGGTAGGCGAAAGGAAGGAGCAAGTAAGGAACCTGCCGTCTTCCTAACAGCCACTGCCCTTACCTTCAACCAGCCCCATGCCCAGGTGGCCTGGGAGGAACCGCTGATCGGCCGTAAGGCCCACGTACATCCGCGTCTTAATCGTCTCAATGTGCTCGGCGTGAGTGGCGTCAGTCCCTGAAAGCAGACAGGTCGTTAGTCGAGTTCGGTGCCAAGAAGTGATTTCCCCAGTGCCTAGTGCAGAGTGTAAGATGCTAAAGGGACCAAGAGACAACCTGCAGTCAGGAGCAGCACTGCCCTTGTGTCCCGCTGGCGCTGAGGCCGACAGGGTGCCAGCAGGCCAACCTTGGACCCTAAACTGCACATCTCCCTAGGTACTGGAGGCACTCTGCAGACTCCTTAGGATCTTTGGGCTTTGCCCGCAGGTCTCTGCTCTCCCTTTGTTCTGTTCATTTCAGTCATTTCCTATCTGAAGTGACATTTGGAGGGTTCCCTGCTCTGAGGGTGGGACAGAATGGGTATCAGAGAAGTTGAGAAGAAGCTTACGAACAAAGCCTTCCCAAAAGCGAAAGGCCACGCTGCCAATACTGACCAATGCCATGTTTTTCCATGAGAGCAATCAGATCCGCTTCTGTGAGGAGCAATGGAGGGCTGGTTTCCCCATCCACCATCTCCACTGTAGTGGGCTGAAAGCGAGACCCTTTCTGATACAGTGGGATAACCTGAAGGGAAGGAGAATCTCTTTGAAACTGCCTTCTGGACCATTCACTGAAGACAAAATGTCACGCTAACGGCAGGCCAGTGCAGTAACAGAGCAGCACCCCGTTCTGGAGGAGATCCAGTCTCAGGGTCCTCAGGATTAGCAAGTAACGAGCTGCCAGCGAGACCATGGAACAGCAATTGCAGCTCCTCTTGGTGAGTAAAGTCAACCCCACAGCCCTGTGTGATCTCTGCTGTGGTGTCAGAAGGGAAAGAATCTGTCCAAAGCTGGCACGACAAAGCTACACAGGTTTTCAGCAGAGATAGCTCCGAGCGCAACAGCCCGTGGGCCCGAAATTGTCAAAGGATATTCTGCAGAGGGGTCGGAGGTTGGCAGTGCAGTGCGATTTTTAAACTCCATGTATTTTAGCCTCTCCCATCTACGTTATTCGAGGGTATTACCTTATCACTCCACTTCTCGTAAGGATAGACTTCCAGATAATTTCGGGCCAGGATCATTAATCCTTGAGCAATGAATCGCTCGTTAGCAATGTCGATCTCCACAGTTGTTTCCTGCCCCTTGGCATCTTGAGAGCAGCAAGCCAAAAAATGGCGCACGATGAATTCATAGAGTCTCTGCTCACTGCCCTGGTATCAAACAGAAAAGAGGGTCAGCGTCCTCCTGCGTCAGTGAGATGGCAAGAAACATCAGTGAGATCTCAGGTGAGGATACTCTGCTAATGGCCATATTATTCAGACTTCTATCTTTATTTATCAAGCAGTACACCCATCCAGTTATCTCTGCCTTCCTTAAGCTCACCTGCAGGTTGGCAGTGTATTTTGTGGGGTGAATGGGAGGGTGAGCCTGATCCGATTTGGTTCCGCTCCGAGGGGTCGGCCCACCCTGATCCAAAATCCTCTGTGCAAACGCTCCCCAGTTTGGGTCCTGTGTCTGCTGTTGGACTAAGGCAGAGAGGTTCAGCTCCTTGGGGAAAATGTTGGTCTCGGTTCGGGGGTAGCTAATGAACCTGAAGAACAAAGACAGATGAGCACTTAAGAGGTGCTCCAAGATGCTTCTCATTTTGGACTAAAGGCCATTTCTTTTTAAAAGAATCAAGTCTACCAAGCCAAGTCTTGCTGCCTTACCCTTGAGTATAGAGCTTTTCTGCTATTCTCATGGTTTCCTTTGCGTTTATTTTCAGTTTGCGGGAAGCCAGCTTCTCAAGTTCCTGCGTTGGGAGGAGCCAGGGAAAAAAAAAAAAGCATTTGTGCATACTTCAGAGTGGTGAGTAAAATATCTGCTAAAAGCTTCTTCCAGGTAAGTCCTTTCAGCACAGTTCAAACGTACCACAGTGTCCAGGGGCAGGGGCCTCCATTTGCTCTTTGGCTTGCTCCCAACTTCAACAACAGTTGCTACCGGATCCTAAATACAGAGTAAGCAAAATCTCCTTTAAGAGTTTACACCAAATGTTTTTTAAACATCTGGAGCGAGACAGAGGCAGGAAATATTGGGCTGGTACTGGATTACACAACTATTTACAAGCGTTCCTACCTCCATACACATCTGGTAAAGGACCAGGCACGCTGTGTGATTGAAGAGCCGGTTCCTCTTCCAGTTGAAGACCACGCTGCCATCTTCATGATCGTGTGTCACTGCGTTCAATAACAGATCTGAGCGACGCAGTAGTAACACAGTGGAAATGCAGCAGAGACAGTGGGACTAAGCTATTGGGAAACCTTTCAGTTCTGCTTAGCGGTCATGGCAGAGGAAACCACCTCTGCAGCATCGTTTGCTCCTTGCCCTGACGTTTTTCCTTTCTATATACATCAAGCCCTTTAACACAGAGCCCAGGACTCGTTTTCCCCAAGTGTACCTTTTATTTTATAGAAGGCTTCAGGAACAAAGGCCTGGATTGCTTTAAAGCGTTCCACAACAAACCCCAGTGTTGGGAACTGGCAGCTGCCATAGCTGATCAGCTGATCTGCTAAAATATCAGGGAAAATCTTCCGGAGCCTCAGTGTCTGGAATCTGGTGAAGGCAGCACCTGAGAAAACAGAATGGACACCACAACATTGAAGGATAATTCCAACACTTCAGGTGGTCCTTTTTAATATGCTAGTTGAGTTTTAATTTCACTCTAATTTTAATACTCAAAGTTGCAGAAGCCTGTCGGTGCTGCGTGAGCTATGAACCTAACGTTTGCTTCAAAGAGCACGTTTCCAGTAAAACATGAGATGCGATTTAGTTGTATCTGATCTAAAAATCAGAGTTACGACACTACAGAAGACATTTCTGTCCCGTGCTGGGGACGGAGAAACAGACGGTTTCCAAAGACCCCTTGCTGAGCTTGAACAATGTGCATTCAGTGTGGTTAGACGAGAAGTGAGGAAGAGCCTGATGGATGGCCAGCTTGTTTGCACAAGTATTTACAGACAATACGCTATACACCCATAACAAGGCTGTCCCCCGCCTACCCGCCACACTCTTGCTCGCTTCCCTTTAGAAGAGGCGCGTGCAGCAGCTCAGGACTAGCAGCCCTGTTTTTACAGGTGTTCACATACCTATCCTGAGGTCCAGCTCCTGCCTGACGTCAACGGCATCACTCGTTTTTTGGTCCGGTTGGGTGAGGTTCTCGCAGGCTGTTCTGACAGCATGAAGCGTAATCTCTGAAAAACGGGCTCGGAAAACCCGGAGGTTTGGCTTTACTGTCAGACACCAAAACAAACAAACAAAAAAATCAAAGACCAACAGAAATGAGCAATTAATGAACAGCTATCTTCGAAGGAGTACGCTGCCAACCTATTCTGTAGCTTTCCAATAGCTAAACTTATTCCTGGTGTATCAGAGCCACACATTTCTCAGAACTAGTCAACATATTTAACCTGGACACGGTAAGATTAAGAATATGCCTCTGTCACGAGTTCTCCGAGCAGCGATACCTGTTAAATCAGCACTTTATCGGAACTCGGACTGATGCAGAAGATGCTCTACGCACCAGCTTTGCAAACGTGAATTATCTCAAAGCCAATGTTCTCTCCTTCTCGATCGCAGTCAGTCCAGATCACCAGAGCTTGGCACTGCCGGACTTCTCGTTCAAGGGTTCGCTGAGATGAGAAAACAACGCAGAGTGAGACACTCCAGGCCACTTGCTTTGTTGTTTAGTTTTAGAATGACTCACTAACTGAACACGAAACGCAACGTGTATCCATGGAGATAGATTGTTGCAATAACAGTTTGTAATTGTGTGTCTCATGAGATTAGGCGGCTTTCAAAAGAATTGAGTCATTTATTTACATCAAACTCTGTTAAAAAGCACGGCTTGGACCGGAGCGTACCACAGTCTGTTTTCTGAAAATGTCACTTTTTGTAAAATTGAGACGCAATTACCAGTTCCATCTTGTTGGAAAAAACATTTCTACTTTTAGCAAAGTAGTTGTTCCTTTACTGCACGAATTGTCCATGGGCAGGAGACTTTCGATGTCACAGACAAACAGCATATATAGTCCTAGGAAACGCAGGAGGAGTCTGCTAAACTCTAGGACTCGGACGTTAAGGACAAAGGTACAATCCTCCTTCTGTCTGAGACAGCGTTTGTAGAACTAACCATTGAACTTGGAGTTTTAGGGAAACTCTTGAAAACAACTTACCTTGATATCCACGTAATTTTCAGGGCAATACTTCTCAATTTCAGCATCAAAAAGAGCTAGAGGGTTGCAGCTATGCCTGGTAAACAGAGGAGAAACAGTCTGCATAACAAAAACTAAAACGTATGTTGTGAGACACTAACTGGTGCTGTCATGTGAGGAAGTGCTGTTCAAGTACTGGAATTTATAATATATTCTACTAAAGGCCTCATCTTAGACAACTTAGAGTTGACATGAAATGCTGAGTTATGCTTAAAAGCAAGAGAACCAAAAAGCCACCAGAGAAAACAGCGAATCTGGAAGGCAGCCCTAAAGAAGCACCTGCTCTTGTTTCAGGCACAGAGAACACAGGGGAGGGAAGCTGGGGAAAGCGCCTCGCTGCCCACAACTCCTAACTGAACAAAGAATACAAAAACATCAATGAAATTTTGGAATCAGTTTAATTCCTTGGGTCTGCCTTAATGTATTTTAACCAGCATTATGACTTTGGGGCTTTTTAGCACTCTGAAGGCAGTAATTTGAAACAATTTTAGCTATTGCATATAAAATTTGGTACCCGTCACCCTGTTCTGCATGCAGTGTCAGAGTCCCTCCCCGCTCCCAGCCTTCGACCTCGCAGCGCCCGGCTCGGCTCGGGGTTGAAAGCGGAGGACGAGAGCCTTCAGTTACTAAGTACTAACCATTTGCGAAACGGCAGCTTAAAATCATGAGCCAGTAAGTGTCCTGACACGGATGTCATCACCATAGTAACATTCTGCAAGAGACAGAGCAAGGTAATTAGTGCCCATCATTAGCTAAAAATTACCCAGAGCCCCAAGATCCTGATGCAGTTCTCAATTTACACAATCAGTGACGCCTCCCTCCTGCTAATATATCATAACAAGCTCTCCTCTCTACTGACAGCTAAATCTACAGCCTTACCCTCAATTTTTGTAGGAAGCTCCCAATTCTAAACAGCAACATATTTTTGACTGATGTAAAGCCAGAAAGTTGAAAGACTTAAAGCAACAAAACAGGTCAGTGGCTGAGCCAAGAAGAGAACATCTGACTTTTCCTCATCTTTGGACAAAACGTTCCCCGTCACTGGGTATGTGTTTCGTAACTTCTGACAAATGGCTTTTCACAACCCGCACTTTGCACTTCTCTAATCCAGCAGCAGAATGAAAGAAAACACTACCTGGCCAAACATCTGGTAGTCGTATTCGTAGATCTTGTTGAACTTGGAAAACCCTTCACGCTAGAAGGAAAAAGAAAGTTGCTGAGTTTCTGGCTCCTGACGGAAACCAAACGCGTTCCGCCTCACTTCCTACACGCTGTTAAGGCAGAGCACAGAGGAGCACGGGGCGAGCGAAAACCAGGTACTGCAGCTCCTGGAAATGGCAGCAGGGTGAACGGAAATTGCCTGTATCATTTACAGAGACATGAAAATGGTGCTTTGCAATGTAAGGGTATTTTAAACCATGGCTGAAGGGGATCCGGGGTTATCTCCCCATGGGTAGTGAGAACAAACAGTGATGATCAGATTTGTTTAGCGGGGCTGGCCAGTTGTGTTCCTGAAGAACAACTGTCCTGCTCCGAATGACAACCAGTGTGCCAGCTCTGGGTGCCCAAGACCACCCTCCACCTAACTGAGACTCATGGAAGTTTCTAGACTGGGCATTTGCTGCTTTTTCCACAGAAGCAGGAGGATATCTCCCTGGATTGGGACGGTCAGCGCTCAGGTTCTCAATAACACCTTTCATTCAAATATAATTCTGGTCTAGAAGCACCTTCTAGTTCCTTAGCCTGGAAATACCAAGTAATTAGGCAAACCGTTAAAGGTCACAGAACAAAGCAGCAGAGAAGAGAGATCTCTGAACTCCTCTTCTGCAAACTACAGACCATCTTTGCTTTATTACGTGAACTCCAGCAAACCCCTGACACTCGCTGATGCCGCAGAGGAGGTGCTTTTTGACAGGGAGATACAGGCCAACAGACAGTTTCAGTTCCTGACGCCTTTTGCACACACTACAAAGCCAGGACGGACACGGGGAGCCTTCACCACGGAGCTCAGTGCCCGAGGAAGGCGCTCTGGGCAGAGGGAGCGCAGCTGGGGGGCTGAATTCCAACACGACTTAAGTCACAAGGAAAAGGGATCCGAGACTCGCAAATACATCTGGGCAAGTGGTGTTTGTCCACGAAAGAAAGCTGGTTTTCTACCCTCGCCCAGTCTGAAGCAGCCAGAGACAAAAGCAGTGCAAGATGTTCATTGAATCACAGAATGGTTTGGGTTGGAAGGGACCTTATAGATCATCCAGTTCCACCCTCCTGCCCTGGGCAGGGACCCCTTCCACCAGCCCAGGGTGCTCCAAGCCCCATCCAACCTGGGCATGAACCCTGCCAGGGAGGGGGCAGCCACAGCTTCTCTGGGCAACCTGGGCCAGTGTTTCACCACCCTCACAGTGAAGAATTTCTTCCTTAGATCTGATCTAAATCTCCCCTCTTTCAGTTTTCAGCCATTATTCCTTGTCCTGTCAATCCATGCCCTTGTCACAAGCCCCTCTCCAGCTCTCTCGCAGCCCCTCCAGGCACTGGCAGCTGCTCTGAGGTCTCCCCGCATCCTTCTCTTCCCCAGGCTGAGCAGCCCCAGCTCTCCCAGCCTTTCCTCTCAGCAGAGGGGTTCCAGCCCTCGGATCATCGCTGGGGCCTCCTCTGGCCCCGCTCCCACAGCTCCAGCTCTGTCCTGTGCTGAGGGCTCCAGAGCTGGACGCAGGACTCCTGGGG
>Ga0065711_1010091_pt1 | contig 11306 bp, 7 predicted proteins | sample Hoacrofraction12_FD_59098 | JGI IMG/M metagenome (GOLD analysis project Ga0065711, IMG submission 59098) | Hoatzin crop microbial communities from Cojedes, Venezuela - Epithelial fraction 12 v2 (version 2) | ecosystem: Host-associated > Birds > Digestive system > Esophagus > Crop | place... | reverse complement strand
GGCCCCCACGCGCGGGACGTGCCCCGAGCCGCCGCGCCGCGCGGTGCCGCCGGTGTGGGCGCGGGGTCCCGGGGTGTGCAGGGCTGTTGGCGTCGGCTGGTGAGCGGCGGCGGAGGGGATGGAGCCCGTCAGCGCTGCTTTAAAAGTCTTCGCGGCGTGGTTTAGCAGGTTCGCTGCCGCGGGTGTGCAAGGAATGGCTTGGAGGTGTTGCTGGAGTTTAATATAATTTTAATGTGTGCCATTTCCCCTCTGCTCTGCCCTAGTGAGGCCCCATCTGCAGTACTGTGTCCAGTGCTGGGCTGGAGTAGGGACTCTCTACTGGTGAGAATCCAGCGGAGGGCTGCGAGGACGATGAGAGGACTGGAGCATCTGTCCTACGAGGAGAGGCTGAGGGAGCTGGGCTTGTTCAGCCTGGAGAAGAGAAGGCTGCGAGGGGACCTCATAAATGCCTCTAAATATCTGCAGGGTGGAGGTCAGAAGGACGGGGCCAGACTCTTTCTAGTGGTGCCCAGTGACAGGACAAGGGGCAACGGGCACAAACTGAAGCCTGGGAAGTTGCAGCTGAACATGAGGAAGAACTTCTTCCCTCTGAGGGTGACAGAGTCCTGGCCCAAGCTGCCCAGGGAAATTGTGGAGTTTCCTTCTCTGGAGATATTCCAGCCCCGCCTGCGGTGCTGTGCAGCCTGCTCTGGGTGACCCTGCTTGGGCAGGGGGTTGGGCTGGGTGACCCACAGAGGTCCCTTCCAACCCCCACCATGCTGTGATTCTGTGATTGGCGTCTCAGCGAAATCTTAAAAGCAAAACTAGAAACCAGTGACTGAAGAACAGCTTTGACTATAACAGATCAGAATTTATGCTTAAAGCATTTCTTTCCCTCCTATGTCAGACTGCCATTAACATCAGTAGAAGCGGGACCGGCGTGTTGCACTCAGTGTGGCAACGTGTCTTTGTTTCAAGTTGAACTCTTTATTTCATTTTCTTTCCTGTGGTATAAAAATATTTAACTATGAAAAAGAGTAGGGATGAAGATCGATACAGAATCTGGTCTCCTTTCAAAGCCGTATTTGCATAGTTGGAGGGCTGCCTTGCTCTGCAGGAGGGCTTCCGTGGGCTGTGGGCCGGCAGCCGCTTCCCCGTAGCTTGACGTAATCTGGGGACCACTGGGACGTTCCCTCCTCTGCGAGGTGTGGGCAGGAGTGCCAGCATGGGGCTCTCGCCTCCCAGATAAGCAATCTGCTCAACTAGGCTAGGTGATAGTCTGAATTGCGTTCAATTAATTAAATACTCATTAGAATAAATACTGCAGTCCCAGGCTTCCTCTGCTCAGATAAGTATGTCAACAATTTGATTATAGGCTCAAATGTGGTCTCTGCTTTACGAAGTGCGTTTAATTTTCAGCATCTGTTTTAGTCACTGAATCCATCAAGGCGTGCTGATGAAAAATAATTTCTTGCTGAAGTGTTTTGCTGGATTAGACTTTAAAGACAAAAGAGGGTGTAGTTCAGATCGGGCTGTGTGTGGGTTGCAGTGTCAGTGGTGGAGAGGGAGGGCGCTTAATAAAGGTTATGAGGAAGTTATTAAAGAAGAAAACAGTAACAGGGAAGTCAGCTGGGAGTGGGCAGCAGTTGCACACTCGGTGCTGGATGGGAGTTGTCCGAAAGAAGCGCTGGGAAGAGTGTAGGCAGTTCCCAAGGGGTTGATTCAGCTGCCCTTTGAGCAGATCACGTGTCGCTGCGTAAACTGAACAGTGTAACGATCGCACATCGCACAGATGCTTTAATTTAACACGAGATTTTTCAGTTAACAGCAGCCTAGAGCTGTAGTTTAAGCTTCTTGCTGTTGATAAGGCAAAGGGCTGTCTCTGAGTAATATGTAATTCGCTTCTGCAGAGGTTCTGCAGGTTAACGGTGACAAAAGTCCACATCGCTGTTGATCTGCTGTCTTACTATTTAGTCACAAGGCTGGTGTGTTCTGTTGTGTTTCTGTATGTTTTTAATAAACTAGAGAGAGGGAAAACTTGAAACTGGTGTGTGCACGTAGTACACATAATTGTGTTTATTGTGGTTCAGGATTCAGTTTTCTTTGCTTTTTCAATCTAACTTTGTTTCATTTTTGATGTTGAAGCCAAATGCTACTCCCAGCCACGGCAAGCTTCATCTGGAGCAATTCGAGGCAAATTTTGCTCTCGTTTGCTTGATCTGCACAGAGAATGTTGTTTAGAATAAATTCTCTTCCAAGTGTGGCTTACGCGTATGAACCCTTTCACCGTCATTGTGAAAAAAGAATTTATGAAATGGCACACACAAGATGTCCGCTGTCAGTGCAGAGGGCAAAACCCTGAACGCCTTTGTGGGAGCTGGCTGTCCGTGTGAGAAATTTTGTGAGATCTTTCCATGGCTGGGCTGGGTTCTGTGAAGTGCTGAGGGCTCTCGCCTGCCGTGGTGAGAACGGTGTAATATTAACCAGCTTGTGAGGTCTGGCTGTATGGTTTGAAAGAGCCCTCAGACGTAGCCTGCCGTTTCCGCGTTTCAGCTGCCAAATGTAACTCGTAAATTCAGATGACTGGATTGCTTGTAATTAACAAGACAATACGTTATGGCGAAAAGGTTAGGACATAGATGAAATTCTCCCCTTAATCGCTGTTTTGTCTGAAGCTAAGGGAAACTTGTTGAAATAAAAGTTAGTGTGCTGGTTGTTTTTGCATAAGATTTGCATACGATAACTGGATACATCTGTCAAATGTTTATTTTAAAATTTAAAAATCTTGTTTGAAGATCTGAAAGACTAGCGAAAATCATTGTGACAGTGTTAGCATGTACCTTTTGACTTTATCCTTATAAACGTAGACGCAGAAAGGTCAGGTCATTACAAATCCCAAACCCGGTCGTGCCACTGAAATCCCTGGGAACACTGGGCTTTCCCCGTTGAAATCCCTCTGCCTTCTGCCAGGTACGGAACGGTGCATCTCCGAAGCATCGTAGGAGACCACAGAGAGCAGCCCGAGCTGTGATGGAGAAGCCTGTGGTGGGCTTCCATCGCGCCGTCCCTCCTTGGGCAGAGGGGAGCTCCGGAGCCCCCCGAGCCCCCGGAGCCGGCCTCTCCTGTGCAGAGCAGGGAGCTGCGCAGGCGGCCAGCGGGATTCCCTCCCAGCCTGCCTGGCCGGTGTGCGATGGAGGGCAGGCAAATCCGGGCTTGTGATGGAGTGAGGGAAATGCATCGGCATCAAAGTTCTTTCGAAATGAAGGCATTTGGGTATCTTGAAAATAAGCATAATTTTATCCAAGCAAAACATTCTTAGCTTCTGTAGAACTCTCCACATACAATCAGACCGTTCTTTTAAATATTACGAAAGTATGTTTCGGCTTAAAAGGTGCTGCTCTTCTCTGTTCTGAATGTATTCCTCTGAGAGCACATAGGTAACTAGATAAAATGATTTTACACATTATGCTCTCTAGGCTAGACAGCGCGAGTTACGTATTCCACTGCCCCGTGGCAGCGTGATTTAGTTCAGGCAGGTTTGTCTGGCTTTTCAGTAAATTGAAAATGTGTCTTTTATTTTCATACACAATGCTCACCTTGTTTCCATGTGCTCTGTAGTGGCAGTCAACGCTGCATAAGAACAATTTCTGCTCTCTCACAGTACTCGTACTGTTGTAGCACCGGAGTGCTCCGGGTTGGCTGGAGCCGGGGGTGCGAGGCTCGGTGTGACGCCCGGAGCTGCCTCGCCGGGGCCGGGGAGGAGCTGGCGGTCGGGGGCGAGACTGCTGCGAAGGAGCTGCCGACGGGCATTCGTTATTTTAAGTATTCATAGGTGTCAGAGTGATGTAGGAATTGGGCTGTACGTTCCAGACCTCCGTACTGTCGCTGTTAGGTCCCGACAGAGCGTTCTGCCGGTGTCGGTGGGTTCCCGTCCTTGACTGACCCACCTCAAGTACACGGCAGGTGGGAGGAAGCAGCTTTCGAAGTTTTTTGCAGCAGTTATAATTTTGAAATTTCTTAATTACTGTGATTGCTGCTAAAACAGTTTCTTTTCCACTTTGATTTCTCTTTCCTGGTGCTGTTATGATTCACTCTTGGGAGATGTGGAAAACCGCTTCAGGCTACCTACCCTTATGCAACGGTTCACAGCTGGCAACCTGACCTACTTCAGGGCTGCTCATACCCAGCTCGGAGCGTCTCCGAGACTGAGCTGCAGCAACGTAGACTTCCCGAGCACTGCCCACGGCTTAAGGGAAGAAATGATTTGTTATGAAAATTTGTACTGTGAAGAAGAACAAATAGTATGCTGTGAACTAACAAATTGCCCAGTCCTTCGATTAGACTTAGTGGGAATTCTGCTTACTTGGATAAAGAACTGGATGTGGAGACTATGAGCAGTGTGTAGGATTTGTTGTAACTGGTGTTGGCCCACAAAATGGAAGGCAGTCTCCACAACTGCTGCGAGGCAGTGAACAAATCTGTCTGAAAACGAACAAAAGCGCTGCCACTTGCAGATTGCTGTAATTTAAAAAGGCGTATTTCGTTTTTCATTCAAGAATGAGCAAAGGTTCCATGGGGCATCTTTTCTCACAGGTGTCCATTATGGAGTGTTGTGTCCACGTTTTGAAACAATCGCCACTGCTTGGGGCACTGGGCAGTGACCTGATGTGGTTTACTGGCCCTTCCTCCGCCCCTTCCGTTTTGGCATTTAAGCAAAATACAAATTTTCTTCCTTGGGCAAAGCAAAAAGAGTTTTTGATGTCCATCTGTTTATGCCAGCTGACCTTAATATGTACCACGAAAGATTGTAAGTGGAAGGCAGTGTCTGTGGAACGGAGACGCGCGATCCTTGAAGAGCCAGCCCACTGTGTCGGCTTTGATCGGTATCCCCTGCTGTTGGCACTTACAGAAAACAAGCACTAATCCCCCCAGACCTGCAAAGAGGTGACTGAGAAAAGCCAGGCTCTTAAAACTGAGCGTGACAGGCTGCACGCTGCCCCACTGCACGGGGGTGGTTCCCTTTGGGCTGGGAAGGCCCTGGCTCTGCCACGCTTCCACGTGATTTTGGCCAGTGGGTCTCAATACCTTTATAGGCGATGACCGTGTTTGGGTTATTTTGGGGATCCAGTAAGCCTGAGCTCTGAGCATGAAAGGTTTTAAAATGCAGCAATCACTGAGTCTTTACTTACTGTCTTCCCTGCAGGGCACTGTTCGAAGGATCATTATCGAGAATCCTGATCAGGTATGAGAACTGCTTAGTGCTGGCTTGGTTCTTGTGTAACCCTTCCTTAATGACCCTGAGTCAGTGAAGTGCTCAGCTGCCTCCTTCAGGGGATGCCAAATGTTTTGAAATCCCGTGGCCCGTACCTCTGACTGAGAGAGAAACGACTGGGAATTGAAAATACTGCGGAGTGGCCAGTGGGGCTTCCCACCGCTCGGCAGCGAGGTCTCTGTCGGTACGCTCCAGTCGTGTCGCTGGCGGAGATGGAATTGTTTTTGTGGTGTTTATTTCAAATGTGCTCTAGAGGGAAGCACAGTCACTTTGCTTCCAAATGGCCAGACACTGAAATGCACGTACCTTAAAGAACTGCCTCAAAGCATAGATCTCTTCACGTTGCAAGAATCCCTTCTTGTTTTTTTAGTCAAAATTACACTAATTCTGAATTATCTCTTTGACAACATTTGTGAATGTTTTTTATTGAAATGTTTTACAGGAGCCACTGTCCCCGTTTCTTAGAGGGGGGAGTTTCTGTCCTGGAAATAATGTCATCTATGAAAAGACAATAAGAAAATATGAGATACTCAATCCCCACCAAGTAAGTTGGTCGTTCTTGTTATCTATTGCAAGAGAAAGCTGAAATGGTAGAGGAAAAGTAATGTTCTGGGTTGGGTTTTTTTGTTGGGAACTGCTGCCAACCTGAGAATGGCCGTGATGAATTACAGGACACATTCTCCAAGTAACTGAAACAACTTCTCTCTGTAAGGAGAGCAGAAGTTGGAAGGTTTGCTGTCTTTACAAAGAATTTATTATTTCAGACTAATAATGACAACTGCTGTTGTATCTCTAGAGCTGTCAGTCTTTGGCTGAATACTGACTGAGAATTAGCTTCTTGCAGTAGCTCCACAACAGAAAAACCAACACAAATTTTTACACAAAATTAATTGAAAAGACAAATTTTAGCTTTTTCTTTTCTTTTTTACTCGTTCTTGAAAAAATACAGTTGGTAAAGCTGTCTGAAGTTTCATCTCAGAACTGTTGTTTTGTCAGTAGCAAAAATAATTACTTATTTAAATTGGTCTGAAATAGTTATTTTCAACAGGAAGAATTTTGAAATAAAGGCTATTTCAGAGTGATTAATCTTACTTGTTTGGGGTTTTTTTTGGTTTTTTTGTTAAGTTTTCATTCCATTCTGGGTTTTAGATAGATAAATCAGGTGTGACACCCATACCTTAAAGTGGAAAGCGAAAAAATTTGAGGTAATGATACAGGATAGCTTCTTTCTTTCCACAGAATAGTAAAGTGTGGAGTGTAGTCCTGGAAACTGTGTTTCTGCTCCTGGTTTGTTACCCAGGGTGTATCTAGATTTACATCAAATCAGTAATGTAGCTGTGAAGAAAATCTCCCAGTCTCCTACGTGTATCGCTCTCTAGTTTACACCAAAACAGGTGCAAAGCAGGCTGCGTTCAGGTGAAGTTAAAACATGTTGAAGGGATGCACGCAGTCTGCTCCGGCTGCCGGCGGGCGTGCAGCCCCCTGAAAGCCCGCGGGAAGTCCTCCTCGGACGCGCAGTGAAGGGACGGGGTCCTCGCTCCGCTCCTGGTGCGCAGCGGTGAGCGCGGATCTGATGTCGTCTCTCTCCTCTGATTCTGGTGCAGAGTCAGGCGTTGGGGCAGCCTGTGAAATGTAACCGCGTCGGGAGTTTTCAGTCAAAATCCCCTGGAGCCCTGGACGTGCATTTATATACTTCTACGTAGAATACAAAATACATATTTTTTCGAAGTAAACTTGTAACAGCCATGATCTAGAGGAACAATTAAGTTTGCCGAAATCAGTGCCTTTCAGTGTTTTGACTGGAACATGACCTACTTCTGGTGGGCAGTTTTGTAAACAGCACTTTTCTTGACTGTAAGAACAAGACACGTGTCCCGTATATACGGTACGCTCTGACTCTGGAACCGCTGAAAGCGTTTACAGAGGAAAATGTCTTCAGTCATTTCCTCTACTAAATTTTTTTTTTCTAACTGGAATTAACAAAAACTCAGTTCGACCGAGGCTCTTATTTATCCCTCAAATACTTAATGAAACAGGACATGCATGTGTTCTAAATGAAATAATGGATGTCCCCCTTGCTGGAGTACATTAAGAGCAATACTGTAATGAAACATACAGCTGGGGAAAGGTGGATCTTCTGTGCTTTTCATTTGCAGCTACTAAAATTTGAGGAGTTGGTGAATTGGAACCTTGAAGCATGAAAGTGTGAGGCAGACTCATGTTCAGTTAGGAAAAAAAGCAATTTTATTGAAACTGTTACCAGTTTTTCCATGCAAAACATTTCATTCATTTATATATTCATCCTAAGCTTCCATCTCATTCAGCTGTGTTCAGCAGCTTAAGAATGTCTGTTCTTGTTTCTAGGAGAAGCAGTACCAGTTCTCGCACCAATGTCCGATTCCCCAGCAGGGCGATCAGTGCCATGTTGTCCAGCCCTGCCAGCACCTGGAGCCGTCCCAAGTCACTCACCAGTGCCAGCAGACACAGACCAGCAGCCCCTGTGAGATAATTCCAATCTCTGTGAGCGATGACTGCGGAGGCAATACAGTGAGGAGGGTGACAGTTCAAACCTGTGAACCGGTAAGAGCAGTTTGCTGAATGTTTTACTGTTCACAGTGCGTTTTTGTTCTGTACGTGGAGTGCAAAACTCTGTAGACACACAAACCTGCTAATCCCCAACCTCGGAAGTTTTTGTTCCAAACCGTAGCAGGGTCATTAAGCACCAGGCACCCACTGGAAGGAAACAGCAGAGTTTGTGTGCCCGTTGCAGGTAACTTCTTGGTGTGCTGTGACTGCAGACATAGTCTAGAACTGTCCAAGGCTTTGTTGCATGCGGTTAAGGAGAGCAAAGAAAAGGTGTTTCAGCTGCTGTGTCCTATTTCTTGCTGGCGTAGACCGGCACTTCGTTGTACTGACTGGTCGTCATTCTCTTGTCCTTTAAATGTGTTAAGTCTTGCTGGTTTGGCTTTATTTTTTCCTTTATCTGGGAGTGTTACCCATGGGTTGAGTCAGGTTTCAGCTGTCAGTCTGTGTTGTACAAAGACTGAGTAGTGGAAGGCCTGTGCCTCTGGTTTTGGAGAAAAGGACATTGCGTTATAAAGTGGACACGCGTCGGTCCGGAATTGCTTTCTGTCTGCACTGGTCAGTAAGGCTTTCAGCTCTGTGTCAGTTTGATGGAGGAGTGTTGGACAGATCTACTGGGAGCACAGAACTAGCTTCCTTCACCCGTCATGTTGCAGCAGGCTGCGAGTTCTGGGGTTTCAGCGGGCGGTGTGCAGTGCAGGGACGCCGTCGCTTCAGCTGGGGGGAGGCACTGCAGCTGCTCGGTCGACGGGCACAAGGCAAACGCGCGGGGTGACCTCGGTGTCAGAGCTGCCGGGAACCTTCCATAGCCAGGTCCTCCCATAAACCAGCTTCGGTAAACCCAGTTTGGGCTGCTCTTTGCGTTCTTCTGTTGTTCACGTACGTGAACATTTGAACTTCAGTGGAGGTGTTTTAAGGTCTTGCCGGGCTTGAAAAAAGGAGGTGGCTTGTGTCAGCGCCCTTCTGTAAACGCTTCTGAAGTTGACCCTGGGAAGGAAGCTGGGAGCTCCTCCTCTCGGGCACTGGCCGCGCTCCGGTGCGTGAAGGCCTGCAGAAGCACAGCCAGCGTGCCACACACCGTCTCTGCAGTGGGGAGTCCTGCACCCAGCTGGTTGGAACTGGTGCTGCCCTCGGGCGTCTCGCCCACCACAGCTACAGAAACGTGCATTAGTGAGAGGTTTCCTAATTCTCAGCACTTTCTGTATTAGAGGACTGGTGACGACACTGCTGTAGCAGGTAAATCCTTTGCGTATTTCTTGCTATAAAGGAAGTAATTTATTCCTATATAGTTTACTGGAAACTGGAGTACATGGAAGGCTCAGTACCAGGGAAAAGAACAGTGCAAACAAACTGCGAATTAGTAAGCGCAAACAAACCCAGGTCCATCATACTTGTAGCATTTTCACCTTCAGCTTTCACCCCGAAGAAGGGACCTTGATTATAATTTTCTTGCATCTCTTCTGCTAGGTGAGTTGCCCTCAGGAAGGCAACGACCAGCTGGACTGCCGCTACTTTGGCGAGCTCCTCGCTGAGCTGAACCGCAAGACCAACGACTTGTACAGTTGTTTGTTACAGCACGTGGAAAAGATAGGAGGAAGGTATCGGCACCGTATCTCTTCTGTCGTTTCGGTATTCCAGAAATCCTAGCCCTGTGCAGTTAAGAGGACAGTATTGTTCACAAGTTGGTGATTTTTTCTTTCCCCTGGAAACTAGAATTGACCGCGTATTTTACAAATTGATCCAATTTGCTGAGTAACTGAGGACGAAAATGCTGTAAGCCAAGTAAATTCAGTGAATCCGATGCTTTTTTCAAATTGTTTCGACTGACATGCAGTAAGAATTACGTACCCCCCACCTGTTTGCACGTAGAGCAGATGAGTATACTTACAGCGTGCTCTGACATATATTTAATGACACAATTCTATTACTATGTGCTGAAGAAACAACCCAAATGTGCAAATTGCCATTTCCTTTGTTCTGTCGTGGTGTTACGTCATGGATTAAAAGGTGGACGCCCGAAGGCATAAAGCTCAATGCCACGCACGCGTTCTGCAGAGCCCTGCAGGTTGTCTTTGAAAGAAACGCAGCGCCGCGGCAGCCAGCAATCCCAGTCTTCAGTGTTCCTACCCCTCCCTCGCCAGCCCCCTGCTTCGTTCTGCCCCCTCGCTCCCAGTCTCATTTGGTGCTTCCCAAGTTCACTGAAACGACAAGGGTGGCTCCGTAGCAGTGGGAAAATGGAATTTGAGCATCACAAAAAGCCTGATGCTAAGTAAACGCTTCGGGCACGTCGATACGTTGCAGCGTAGTTGTGGGTAAACCGTCACCCAGCCCCTTACGAACGTGACTGGGTTAACCGAACCCGATGGGGTGGGTTAACCCTAACAGTCTCCTCAGGTACCTCTGCAGGGAGTCGTATTTAACAGCTCATGTTGCCTGGCACCTTGAAAGGAAGGTAACAGCTCTTACTCTGACAAAGAACCTTCCTTACTCTGTATTTTAAGGACAATCTTTTTGTAGTGGTGAATGTGGGCTTGAATTCTTAAAATTCTCAGGAAGCTTTCTGCTAACCAGTCCTTTGGGTTTTGTCTGTCTTACAGGAGCCATGACATTGAATTTACGTGTCAGGTAAGCATCCGGCGTGCTCTTAGCAAGCTGCTCCCTGACGTGCAGAGCAGTGGTGTGGGTCCGCACCAAACTGAGCCAAGCCAGTTTAAATGAAGGATGCTGGTCTTTGTTAGCCGATGATTCCTGCTTGCTGCTGACATTCAGAGCCTGAAACCTACTGCTAGGCATGTATTTGCAAATGCGACAATACTGAAAGGAAACTTTAATAATTTGCATTATTCCAGTATGAGAGGCAAATTTTGAAAGTCTTTCCTGTTGTGCCGATAGTGGCTTCACTGTAAAACAAACTTACACAGCTACGTGGTGTATCATGATGCATTTTCTATGAAGGATGTTCCCCCCTCTTGCCAGTAAAGCTGCTGTTCGGCAACACGTGCTGCCAGGCACTGCGGGAAGGGGCGAACACGGCCTCTCCCAGAAGTGAGAGGAACCGGGGCTGGCAGAGCAGACTTCCTGCGTCTGCAGAAAGCTCACTTTGGTGGTTTGGGCCATGACAGAAACATCAGCGCCTCTGTTATTTTTAAAGGCGTTGTGTATATGGCAGGAGTATTTGTCTAGGATTAAATTACGTGAAGCGCTGCCACATAAGAAGGCTGCGGGGAGACCTGATTGCAGCCTTTCAGTACTTAAAGGGAGCCCATAGGAAAGATGGGGACAATCTTTTTAGTAGAGACAGCAGTGACAGGACGAGGGGTAATGGTTTTAAACTAAAACAGTGTAGGTTTAGGCTGGATATAAGGAAGAAATTCTTTACAATGAGGGTGGTGAAACACTGGAACGGGTTGCCCAGAGAGGTAGTGGAGGCCCCATCCCTGGAAACATTCAAGACCAGGTTGGACAGGGCTCT
>Ga0065711_1049449_pt1 | contig 11307 bp, 7 predicted proteins | sample Hoacrofraction12_FD_59098 | JGI IMG/M metagenome (GOLD analysis project Ga0065711, IMG submission 59098) | Hoatzin crop microbial communities from Cojedes, Venezuela - Epithelial fraction 12 v2 (version 2) | ecosystem: Host-associated > Birds > Digestive system > Esophagus > Crop | place... | reverse complement strand
TAGGTGACCAAGCATTAACCTTGTTACAACTATGTAAAATGATCCCAACAGACGACTATCCACCTCAAACTTTCCTAAAGTGTGGTCACTGTGGTGCGGTGTTTGTTTTGACCTCATTAGAAAGCAGACTGCTGGACTTGTACAAAATGTATGCTCATCTGCACAAAAGTCCAACGACCTCCATCAGACAGCTCTCGAGGGGTTATGGGCAGCCACACTGGACAGTAGGACACGATGGAGAATTCGTGATTCTGCCACGTCGCACAAATCTCTCCGCCCACACGCATCCCTGTTCACAGCAAAAATGAGACGACAATGCCCAGCTATGGCTTTGTGAGGCTCCTGTCACTAACGCTCACGAAGCACTGTGAGATCCTCGGGTGGAGGACACCACGGAAACGCAATCTTACTGCCTGAAAGCGAACCTTCACCTAAAGGGCAACACTTTGTCTTTCATTCCTTGGGGAGATATTTCAGAGTTGCCATTCTACAGCGCAAGAGAGATCTGAAAAGCAGTGAAGACTGGGTTGAATGTACCTAGGATCACAATGTTTTATTTTTCTACTGCCTATGATGAATTTGATCTGATGTTATATGCTGATAACTTTGATTTGAAACAGCTATATCTGGAAACCAGGTTCCACTGCAGGCATTCCTGCTGCATGACAGATGCAACTGTACTTACCTAACATTGCTTCCAGTTCCTCCATCATGTAGACTACGTTACTTTTCTAGAAATTAAATGTACGCTGAAACTCATTGATGGTAAGAAAACAAATCTATTGGGGAAATAAATTCCATATTCTCATATTTCATACGGACAGTTTGCGTTTTTTAATTCAAAACCAAGTTTTCAAGTTTCTTTACTGATTTCTCCAATGCAAATACCTTAGGGATTTCCACCTTAGGGATTTATATTTTTCATAGAAAAGAATCATCTATGGCTGCAAAGCCCAGCTTTCACTTGAGACTGATGTAATTAACAATCTAAGATATTATCTGACAGAAGAAAATAAAAATTGTCCAGGAGCAAGCAGGTACCAGACTCAGTCTCCAGTAATCAGCTACTGTGGTGAGGGTTTACAGAAAGAGTAATTCCCTGTCCTCCAAGGGGCCTGTATTAAGGGCCAGAATATATTCATAGCAAAAATTCCTTCTGGCTTCCTTATGTCATGCCCCACTCTAAATTAAACCAATATTCTTATGCAAACATACCTTGAGAGTGACTATTTTATTAGATCTCAGCTTTATTGGAATCATGATTTTGTTAACAAAAGAGGTTCAAAGCCATCATTTAAAAATAAGTTGTCCGGCAAAGTGCCAGCTGCTTTGTCAGAACAACATGAATCATGCATCTCAGGTAATAAAGTCTTACCTATTTCTCTGTAAGTTATCAATTTCCTAGCCAATTACAACATTTGTCTTTATTAACACTGAATCTAGGTCTTATTTTAACTTTATCCTGCACTACAGTATTAAAAGAAACTGCAGAAACATTTTGGAGATGCACAGCTTCACTTATGTTATCCAGAAACTAAGACTGTGATTGCTTTGATGCATGCTGGCTATTTTCCAGAGCAATGTGCATTACGGTATCATATATGCTACTGTAATACAGTCAGGAAGTACTGCAAAAATGGAATGATAGTATTTCTCCATGAAGAAATTCAGAACAAAAAAAAAAAGTGACACAAGCAAAAAAATTAACAATCAATCAAGAAGCACCCATCCATATTCAGCCACAAGGTACATTGCATGAATCGAACTGTTACTCTGTTCAGAGGAATAACACTTAAAAAATATACAGAACTGTAATGCTGGTGCATATCGTGTTATTAAGAGATTCCAGAATCATTTTACAGTGCAATTTCTGTATTTCAAAACCTCTTACGCCACATTCTTTCTCCAGCAGCATTGAATACATTCACATATTAACACTGTCAATAGAAAGAAGTGAGAACTTTCATAGGAACACATTTCCACACAGAAGCAGCATTAAGAAGTCCATAAATAAATTCTCACTTGTCACTGCTGCAGTCTGAAACTTCAGAAAGGGTTCATGAAACAACCTGACATTACTACTAGAAATTAAACAAGACAATAAAAAGGAGATAAATTAGCAGAATCCATCTGCAGAGCCGTCTGTTCCAGTTGGGAGAGTAAACAAGCTCTTCCCTAAAATGTATGTAAATACAGCACAGCCTAACTGCTGCGGCATACAAATATAATCAAATCATTAACCTGCTTGAAAATACAAGCAGCAGTGGCCCAAGGTTTATACAAACGGATTTGGAGCTATTTTCTCCATAGAAACAGCAGCGTACAAAAGTGTGACATTACACCCAGGAAAGGTACCAAAGTATTTTTTTAGAATTGTTGTAAATGGGAAATAAACTGTTTCCAGCCTGTCCATCCTTTATTGCCTCTGTAAACCTTGTTTTCTCCTCGCCCTCATCCTTGTTGGGTCAGTTGTGCTGACAGCTACCTGAACTGCTGCTTGCTAGGCTGTGTAATTAACTGTCTTTGGAGCTACAGAACTAGTGGAAAAAGTCAACATTTGCACAGAGGAACTAGGTAGTCCAAACCTGTATTTTACACAAATACCCTGAAAGTCTGAAGCCTGAGATAACCTGTTCAAGAGTTTTCAAATAGGAAGTATTCGCCATGTGTTTTCCCACGTTAAGACAAACAAGTACTAATAAGATAAGCAGTTACACTAGAGGATGCAGAAAAGGAAATGCCTAAGAACAGCTAAGCAGTACGCACAGCTTAAAAGCCTTAATAAGCAGTGAAGCATCTTCAATTCAGAGCAGTATCATCTGTTACTTGATATGCATGTACATACAAATTACAAGCCAAACGATGCAAGACCATTACCCTGAAGCTGTTGTAATCTAAATAGATGTCAATATGCACTTATATGTGCAAAAGAAGTGACATATAGAGCAGAAGTTAATCAACTAAGACTTCAATTAATTACTTTATTTTTTTTACATTAAAAAAATTACAATGTAACAAGGGTTTGAAAAGCCAAGTAAACCTGATTTCACACACACACACACACACACACACACTTGCTAAGTCACAGGGTTCAACCGCTTGAAGTGGTATTTTCTGATTTTCGTCAGGATATTTTATTAAACAATATACACATTAAGAGCCTCATGACAAAGCCAGACACATTTTTTCCCCCCAGTCTTTAAGATGTGCAGCTGAATATACAAAGATACTTGTGGAACTTCCAACTCTCCCCTCAGTCACACGAGACGTAGTTTTGCTCATATGACTGCAGTTTCACTGGGTGTGTACCCCTAGAAACTGTCCGGTGTTACACATCATTCCCCAGGCAAAGTGAACGTATTACGCAGTATTGCACAGCTTTGTTCGCAGGGCCATAGCTAACAAATGGATCCCTTAGTCATTTCATTCAACCAATGGTATAAAACCTGACGAAGCTGGAATCCAGATGCCACAAAGAGATACAAAGAAATGGAGAAGCAGGTCACTGAAAACAGAAAGTATAGCTGCTGTAGTACGTAAACTTTATAACGCAAGATTCTTCAGCATGTTGAACTGCTTGAGGTGGGACAGATCAGTGCTACTGGCAAAGCAAAAGCAAGAACAGGACAATTTTAAGGCAAGTCCCAGAACAGGGAACTATTTACTTTCTAGGCACGACTTCAAGCTATGCATCGAGGTTCCTGCTTTATCCTTTCTATTGTCAGTAATTTATAGAACAGATTAACAACAATACAAAAAAATAATCTAATGTAATTTTTAAAGAACCCACTTTTAGCTGAATTTCCTTACTTGCAGCTTGTATTTCATTACTTGCAGGTTTATAAAAATTTCTTAGCACTGCTGTTTGTCAGGCCCACGTAAAGCAGTTCCAGATCTATATTGCTCTCATTTTTTTAAAGTTATTTTGGTTGGAAAACAGTTAAATTCAAAATAATTCCTTCTATTGCAGATCTTTCTGCACTTGTCGTACTTGAGAAAGAGGCAACGTCCCTCTTTCCTCTGATGTCTTTGTTCAAGGTATCACTACATTAAAAGCTCTCCTTCTACGAGAAGTCTGTACAATAAAAAAACAGGCAGGGCAAGACCTTACAAAGACAACTGTTTTCAGTGAATTAACTCCAACCTACAGTACATTCATTTCAATCTCACCCGGGAGGATACAGTGACTGGTCCCACTTTCCCCTGGCACACAGCAGATACAATCCTCAAACACCTACACTTCAGTTCCTCTAAAATCAATGCATTAAGAATTGAAGATGCATATCTGAGGGCAGAATTGGGCTCACAGCCGCTAGTTGAAAGTGGTGTTTACTGAAGATTTCGAACTTACCTAAATGCCATATGACATTCATACTGCCAAACACAAGACACGCTCTGTGAGCCTGGGAAGACATTTGGCAGGGGTGTAACAGTGCCTCTCGTGTGTTAGGCTCTTGTGTGCACCAGTCCTTTGAATCACTTGCATATGAGGAATGTGTGCCTGAAGTGGGACACAAGTGTACAGCTCTGTTTATTAGGACAAGCTGAAATATAAATTAAAACTGAACAAACCACTACTCCCTGAAAACTGGATTTAGAAGGCTAGGTCTCACTTGAGATAACTTTCACCATAATGCTCCTCCTTATGATTGACAACTGCACCTAAGTATATACTTTTTATAAAAATCAGGTAATTCCCCAAACATTTATCAAATAAAAAGGATTTAACAAAAATGGGTAATTAATCTCATAAAATAAATTACAGTAGCATGACATTTGGCTTCTTTAGTGTGACCACGTGCTTCTCCTTTGTTATCTTGCTGTTCAGACCATTACAGATCCAGTTCGCGTCTCTGAAAGTTAATGAGATCTGTGACAATAAACATATAAAACTCTGCTTGCTACAAGCAAATCTTATATCAGTATCGCCTTGTCACAGATTATGCGTAGACAGCCTTCTCTGGCCCCAAATAAATATTCTATAGTATTCTTGCAAGTTCCAGCATAATTAGACTCAAACAGAAAACTCAGGTCCTCCTTTCTTTGCTCTCAGTAGAAGTCGCCTGATTCGAAATCCTGCAAAAGGATTGATCCACAGGAGTGAAGGCTGACCCCCAAAGACAGATTTCATTCCTTCCCAACGTAGTCTCCGCTCCCACGTTGGCTTTTCACTCTTCAATCTTTCAATCTCCTGCATATAAACAGACACGCAGCAACGCACTATTAAGTCCAAAGTTTCGTAAAGTCTAACAGCAGTTATCAAAACCGATGACACTTTTGCATTCTTCTCATGTACAGCTAGTGAGCTGATTAGTTTCTTACTGTTATTTATTCAGTAAGGAAGAAAGAAGAATGGCTGAGTTAGCCCTGTAGGTACAGGGCAGAAGACTTAGAACATACACAGTGTACAACATTGGTCTACCTCTACCTCTGCCCTCTACCTCATTCCCAAACTAAAAGGCAAAATAACCACAAAAGCTGATGTTAAAGTAAAGAATCTGCACGCAATATACTTAACACTAGAAGCTGTTCACTCAGTAAATGAAACCAGGCAATAAGGCTTCCAAGAAGGCTCTTGTACTGCAATTACTGAATCTGGGCTTACCCTCCCAAATGCATTATTTTGATGATAATTTCTTGTGCTTCCCACTAATGAAGGCTAAGTATTTACCAGTTGTTTTTCACAGTTACTCTTCAGTACAGAGGTACACTTTTAAACAGTCTCACATGAGAAAATTCGGAACAGCCACAAGATTCAAATTCCTTATGTTTCCAGTCAATTATCCATCACAAAACATCCTCTCCAGGCTTAATACTGCAGATCTAAGGGCAAGGGAGCCAAATATCCAAACTATGGTTGTACTCTAATGAAGTATATGAAAGTAGAGGGTGTGAAGGGTTGATACCAGATAGCTAGTTTAAGTGTAACCCTGAGAAAAGTAGTCATTTCTCACAACACTTATCAGCAGTTTGTGACAGCTGAGAAGTGCAAGTCCAATTGAAGTCAGAAGCTGTGCAGTCTTTGTAACTGAAAACCTAATTATAAAATTTATGTCAGAAAAGCAAAGAATGCAAGAACTTCTGTTAGCAAGAAACCCCCAGGAAAGTATTTCAATTCTTACAACTCCAGAAAATAAAAATGGCAGGCTACTTCAGATTTGGGGTTTTCTCCAAAATAAGAGTCTCCCCTCATGCAAATAAAACAACATCTAATCACATCTTCCTAGAGTAATTGTTACAGCATACAAAAGTAGAGGTCTTTACCGTTTCATCATTGCATATTGAGTGGATTTGGGTGCCAAACATGACTGCAGTGAAAGTGAGAAACAGAAAACCCTCAAGGCACAAGAAGATCATCAGGATCACAGTTACAGGTGGGGAGAAGTCACTGCATTCTGTGAAAACACCGTATGTAGTTAAAAAAACCCATAAAATTTAAAAAAAAAAAATCTATAGAGCATGTTCATACTGAGACATCCCCTCTTCAGCAAACAGCAATAAAAGCTAAATATGTGACACTTGAAACTACATTTCACAATCATAACAGATTTCTAATTTCTAGCACTGCAGCAGCTTTATTTGCTGCCCAAGGAAATACATAATGTTAAGGAAGTAACACTTTTGGCTTCCTATAAAGTACACGGTACTGCATTACTGCAATCCTGCCTCAGTATTTCAAGGAGGTCAAATAAATGTTTGCACATGAGATGATTTAAGTACTCAGAACTGCACATACATAGAGATGTAGAGCAGCCTGAAGTTTCATTCATGACAAATGCTGTACAAACTATCACCCCTGTCAGCTCTGACTTGCTAGCTAATGCAGATGTTCCATTGTTGCTGCAATTGCTTTATTTTTTAATTCACTACACAAAGTAATCAGGTTCTGACCTACACTTACAGTCACATCTCTGGAGATCCTCTGATCAACTGATTATCTCAATTATAGTTAAACAAATAAGAAATGGGATAGTATACAGGAAGCAGAATGCTTCAAGCAAGAAAAGGACTAAGATTCCATCAATTCAACAGAACAATCAGCAAAAAAAAAAAAAACCAGGCACGTGGATTCCCCTGTTGCTTCAGGTACCAGGAAGAACGTATGCTCACCCATCTTCTGTCAAAAGCACAAGATCAGAATGAGCTCTGGCACACTGGACCTTTAAGAAATGCAAGTCAGAGCCCTAAACAAACAACTAGGGCGGTTTAGGAAATTTCTTTTCTACAGGTGCCCCACAGTTGGCTCCAGTAACAGAATGAGGGAGAAATCTGCTTATGTTTCAGCTGCCGTTCACCGAACTGCAGTGGGGGACACAAAGCCCAGCTGGCAGCTTCAGGTAATACACTGCAGAGGTGGCTGAGGACCAGCTATCCGTTTCTGTCCTGTTACAGAAGTGGTAAACTCTTACTATGTGGAATGGGAGCGAGAACGCCCTTGACAGCCGCAGTTGTTACAGTGAATGATTAAAGGGAAGGAAAAAAAAAGAAAGGAAAAAAAAAAAAGAAAGAGATAGGTAAACAGGTATGAAACATTTTGAGGACCTCACTTTAAAAAGATTGAAATTCTGTAATATTTCATACATGGGACAGAAATAGGTGGAATGTTGTGACCTTCCCTTAATATCTACTAGCTTATGACAGTGAAAGTGAAGTATTTGCTTACCAGTCCACTGCCCTCGGACACAGGAGAAAAACTGAAACCCACACAGTATGAGCGCATGAGCTGAAATTAGGGCTATATACATCTGAAAATAAAAGAGAGTGCTTACTTTTGACTGCTGCCAGGTAGTATATAAGACATTCCTTTCAGCCAGCCTTCACCACTGCACAGTAAATATACTTTCCTATTTCAGTTTTCAATTCAATACAATGATGTAAAAACAAAATCTAATTAAGTCTGAATCTAAAAATGTGGGCAATAACAAGTTTAAGGATTAGCCCCCTAAATCACAGAACCATTTCTATGATTTAGTAACCAATTGTTACTACATAAAACACAGCAAAATTAAGACAGTTTAAAATAACAGCACTTCACCAGATTAAAATGAGTATAAGTATATTCCTGCTTGAAGAATATCTTGCACAGAAGGGAAAAAAAAAAAACCCCAACACAAAACAATTGTGACCTTAAACCATTACTCACTACTAAGCACAACCATAATTGTTATCATCAAGGTTGATTAATACTGAGATCAAGCTGCTCTTGATTTTTGCTTACCGTAAACAGAACAAAAAATCTCTGATTTTTCTCCCCGACGCAATTATTCACCCACGGGCAGTGGTGATCCATCTTTCGAATACATCGTTTGCAAATACTGAAGGAAAGGAAGAAAGACTTCTGTTGAGAAACAATACTTCTCATTTTAATCTAGAAATAAGGGTAACCAGTAGTCATAAGATGATGTGCTGAAATCTACTTTCCTGAAAAACTGCAAACAGCGATTTTACTAACATTTCATTTGCTCACTTAAAACTCAGATTTTGCTTCTTAGAAAACTGTGTAGATAAGACTCTTCACATCAGAAAAACAGTATTAATATAAGATCATTACATATCCAAACACACAACCAAGTGAACCCAGTTACTTGTTTTAGACATTTGTGGCACTGAATGAGAAAAGCTTCAGCTGCTTCTACATTCAGTATCAAAAAACCCTTCCTTTCTGTAGAAGCTTTTTTAGACATAGTAATTATTTCAAGTTTACAGACTTTCAAGTCATAAATTTACCTTGTGAATCAGAAAAAAAAAGAAATTCACCTCTTAAAGAGAAATTGTCACTCTTGAGGTTTCGACTGGCCGTGCAACTCTAAACATATGTAATCAAAATCACAACTAAAGAACAGCTTACAGTGTCACACCTCACTTCCTGGACATAAAACAAAAATATTGAAACTATAAGCAGCACACATTCTTTGCATACTTTTAAATGAATACTTAAACACTACTGTTCCTTGCTAGTTCTGCAAGTAGTTGCTTACTTTCTGCCCAATTTTAAGTGAAGGTTACTTCCAGAAAGAAAATATTTCAGTAAGTCCATTTTACATGTGCTAGGTTATACAGCACCAGAGGGCTCATTTGTCTTTTATTCATGTCCATCTGCAGCCAAACATCAACAGTAATATACGAGAAAATGAAGACTTGCAACATGTGTTGAAGTTCTTCCCTAAATCAATAGCTTAAGTATCAATACAGGTATCAATACAGGCTGGGGGATGGAGGGATTGGGAGCAGCCCTGCCAAGAAGAACCTGGGGGTACTGGTGGATGAAAAGCTGGACATGACCCAGCAGTGTGTGCTGACAGCCCAGGCGGCCAACCCTGGGCTGCATCCCAGCAGCGTGGGCACAGGGCGAGAGAGGGGATTCTGCCCCTCTGCCCCGCTCTGGTGAGACCCCCTGGGAGTCCTGCATCCGGCTCTGGAGCCCTCAGCACAGGACAGACCTGGAGCTGTGGGAGCGGGGCCAGAGGAGGTCCCAGCAATGATCCGAGGGCTGGAACCCCTCTGCTGGGAGGACAGGCTGGGAGAGCTGGGGCTGCTCAGCCTGGGGAAGAGAAGGCTCCAGGGAGACTTGATTGCGGCCTTCCAGTGCTTAAAGGGGGTCTTTAGGAAAGAGGGGGACAAACTTTTTAGCAGGGCCTGTTGCGACAGACAAGGGGTAACGGCTTTAAACTAAGGGAGGGTAGATTTAGACTGGATATGAGGAAGACATATTTTACAATGAGGTTGGTGTAACACTGGCACAGGCTGGCCAGAGAGGTGGTCGATGCCCCATCCCTGGAAACATTCCAGGTCAGGCTGAACGGGGCTCTGAGCAACCTGATCCAGTTGAAGATGTCCCTGCTCACTGCAGGGGGGTGGGCTAGATGACCTCTGCAGGTCCCTTCCAACCCAAAGCACTCTATGCTTCACTGAAGAGCAGACCGGCTGGATGCCGCTGCCCCAGCGCTGGAGCAGTTACCTGCAGTGAAGGGCTGGACGGCAGCTGGGGCAGGTGAAGGCGCTGCCATCCCAGGCAGCCCTGGCACACTCCCCGTGTTTAAAATGCTGCTGCTCCATGCTGCACGCACCGTCTTCTGCCAGTGACAACTGCCCCGTCGCCACGTGGGACACGTGTCCAAGCTGGGCTGCCCTTGGTGAGAGCAGATGGAGCTTGGATGCGCACACAATCTTGCCAGCTTCTGCTGTCCTGATGACAACGTCTGGAAGATACCCAGGAGGTCATAGAATCATAGAATTATAGAATGGTAAGAGTTGGAAGGGACCTTAAAGATCATCTGGTTCCAACCCCCCTGCCATGAGCAGGGACATCTTCCACCAGTCCAGGGTGCTCAGAGCCCCATCCAACTTGGCCTTGAACCCTGCCAGGGAGGGGGCAGCCACAGCTTCTCTGGGCAACCTGTTCCAGGGCCTCACCACCCTCATGGTGAAGAATTTCTTCCGAATATCTCATCTAAATCTGCCCTCTTTTAGTTTATAGCCATTCCCCCTTGTCCTATCACTACACACCCTTGTGAAAAGCCCCTCTCCATCCTTCCTGTCGGTCCCTCCAGGCACTGGCAGCTGCTCTAAGGTCACCCCGGAGCCTTCTCTTCTCCAGGCTGAACAGCCCCAACTCCCTCAGCCTGTCCTCGGAGGAGAGGTGCTCCAGCCCTTGGATCGTCTCCGTGGCCCTCCTCTGGACCCGCTCCAACACATCCATGTCCTTCTTATGTTGGGGGCTCCAGAGCTGGACTCAGGACTCCAGGTGGGGTCTCACGAAAGCAGAGTAAAGGGGCAGAATCCCCTCCCTCGCCCTGCTGGCCATGCTCCTCTTGGTGCAGCCCAGGGCACGGTTGGCTTTCTGGGCTGCCAGCGCACATTGCCTGCTCCTGTTGAGCTTCTCGTCCACCAGCATTAACAAAGGCGGGTTTTTACTTGTCGTGTTTTAGTGAAGACCGTTGCACTCTGTGGTGTCTGTGTACAAAGCTGTTGCTTCACGCTTCCTCCCCGAGGAGGTGTACTGTCGGCCCTGCCGCTCGCCAGGGCGGTTTGTACTCACCTCTGACCCTCCGGGCGCCGATCGGAGAGCAGCAGCAGATCTGCCGAGGCGGTGCCCGCTGCAGGCCGGGCACTGCTGGAGCCGGACGGGTTCGTGTCCAGGCACGGAGCAGGGGACGGTGGCCGGACCTCTCCCTCCGCGGCAGCGCGCACACGCACACCCTGCGCGCTGCCACCGCCCGCCCAGCTGCTCCGCGGAGCCCCCGCGCTGCTGTCACCGACACCCCCGGCGCGGCCGCAGCCAGCCGGGCTCCTCGCCCCACCGCCACC
>Ga0065711_1049448_pt1 | contig 11307 bp, 12 predicted proteins | sample Hoacrofraction12_FD_59098 | JGI IMG/M metagenome (GOLD analysis project Ga0065711, IMG submission 59098) | Hoatzin crop microbial communities from Cojedes, Venezuela - Epithelial fraction 12 v2 (version 2) | ecosystem: Host-associated > Birds > Digestive system > Esophagus > Crop | place... | reverse complement strand
ATTTTTTTTTTTTTTTTTTTTTTTTAAAAAAAAAAGAGAAAAACAACCAACGAACCAGACAGTAACCTTACACTTATACGCACCTGGATTTAAAGAACGTTTTTCAGTGTTTTGATCACTGATGTTAAGTTAGAAGTAGAAAATTGTGCTGACTAAAGTAGATAAGAATACTGGCTGAAAAAAAAGATGTCTTACTGATACTTGCCGATTTTTGAAGGATAGAGAAGTAATAAGTCACTAGAATGAAAGTAAATTGCATTTTGGTATTATTTTGCTTCTGAATAATATTTTGAATTGAGACACATCAAGTCAATTGTTACGTTAATTAATAAAAGCCTTTTGGGATTATAGGCTGATGGTAAGGAACAGTCTCAAATCTGTTTGAATACCCTTAAATTACCTTAAATTGGTGCTTTTCATTAGTGAAAACAGATTTGTCTTTTCTGCTTTTCTTGTGGGTTTTTTTTGTATGGCAACAGAAAAATTACTGTTTTACCCAATTCACTTGCTGCGTTCTCTCAATGCCCCTTTCAATCCCCTCAGCACCGAGGACGATATGCTCACAGCAGAGTGTCAAGTGCAGTGCCTGGTGGTACAGAGCGACGGCCACTCAGAGAGAGAACTGTTATTGTTGATCAATTTTCAAGGCCCAACACAACTCATACGTTCAGGGTATGTTACAGTGTGTGTAGAGACATGGAAAAGTGCAGAAGGTTCTGTTCGTGCCCACTGTTGGCCTACAGAAGGTCTCATTGACTGGATCTCTCCGGATTTCTGGTGTACAGGGATTCCTGCTACCTGTAGAGAGCAGGATGTTAGAAGGCTTGGAGAGGGTGTAGGACCTTGAAAAGCAGGACTAGTGTATGAGGAAGAGATTTTTTTCCAAGTCTAATGCATCAGACAGTTCTTTTGAGGGTGTCTATGCACTAGAAGCATGCAGTTTTAGTACTGCTTGGAGCTTTGCAAGCTTGGTAGGACACACTCTGCTGGACTATATCATAAAAACAGTAATCAAACCATTTCAGTAGGTAAGTGTACCGTGCTAGCTAATAGTATGTCTTTTGTTTTTACAGGCAGACACACATCAGAAGAGATCACTGACTCCTGTGGATTTTGCTAACCACAGGGGGACAGGTCGAGGAATTTTAATGGGTAGGCAAAGTAAGAATCACTCGGATGACAGAAGGCCACAAAACCTACTAACCCATAGTACAGTCGAGAAGTAAAGTACTCGGGGAGAGCCATCTCGGCATAAAAGTGAGATTCATCCATTCTGTGATTCTGTGATAAAAGAAGAACAGATGTGCTTGGCAGGATCTTTTGAGTTTGGTTTTGATGTTTCTTCTCACTTGGCCCGAGGCAGCCCTAACTCTGACCATCAGGAACCTTGCAAACCTTCTTTTCATTGTTATGACATGGAAGGAAAAGGACTCCCACTCATCTTATTTTTTTTTTTTCCTTAAGATTTCAGCGTATTTACAGTTATGGCAAGAGTTTGTGGTATACAGGCCAGATGTTTTCCAGCTGTTAGAGTAGCAGCACAAATACATGCTTCTGAACTGTTCTGTGCCTTCCCGTTTCATAACATGAATTTTATTTTAGCCCCCATATAAATTCATCAAATTAGTAAATTTTTTTTGGAGTGAGGGAAAAATAAAATTGAAACATGTTTTTTTAGGTATAAAGCTCTCTTAAATAAATGAAAAAAATCAACATTGATTTGCAACTGTGTCTTCCATTTATAACACCGAAAAAGAGAGCAGCCCTACGGGGCTTATCTAGTTCCATTGTTACAATAAAACTGACTGGGTATTTCTGAGGTGTTTGAGTGCTTGTACATAACCTTTATTTGTTTGGAAGTTCCTTGAGTTTAAATAATTATGATAAAAGGTGAGGTAAGAATAAGGGCAGATCAGCAAAGATTGATCTGAGCAGGCTGATGGAAGTAACACATACATAATCTTGGGGTGTCTTTCAGATTCTACCAGAATTAACAATGTTTTGTCTTTTCTAGGCTCACAGCATTATTACAGACCCTTTCAGAGAAATCCTCCAGCCTCAAGGAAGAGATTTCAGATTGCTTCCTAACATGGCTGAGGAAGAACCAGAAACCTCCTGCGCTGAATGGAAGACTGAAGCGCTTAATTTTCCAGCTCATACCTTGTGTAGCAAAGAACACGTGCAGTGTGCTGGTTTCTGCTGAGCCTTGCAGTCCTCAGGATGCCTGCATTGCCTTCTTTTAACGTTGTCTCACCGGAGGTTGGATTAAAAATTAGAATGACATGAAAGAAATGGTTGAGATCCCAGAGTTTTGGGTGTCTGCTCTGTTTGCAGAGTCAAGACGCTGCTGCACTTTTCTTCTCAGGCCTTCCTCCTTTTTCAGTCTTTCCGTAGGGAATTGTTGTTCTACCTATAGAAGCAAATAAATTATGTTTAGGCCATGAAGTCCTGTTAGCCCTTTTTTGTGTTTCCTCAGTGTTAAAGACGTTCTAGTCTACTGAAACATCAGTCACACGTAAAATTTATACCTTTAAACAGGAGTTTGTGGTATCTCCTCTTTAACTCCTGTTTTATCATTTCTCCAATTTTCAGTCTGCTTCTTGCAGTTGCTCTTTTGTAAAATTGACCATCCCTACTTTTTCTTCTGTTAATTCTTTTGAGATGGAATTCATTCATTGCTTATACTTACATTGTTCTATTCATCAGTTATTGTGGGAACTGCTGGGATATACTCTGTATACAGGAAGCAATGTTTTCCCTGTCAGGAAACCCTGTGTTTGTAGATCCTGAGCAACTGAAACTGCATGTTTACAAGTCAGTAAGACCGTTCCCTCTTCTTGAGATTTCTTATAAAATATTGCCTGTTACTGTACAAATTAATAATATTTTTTAATATCCAAGCCTTCAAAGTTTTAATGTGAAAATGTGTACTTAATTGATGAAAGCGTAGTTTCGTACCTCTTTATGTAGACCCAAATGGGAAGATCAAAGGGGAGACTGCGATTGCGCTCTGCCTGGAGATCACAGCCCTGATCAGGACCCTGGCTATTAATACTGCGTGTGCCTTTGCAGTCAGGAATTCCTCCTCCCATCAGAGCACCAGCAGTTTTAATAGATGTGGTTGAAGAGCTGTTGAAGGCGAAAATGAGGAGGAGAAAAACGTAATTATTTGCTCAAATCGTGCAGTTAAGAGTAGAATCCATTGCTTCTACTTGGCAACTAAAATCAGTTCTCCTCACTTCCTGTAATGAATGTTCAAGGATTGGTAATCCAAGGCAAAAAATTTATAACGTGTGTTTTATATCTATACTGTTTATAACATTTCTGTTTTGTGTAAATGGTCATCAAACACTGCATTCTTTTGAGTAAATGAAAGCATTTTAAAATTACTTTCCTGGCTTAATGTTTTTCTCCTTTGGCTATGCTAAGTTTATTCACTGGTAGTATTATGATGTAGTGTCTGAGAAAGCAGCATGCTTTAGCTTTGGAGTTGCAGGTTGATTTCATACAGTTGCGGGTCAGTTGGCTGTGATTTCTTCAGAAGATCGACATGAAGTTCAAAATTCACATTTAAATTTTCAGACGTGTGTCCAAAATGTAATTTTGCTCTCGTGAGTGCTCCTTCCTCCACTGTGTAGACACAGACGAGAATGCAGAGAAACGATGGCAGAATGTGTCACTTACCATCTTGTGGCACTTCGTGGCAACCCAGATCTTACGTCATGGACTAAACCAAAAGATGAAGATGTGCTGGTTTGGTTCTGTGATGGCGGAAGTGGGAACCGCACAGTGAACAGTGGTTCATCATCTGGCACTTTGTGAATGAGAGAAGACTGCTGACCTCTGTGAAGCCATGGAGCTCTGTCACTGGATTTCTGAATGGAGAGAAGAGCAGAGCAACAAGCACCTGTTGCTGAAGCTTGAAAGGAAAGGAAAGATCTGCTAGTTACTAGAGCTGCAATGGAACGCTCTCAGGTGGCAAGCGAGAGGGAAGAGGGGTGTTTGCTGGCTACCAGAAGTATTTTAACACTTTTCCCTTCTGGTCAGTTGGCAGGCACCTGACAGAATCATGGATCATCTTACATGCTGATTAGCAGTGGATTGGATAGCGTTCTTCACTCTTGATTTTTGTTTTTCTCATGGTTGTGGGACTAACAACTCTCACTTTGCATCCTATGTGTACACCCAAGTATTTACGAAGCCTGCTTGTGCACAGGAATAGTGTTGAAGTGAATGTCTTTGTAAATCCGGACCTCTAGGGCCATGATACAACAGCAGCTGCTATGAACTGGGCCCTCTACTGGCTTGGACAAAATCCTGAAGCCCAGAAGAAGGTTCACGGAGAACTGGATGAGGTATTTGGTACGTTTTCTGTTCCTCCTTTATCAAGGTTAAAGAAGTGGAGGTAGGAAAGTGTCTTGTGGCCCTTCTGGAGCTTTAAATAGCTAAGAGGTGGTTGGGCCAGGTGTTGGAAGATCTGTAGGAGATAGTACTGAGAAGGTTTCCCAAGGAAGGGCAGGGGTTTTCTGGTTTTCCCTGTGAGGCAGTTTGTAGAAAAGTCACTTAGTTGCTGTTGTTTTGACCCTTCTTCTCCCTTTCCCTTTTCTCCTCAGGAGATGAGATACGAAAAGGCACAAATATTCTTGTGGTTAGTTATGCCCTGCACAGAGACCCCAAGATCTTCCCTGACCCGGAGTAGTTTAGGCCTGAGCAATTTTTTTGTTGAAATTTGTAAGGGAAGGCACCTATATGCTTTCCAGATACTTAATGTTGTTGATAGTTTGCCTGTATCCATCCCTTTGTAGCTGATATGTCTGGTCTCATGAGAGGGTGGTGTGGAGGACATTTCATCCCCATTTGCCCAGTCAGTCTTGCAGTGGTTTCACAGCAGGCTTTTCAGCTGGGTGTAGGTGGCAAGGTGTTGGGTGCTGCTGGGGTGGCCTCTGTTAGGAAAAATACAGAGAAGACAACATGGCCAGTTCCTGCCAGCTCCGTAATAGACCTGCTGCAGGACACAGCCGAGCCCGTCGGCACTTCTGTGAAAATGTATTTAATGGCAAGGAAAAGAAAAAGACAGATAGAGGAGGAGAGGGGAGGAAAGAGGGAGTGAAATAGCAGTGCAGACACCAAGGTCAGTGAAGAAGTGGGAGGAGGTACTCCAGGTACCAGAGCAAAAATTCCCCAGCAGCCCGTGGAGAAACCACGCTGGAGCAGGTTTGTCCTCCAGGGCTGCAGCAGGAGAAAAGGGTGAAGACGAGTGAGCGTCAGAGAGGAACTTTTGTGTCTTAGTTTCTCACTTCTTAACTCTCTGTTTTTGATTGACCATAAATTAAATTAAATTTACCCGAGTTGAGTCTGTTTCGCCCATGGCAGCAACTAGTAAGCAATATCCCAGTCTTTGTTGTGACCCAGGAGCTTTGTCATCCGGTTTTCTCTCCCTGTCCTGGTGAGGAAGGGGAGGGAAGGAGCGAATGGGTGGGCTGAGTGGTTGCTGGCCAAGGCTAACCCCCCCTAGCTTCCCACAGGCTGTTCAGCTGTCGCTGTGTGTATGCGTGCACATCAAATGTGAACAGTGAATTTCCCAGAGCGGATCTTCTGTGTTGCAAGAGTGCGGGTGGGCAGATTTGCAGTCTTGTGTGTTTCTGTGGCCCACCAGCACAAGTTCTTCCAGATCTTAAAATGACGTTTTTATTCATGCTTCATGACCTCTGGCTTGCTTTATGTAACGTGTAGCATACTGCTAAATGCTTTCTTTTAACTTGCTAGACTTTAGCAAGGAGAAGGCCCTGTAGGATCCAGCCAAACCGCAGAACAGCAGGCACAATCTCCACCCATGACCTTGGAGTGGGTTGTGGCCATTTAACTTGGGAGTATGCTTTTTTCTTTGGCACACAGATGAATAAACATAGGTGCGATGCTTTGATAGCTCTTTGGTACTGATGATAACGTTGCTGGTACATCATCAGAATTCCTTTACGACAGAAGGCTGTGTTCTGGGCGATGGCTGGTGGCCCACGCTGCAGCCTGCTTCGTTGTAAGGCCTGTTACTATCCTGGCATGCATCTTCCTGGCATGGAAGACTTTGATTTCTTAGAGAGGAGGGAAACTTTTGTATTCTGTTGGGGATAATTCACTCACGTAAAACTTCAGGTTACAAAGGAGTCCCAAATGATGGCTACGGAACAGAGCAGTTGTTGCTGTGCAGTGAGCACCAGGTTGCAGAGACCATAGCAAGGTGTGCTTGATGGAGGTGAGCATCACAGCAATCAGTCTGTCTCCGAACAACAGAGCTGTGGTCTCTGTCTCTCAAATGCAGTTAACCTCCGTTACCTATGTGAGGAAAGATAATCCACAGAAGGATTTGAAGCTCGAGTCTTCCTCAAGCTTTGGGCTTTGAAGCTTAGGTTTTTGGGCTACGGTGGTGTGACGTTCTCTGAGGATGGGGGAGATCTCCGAGCTGTTCAGCATTGGCGGTGTCTTTTCAGATCGAGACATACTGTGGTAGATTTTCTTTGTGCGGGTCATGGCTGTTGTGGACTACAAATGGACTTTTTTTGGTGCAAGTATCTTTCTACATGAAATTTAATCATGTAATTGTGTATGTTGAGAAAGAAGGATGCTCTTGCTAAGGAACACCCTCCCTGATAGCAAATTGTGGCGATTGCTAAGATAGCAACTGGTTAGTCTTGCTTATAATGGATGCTGTGTGTTTTGCAAGGGATGGCAAAAATGTCAGAGATGTCTTGGCTGGGGCAAAGGACTAATGGAAAGAGCCCACCACAGCTTTTCAGAATGCGTTGTGTACTGTTCTTCCGTCCTTCTGTTGAATCAGAACCGTTTTAGCCTTGCTTTGCTTTGGGTTTATGTTTTTCTTGCCGGTAACGATGATTTCATTGATTTCCTTACGGAAGAATCCGGACCCACGTTCTAGGGAGCAGCAGAAGCCTGTGTCACCGCCGTGCCTGTGGGCTGACACAGCTGCCTGACGGGACGCGAGCCTGCTGGCAGCACGGCGGGTAGGCTGCTGCTTGGGTGAGAGGCCGAGTAGTAGTGGATTTGCACTGTTACACCCGTTCACAGCAGCACAGCTTCACCAACCAGTGGAGTGCCCTCCGAAACCCAGCACTGCGCGAAGACCTCTCTGGGTGAGAAAGGAATGCAGACTGCAATCTGGTAGAGAACTCCTCTCTGACAGAACATCCTCCAAGGACTGTGATGACTGCAAGTCTGTTATGGGTTTGCGTGGCAAGGTTTCGGTAGCGGCGGAGCTATAGGGGTGGCTTCTGTGAGAAGCTTACCCCATGTCTGATAAAGTCAGTGCCACCCGGCTCTAAGACGGACCTGCTGCTGGCCAAGGCCAAGCCAATCGGCGATGGTGGTAGCGCCTCTGGGATAACGTATTGAAGAAAGGGAAGAAAAAACTTGGTGGTGAAACAGCAGTGAGGAGAGAGGAGTGAGACGATGTGAGAGAAACAACTCTGCAGACATCGAGGTCAGTGAAGAAGGAGGGGGAGGAGATACCCAAGATGTCAGAGCAGAGAGCCTTCCCTTGCAGCTCGTGATGAAGACCATGGTTGAGGGAGGTTGTGCCCCTGCAGTCCATGGAGGTCCACAGTGGAGCAGATCTCCACCTGTAGCCTGTGGAAGGGACCCCACGCTGGAGCAAGGGGATGCCTCAAGGAAGCTGTGAGCCCCTGGGGAGCCCTGTGCTGGAGCAGGCTCCTGCCAGGACCTGTGGACATGTGGAGAGAGGAGTCCATGCCAGAGCAGGTTTTCTGGCAGGGCTTATGACCCCATGGGGAACCCGCGCTGGAGCAGCCTTTTCCTGAAGGACTGCACCCTGTGGGAAGGACCCACCCTGGGAAGTTCATGAAGAGCTGCAGCCCATGGGAAGGACTCACGTTGGAGAAGTTTGTGGAGAACTGTCTCCCGTGAGAGGGACCTTCATGCTGGAGCAGGGGCAGAGTGTGAGGAGTCTTCACCCTGAGGAGGAAGGAGCGGCAGAGACAACATGTGATGAACTGACCACAGCCCCCATTCCCCGTCCCCCTGCACCGCTCGGGGGGAGGAGGGAGAGAATTTGGGAGTGAAGTTGAGCCTGGGAAGAAGGGAGGGGTGGGGGGAAGGTGTTTTAATATCTGGATTTATTTCTCACTGTCCCACTCTGATGTGATTGGTGATGAATTAAACTCCCTTTTCTCCCCAAGCTCAGTCTGTTTTGCCCGTGACAGTAACTGGTGAGTGATCTCTCCCTGTCCTTGTCTCGACCCTGGAGCCTTTCACCATACCTCCTCTCCCCTGCCCAGCTTAGGAGGGACAGTGCCAGAGTGGCTTTGATGGGCACCTGGCATTTATCCAGGCCAAACCAAAACAAAGTCTTAGTGACATAATTAGGCCTCAGAGATGCCAGAGCTCTCACTTCTTTCTTGGGTGTGTCTTTCACGTCTTGTTCCAGTGTAGCTGCTGCCCTTTAGTAGCAGCAGCATCACCTGTGCCCGCTGCTGGCAGGATTTTGAAATGCTTGTTCCGCTGTGTTCCCTACTGCGTTCCCCATGGCTTTTCACCTTGTCCGTGCTGTTTCACTGTTTTTCACAGTTTTTCCTGCAGAAGGAATTATCAGCAGGCAGAAAAGCAGATTTTGACTCCGAATCACAATTTGCTGCTTGGTCTAATTATCAAGTCTGCAAAGGCCACGAACTGCAAGGTTTTTATAAAGAAGAGGAGTATGATTGCCCAGCTCATCTCCGTGTTACAAAGAGAGAAGATGAGCTGCTTAATCCTGCATGCTCGCTTCCTTCCTGGGACGTCACCTGGACAGCAGAGGGGACTGGTGGCCGTGTAGCTTGCCTTGTGCATTCACAAGGCAGGGTATGTATCTGCTGCTTCGTCACAAACCGTTGCAAACAACAGCAAGAGTAGCAAAGTTCATTTCTAGCTGTTTGCCACGCAGAAAAACGCGATGGTCAGCATTTATGAGAAAGGGTTTGCTGGGAGATTGGGGGTACAAAGTGCCAAAATTTACTCCCCTCTGCTGCCAAGGGTCATCAGCCCTGCCTTAGCTTCTGATGTTCTGAGCTTCCTCCATTTGCGTTTCTTACCTTGGTTGCTTTGTTTATGCCGTTTGTTGGCTTACTAAAAATGCTGGTGCAGTCAATTCTGGTACAAAACAGAGAGGAGAAATGTGACCACGGCTAGAAGAAGCTTCTGTGGTATATTCAGAGGGTGAATTTTTGCCAATTGGGTGTGAGCCGTGCTGTCTCTTAACCAACCTTCTGGTGGACCACCAGGCTTCTGAGCACTGGAGGTTTGAGGAGCGGGTGGTTGCCGCCCAGCAGCGGTGAGAAGAAGCCCTGGCTCCTCCTGAGGTGGGAAAGGCAGCAGGGTTTCTGGTGGATGTGGCACCACTTCGACCCAAGCACTTTGCAAGTTGTGACACAGGTGCTGGTGCTGCCAGTGGCGTTACTGGCACCTGTCAGCCCGTGACTGAGTGAGAACAACAGTTCCCAACAGTGAGAACAGCAAAGGGCATCTGAGCAGAGAAGCATCTGAGCTTCACTGTGCTGCTCTCGATCATGGGTCTGTGTGGGCTCTGGTTTGTGTAGCCCCTCAGAGCTACCAACCCAGTATAAGAAAGTTGCTCCCCGTCTGAAGGACTTGCAGCCCTGCACGCGTCGTGTTGGAGAGTGCTGGAGCAGCTCTGTATGGCCAGCTGGTGTTCCCTGGGCGCCTGGAAATGGATGGAGAAATGCGGTGTTGTGAAAAGCCATCCTCCCCCAATCACAAAAATGGTGGTTTTTTTTTCTCTCGACAGCGTTTTGTGTGTTTTCCTTCTGAGCTCTCGCGCGAGCCTGTGCAGAACTTCCTCGCTCCTCGGCCGTGTCAGAGGAGCCAAGCACGGGCGAGGAGATGGCACCGTGCCCTGTGGCTGCCCTGCCCTCCCGAAGCGCTCGCAGGCAGCCTCTCCGGGCGTGGGGTTTTTTTATAGCTTTGTTTATTTTCCCGGCAGGCAGCTCCACCTCCCGCTCCCGTGGCTGGGGTCCCCGCACACGCCGCTGCCTGCAGCACGCAGCGCCCGCTCCCCCGTAGGGATCAAGGCTCGGAGCAGGAGGTGATGGAGGTCGTGCGGGCAGCCTCAGGGGGACCCCAGCTGCTGCACTTGGGGGCTGGGGTCATCACTCTGCTGTTGACGGTGGTGGCCGTGTGCTCCCTGCCCTCCCTGATGGGTTACTGCAGGCGATGGTGGGTGATGAAGCTGATCCCGGGCATCAGCCCCTGCTACCCTGTGCTGGGAAATGCTCTGCTCTTGGAGCGGGAGGGAGAAGGTAAGAGCAGCTTGCGCCATAGCCCGGCGCTGGGCTTTATGGAGGAGCCAGCGCTGGTGAGGTGCTTGCCTGGCCAAGCTGGGGGTGGCATGCTGTGCCATTTTGGCTTCAGGTCTCCGGGGCAGCGGGCAACCTGCGCAGGGGAGCTGTGTGAGCGGGGCTGGTGGAGGGGAAAGGAGAGGAACGGCCTAAATGCAGGGTTATTGTCAGTCAGAGATTAGCTGGAGGGTCAGCCTGGCAGTGGCTTCCAGATGCTGATGCTGGACGGGGACCCGTTTCCAGCTGTTGGTGAGATGGAGCAGGAGCGCCGTGGAATGTGCGTTTGTGAGAGGGAGGCGAGCTGGGCGCGCTGGCGGGAAGCGCTGCTGCAGAACACGGAGCGCGGTCCCCACCGCCGTCAGCTGCGGTCCGAACAGCGCTCCCAGCTTGGGAAGGAAAGATACCATCTCTCAACAGTCATCTTCCCCCAGTGAGCGTGTGCAGGGGACTTCAGCGTGCTGAGCTGATGGATTGCTTTTGGAAGTAGCTGTGCCTTAGATGTGTGCATTAGCTACGAAAGAACTCGCTGAGTGTTTGCAGTACATCCCTCAAAAGCAGGCTTGCCTGTGCTCACGTTGAGCAATGGTACCTTCTTTTTGCCGGGTGCTGGAGAGAGCACAAATGTGCGACGTGTTCCCTTGCTGTTTGGTACTCGGTTTCACACAGGAGCACCTTGCCTGAGGAGTCCGCGGTCTGAAGGACCAGCAGGCTCTGCTGGGGGTGCGTGTGGTGCCTGTGCACGCTCTGTGCACGCTCTGTGCACGCTCTGTGCACGCGTGTTCCTGGCTGGGCTGCCGGCAGGGAGAGCGGCCGGCTGGCTCATGGGAGTGGAGTGAAGCTGTGGGCGGCTGCAGCCTGGGTGTGCGCGCTGCCCAGTGCTGACAGGCACTGGGACTTTGTTTTCTTCTTCTGCTTTTTAAATCTTAAAAAAAAAACAAACACCCAG
>Ga0065711_1049444_pt1 | contig 11307 bp, 10 predicted proteins | sample Hoacrofraction12_FD_59098 | JGI IMG/M metagenome (GOLD analysis project Ga0065711, IMG submission 59098) | Hoatzin crop microbial communities from Cojedes, Venezuela - Epithelial fraction 12 v2 (version 2) | ecosystem: Host-associated > Birds > Digestive system > Esophagus > Crop | place... | reverse complement strand
CGCGCTGCCCACGCTGTGTGGGCTCAGAAACACGCGGCGTGATGGGCACACGCTCCCGTCTCGTGCTTCGCACTTTGGTTTGCGTGAGCTCGGCCGCGCCGGTGTGGACTGCTGGCACGAGGGGCTGAGCAGGGCAGACCCCCGCAGAGGAGCGGCACTGCAGAGCTGGCTGCCAGAGGCAGAGTGCGGCGAGAGCAGGGGGACGGTGGAGACAGGGGAGCAGGAGTGTTTTTTCTGACCGGCCTGTCTGCATCTCGCCGGAAAGAGCACAGCGAGGGTTGTGCAGTGGCCAACGCTGTTCTGTCACTCTTTCTCACATTTCAGCTGAGGGTCGGTGCTGGTTTCCAAAACCAGAGAGGGGTCCCTGCTGCCTCAGGGAAGGTCTGCCAAGGGCTTGGAGGCTGAGACTAACGTAGTTTTGGGGGTTGGTTTGCACTCCCTGCCATAAGTGAGGTACTTCTGTTGACGTTGACCATGGCGTGTTACTTCTGGGGAGCACCTGAAGCCAAGCTGGCTGGGAAGATCGGGGCATCTTGTAGTCCAAGCAGGGTAGTGATGAAGGGTCTGGGGGACCTGTTGTGGAAAATGTCTCCTGGTGCAGCTTGCAAAGCTCAGGCGGCTCACCTTATCACGAAGCAGACTGAGAGCTGATTTAACGGCAGGGTGTAAGTACTTCCACGGTGGTGGGGATTAACTGCTGGAAGGGCCAAGGAAAGTGGCAGATGCTCCAAACTGACATTTTCAAACCAAGATTAATGCTTCTCTGAAAGGTGTCTTGGCCAAAGAAGCCGTTTGGCTCAATACAGGGCAAACTGGTTAAAAAAGAAAAGCCTGTGGTGTATTAGAAATGAGGCAGTATGATCTACTGATGCCTTCTGGCACAGATTTCTAGGAGCCTGTGGAAGCACATCTTGCATCAGTGTTCAAAGCCATTAGCTGGCTGGCCTCCGCTTGGTGCCACGTGGGTGGCGGAGTTCACCCTTGTCGTTGTTTTTCCCCAGATGTTGAAGTCACACCCAGTGCAGAATACCTTTAAATAATGGCAAGAAGATAATCAGTGTATGACAAAGTTGGGCGTGAAATCCCAGTGCACCCTGTAAATCAAGGAAAAAGGATCCTGGAACAACACCGTTCCCTTTGATGTAGTTGTGGGCTGTGTAATTAGCTGTAACCAGAGTATTATTTGATCTTCCATGTTGAAAATCACAATTTGTTTTCCTAGGCGTACATATGAATGTGCTTACAGCATTTCTTTGTGATAGCCATTTTTCTGAAATCCACAGCTGACCTCCCAGAACACCCAGACAAAAAACCTGGGGCTGCCCATATGCAGATGGAAAGATGCTTTGTTCCTGAGAGAGGTTCTGCTCTGGGATGATGAACAGGAGAGCTGGGCTTTGCCGGTGACGGCGGGGTCTGACCCCAGCAGCCACCCTGCTCCGTGGCAGAGCTGTCCCCATGGAGCTGCTCGGCCCCTCGGGGCGCTCCGAGAGGGGCACGGCGCTTGGACGTCAGGCTGGGCATGGTGGTCTCGCCCCCTGGAGATGCGCGAAGCTCACCCAGCAGGTGCGCACACGGGTGGGAGAAAACTCTGGTGCTGCCTCTTCCACAGTGGGGGGAAATCCTTTTTAGCTGGCCAAGCCGGCGGTCCCTGGGAGAGCTCTTGGTGGCCGCAGCAGATGGGATCGTGTGGTTCAGTGGAGGAGAGCCCAGCCGCAGACGCATCCCCCTTCCCTTGGTGTGTCTGAACAACCAGCTGCAGGGCAAACTGTTAATCGTAATAAAGTTAGCTGGTCTGCTAGGCTGGGGTTTGCTCATGCCTGGTGTCATTGGCTTCTCTGCCGCTTCCTTATTTATCCCATTTCTGAAGCAATTACCCCAAATTAGCATGTTCGCACTGGCCGGGTGCTGGCAGCACCTTGCCCGGTGTCGGGGTGTCTGCAGTGCTGGCTCGCGTTGCCGGCGGCTGTGCGGGTTGGCCTTGCTCCTCGGCGCTGCCGGGTGCGTTCGCCTGGGCGTTCCCCTCCCAGCCTTGGCCCCATGCTCGCCATGGGACAGGGGCTCGCGAGGTCCCCACTCCCCTCTCCCTCCTGCCTCTGCTGAGCAGACGAAGAGCTGCAGCAAAGGCTTGTGCTGGAAACCTGGCGTAGCATGGGACTTTTTTCCCCTGTTTCAAAGTACTTAAGCCTGTCATCACCCTGGACTGACTTTGTGTGTCCGCTCAACTCCACAGCCACCCAGGAGAGCACAGGCCTGGGGCTTGTTGGGCAGCAGTGTCCTCCGAGCAGCTCCCTGGCTGCCCGGGTTTGGAGGCGTAATTTCACCTGCAGTGGTGAAGAAAGACTTGGGCTTTGCAGCTGAAAGCATCCTCAGCTCTGCTGTGCTTGTCCGTACCTTGGAGGCAGAACTGAATCACTTGAAGGGAATTTGCTGTGAGGACAAGAAATGTCTGACGCCTTCCATCTTGTGGAGCTGTCTGCCTCAAGCCAGTGAGATTTCTCGTGCGAGTCATCCAGATGGCTGCCAATGCATCCAGTTTCCTTGGAAGACGCTTTGAAAAGGAGTCAGGAAGGACCACCCTGATTAGAGGAGCAGCCCTCGACCCGCTTTCCATGAGATCTGCTTTGGCACCCAGCAGCCTCCTGACAAAGCGTGGATATCCTTTGAAGGGGAAGGGAGGCCTCTCCCTCCTCGTCGCAGGGGTGACTCGTGGTATCAACGTAGCTGGCAGTAGAAAGGTTTGAGAAAACAACCCCTCCGAAGTGTTTTCTCCACCGCAGCTGGAGCGGTCCCCAGCAGGAGCCTCTGCTCTCTCAGGAGTCAAAGGCAGGGGCAGGGGCCAGACTGGAAGCTGGGTTCCTGGCCAGCAATAATACAGATGGAAACGCCAGGAGCAGCTTTGCAGTGCTGCTGCCATGAGGTGTGACGGAGAGTCCAGAAGGATGAATAATCACCTCTTAAAGGACCACGGAAGCGAAATGGGGGAGATGCAGCCCTGCCGAGGTGTCCTGCCCTGCCTGGAGTGCATTGCTGGGGCTCAGGGGCCTGTGAGCGGGTAATCCAAGGGACCCCGGAGGGCCTCTGATTAGCAGAGGTGACAGATGAGCCTTCTGCTGGGTGCTGACTCACCGCTCTGTGACCTTTGACGGCCATGTATTGCATCCTGCTATGTCCTTTCCAAAGCTGAGGAGTGAAGCCCAGCACTGTCCCATTTGCATGTGCTCTTAAAAAGCTGTCCTGCTTCAGCAGCACTTTAAATCCAGGAGACAACCAGAGTTTGACTTGGCTGAGTTACAAGGGCCATTTCCTTTCTGATTAGCCCCATTGTCGCTCAGCTTCCCTTCCCTTCCATCCGTATCTGTGGTCATGGAAGCCTCTGAGACAGTCTGAGGTTTGTTTTTTGTTCAGCTTGTAGAGATGTGGTAGGCAGAGCACAGAACCCGAGCAATAATTAGTGTTTGTTGTCATCATCCTGCGAAGTATTTGGCAGATTTCAAAGACCTGCCACGTTTGCCTTTGTGTGGTGGAAGATGCTCCCCAAGAGTTTCCCAAGGGTCGGGGCATTCAGATGCAGCTTCTGAGGACCGGGGTGATCGCTGGATGCAGCCACAGGTGGGGATTTGGGATCAGCCTGCGGCTGAAGCCTTGGGGCGGTCAGCTCTGACTGCCAGCGCTGCTCTGCTGCAGTTCGTCTGCATTTGCTAGGTCTAGGACCGTTTCCAGTGTAAAATCAAACGGAACACTTGGAAGATAAGCTTCGTGCTTACAGCGACTCTGCTCTGCCATGCCCTAGTCTGGATTACCTGCTCCCACTCTGTCCTAGAGATCAGAGAGGGCCAGAGAAACAGATTCCCTGGCATGCTGTGTGTGTGGGGTGGACCCACAGCCTGAGCATGCCCAGCTCATGGCTCTTGCTGCAGCAGTTGGCCCCCAGTGCCGGATGGGGACCGGGCTGCAGCCATCTGCCTTGCTCCTGAGAGCGCCCGGGAGGAGCGGGCACGGCCCAGTGCCCCGACGTGGGCGTGCTGTGGGCGAGGGGTCTCGTCTCCGTGGGCGCTGGCTGTAGGCGTGAGGACAGATGGACTTCTCCAGGGCAGGGTCCAAACCCAGCGTCCCCCTGCACAGGTCGCCCGCAGCCCCCACCAGCGCAGCGAGCAGTGCGATGCTCCCTGCCACGCCGGGCAGGAGTCGGGCAGCAGCCATGGAGTGAGCCGGGAGCACCGCAGAGCCCGGGACCGAGGACGAGGCAGGGACCGGTGCAGAGCGTGGGGCTTGGCTTGGGCTTGCGCTTGCTCTTTGACTCGCCTTTAAACCTGGGTTTTGTGAAGGTCTGTGGGCGTGTGCTGCAGGACAGCGGGGAAGTGGCCGCTCGGGCTCACGGGGCTTTGCCTTCTGTGCTGCCTGGCGCAGCGTGCGGTGCCGGGTTTGGTGAGCAGAGGCCTGGGAGGAAAGAGGAGTTAATACGGAAAGCTGGAGGGATGCATGAACTAAATGAGCCCTCTGCTTTGCTTCTTCCCTTTTTCCTTTTATGAGCATTGCCCCTGCTGATGGATAAAAGGGCAGGCCTGGAAACCTGCCCCAGTCCCGGGGAGGTGATTTGCTGCTGAAGTGCAGGATTTTGCAGTTTTCTAAAGCCCTGTGGCAATTCCTGTCTTGGGAAGGTAAATGGTGATTCCGGAGCTGGGGTGGGGAGAGTCTTAGCAGGCTTGGGAGCAAGGCCTTGATGAAATGTTGAGTTTTTTCCGCATTCCTGTGCCCCAGAAGGAGCTTTCCCAGGGCAGGTTTGGGATGTCGACAGCACGTGTGGGTTGTGGCTCCTTCCCCCTCAGCATGCAGGGAGCCGGAGCCAGCGTGCTGAGTCGCAGTCCCTGCACTGCCGCTGCTCCTCGGGGTGCCAGTTCTGGCTTCGGCATTGCCCGGCGCGTGCAGCCGGTCTGGGAGCCGCCGGCCTGTGGGCACCCAGGCAGGATCCTGACAGCGCTGGGCACAGCGTGCCGCGAGGAGCCGGCTCTGCTTCCAGAGGGTGGGCTTGGTCAGAGCTGCCCTGCACGGCAGGGCATCGCGGGCAGTGACGGGCAGATTGCTTGCCCCAGCCCCTGCCGGCCGGGCAGGCTGGTCGATGGCGGCTCGGTGGGTGAGGGGGAAGAGCTCACGTGCTGGCTCTGTCATGGACACTGCCTGACAGTCACCGGGCTTTGATGTGTGATACGCACCGAGTGAGAAAGGGTGCTGTGACACACCATGGCGTGGTGGCTAGGGACAAGCCTTGTCCCCTGCGCAGACGGGGGCTCGGGAGAGCCTCGCTGCAGCCGCCCCAGCGCAGGGCTGCGGCTCAGCCCGGGGATGCTGCAGGAGCAGGACGGGAAGCCGCCGATGGTATCGGGGACTGGAAGAAACAATTTGTGATAAGGCGAGTCCGGACCTGAACTTGTGCCCAGCACTTGAAACGAGAAGGGAGCAAACCTGCCCGGTGGTGTGAGAAACCTCGGCTCGCTTCTGTGTTTGGTTTTCCCACAGCCCGTGCTTCCTGCTCGCCCCGGTGCTGGAAGTGCCGAGATAGCATCGGGGGGCCGCGCCGGTGGGATTTCTGTCCGGGAGGGGCAGGACGTGCCAGCCGTCCCATGGGGAGGGCTTGGGGAGGCTGTGCTGGAGCCGGGGAGGTGACCCGCTCTCTGGGGCGATGTTCAGGATCAGATCCCGGCCGGACGATAAGCCCGAGCGAGGGGCGCAGGATACCTGGGGAGCAGGGAAGGAGGGAGGGCAGGCGGGCTGTTGCTCTGCGTATAGGAGTTAATTTTCAGGATGATGCTCCCTGCCCGGTGGGAGGGTGTGCGGTGCCTCCACGGACCGAGATTACTGGAGGGGAAAAGGGTGGGACGCAGGTCTGGCTCTTCCTCCCCCTCCCCAGGTCACGGGCTGTAAATTGGCGCAGCCTTTCTGGGCATAGGGAAAAATACCAGGAGCCTGCCAAGCAAAACAATAGGTCTTTCCACTGCTGAGCCGCGTCCAGACAGTCTGGGCCTGTGTCCAGCTCCGCGCTGGCGCTCGGCGCAGCCTCCCCTTGCTGGAGCTTTAACGGGAGGGAAAGGAGAAGCAGCGGAGAGTAATGAAACGGAGGAATGTCTGTGACATTTTTCTAAAAAGGAAAAATGCGGAGTTTCCAGTCAAACTGAAAGACTTATTGGGTTCGCTGGGAGGCTAAGTCCAGCTCCTTCGGACAAACTGCTAGATAAGGAAAACAATTTAGTCCCAAGTAATATTCGCTTCAGGATGGCGCAGGCTCCGCCACAATCTGTTTTGACTGCACCATGTTCATTGATTTTTCTTCCCAGCTCCTCAGCAAACGCGGTCCTGCCGGCCCCCGCGGGAGCACCGGGATGGGCGGCTGCACCCCGCATCGCAGCCGTGGGACCCCGGGGTGCCGCAGACCCGCGCTGGCACGGGTGGGTGCAGCTGCAGCCCGGCCCTGCCCCTGGTGCAGGCACCCCAAGAAGCGGCGCAGGCACCCCAAGCCCACCTGCCAGCGGTGTGGCCTTGGCTGGGTGAGGAAGGAGAGGCCGGGGGTGGCCCACGCCCTCGGCCAGCAGCACCATTGCAGCGGGTTTGGCCTCTGCACCAGCGACCAGCAAAAGCCGTTGGGGAGAGCGACTGGATGGCACTGGGGGTCTGGGTGCTGCCTGAGGCAGGGCAAGGAAAATGAACCAGCGTCACGCTGGATGCCAGAAACGTGACAGCTTAGACCCTGGCAGATGACAGCAAATATATGTGGGAAATTCTGGAAGAAAAGCCAATTCCTCCTGTTAAAATGCAAGTCACTTGTATGATGCAAAACTTCACCTTTTCCCCCTGAAGTGGAGAATGCGAGGACACCCCTGTCCCCAGGTCCTGCAGCCGTCCCCAGCTGACGGAGTCGGTGTTTGGAGTAACGGTAACTCATTTGCTGAGCGTGGTGTTTGCTGGCTCCCGGTACGTCGGCATGGAGCCGCGGTTTGATGCTCCGGGACAGCCAGGAGCACCCAGCACTTCCCCACCGTGTGCTGGGGAGAGGGGAAAGCTATGCTCTCCTAAGAAACAGGAGAAGCTGTACTGCAGGTATCAGCGCAAATGAAAACAGGAGTTTGAGCAGAGTGAATAACTGCATCTTCAGGACAGAGAAGAGCCTTGGGAATTTGGGGTAAAAAGCTTATTTCCCTTCTGCCAGGCTGCTCCCCTCTGCATGGCTCCTGGGCTCCCCCGGGACCGCTGGCAGCAGTGCTGCTGGTGGGGAGCTCGGGCAAGAGGAATGGGGTTTGATCCAGCCGGAGCGTTTCTGTAGAGGTCATATTCTGGAAATAGTTCTCCATCCTTGCTGTTAACCTCATCCGCGCTGGCTGAAGCAGCAGAGCAGCGCTCTGGGAAGGCAGAACGGCTCGGGCAGTGCTAGACCCGTCAGTAAGTAACAGGACCACCGAACCTGGGGGTTTGAGTGCCAAGTGCTGTCTGCTGCTCAGAGCCCGCTGCCTTCGTACCTCAGCGTCCCCCAAACGTCCTGTGCTTCTGGGTCGCGTGCTGCCACCGCGCAGTGTCTCCGTGGCACGCAGGCGTTTGCCTGGGCTCCAAGGCTTGGCACTGCCTGAGGGTCCGGCGCTCTCTGACCTGGCAGCCGCTGCCTCGGCTGGCCAAAGCTGCAGGCGTCTGGGAAGACTCTGCATCTCCTGTGGCTGACTAGTCGGTGGGATTTTACAGCACACTCACCAGGTCAGTGCAAGGCTCGCTGTGGTTCTGTGTATTTTATTCACGATCTGGCTGCTGGCGAGCTTTCCCTGCCGTTAACCGTTCCGGGGCTGGCTCACACCGCGGCTTTGCTGCTGCGGCTGGCACGCTGTGCTCTGCGGGAGGGCACGCGTGGAGCGAACCAGCCCCAGCACCCAGGGAGATCCCGGCTGCTCGGGAGAGCGGCGGGCAGCCCGGGAGCAGAAACTCGGAGCTCCTCGCAGGAACAGCTAATTACGACAGTGGCCAAACATCAGGGGCACTTTGCCTTGCTGCTGGGACAGCGCTGCGCAAAGCAGGGACGGGAAGCGCATGGTGGGGAAAACACGAATGGTCCAGCGTGATCAAGTTGTGCGCCTGGTTAGGAAGCGTAACACAGTTGGTGCTGTGTATCTCAGTTTTTTTGAAGGTGTTTGACATTTTGCCCAGATAACCTGTAGCCAATAGCACATATTATGTGGATTAAAAATTGGCTTAATGACAGATTTCAAACTATGGCCATTAATGACAGTGTCACTTCCTGCAGTGTTCCCAAGGAGCGTTCTGACGTGATTTAATGTGTGATTTAACAACAGTGATGACAAGAAAACCTTCGCTGGTAGCGTCTGGGGATGACATGGAGATTGGTGGTGGTGTAAGCAGCAAGGGCAGAGCTGTGAATCTCCTGGTTCAATGGTCACAAGCCAACGTGATGCATCACCAAGGAGCTACATGCAGGTGACCCCCCTCAAAAGCACGGCAGGGATCCCCAGCCTCTGGGGACGGGATGCTCCCACGAAGGCGTGGGTCACCGACAGGCGTGGGGGTAAGGTTGGCTGCTGCCCGTGGGCGCTCGCTGCCGGGCTGCCTCCCGGCACGGGCAGAAGGGTGGCACCGGGGGGCATGGGCGGGGACTTGGTGGTGGCTGGGCACTGCCCCAGCTCTGTGCTGGGTCCAGTGCTGCTGATGGGGCCTCAGGCTGGACCCTGGTGTTGCTGCTGTGGGGACCGGGCCCTGCTCCCCTCTGCTTTTGCTCTTGGGAGGGGTTGCAGCTTGCTTTGGTGAGCTGGGACTCCCCAAGGGATCTGGAGCTGGGGGCCGGTGTCGGGCCCTGTGGGCATCCCCCTCAAACTGGGGGCCTCCGGATGAGCAGCTCTCCTCCATCCCGGCGGTGGCTGCAGGCTCCCTGGGGGTCCTGGACCTGTGTCCGGCCCTCCCGGCGTGCCTGTGCCCGTGGGGTCCCGGTTCCAAGGCAGCCCCCTTGTCTGCACGCTCCTTGCCACACTGCCCCGAGGCAGGGCTCTGCTCTCGCCTGCCTTGGCAGCCCGAGCTGTCGGCAGCAGGACGGGACTCGGGTTCAGGCCGAGGATGTGTCTGAGGAGAGGTCGCGTCTTCATTTGTTATCGTTTTCGTTCATGATTCCTTCTTGCCAGTTCTTGTATTTGCAAATCATTTTCTCGCTGACGAACGGATGCACATCGCCAGCACCCGCAGACCAGACACGGATGCAGGTCAGAGCTGTACCCTGCGCAGACACTGATGCCCTGATACCGGCCCCCCGTGCGTCAGACCCCGGCCTTTTCACAACGCAATCCCTCACGCCGGTGACTACTCCGTCCCCATGGCTGCTTCCCACATCGCCACTGGTTTCAGGAGGAAACCCAGTATCAGAAATGGCAGTTGTACTGCGGGATGAACTGCAGCCGGGGTCATGCTGGCATTGCAGGCTTTGGTCTCCGTAAGGCTGGCTGCGTGGGTGCTGTGCGCTGACCAAACTCAGCTCTGGGTGGCTTGGCAGGTACTTTCTCACCTCTCATAATCATCCCTCCCTGTCTTGGGCTGTTCTGTGGATTTTTTGCAGTATTTAGATGCAGCTTCCCAATACGTGGCTGAAGCTTGGATTTTGTTCCTCTACAAACCCAGCCACTCGTGTGTCGCCTTTGCCAGTCAAGCATGGTGAAATTCTCAGTATTTCCAAAGCCTGGACCACGTACACGGGTTAAACATTTGCCTTGTGCAGCGTGAGCTCTCTAGCGCAGGGGAAAGTGCTCTCCATGCGCTTCACCCCGGCCCCTCGGATGGAGGAGAGGGTCTGAAGCCAGCTCCCTGTCCCTCCTTGCCTGGAGCAGGGCTAGCCTCGCAGTCTCCATCAGCTGGAGGGCCAGAGAGGAAGATCTAAGCATGACAATATTCCCTCTGAGGGCAATTACTCTCCACAGGCAACAGCTACAGCACAAATTCTGGCACCTCAGACCCTGCGCTTCCTCCCCGGGCTGCTTGGAGAGCTTGAAGCAGAAAGTGAACTCCCTTGCTGGAAGCCCGTGTAGCCTCAGTGATAGCTACAGGGATCTCATCAAGCAGGAATTTCTTGGCAGGGGATAGGACCTGTCTGCCATATGGTTTCCATGTTCAGAGCAGAAGGTGATCTGTGGAAATAGAAGGAAAAAAGAAAATCTGAACTTCTGTGGTTGATTTTCACTGGAGACCAATTGTTCCGCGCAGCTCCGGGGAGGGGCTGGGGACAGGTCTGACCCTCAGCCTGCTGCAATCCCAGGGTGTTTTGCACAGGAATGCCTTGGGACCCCCTCTGCAAAGTATTTTTTTTGTCAGGAGATTTTATATTTTGACAGCTCCACTATCTGTTTGAAGGGCTGGACAATAAAAAATAAAACTCTCCAGAGCGTGGAATGTACAAATAATCGTCATGTCCTGCTTGGCTCCAGCCTCCTGCTGCCCTCCCTGCCCGCACCGGCTGCGGGAGAAGCTCGTCCTTTGACGGCGTGTCACTCAGATGGAGAGCACTGCCTGGTCGTTGGTGGGACGCTGGTTTTGGGGCTGCGCCTATCTTTGAAAATCCTGTTTTTTCCGCTAGTGTAGGAAGGCTGGGTAAAGCCTGTTGTGGTGAGATGCCTTGTAAGATGGTCTGACCTGCCACCTCTGTCCTCCTAGCATCCCGTTCTGCAGCCTGAGCACGTGGAACACGTGTGCGGTTACCAGACTGGAGGATTTTGCACTCTCCCACCTTTCTCTGAAGCCTGGTGGTAAGCCAGCAGAGCATGCTGCTGGGAGCACGAGTACTTCCAAAGACTATGGCTGTCTAACTAGAGAGATGAACAAATCTGACCTGCCTCCCTCAACAGTTTGTCACGGTGAAATGCCCGCTTACTTAAAATCTGAGCTGGAAGCGTGGCGACTGCGGAGCTGCAACGGCAGGAGCAATGGCTTCGTTCCTCGGAGGTGGAGCGGCACGTCTGCCCGGCAGCTCCCCGGCACGGACGGGCACGGTGCACTGGGAGGCTCTGGAGACCACGAGCTTGGAGCTGGGTTCGGGGCGTGAGCCTGCCTTGCCATCAAGGTACGCTGTGGGAGAGAGTGTGTATTGTAAAACCGGACCTGAGGGCTGGGGCTCAGCAACGCACTCCTCTGCCTGAATTAAAATTGGTTCTGCTCTGGGAGGGCCTGGTTTGTAAACTGCAGCTTCCAACTGGCAGCAGCGAAGAAGTGTAAATGGCTAAGCAGGCGCAGAAGAAAAGTCTCTCTGTGCCTGAGAGACAAAGACACTCGCTACTCTTGAAC
>Ga0065711_1009293_pt2 | contig 11307 bp, 1 predicted proteins | sample Hoacrofraction12_FD_59098 | JGI IMG/M metagenome (GOLD analysis project Ga0065711, IMG submission 59098) | Hoatzin crop microbial communities from Cojedes, Venezuela - Epithelial fraction 12 v2 (version 2) | ecosystem: Host-associated > Birds > Digestive system > Esophagus > Crop | place... | reverse complement strand
TTAAAAAAAAAAAAAAAAAAAAAAAAAAAAAAAAAGACACACAGAGAGAAAACAAGAGACAAACACCCAAACAAACCACACTGCATGTGCCAGAGTGCTTCAGGTGTATAGCAGTGCTAAACCACAGTGAACGTCATACAGTAACTTCTTTTCCTGGACTTGAACTGCATAGTTTTGTGTTCAAATGTCAATTAAAGAACCCAGTCCTGAGGGTAATGATACAAACTTTTTGAAGCCCACTGTGCAATGTTTGCCAACAATTCAAATCTGACCAACACTGAAGTACTTACTCTAGGCCACACTAGGAAGTTCTCCCATCTCAAACTGACAGGACTTAAAGCTGATTGTAGAGTCTGCTGCCATTTCCCCAACCACACCTCTTCTGAACATCTTCCTACATCACCGGCATGAAGTTACAATGGTTTAAAATTGTACTATCAGCTAACGTAGAGCCTCACAGCAGTAACAGCAAATAGGGGATTACACCCATCTTACTTAAATGCGCAAGAAAGCAGAAGCTGCCTCTAAGTATGGCCTACTCTTTCTTATTTCTACACAAGTACAAAGGGATCAGTGTTGCATTATCCCAAGGGAGCAAAGCAGTTTCGAACTTCTATATAGCAAATTCAGCTACTTACAGGTATTTTACTAGCAACAGAACAGCAGTAAGCATAACCTAAATCTTCATATGGACAAAGTTAGGTAAACTTCTACTCACTTAGACCAAACTACAACTAGTAAACCCGAGTTCACTTAAGTTTCTGTATAAGTATCAGTACTTACTATAGTGTATCTGGAGGACCAATAATAAGGACTTCCCATCGATAAAGATCATTGTCATCTATTAAGCCCGCTGAAAAGCCTTCCACTGGATTTTTGTTGAGCTCTGTGTAGGAAAAAGAATTTAAGAGTGACTTTAGGCGTCTATGATATGCATTTGCTGTTTTCGCTCATGCCTCTATACATAACGAAAAATCCCCATGACTTTCAGTGATTTGGCCCCTACTGACTGGCTGTATGGCCTGGATGAGTACCCTCAGCTCCCTACCACACACAACAGCACGTTGCCAGAGCCAAGACCCATAGTCTGACTAAAACTATCTATGTTCATCATGAGCGGAAGGGCCAGAACAACTCAGAACTGTGGGACATGGTCTTCTAAACTAGATACCAATAGGTGTGCATGCAAGTCAGAAAACAGGTTTTCTACCAAAAAAAAGCCATACTGCTTTACAAGAACCCTGAGGAGCCAGATTAAACTCAAGTCTATCTCTAACTCTAGAAGATTTTAACAGAAAACAGTGTCACACTATGGTTTTATTTAAAACTAACATCCTACTTCCCTTAAATTATTTTTTTCAGAATCTGAAAGTGTTTCTTTGCCCAGGGCATTCTGGAGATAATGATTTACTACTGAACTACTAGCAGAGAGCATAGAAGATAAGCTGTCATGCTGTTTAGGTTTGGGTTTTTAAAAATTTTTTCTTTTCTTTCAGTTTTATCCATTAGTGATAAGCAATACAGGATTCTACGCTTATAGGCTACTTCATACAGTTATTGCCAAACAGAAGGCTCATCTGGAAATACCTATGCAGAAGTCAGACCTAGATGTAGGCTTGACTGACTTTCACTTTCAGCCTGCTCCAGGAAAAAGCGTAAGATTTCTAAATAAACGCCTCAGATGAGTTCTACCTAAAGTTCACTTGGGGTAGGAGGGGGAGAGAATGTCTCTCAATCAACAGCTTTAAGTCAAAACCAAATTTAAATACCACATTGATGCCAAATTGAAATTCTTGATCCAGCATTTCCACCAGTACATACAGAGTCCTGATAGATCTTGGGTATTTAGGATAGAGGAAGGGGAGAAAAAGTTACTCCTTCAGTTGGTCAGTAATTTCCAGATTAAATGAGGGATTTTGTTTTGTTTTACAACTCCTACTGCACTTCTTTTAAATCCTGTCAGACATTACCCAGCCCTCCTTACTATATTCCACAGTATAGTTCATCTACACATTCCCTCTTCGTAAAACAAATAGCTGTATTTTGTGTTGATTTCTGGGCATTACAGATGTAAGTTCAGAAGTCCTCATAGTGCCCTCAGGTACGTGCAGAAGAACTTCAAGTGAGAACCTCATACCTTTATGAAAAGGCTTCCATTAAGTCCAACTGATTTGCCCATAAGCTCCCAGTCACTGTTTATCAGTTAAGTTCTCAACTATTTAAAGTATGGTTAAAAAAATACAAGAAGAATCAATTCAAGCCCTACACAGAATAGTAAGTCCACAAGGGAAAAGAAAGTGCTCAGCTCACATGAAGGACCAACGTCCTGAAGAAGCAGACAGCAGGAATACCAACTTTGTTTGGCCATTGGTAATTCAGTCAAATTTATCCACATAGATCCCTCAATGCTAAAATCCCAAGAAAGACATTAAAAGGGCTTTTTCTTAGAAGCTACTCAGCAGGGGTTTAGTCAACAGATGAGGTCAACCATTCACTCTCCAAGTTGCAGAACAAAGACTTAGGTATTGAACCAAATCCTGTTTTCTCAAGACAAAGCCTGAAACAAAAGGTAGTATCACAAGCTATTTAACCAAGATGCAAGCTTCAAACCCAAAAACTATCGCACAGCTACACCTCCACTAAGCAGACCAGTTTTCACCCTCTGGCATATATGAAACTTTGTGGCAACAGCTGCATATGCTTGAGTAACATTTCTATTTAATTTTAGGTGAAAGAGGCAGAGAGACAACACAAGTGTCTCACATGAAGTGAGGACTTCACCTGTCCCTTACCACCCTCCTACTATCGTATATTGAAAGTTCCACCACGTAGTTGAATATAATCTGCTTTTTCATGCAGGATTTTATTAAAAAAAATTGTCTACTGCTTGTGCAAAAAAGCCACCTCTGTTCAGGACACTTAAGTCATCCTTTCAGCTATTGTATTAGTATTGCAATAGAGAATATCCAGCATAACAAATACAGAAGTCAACAGAAAGAGTGCAAATACTAGATTTCAGTATCTCACCTTAAGACTTTTAAACTTGAATTTAAGCCTCCAAAACACAAGTTACCTCATTTCTGTGTTTCCACAAGGAAAAAAAGGATTTATGTCGAGTTCTGTGTAAACTGCTGTAACTCAAGCTGCTCACATTTAGCTTCCTTATTGTTTGCTAGTTATCACTTCTCAACGATAAGACTGTAAACAAGCCTGCCTTAAGTTAAGACTCTGGAAAATTCAGCATGCTTCTATCTAAATATGCCACACTATTTTTGAGTCCAACACACATTTTCCTCTCTGTTTCTTGATTTGTGCTATTTCAATTTCTTTTTACAGCTGTCTCAGTTTCTAAATAACTTTTTTTATCCTTAAGTCCTTTGAAACATTTTTCATGTACTTGTTCCCAATGAAAGCTGGCTCTTACACTCTGACTCATACCTAAGACCTTGCAGCACTATATTGCAAGAGATCTTGTGAGAAGGAATAACATTGCTGGATGCCAACTCTTGTAATGCAGAAAACCTGTAAACTGTATGAAAGGAACAGCCATTGACAAAAATCTTCAGTTACAGCAGTCATGGGAATTTGCTTAGTGGATGTTGCCTATAAAGCAAATTATGATGTTATTTCTTTTACAGGAGGTGGCATCAGTCTCTGCTTGTAAAAGGCTCTCATTTTCGTTCCACGGTATCAAGTACTGAAGCATAATTCAAATAGGTACTGCTTGCACAAATATGTTGAGGTAAAACAACGGACATAAGATCTGGCACCTTATCTGCTAGAGGTATACAGAATTACCATAGGCAAGTTAAAATGAGCTTTTCCATCCAGATTATTTACGCTGAACTGTACATCAACTAATGGCTGGCTGGCAGACAAAAAAGGAGATCTCAGGAAAGTTTTGCACTGGCACATGAAAAACATCATCCTTGGCTGCTTACCATGGATAGCTAAGAGCTGCTACTCATTAAAACTTGCAAACACTGAAGCCTAGGATTTGTTTGGTTTTGTTTTTTTTCCTCCGGATATAGCCAATGCTGCGTATCAGGAAAGTTAACTAGTAGTATCACCTATCTCCTTATGAGTCGAGTCTCACATAGCAGCAAAATCCACGCACCAAAATCCCCCACGAACAGCGATGCCACCACGGCAAGGAAGGAGCCCAGACACACTATGGTCAGTCCCAGGGGCCCGCTGCCAGGCAGAGGGCTGCTGCCCCCCAAGCAGAGCGGCTGGTGACACCGACACCGCCCTCTGGACAACTCCAGACAACCAGACACCTGTTCTCTGTGTCTGTCACTTCCTACCAGCCACAGCAGTTAACTGCTTGCAGCCTGAAGAGGAGTCTTCCTAAGCAAACACACAGATGATGAATATGCTTCATAAAGCCAAGGATGGAATTCCCTCCTCCAGGCAGGGAGATGGGGAACAAGCTGTTGGTGTTGGTCCTCTACAAAGCCCTGTTGAAGCGGTAGCCTGCAAGTCCTGGAGAAGCAGAGAATTCAGACACCTATAATGAACTGGATCCCACCACGTTATTTTTTTCAACATGTAGTTTGAGATTTCATGTTTAGCTAAACATATGCTGTACTTTTTAAACGTAAATGAGTACATTAACACACTTCCATCATGTCCATGCCCAATTATGTGCAATTTACTTGCTACGTCTATATATTACACTCTGTGGTTGAGTATTTCTGCCAGTATTTTCTGCATTTCTGATAGTTTAATGTAACAGAAATTTTTCTTCCAGAGGAAAAAAAAATTCTTCCCTTCAGTCTCGAAGCAGTTTCAGGTAGAGCCCTTCACAGCTCAAGCAGCAGCTGACAGCCAAAGCAGCACAGCCTGGACAGCTGCCAAGTAGCAACATACTGGGAACAGAATCCTGTGGCTGCTTATAAATTCGACATTCAGTTCCTTTCATCCCAGTCCTGAACCAGTACCTGATTTTGGAGGCGAGGCCTACTAAAAGCCCATAATCCAACAGAGTTGTTTCAGTCCAGAACAGACTTTAATGCCCAATGCCCAGCCTCCCACATGATCTGCCAACACAACACAGTGCTCCTTTAGTGGTTTAGCTCTTACTAAAGCAGAACTAAGTTACCATTGCCTTAAACTTGAGCCAACACAGTACCATAAGCTGTGCTTCCAGTTTCAGTGTTTAGTTTACACCAAGCTACTGATGTTCCCACACTCACTAAAACTGCCTTTATAAAAGCCAAGAGACTTTCACCAATCCAAAAGCAAAACGGCGTCAACAAAAATGACTAAGCAGAAACAGCCCCATGGCTACATGTAGCAGCTATGTACGGCATCTAAACTTTTCAGCTTGACGTTTCACCCAGCCAGCCACTGCACACAAACACTTCAGAGTATTTTAAGCTACCTTACAGAACAAAGCTTTCAAAGATATAAGCTTCTACAACATTTTTAATAGCAGCCTCTTTAGTAAGTTACACAGTGGATGAGTTTTGTGCAACCAGTGGACCGAGGTCGGCACAAAAACAGAGACCGGACAGCCAAAGTTCTAGCTAAGGCTTCTGGAGAACTCATCTAGCCGACTTACACACAGTTCCCAGAACAAGCAGGCCATATCAGAAGTTTACATTTGCTATACATTAGGCTTGTTTTTACTTGGTTGCTTTTTGTGAGTCTCAGCACTAGTCCAGGAGCTTCTAACAACTGTAAAGACTGAAAATCCTCATTCTAGGGTCTTCTTTTCCGTACCCCAAGCCATGACTTCCATACAGTTGTATTACTTAACTGAGGTCGGTTACGATTTCCAAGACTTTCCTTTTTGCCTGCATACCCAGCTGTAAATCTCTGATTCTAGAAGATCAGGGCTGAGATAATGATAAAGTAACATGATCTCCTTGCAAGATGTATTCCCAGAGCTCTCCATATTCTCATGATGTTCCATCTTGCTTCACAAGCTCATTCAAAAAGTTCAGACAAAACCCAGCAAAAGGCATGCGTGCACTCCTGGTAGCCACTTTGACAGTGATAAGTAAGATGGCAGTTAAGACAGAACAGCCTTAGTCTCAGAAGGACATTGTAATTATTTTGGAGTGAGACTGCAGCAGTAAAGACAAACCTTAAAGCAAGATCTCTACCAACCAGTTCAGTAGCAGCTCACATGTGACTCTCAACTTTAGCCTGGCAACTAGTCTCCAGTGCTCCACGCGTCACCCCCTGTTGATAAGGGAAGCTTTAGACTTCTACAAATCTGATTCTCCTCTCAGTTCAGAGAATTTGTAGGTAGCATTGTACAGACAGCATTAACAGGCAAGTTGCTCATAGAAATTATCTCAGTGCAGTGCTACACAGCTTTGTGCACTGCTGCATCAACATGCTTTGCTTGTCATCTCCTGAGCTATACCTGTAGAGCCTTTCAAGGATTTGCACAGTGAAGTAGGTTTTGGAAGGACAGAGGACAAGATTGGGGGTTTCTTGTTTCATTTTTGGTTTTACTCCTGACCAACTTCCTAGCCAGGGCCACAGCTTACCTCTGCAAACAAGAGGACAGCGGCACTAGCCCAAATTGAAGAGGCAGAAGCTCCTGTAACTGCCACTAGAGGTCTGTGGATTAAGGTTATAGTACCAGAGAAACTTGGCTAGATAGAGACTGGAATTCTTTCACTAGTAAGGTGTCACATTATTCTAGATATGAGCTAAGAATCAAGTTTTTGTTGCCTATGCTCCATAGCTCCACATTCGCATGAGCTGTGGCATACCTGAAGACAGACAGTTGAAAGTTCAGGTTAGCTATTTAGTTGAAAACTGACTCTTAAACTAACCAGAAGCTTGCAGGCTTTTGGTACCATCTGGGGTCTTAGGGAGTTCCTCATAGTCCCTTAAGTCCATTGAGGTGGCCATTGATAGACATTGTCCATGCTCCTTTAGACATCAGTCTGAACTTCAAGGTCTCAAATCCAGCTCTCTCACAGTCTCTATTAGACCACAGATATCCAGCTATCAAACTAACATGGCACCCAGTTTACTCAGCCCATGATCTGTTTCCATGCACCGTTTTACCCAGGAGTCGCAAAGACAGGCAAGAATAGGGATGACCTGTTTTGAGACATTTTCATTCAGTAGCACTCCTCGTACACAGAAGCTTTCTGCATACACACACTCCAATCAGTCCTTTTCCAACATCCTACGCTTACCATACACAGAAGGAAGGAAGGAAGGTCTTCCCCCACACACACCTTGAGCAGTGTATGCCATTAAGCAAATATCTGCAACTCAGTAACTTAAGTAACTGCAGAGCATGGTGTGCCTACTAAGCTCACAAGTCTTTTCCCTCAAGGTGAAGGTGACATTCGAGCTACCTTCCTGTCCAAATCAGCTTCCACAGAACACTGGAAATACAAACCACACTGATGAAAACCTTTGAATTCCACAGTATTGGTTAAAGTTTTAAATAGTTATGCTTCCAGAATTAAGATTCTCAGCAGTAAGTTTAGAACATATGTTCAAATTAGTATCAATCGTGTATTTTTTGGTAGAAACTGAGATAAACTGTTTCCTGAAAAGCCCTCTTTGGCTAGTCTGCTTGAAGCATGCCATGTATCCCATCTCATCACACAGGTTAAAATGGAGGTTGAACAGATCTGTTAAAAAAAAAAAAATCCTAGTAAGGTCTGAATTTTGGGGGGAAGTGGTATGAAGAAAGTAAGAACAAAGTCAAAAGGACTGGAAGAACTCCAATTCTGAAGTCCATACCTGAAAGGAAGCAAGCATCTCACCAGGAAACAGTCAGCGGTTTGCCCATAGAGTCAACTGCAGCACAGGGCCACATTCATTTATCACGCTCACGCCACCTTCATTGTGTCCTCAACATCTGATGCATGTTTCCACTCTGAAGAGGAGTCAGACAAGTATTAGGTGGGTACATGCACCTGCCTGTATTTGAGACTGTCACCCTCAGCAGCGCTCAGTAGAGATCTTATCCAGGTAGGCAGTTCCTGAAACTCCACGATTATCTCATCCCAAGGCAGATGTCAAAAACAGGTCAGATGAATCACGCTTTACAGGTGCTTATTTCTCTCACCTACAACAGAGCCTACAGAGCTTCAGATGTCTACTGCATACAACTGCTAGAATTTGGCAAGACAAGTGTCATCCCAAGTGCCAGTCATATTAATATAGTAGAGTTTAGCATGGGCAGCAGGAAACATTCACTAACTTTAGAGCTGTTTGCAAGTTACCAACAGACTAAAGCTACAAAAAAATTCCATCCAGCTATCTTCTAATCAGTAATATACACATCAGTCACAAAACAGAGCAAAGAGCTCTAGGATGTGTGGTTTACATACAAGAATAGAACAGGATTCTAGGAAAACCACCAGAAAATCTGTATCACAAGACTATGCCATAGGGAGATGTTAACAGCTGAAGAGTTCAGCAGCAGCTTTCCTCATCATACACGTAAGTTGTTGTGCAAGTCAAGGACACTGCTCCAGCTTGTTTTCTCTGTTGCTTGTAATATGAATAACAGGTTTGCATATCCTAATTTGAGCTACATTGTTATTCAGAGCTGTTTTAAGACATCTGACTCCTGACAGGCCCATCACTTTGATCAGCACCAAGTGAAAGCCAACTAAAAAACCAGCCAGCTTGACATACTAGGTATTGTGATGACTGCATGGAAATAGGTTTCCCTTTAACAATTCACATACAGAAAGACTGTACGTAAAAGTTTTTACAAAGGGTTTCTATCAAAACGTTTTTACTATTATTCTAAACTTGTACAAGCACTGCTAACGTTCATGCCCAGGAGAGCAGTTATTTTTATGGAATTCGATTTCTTTTAGATTGCTATACTTGGTGTTCTTACAAGGTCTGGATATCTGATCTCCGTTCCAACTTTGGACCTGAGGGTAGGAAGGAGAAGCAAATATGAACATCTACACTTGTAGAGTGACCTAAACTCAGATCTACTAGGTACATAAAAATCATAGAATCATTTAGGTTGGAGAAGACCTTCAAGATCATTGAGTCCAACCATTAACCTAACACTATGAATTCCACCACTAAGTTTCTGTAAGTGAAAGATCTTGCCACGACCGGTTTACTGACAGATATCCACACACCACTGAAAACTGAAGAACAGAGCAGGTGCAACATGGTGATAGCACAGGCCTGCATGTGAAGTGTTACCCAGATTTTGTTCCCATACGTTGGGACAAAAAGCAGACAGTGTGAGTTAAGAGTCACATGCCCTCTTCCTCATCCAAGCCACCTGCTCTTCTTTCTTCAGGCACCTAATTTTGCACGCTTGTTTTAGCATTTGGTTAGGTTAGTTAGTATTTTAGTATTTGGATGGTTTCAGAACAGGACTGAACTCTGTTCAGTTCCACTTCATTAGAACCCAATATTTATGCTGGAAACAAAATGTTGTTTTGTTTTATTTTTAAATGCTTCCACCTTATTCCACACCAATACTTACTTCTGCAGAATACCCCACATGCTTAAAGACCTTCAAAAACCCCAGTTTTACAGGTGGCAAACAAGGACATGTCAATAAAAACCGAAGTTGCACTAAACATATTAGAGGAAGAAATGCACAAAACGCCTGTTGTATGTAAAATTTCTTTGTCTTAAAAGTTCACTTATTTTCAAATTGTTTAGAATAGGGCTTTGAGGGAAGAAAAAAAAAAACACAACTTGTACCAGCTACAAAAAGGACCAAGTAATCCTATCTTAGTTGAATATGCATGTATAGTTCCAAGTCTTCGTTGCATTAACAAAAAAAGAAACTCAAAGAGATACAGAAGAGTCAAGGCAGAATCAATTGCAATTACAACATATGGTTTTATTTGAGGACTATTCACTCTATTTATCCCAGATCAGTTTCTCTTAAACAACAAAAAAATATACTTATAGTAAATCAACAGATCCTTACAGTTTACATTTCTGCAGCAGGTAGCTCTTTAACACTAAAGTCGGAATCACTATCAATCACACAGGGCAAGACATTTTAGTAGGAGTTGGGTGACTGAATATCTCCAAATAAAGATCTTATCAATAACGCAGGAATTCTTCTAGTGAAAGTATTTTCTCAATAGATACTAATTTTGCATTCTCCCATTCCACCATTCTCTAACAGAACAAAATCACTTTACTGCCAGATCCAGATACACCCATACTTTGCTGCAACTCACAATACCGGGGGCGGGGGGGGCGGTGGTGGTGTCGGGGAACACAGAAGGAAACGACTCATCATTTATGGTAAGCTTGGTTCTTTCCCTGAAAGATTACTGAACTGACCTAGCCAGAGCTAACTGGCTGTGACTACAGCTGCCCCATCAAGGGGTAAGCTTACAAAGCAGGTTGTTTTTGCTTCATCCTGTTCAAGCAAGTGGTTGAGTCATCAAGGCCCTCCATTCTGAGGTTTAGCTAAACCTCACTTTCCAAAACTGCCAGCATCCCTGAATTTTTGCTCTTATGACTGCTTTCATAAATACTTTTTTTCGAAGAGGCAGAGTTCAGCTTATTTCTGCATGATGAACATTTGAAAAACCAACACACGTGGCTAGTAAAGTTTGCCACAAGTCACATCCACTATGTTATCTGCAGTGCAACACAGATTCAGGCTGCTTGTACTGCTCAGACTCTAGTCACTATAACAAGGCATGTGTTTTAGCAACGATACTATCTACAAAGTCAGCATGAGCAAAGTACCTTTGATGCTTCTGTCAACATATCCTCACAACAAACAGGATTCTCTCATCTGCTATAATGGGGCCCTACACTGCAAGAGTGTTCAGGTGAGTGATACACACATGCTGGATCTAAGCGTCCCAAAAAGCATCAGAGCAACAAAGATTAACAGTTATCTAAAACTATGAGAGAGTCCTTGAAAACAAATAGGGATGGGGGGTGGGGTGGTGTGTACAGCATTTAAGCAATACTGAAATTAAGCCTGACATGTGCAGGACCTTGGAGTCTTAACTGTTCAGGATAACATAAAATATTACCAGTCATACAAACAAACCTCTCCAAGGAAGCAAACAGGCAGAGACTAGCATCAACTTCACACTTCAGATCAGTGCCACTCAAGTTATTATCTCGCAGACAAACCTACTGTAAGCCTGTGAATAGCCAGTACTAAACAGCAAACAAAGGCTTCTTATACCACCAGCCACAAGAGATATGCCATCTCAGCTTTGATCTAGAAAGTGAACTTAATTCCATAATTCCCTCAGAATTCAGTACTCATACATTTTAAAAGTAAATTCTATGTAATTACCAGAAATTCAACTAGCTCAACATCACAAGATTTTTCCACACAAGTAAAAA
>Ga0065711_1049447_pt1 | contig 11308 bp, 5 predicted proteins | sample Hoacrofraction12_FD_59098 | JGI IMG/M metagenome (GOLD analysis project Ga0065711, IMG submission 59098) | Hoatzin crop microbial communities from Cojedes, Venezuela - Epithelial fraction 12 v2 (version 2) | ecosystem: Host-associated > Birds > Digestive system > Esophagus > Crop | place... | reverse complement strand
ATTCAGCAGCGGCCCCACGTTGTCCCTAGCCTTCCTTTTGATGCTGATGTAGTTGAAGAAGCCCTTCTTGTTGTTTTTGACATCCCTTGCCAGCTTCAATTCCAGGTGAGCCTTGGCCTTCCTCGTCGCAAAATCAGTCAGAAGTTCCCCAGATTTTTTAATGTTTCTCCAGATCTCTGGAACCTTGCTTTAAAATTGGTGTCAGGTAGCCCAATTTCGAGTTTTTTGGTACTGGAGGAAATTCAAAAGAGATTGCATATCAGAATGAGTAATTCAACTGCTCCATCCTTGAGGTCCTGTAGAACTCTTAAGTGGGCACCACCTCGACCTATCAATTTGTTCCTGTTCCTGCTGCCAATTTGCTCTGTTGTTCGGTTTGTTCTGCCTGGGCTTTGGTTTGAGATCCATCCTCTGATGGATTGCCCATGGGGAGGACTTCCAGCATGCTCAAGCTCCTTCAGACATAGATGCCAAAAACTCACCTAGTTTTCTTTTTTCTAGCCTTACCTTCTCTAAACTCCTCTTTTGGCCCCTAGAGGCTTTCTCAAAAATATCTTGCCTCTTCTGTATCTGTAAAAGGAATTTATTACTAGACTTTAATGCTTTTCATAAATGACATCTCAAGCTTCATTTGGCATGTCTTATATTTTTGCATTAAATCTGTCACAGTTCGTGATATTTTCTTCTTTCTTCATTTAGACATAACTTTAGCTTCTTGAAGGTTCCATTTTAATTCTGTTACTCGATTGTTTAGCCATGTTGGCTCATCTTGGTCCCTCTACAGGCCCCACTTCCCACCAATTATATTAGTATGACTGAAGGAAATTTTTATGAATGAAACCTTGGTGAATGCTGTGAATGTTAATACACTGTGTTATACTTGTAATGTAAACATGTTCTGTTTCCTTGAAGTCATGCTTTGAAACACTTGAAATTAAAATCTAACAAGTAATGTTTCACTGTCAAAGAGGAGTCACAGAGTGTTTACACTCCAGCGTAAACATGCTCAAAAAGAAATTTGCTTATGAGCCACAAGCATGTAGGTCCAAAAAAGAATTTCATCCAAGTAATGCAATGTTGTTACAGAGATTACTGTTCAGCAAATGTCCCTTCATAGCACAGGGAGCCCAAGTAGTTGTGGCCTAACATGTGAGGAGGATACAAATACTGTAAAAAACTGAAGAGGTGGAGGTACAGATTGACAGGCAGGTGAGTACGAGCTAGGTACCAGGACAAGTCTCCTAATTCAATCTGTTAGAAAAATCTCAGGTCTAGAATCCTCAGAGGTTGTAACCACACCGGGTCAGACCATTCAGACTGCTCCAATAGCGACCAGGAAGGGAGCTAAGGGCCTGTCTAGTAAAAACCTTTACTATTACTACAAAAGCAAAGCACATACTTTCTTCTTGGAAGCAGCTTTTTTTTTTTTTAGTTGCTGCTGCAAGTGGTTGCACTGTCATTTACTCTGCCAGTATCTAGTTGTCAAAGTCTGAATTTCTCTATTTCTTGGAATATTCCAGTTATATCCAAGTATTAACCCAATCCTACTTTATATTGTAATAACTGACAAGGACTGTACACATGTGGACAGTTATACATTATGAAAAGCAAATTTTAGATAGGAACATGCTTATCAGAACATTTATTGAAAAGTTTTTTTTTACTATCCACCAGCCAGACCACAGAGGCACAGCCTGGATGATACGGCTTTTATTATGAAGAAACCTTAAAAAACAAAACAAAACAAAACCACTTTATGTCATTTTTTCTGTAAAAGAATGGGTAAGTCAAGAATTTAATTTTTTCCTTCAGACTAAAAAATTCCAAAGAGAAAAGCAAAAAGTTTAACCTAGAGTAATGTGCACTAAAATGCAATTTAAAGTCAAATTACAATGACAGGGGAAAGTAATTCTATTGGCAAGGTCATGGTTTTAAATTGCCTACAGCAGCCGCTACCACTTTGCAATACTTTTATTTTTCATTAAATGAGGACTGGAGGAATTATGCATGGGATTTAAAAATAACTAAGTTCAACATGCCATCAAAACTTGTAAAAATAAGTTTTAACCCTTCCGATTTAGCATTGTTTCCTCTTCTGATTTAGTATCTTTTGTCCTTGTCTTAGATATGCAAAAATATTTCGGTCTGAAAACAGCTACCCATTTGGCAGTGGGGCTACTACTTTAGGAAAGAGCTGTGGGGATCGGGCTGCCTCACTGAACATGGTCACTGCCTGCTGCACCCCTTTCCCCCCAGCTGAGCAGAAGCCCTTCTTGCTGCTGCACTGGTCTGCCTTCCTCGCTCTTTCTTCCCGAGAGGAGGGCACAGTCCCAAAAACGGAGTCAGTAGGCACATCCAAACAGCTTGAAGGAAGCTAGGGAGCGTTTAGTGTCTGAGGGCTTTCCCCACCTCTGCTCAGAAGTGTGTCACTGTTGTGCAACCAACGTGTGAGAGCCTGGGAAAGTTGGCCATTCCTGGCAAAGAAGAAAGTCCCTCAGACACCTCCTTTTCTTCTATGTTCCTAAGCAGTATGCTGATACCTTCTTTTTGTCTTTTATTTACTGATAGAGAGATACTCCTAGGAATGTTAGGTGCAACAAGCTAGGAATAAACAGACTCAGAAACAACAGGCAGGATGCTGCTTTTCACTGCATATCTTACTGATTTTTTTTATGAGCGCTGATGTTAGCCTGTCCAGAGGTTGAATTTGAAATTTGCACACACTACGGTCAGGACTACACCTTTTCCCTTGATCACGTATTTACTTGTGCCTCTTTGGAACACCGTGTTTCATCCATGTGAAACAGCAGAGACTGACGGCCATGCCCAAAACATGCAACACCTTGCAGAGGCACCACTCTATCCTTCCAGGATGTATCCTGGTTTGGCAGCTGCTGCTTCCTCTTCCTGGTGTTTCCATGTCCCACCACTATAGCCAAAACACCCACACCAAAGCTTTTCAAAAGATAATGAAGCAGGGAAAAGGTTTCTAGTGTAAATTCCATGACATTTATGTCTTATTTACACCATTTTGGCAGGAAAATAATGTTCCACATCAACCAAATAGTGATGTTTGAAAGTTTTTTTAGGCAAAGAACTGCTCCATTAGTTATGTCTGCAACCTCATTTGTTAGGCACCATCTACCTCCTGCTACAAGTGATGTGGGAGTTACATAAATGATTCTGCTTCATATTTAGTGTGCTCCATTCAACAGGAGTTTTGATCACACGACGTCATATAATGCAAGCACATTTGATAGAGAAATATTTAAGAGTCTTTTACTGTCTTTTCTGCCCCCTTAATATGATTTTAAATCACGTAATTTTACGAAAATGAACAGGTAGACATGAAGTCCATCGGGTACTTCTTGCTGACCCCTATATTAGGCAAAAGCAGAGTCGAAACTTTTAGATGCTCGGCTGCTCCAAAAGAGTACACAGAGCTACTGAACTGATATTGGGCAGTTATGTGATAATCTGCTAGTCGCTCATAGCTAAAGATTAAATTAAACCATAGAAGCTTAAAAGAAAAAAATGAAAACCTCACAAAGGTTATGACTGTATTCAATCTCATGCTTTTTTAAGAGCTTCATCTAATGACTTTTTAATGTGTGAGGACGGCGCAAAGGCAGTGATGAAGTTATTGCAAAGGGACTGCTGTCACGTGGGGGGCAGACGCAGTATCTTTGGCACAGATGTAACAAGACGACGTGTATTTCTCTTAGTGCCCTGGAAATGTAGTGCCTCAAACAGTCTTGATGCAGTGTTGTATCACTAGCTCAGCACTTTAGCTTTTCACATGCATTCTTTAAGACTGCTTAATGAGGCAGAGATTTATATTTCATAGGCATATTTGCGGGAAAGCAAACCTCTTCACCCATACAGATCTCCAAAGATTTGGATAGTCAAAATGATAGTGCCATCTAGCCTTTATTCCCCCAAGCACGTTAAAATACCATACCGACACATTAACAGCTCAGAACATCCCTCAGGTATAAATGTAACCACCTTTAAGATTTTATTATAAACAGATAATGGGTATGTGGCCTATTTCTTATAAAATGGTTTAATTTTATGGGAATATTCTATTCCAACCAAAAGATCTGTGGCTGGATTTTCAGAGCTGTCAGGAGGCAGAGTCACATAAATATTTACACGCTGCCTCATGAGACAACTTCAGCCCTAAAGTGTTCATACCCCTTTTTTTTACTAGACCTATCGAAGCATTTTTTTTAACTGTTTAATTTGGAAGTTTGGCCATTAGAGACTACTCAGGTTGACAGCTACCTCTTTCTTTAGATACATAAAAAGTATCCCTAAAGCAAGCTACCTCAAAATTGATACACCTTGGATGAAACTTTTTGAGACTGTTCCCCAAAGCATCCTCCTGGAGAAACTAGCTGCCCATGGTTTGGATGGGTGTACTCTTCACTCCATAAAAAACTGGTTGGATGGCCGAGCGCAGAGAATGGTGGTGAACGGAGTTAAATCCAGCTGGTGGCCAGTCACAAGTGGTGTTCCCCAGGGCTCGGTTTTGGGTCCAGTCTTGTTTAACATCTTTATCAACAATCTGGATGAGGGGATTGAGTCCTTCCTCAGTAAGTCTGCAGATGACACCAACTGTATGAGGCTCAACAAGGCCAAATGCCAGGTCCTGCACTTGGGTCACAACAACCCCATGCAATGCTACAGTCTTGAGGAGGAGTGGCTGGAAAGCTGCCTGGCAGAAAAGGACCTGGGGGTGCTGGTCAACAGCCAGCTGAACATGAGCCAGCAGTGCGCCCAGGTGACCAAGAAGGCCAACAGCATCCTGGCTTGTATCAGGAATGGTGTGGGCAGCAGGAGCAGGCAGGGGATCGTGCCCCTGTACTCGGCACTGGTGAGGCCGCATCTGGAGTACTGTGCACAGTTTTGGGCCACTCACTACAAGACAGACATTGAGATGCTGGAGCGTGTCCAGAGAAGGGCAACGAGGCTGGTGAGGGGTCTGGAGAACAAGTCTTACGAGGAGCAGCTGAGGGAACTGGGGCTGTTTAGTCTGGAGAAGAAGAGGCTGAGGGGAGACCTTATCGCTCTGTACAACTACTTGAAAGGAGATTGTACAGGGGCAGGTGTTTGTCTCATCTCCCAAGTAACTAGCGATAGAACAAGAGGCAATGGCCTCAGCTTGCATCAGGGGAAGTTTACATTGGGTATTAGGAAAGATTTCTTTACTGAAAGAGTTGTCAGACATTGGAACAGGCTGCCCAAGGAGGTCGTTGAGTCACCAGCCCTGGAGGTGTTCAAAAAACGTGTAGATGTGGCAGTTCAGGATATGGTTTAGTAGGAATGGTGGTGTTGGGTGGATGGTTGGACTCTATGATCTTAGAGGTCTTTTCCAACCTATGGATTCTATGAAGTGTATTTTGTTTTAAGTGTGGGTCCTTCCTCATACATCTGGCCAGCAAGAAAATGAGCTACAATCCAGGTGCATGGAAATACACATCTCAGTTCCTGCTGTGTTTATAAAATCATTCCCTCTTTCCCTTAATTTCTATACCCAAAAGACTAACATGACAAAATTTAGAGATACTCCTATCTTTGACAAAATCTTTTTGTCACAATATCTATAATGATACATACACATTCAGTTTACAAAATTTGTACTTTGAAAAAGAATACACTAAGCTATAATGCGCATAACAGTATCAATAGCATGCAAACATATCTGAAGTTCAGCACTAGAAATTTACAGTATTAACATTAGTATTACTTAAAAGAAATGGTATTGTATTTCTGGAAATAGTGGGTTATTATTTTCACAATATCTAAACACCTTTTAAACTGCAGGGAAAGGAGCAACGGAAAGATTAGTGGTATGCAGCCAGCTCGTAGAGGCTCCTTACAGTGAGAACGATACAGACGATGGACAACTGTAACTACAGGCAAAACTTCCTTTAATAGTGTAATATAGGCAGGAGATGTCAGCCTACATTTCTATAAACACACTAAATATCACCAGCTAATGATCTGCTCCTTGCAGATACTCATCAGTGTCTTCCCCTACTTAAGGACTCTAAATTATTTAAGGTTATCTTTATTTAACACTATCTCCTGATAATTGTTTTCTTAACTTATTCACAGCAAAATGATGATTTTAAACACATTGATAATTACTAATTTTCAATTATGTCACTTTATTGACAGAAATATCCAAGTTTCAGGTTTTACTCTGTTGTGGTTTTCCCTTAATTTGCAACAGAAGAACCACGCAGTCACTCTCTCACTCCTTCCCCCCTCCCCAGTGGGATGGGGAGGAGAATCAGAAGGAAAAAAGGCAAAAACTTGTGGGTTGAGATGAGAACACTTTACCAGAATGGCAACAGGAGAAGAAAACAACTATCAATAATATTGACAAAAAGCACATACAACATGCAGTGTTCTCACTACCTGATGCTCAGCTTGATCCTGAGTAGCAAAAGCCTCTCCTTCAGCCAGCTCCCCACTTAAATACCAAGCATGATATCACATGGTACAGAATATCCCATTTTATTGGCTGTTTGGGTCAGCCCAACCAGCTTCTTGTGAAAATTAACTCTATCCCAGCTGAACCCAGAACATACTCATAAGAGTGTTAATTAATTTTTTCAGAGGACTTTCCCACCATACTCTTGTCTGTCAGACATGGGAAGGGAGGAACTGTCATTGATGTTTTAAGTGTGGTATTGATATGCTACACATTCCTTAACTAAGACAAACAATGATATGAGATGTCAACACAGCCTCCAGCATCTTTGGCTAGGGCACCACTTTGTTCTGTTAATAATGTCTTCAACACATGCAGAAAATTTTATTTAAATGTAAATTACTCTCATTTTTCCATTTCAGCTTGGGGAACAGTGTCACAGACCTTTTTATTTGTAGCTGTGCTGTTCAGGAAAGAAATATCTTGACACTAGTAAACTTGAAATGTAAGTGCAACTGCAAATTTTTGTGATGAAGACGTCTGAGCTGCATTTACATACTGGGAAAATGGTGGGAAAACAGGAGAACCCAGAATACTTAGTAGGTATGTCAGCAGTTTTCATCCAAAATGAACGAAGCTTTAGATAAAAGTAACTATCCGTTGCATCTGTGTTTTAAAAATATTCATATTAAGTCCTGTGCCACTTTGGTTTCTCATTAATATAAAACACATATGCAAATGCATGCATGGGGCAACTCTTTCAATACTTCCGACTATATCTACTTACATTAATGTGAATGAATAGTGGATAGGGAGGCAGAATTCAACAGACAAATATTTTGCAGACAGGCCCAATCATCCTCTCGGATGTAAGACACGAAAAGAAACTGATAGTTTACCAAGATAATGTCCCTACTCTACCAGCCCTCAGAAGCCTTTAAGTAAAAGACTTTGCTGCCTGTGACTGTGTTTTACAACCTTCTTCAGATAAATTTTTAATTTATTCCAGCTGGAGATTTTCCTGAATCAAAAACACAGGAAAAACAGTATCATAATGCTTAAATATTACACAGAACTCATTAAGCAAAGATCCTGAGCAGGCACCTCTCAGAAAGATCATGGAGTCTGTCCAGAGAGCTGTGCTATGCGATAAAAGCTGAATGAAACTCCTAATTTCTGATTTCACCATTTCAGTCTTCAGACTGGAGCAGAGTGACTTAGTTACAAAATTGCACTTTATTGGTTTTTTAAATCTGAACAACAAAAGAATGGGGAAAACACCAACTCTTGAGCTTCAGACTAGTCTAAAATAATGTATTTTGAAATCTTCCAAGCTATATTTGTAGGATTTTTTTTTCTATTTACTGTCTTCTGTCACAATGTATTTGCTTTTTCATTAGGGCACTATCTGATAAAAGACCAGATCTATGAAGTCTCTGTAATTCTTTGTCCCTCTTTGAACTCCAGAAATCCAAACTTGAAACTTCCATGTGCACAATGAAATTAATAGTGTTCACAGAAACTTGCTTTTCAATGATTTCCAGCTGAAGTCATGAGAAAAACTGCTTTACTATCCCTTTCCTCCTTAAACTTCAATAACTATTTTTCTTCTTTAAATTTACTGTTGCCTCTTGGCTTCTAGAAGTGTACTACAGAAAACAATTTTTACTCACTCTCTTTGGAGAATCCACAGTACACCTGGCTGAAAAACAAAAGGAAAATAAAAGGAAAAAATGTAAAAAACTATACACAAATTATATTCAACTGTAGATGACTATTTATACTTCCGAGGAGATCTATAAAGTCAAAGAAAAGGAAAAGTCAATGTTTTATTTTTGCCCTATATTATATTACCAGGGATAAGAAAGACTACCCTGTTAACTTTTGTCATCAAGGTCTATTTTGCTTTTCTGTTATCTGTGTGAATGGAAATAAATATTTCCCTGTGTGGTATCAACTTATTGTTATGAAAACTGATTGTTCGAAGCAAACCTCAATGAAAAATTTTTCCAAATAATTTGATTATAGGATTTAGTTCTTTCTCCTGAACATATATGTTGCTGTAGAAGTACAGGAAAAGTTAACTTGTAAGACTGGCAACTAACAAACATACTTGCATGATGATCCTGCTGAAACATCAGAATATGTAAGCAGTTAAATTGCCAATGGGTATATTCTTTCACTGTTGTTCTAACAACAAAAAAAAGCCCCCCAAAAAAAGATAGTGTGGGCTATTGCAAAAGAAATTTCAAAATATTTGGAACAAAAAGCCTGTCTGCAGGTTAGAAGAGGAAGTGAGTTCCCCCCACATCTTGACTTTTTGTCTCAGAAGCAGGAAAGACTTTTGTTTAGGTTAAAATCAGTATGATATTTTTGAACTGGCCATCGACTTGCCTGACTGCTCTACAAATTTAAGCAGAATCCTTACTGCCCTCTCTGTAAAAGGCAATGACCCATCTTTCCAGCTTCTCCCCACGTGACTTGTCAAGTGCTCACTGCAGGAACACAGGTACAGAATAAGTCACAATATTGGTCAAGGTCTGGACAAACAAAAGAACTTCATGCAAAATTCAGCATGGTTTAAAATGTTTTGAAATTTAGGCAACGCTGAAGTTTTGTATCAGCAAACCTTTCATATACTACAAGCTGGTTTACAACTTGTCTTTGAAAGAGAAGGAAGCAGGTTGCAGAGAACTGAATGGACTCTACAATCACTCTACATTCAAGAAGTGTATATTTTTAAGATGTCAGTGATAATCTTGAAGTGCCAGAATATGATCAGGAGCCAATCAGGAATGCAAGAACAACAAAATATTTCCTAACTGACCTTCCTTACTTATGTGTGGGCGATAAACACGCTTGGAAGAAAGAATATATTTTATTGTTGATCAAACCAGTGGTTTATTACACGTTATATTGTGCAATGGGTTATGTTATTGATGTGTTTTTCACTACATCTATATATCCATACGAGTAAAAATATGAGTGCATGTATATACTATAGATATGGCTGAACATAGGGAATTTTGAATTAGTACAGTTTCACTGTCATGTTCTGAGTAAATAATATAAAAATAAGTGAAACATACATGACTACTTTAACATATCTGTCTCCAATCTATGTCTTCTCTAGCCGTCACCAGGTTCAGTTTTCATACACAAAAAACAGCATCTCTGTATAACTCAACTAGTCAGGTATGCAGTGGAAGGTTCAATTGTTCTGAGATGAAAGCTGCATCTCCAGTCACAAATTACTGATTTCCCAGATTTTACAGTTTTTATGACAGTTTACTGATAAATTGATAGCTGTAAACTTACTATGTATGGTATAAACGAAAAAAAGGTGCAACATATAGCACCATACTCAGCCTTGTAACACATCTACCTGCCTAAGGGCACCCTCCGGCTAGCATTTGAAGGTGGAAGAAAAGGTAAAATATACCATTGATATGTCCGCTGATTAAAAACAGCACTGGGGAAAACGTCAAGCTCAGCTTTTGAACGCAGCATTTTCTTAAAATAGTTCGTAAGATCTCTGTCTCAAAACAGCAATATGAAATTTTTGCCTGAGGCTGGATATATCTTTCCAGGAGGAACATATCCCATGCTTAAGGAAACTAGAAACACGCAGAGGAAATAAAGGCTGACTATCAGAACTGCTATTAAACATGGCCACTCAGGCTACAAGCAGAAAAAAATAAAAAGCAAAGTTTTATGAAAGCTCTTTTTCCTTCTTTTTTCTTACAAAAAAAAAAAAAAAGAAAGGAAATATTCATATTTATATTCCGGTTATACCTACACATAGGATAACACACTTAAAGAAAACCCCTCCCTGTAACTGCCAGTGAAATGCTGCATCTGAACATAGAGGACCACCCATAACTTCAGGTGTTAGTTTAAAACAACGTGAACCTCCCTTAAAAGTCACTGCACTTTTTGAAAAATGTCACTGCCTATCTGTGCCTCACTGAGCATTGTATCAGTCCTGTCCCAGAAGGTATGACTTTAGGGGCAACATAACTGGAAATATTCAGAATCCACCACTTTTCCTCAAAATCCCCAAAGAAAAGATAGCTTTGTTTTTGTTTTGCATGGAAGGAGGAAAAATTTCCAAATGTAGGGCAGTTACTTGGAATATATCACTACATTTAAGGGCAAAAAATAGAAATATTCACTATTGCTAAATTTTCCTGTCTAAATAAGTCTCCTCTCATGTGTGCTTGATCTATGCAATTAGCACCAGCTGCTACAAAATTAAAATAAAACCAGCCTTCTGCAGTTTCTATAAAGGCTTTAACTGGCAAATTATTAAGTATCTGCTTGTGTAAACAAACACCAGTTCAAATTACACAGAGCAATATTACAGCTAAATATTTCAAAATAAATGAATGTTAATCTGATTTTGGCACATTGTAAAAGGTGTCATAATTGTATATGCAAATAAACCCATCAAATTTGCATGCCTAATTCCTCTTTATAGAAGTACCTCTGTGCTTACCCACTGACCACAGCAAAATACTGTGCTATATGTGACCTTTCACAAGTAAGTCCTGCAGGTTCAATCCGCCCCTGAAGCCTCATTATATCATGAAGTGCTAATTTATTAATTAAATGTCAATGAGGGATAGATTACAGAATCACAGAATCACAGAATGGTAGGGGTTGGAAGGGACATCTGTGGGTCATCTAGTAAACCCTCCTGCCGAAGCAGGGTCACGTGCAGTAGGTTATAGAGGACCGCGTCCAGGCGGGTCTTGAATATCTCCAGAGAAGGAGACTCCACAACCTCCCTGGGCAGCCTGTGCCAGGGCTCCGTCACCCTCAGAGGGAAGAAGTTCTTCCTCATGTTCAGACGGAACTTCC
>Ga0065711_1049446_pt1 | contig 11308 bp, 12 predicted proteins | sample Hoacrofraction12_FD_59098 | JGI IMG/M metagenome (GOLD analysis project Ga0065711, IMG submission 59098) | Hoatzin crop microbial communities from Cojedes, Venezuela - Epithelial fraction 12 v2 (version 2) | ecosystem: Host-associated > Birds > Digestive system > Esophagus > Crop | place... | reverse complement strand
TTTTTTTTTTTTTTTTTTTTAAATTGTGCATAATAGCCTTGTTGCAGGGTTGTTTGCCATTGGGCCTTTTCCATACACTGTCATCATAGATATTTTTAAGGTTCTGGGGTGACAAAAGTTAATGTGATTTCAAGTGAGCTTGCGAAATTCTTGGAAGAGATTTCTGCAGTCAGAGCTGCACTGTTATTCTGTTGTGACTGCATGCGTTGAATGCTCGCATTTAATCCCTAAAGTAAATACTGTTTTTTTCAGCTTCTTAGCCAATAAATAATGAATACACTGCTGTGTTATCCCTTAGCTGGTGACTTTCAAAACTTGTCATGCTCTTTGTTCTCAAATAATCAGAAACAGGCAGAAGCATGAACATGGCTGTATGTATTGGGGCAGGAACAGAAGAAATTTGTTTTCAGGTGACTTCTCAGTTACTAACCCACCAGTCAAAAACCAAGTTAGAGAATCTTAAGTTCTGTTTAAAGGTCTGCAATTTCATGACTCTGGGAAACAGATAGTGACATACAAAGCTGAAAGTCCTCAAGGAAACTTAGGGTATCATTCAGGCTGTGGTGCAATAAACCTGGAACCCTCAAAATCCCTGTGGTATCATGGAAAGGCAGCTGGTCTGTCTGGCAGAAACAGTTTAGGGTGTTACTAGCTAGAATAAAGACCTTTGGCAGGGATTTTTAAGACTGAGGGACCGAAGGTGCCCTCCTTCCATGATGTTTGAATCTCATGAGGTTTTTGTGTCTGGCCTCTGAGGTTTGGGGGGGGGTAGTGGTGGAGCTGTCATTGTCGTCCCCTTCCCAGCCCAGCCATAATCTTACCCTCTAGGTAGGGAAACAGTCTGCTGCCAGTACAAAATACTGATACAGACGTGGACTGCCTTTTGCTACTAGCTGGAATTTCTGGATAGTTTAAGCTTGTAACTTAAGGAGTTTAGGGCAGTGAGGTGTGCTGTAACAGCAGTGTTCATTTCTGCTTGACATATTCTTGGAAACTGATCCATATAACAGGTTCAAAGAGCTGAGCTATGTGACAGGTTTTCCCAGCTTCCAAATCGTAGGAATGTGTAAGATCAAATTTCAGGACATTGAACTTAGCATAACAAAAAATGCCAAACTTCAGCTGCTACTAACAGTAACATTAATCCTTTCCACACAGGTTATTTAAGAGAAAAGTTCAGTGCAGTAGGCTGTGTGGTTTTTGAATGTTTTGGGTTATGTGTATGTATATAAAAATATTTGGATGTGAACTTCCAGCCCTACTAAATTTTTAACTTCCCAGAAACTGTGCAGTCCTACTTTCGTATGTCTTGTCTTTAATCTTCAAATGGTGTCCTTGCAAAAAAATGGGTTCTGATTACATTCATTATATCTGAAGCTTTGTTTGAATTTAATCTGAATACAGACTCCTGCTTCCTTTCTTTACCTGACTTACATTTTTGCTATAGCTGGTTAGATGGGCTGTTTTTAATGCGAGTTAGTTGCTTTTTCATACCTGATAAAACAAACTTGTATGTATATATGTCTTCCTCACAGAGATGTAAATTCTTTTAACATAAGAATTTCTAGACATTTGCATGAAAGAATATTGAAGAAGTGAATCTGTTATATGGTGCATAATTATGTGACTTTTCAATTGTTTTGATGATATAGTCTGACAAAGCCAAAATCTAGAACTGCTGAGAAATGTAGAGGAAAATTTAAGGAATTAAATAACCCAAGTTCTGCATTTGTTGAGCTAAACACTAATATGAGACCTGAATGGAGCATGTTTTTCATATTGCAATTAAATTCAGAAGACAACTTCTTTAATTGACTAAGTATTCTCAACATCACTTTAACTTGGATAATAAACGCAAATGTATCTGTGCAATATTGTAAGCAGTAGTCTAACTAAAAACTTTAAAATATTTGAAAGCTTCTTACACAAAATCTGTCTGACACAGCAGGTAGGTGAGCGATACATATTGTTACTTGTTTTTTCTATTTATGTACTTTCCAAGCAATATGCAGTGAAAACACCTTCAAAACAGGACCTCTCGTTCAAAGCTTGTATCTTAGTTACCCACTATGACTCTTAGTAGAAGTTATTTTTTAACAAAAGCCCAACTTGTGCTAGTCACTTGGTACTTGCTATTGCTTCCTGTAGTCTCATAGGACACATTTCTTCACACAGATAAAAAAGAAAGGAAAAGAGACAGAAGCTCCAGAATTGCTTGTTCTAATGGAAGCATTCAAGAAAGCAGAAATGTTACAGAATACATTTCACAAATACACTGATGATAGACATGAAGTATGTGGCTCCTGTAAGAGTTACCATATATCTTTAGAATTTTACTTTACTGACATAAACCCTGTAAAACCTTACCTCGAGGACGTTCATCTGTTTCAAATTCAGGTTAGTGTTTCACTGCTGTGAAGCTAGTTGATATAAACGTAAGATCACCTTTCAGTGAAATTAATAAAAAATCAAAATGACGGAAAAGGAATTCACTTTATACCTCTCTTGAACCTGAGCTTAAAAAGAACAAAGCTAGAACAAGATTTAAAGCAATAGTATTTACATCCACATTTGCATTTTTTCCTAGAAGTATAAGCATACCTGTTTTAAATACAATAATGTATGATTGCAGTTTTTGCTTCTGTTTTATATGGTCATACTGCTCCTCTAGCAAGCTTACATCCATCCTGGTTGGCTGCTTATCACAGTCTGAAGCCTGTTGCTCTGAGGTATGAGTCACTGAAAAAATACCAGTCATGTATTTGTAAGCCTTCACCATCTGTTCCAACAAGGAAGAAAAAGTCGTGCAGAAGCAGGACATTTCCCTCATTGTGCTGGCAAAAAAGCAGAACAAGGGTGAAGCATCTGAAATCTTCCTAAATGAAGAAGTAACTTTCTTCTAAGTGTGGTGACTTCTTTCCGAAGTTGCGTGGTCTGCTCTGAGGCTGTGGATTTCAGTCAGCTTGTGTTCATGAGCTGCGCCTGGAGCTACTGCATACAGAGTTCATGATTATAACTGGATAGTTGGATTTACTGTTGACTTAAGGTTGTGAGCATATGAAGCTTTGCCAAAAAAAACAGTGAAATACAAAACCTCATTGAACACAGTCAGGTGCACATGGGGCTGGGTAATACTGGTTTATGTAGTAATGTGAATTCTTAAAGCGATGCTGTCATGGTGACTTCCCCAAGACAGTAGTTCCACCAGAGAAATCTTTCTCCAGGCTTCTTTCCGTGTATTTTGCATCTTTTCCACTCCACTCTCCCTTCCTTAACGTCCCTTCCAGTTCCATTCTTGCTGCTGCTTCTTGGGGCAGTGGGGCGAGAGGGGAGGATTGAAAACCTTAATAATTTTGTGCTTATTGTTGCCTTTTAAGAATGTGTTTGACGTATTTGGGCCTGGGTGCAGAGTCAAAACAGCATGTGAGAAAGACACTTGGAATTGGGAGGCCGGAGGTACAAATGCCTTGCTCTGACTCGTTCAGTTTTTCTGCCTTTCTGTGGAATGAAATAAACCATAGAAGTAATATTTTCCTTAGTGAGAGCTGAACAAACTCTTCAAATGGTAAGTTTTCAAATGAGGCTTGCCATGCATCTTATAGTATTATCTAAAAATGAGGCAAAAATTTTAAAAATAAATGGCTTTTTATCATATCAAATGAAGTACAAGACTATGCCTGGACTATGATCTGCAAGTTTCTGTCCCTGAAATAGGTCCATTTGATACTGTTGCAAGGGCCCAAGAGAGGAGTATGTGAACAAATAATGCAGTTAAACAGTAGGTTTAATGTAATTATGCATCTGCTACGTTTCTTGCAGTGAAAAACATTGCATAAAAATCATTGTGAAAGGGCGGTGTGTGGAAGGAATGCTGGTGTGCTGTATTTTTGCAATTGCTGGCAGAAATTATGTAATGATTTGCATCATAAATGATTTACTGAATCAGGCCCAAATCCTGCAGGTCTTGGGAATCCCTTTGGAAGTTGCGCGTACGCAGGTGACGACTCTAGTTACACAGTGCAGAGTTCTGGTAGGGCTCAGCCTGCTCACATGTGCAAATCTGCTGTAACTCACTTAATAATCGCTTTTGCCTTCCCAGGATGCTGGTGTCTTGCAAAACATGTTACCTGCCTCAACTGCAGTCGTCTTCTGCCGAAGTCAGGGCAAGAACAGTAAACACAATACTTTGTCAGACGCTGTAGATACTCTTCAGGTTAGCTTCTCTCTTGACCCTGGAAAAAGCAGGTGTCATGTTAGAGTTTTTCTGATGTATTGTGGCTTTGGTAGATCTACTTTGATATCCAGCTTTCAGTAGCTACAAACACCTACTGTGTTGTGGAAAGGAGGACCTCACTGCCTTGTTTGTTCAATCTTCTGAATTGTTGGCACATGGAGTCCTCCTTTGGACCTTCAGGCAGTTGGTTTATACATTGGGGCAGGGGATTTAATTAACCCGATTACTGTTTGAGCTGGCATTCAATACAAACATTATTAATGGTCATAAAAGTTACCCAACCTTTTTAAAATTCCAGTCACAGTGTTTGACTCATTGACCTCCTGCGAAAGTGACTTGTGCAACCTGACCATGTGTTGCAGAAAGAATTACCAGGATAGCATCCTTCAACATGAAAGGTAGGCTGTGTCCTAAAAGATGTACACTTAACTTCTCATTAGTAGACCATTAAAGTATAATGATTTTGTATCTGACCAGAATTTGTTATTATTATTCTTAATTATTTGTGCTGTACCATTCCTTCAGGATCATGGAAAAGCCGTCACACTGAGTTACGCAAGTGGATTACACAAGGCAGTCTCTTCCGAACAGTTGTATGGGTAAGCAGCAAAACCAGAAACTGGGAAAAGAAACCAGATGCCCAGTGAAATGAGGTGAATGAGTCCAGGTGTTGCAGCAGATCGCTGGAACCAGGCACAGGATTAGTTTTTGTTTTACTGAGTCAATCTGATATACATTCCAGTTTGTTTCCTTTTCGGAGAAAGCCTGTGAACAGGGCGTCTTGATTCAGGCTCAAGAGGTGCCTGTGTATGTGTTTCTGTGCATGTGCTTTGCTCTCAAGGTGCATCTGCGAGTGTATGTAATACACACATGCATAGCTGTGTGTGTTTTGTGAGTAATTTGCAACTAGGATATGATTCATACAAGGAGTTGCAGGTCTAATCTACATGATATCACAAGGTACATAGGGTTAATTGTGGTTTTGATGTGTAGCGAGCTGAAGTAACTAATCCTTGTTATGCCACTGACAGAAACTTGGAAATGGATAACCTGTGGGTTCTGTTCTTACACCGCAGGGGAATAACTTCCTTTGCACCTTTAGCCTGCTTCGGTATTACTAATAAAAAAACCCATTACATTTTCATATTGTTGTACATACAGACAAAATTATGACTTCTGTTTAAATCAGTCAATCGTTTAGTCCTCTTTAGGTTGAGTTACTTGGATCTGCAGACCACTGGATGCTTTTAAAATACGCAGTAGGTGGCACTATTGGAGTGGTATGACTGTCTGCCTTGGTCCGAAAGTGTTAGAGGCCCCCGTTTGGCTTGTAGGTTGCTGAGGAATATAAACCGTCAAGCCGTTTCCTAGCACTGGTACGCATGTTTCCGAACAGTACTGTAGGTTCGGAAAAGTTATTGCCACGGTTAGGTTTGTGTGAAAACTTGTCTGCCTTTAATTGAACAAACTCCTGTCAAAAACGTCATCTTTGAGTGATTTTCGTTTGATTACCCACTGAAGTCTGGAGTGCCACATTTCCCTTCAGTCTCTTCTTCCATCACACAATGGAAGCAATTCTTCATTTCCCTGAGGCAAAAAAAAGATTGAGAATACTTCATAATCCAAAAGCAGTGGCTTTTAGAGCTTGAAGTAGATGTTTACGGTCCTTGACCTTGGTTGCAAAATCTCATTTAAAAAGATAAAACTAATTTTATCTCATACTAATTAATTTGTGAGTAGTAAATTAGTTTTTTATTAAAAAATTGTTTGGAGGACCTTACAGGAGTAATTGTTGATTTAAAGATAATTAAAAATGCTTATAATGGTGAACTGTCTGAATGCACTTCCTGTAGCACTGGATCTTACTGCACACCTGGGACCAGAGGGATCTCTGATTATTTATGTTGTTCCTATGCAGAATTGTAGGCATGCCCAGCACTGCTCATGCAGGTTACAAAGACAGAGTACAAATATCCATAGATTTTAACTGGCACTGAGAAGGAAAATAGAAGTTATGGTGATAATCCCCTTTCTTTAGCTTTCTATAGTGTTTGTTTTTTTTTTTTAATTTAAATGCAGTCTTGATGTGTTAAAAAGTGACTTATTTTATGGTTAGAAAATGTAATAACAAAAAGAAAGTTAGAAACAAGGTGGCTGCTATTATTTGGTTTCCAGACAGTATTAGTAGAATCAATAGTAATTGTTTACTATTTAATGAGATTTCTGATAAGAGCAGGTATATTTCTGTTATTGGAAAGCACAACCTTAAAGCATGCCACAGTTAGGGACTGGTTAAGTGGTTAAGCACAGGACTTTCTGATGATGCAAGATTATTTTTTGGTGCACTCTGCACATCCATGCTAATGGGATGAAGGAGCCTAAGATGCAACGTTTCAGTGTGATCTCGAGATGTGTCTTCCCATCTGACCTTTCATGTGCTTTCAGACATAAAGGGTTCGAGTGTGTCGAAGGGAGGGTGGCCCAGCTGTCCTTCAGGTCCCTCTGAAGGTTTGGTGAGCTTGGGTCCTGTGTAGTCCACCTTCATAGTTCCTTGATAGTATTCAGTTTTCCCCTTTTATTATCTGGGGTCTTTATGTGAATATAATTAGGCAGTATGTGTGTGTGGGGGGGTATATATCTGTATATCGAAAATAAATCAGGAATGTTACTTTGTTAGCTGATCTGAGAAGGTTGCCTGGTTGGCACAGGCTGTGAAATAGCTTTCCAAATTTCTAGTCCTTAGATCCCTGAGGTTCCCAAGTGACTGAATCTTGTACCACTGATCCAGCCCTAGTGGTCGGGAGGGGATTGCAAAACACTGGTGTGCCCAGAATGAGGTAGAAGCTGCAGAATGCTCCAAAATGCTCCATGTCCACTGGTGAACTCCAGCATCTTTGATCCTGCGCTCTGCCTGGGTGTCTGTGAAGGCTTAAATCAGGCATGCCAAGTTAGCACTGAGGATTTCATGCCAATCATCCCGTGCTTCACCTCTAATACTCACCTATGTGGCTTTGCATGTGTTGGGACCTGGGTGCTATCCAGTTCCCTCTGCAGAACCACATTCTGTTTTTTTTTTCTTTTCGTGGATGGTAAATGCAGTCACACTGAACTCACTGGGTTCATCTAAGTCAAATTGCATTTTGCTGGGTGTGAGGAGCTAAATGCAGCAGATGTTCTGTGTGTGGTTTTTGTGCCTGGCATAAGCAGCATTTAAAAACCTCTGTTCTTCTGTCTTGACTCTGTTGGTGCTGAGGATTAAATAATCTTCCTTTGGAGTGTTGCTTGCTGTGCAAAGTGAACTAAAATGCTGAAATTTGCTCTGTTAGAGGGCTGCTCGCTCTGTTGGTTGTCTGCATTACTAGGACTGGCATCTCTCCCTCTGTGCAAACAATCAGCATCCAGAGCTTAGGATCAGGAGCTGTTGTTCATTTTGTAGTTCTGCTGTCCTTGCTCTCTGAGAACTTCTGAGATTCCCTTTTAGAAATGGCATTGTGTAGAGGCAATTCTGAGAAGAAACTAAAGGTATTTACCAGTTAGAGATTTTAAACAAATGAATCCTGACATCTGTCCTTACAGTTTCCTTGGCTTCCTCCTTAGTTGTCAGGTTTCTTAAATTAGTGTGACAAACAAGATGGTTAGGTTTGCTCCATTCTGACCTCGCGAAACTGCCCATGAGAAGCGGGTGCGAGGGAACTGAATGGCCTTCAATAGTCCTCTTCAGAGGATTTTGGAAATCCGTTGAAGCTTCCTTGACCTTATAGATGCCTTAAATTCCAGTTATTGATAAGCAGAGTTCACATTTCTGGCACTGCTGCTTAAGTGTCTATTCTATATCTTCTTTGTTTCCTATCCATCCAGCTATGATGGCTGCAGCTTTGGGAGGTGACAGCAGCCCGTGTTTATTCATTCTCCCAACAAATGTAACACGCATATAGGAACTCTGGGAGAATTTCAAGCAGGGTCTAAACCAAACTGGATAAGCTATATATATTTTCTGCCTTGATTTTTCCACCTGTACACTACATGGTTTTGATTCATTCTTGATTGCAAAATGACTTTTGATCCTTGCAGGATGGTGCTGAAAAGTGCAAGGCTTGGCTGTTATTAGTTTCCACTTCAAGCATTGTTTGAGTAGGAATGAGTTTATCTTTGATTGTTTTTAATCAATAAAATGTACTTATCTGTAAGTGGAGTTTGATAAGCATCAAGCACAGCATGAAAGAACTGGTTAATCTGTTGTTAATGAAAAGTTTTATCTGGATGACAACATCTTGCTTCTAAGATATTTGCTTTTGAGCATTAGGACACAAACCACTTCAGTATTCATCTTCAAGGAAATCTGCTGGGTATGTAACTTAACTCTAATAAGCTTTGCAAATGACTGTAGTTAAGATAGTCCTCCAAAGAGGATGGTTAAGTACTATTACTATTGTGAGAATGAATATGGACTTGAAATCTGTGCAGGGGAGGAAAGTATCCTAAAAATAATTTGCTATTCAGAAGCATCCTTCACTTCCATGCAGAGATCTCATGAGGAATTTGCACTGCATTTCATAATCACTAGTTGCCTAATTGAGTCAATGAAATTACATCTGTAAAACCAGAGTATGTAAAACCAGATACAACTCCACAGTGCCTGATTCAGTACCCACTGAAGTCAACTCGTGTTCTGCTGAATTTGACAGAACTGAAATTGGAAGATTTTATGTACATGATTAAATAAAAGCTGCAAATTGACCAATATGTATGAAACCGACGCTGTAATTGAGAGTGTGTAGTTAAGCCATCATTTAAATTCTTTCCTTGTACCCATTGTTCATGTGCGTGTGTATGCTTTTATATGGAGTCCTGTGCCGCTTCATGACGTCTCTGTAAAGGGCCTTAGCTGGTTAATGCAGTACCACACCTGACATTTTGAATATGCACATGTCAAGAATTGAATCAACCAGTAAGTTTGTGGAATAATTACTATACCTAAATAAGCTCCATGTAACAACGGTGGCATGGGCTTCCTCTTATGGAACTCATGCAGAGGGCTTTTGCTGGATCTTTGTACACTTTTTCACCCGTTCGCAGTACAGTCAGTAAAATTACAGTGGATAACAGCCACCTCAGTACGTTGCTTTTGAACATCAAGTACTGATTCTTACAGAGTGAACAATGAGACTCTCCACACGTCTGGAGGTATGGACAAACACAATGGTTACCACAAAATCACGTGCAGAAGTAACTTCAACAGATAAGTGCATATTTAGGGAAAGGAAAACATTTTTGGTGTTATAATGCCATCTCAATATAAAGAACAGCAGCTTAATCTTTTAATTTATGGTAGTGTGGTATTTTATATTATCAGTACTTGGTTAAACATTGCTGGAGATTTTGTGATAACAGAGTACCTGCAATGCTAAGTAGAAAGGGAATGACCTTTAGAGCACTGGCATTGTTCAGATATCTTTCCAGTAGGTAGGTCTAGTGCTCAAGCTGAGATGTTTTTTTTTTTTTTATTTGGGTGGTGTGTTAATGTGTTGTTGTTGTGTTATTTGGAGCTTAACATTGTAAATATCTCCCACCTAATTAGCAGCATTGCACGTGACTGTCAGGTTACTTGGCAAATAAGTTGGCATTTATCTGACCCAGCTTACTATGTTTAATGTTTCTGAGGCTAATTAAAGACCCACAAGATTTCTTGTTGGGAAGAGGATAAATGTGCCAGCAGGCCTAACAGTGCTAGGTCTAACAGAGGCTGCTGCGGTTGTACTGCATGTGCATCACTGGCGTCTGTACGTGGAGTGACTCTTACCTGTCCTTTTGTTTCTGCTGTGCCAACCTACGAGTGTGAAATACCTGTTTGGGGCTTAGAAATATTCGGCTGCCCTGCTACTCAAAATAACTAGTTAGATGCCCAAAATCTACTGCTGGAAGCGAAAGGATTGGTAGCTTTGTAGTTGCCCGTGGACTTCTGTTACTCCTGTGAAGGTGTGAGTGTTTTCACATCCTGTTAAATTACGTAGTATAAATCAGGATGGCTGTACTGCTGTCAATAGAGTAATCCTAGCTGATAACAAAAGTCTGGTCTGTCTGTTCTGTAGCTCGTTGGCACGTCTAAGATGCTGTTATGATAATGAAGCATGCTAGTTGGGCTGTCGCTGGTTTCGAAGGAGGTCACCTGTGTAAAGCTGAAGAATGCAGTTAAATCTAAGTTTATATCGGGGTGCAGATGGGGTCAGAGGCAGATATTGATACCTGAAGTGAGAATAAAAAGTGAAAAATCTCAATATGTAGGAATATGGAATACAGTTAAAATAATTTGTGTTTTGCAATGAATTGAAATGAACGTGCAATTGACGTTAACGTGACAGTGGGGGAAGAAAAAAAACATTAATTGACATACTAGTTATTACGTATCAAAACAGCTAAGGGCCTAGGAGAGCATGGAAGTATTGCTTCTCCATCAGGTCAGAAACTAGTTAATAGGAAAAGGGGAATAAACTCGCTTTTCCCTTTACCCTGCTCTGTGTGTCTAGAGTGATTAATCTGTGCTCTGCCTCAAGCTGTTAATCTGCAGTGGTGACATTTCAATTATAAACGGCATTTTGTCCGTCCCCTCTGGAAATTCTGGATTTGTCAGTGCTAAAGCATCACTAGTACATGACAGCAACTTCACTGATAACTGCACAACTAAACTTTGCTTGATTTCAAGAAACAATCGTGGAGGTTGTGGTAAGATCTGCCAGCAGAAAGAACAGCAGCAATGCACGTTTCCCATGCACAAACCACTAAATTTGAGACCACGCTACCTTGATGGAAGGATGGGCAACAGAGTGACTGCATAAGGCAATGATTCTCCAAAATTCCCTATTTTATCTAGAAAAACGTGAAGACTAAAAGTAGCAACATTAACATTCCCATTCTGTCCTTGAGTGGATTCTCCTGCCCTGTTGTCTTGTGCCTTTCACAGAATCACAGAATCACAGAATAGTAGGGGTTGGAAGGGACCTCTGTGGGTCATCTAGTCCAACCCCCCCGCCGAAGCAGGGTCACCTACAGCAGGCTGCACAGGACCTTGTCCAGGCG
>Ga0065711_1009299_pt1 | contig 11309 bp, 13 predicted proteins | sample Hoacrofraction12_FD_59098 | JGI IMG/M metagenome (GOLD analysis project Ga0065711, IMG submission 59098) | Hoatzin crop microbial communities from Cojedes, Venezuela - Epithelial fraction 12 v2 (version 2) | ecosystem: Host-associated > Birds > Digestive system > Esophagus > Crop | place... | reverse complement strand
AAAAAAAAAAAAAAAAAAAAAGAAAAAAAAATTTAAAAAGAATTCACATGTAATATTACCTTTCCAGAGGAAGCGTTAAACAGATCTGCTGCCAAGGCTTGCCATCCTCCCTGTGAAACTCTGCTGAACTCCCTCCAGGTGAGTTCCTTATAAGACAACTAAGTTAAAACCTTGCCCAGAGTAAAACTGGCCTAATCCTACAGTCTTTATTCAGTCTGTATTCCTGCAGAAGCCAAATTACATGAAGGTGGGTTAGTCTGAGCTGAGTAACTGATGGTTACTTCTCATTTGATGTCTACTATAACCTTTCTCTCTACACTGTTTTAAAATGGGCTCACTAGCTTGATATGAACTGTTAAAGTGGGCTTTGTCAGGGTCCACAGGTCTGGGAATGGGTTACTGCCCCTGTGGTCCAACGAGCATTAAAACTGGATTTCTTCAAAGGAAAAAAAGACAAGTCAAGGCTCCATAGACCAAAATTTCCCAATTTTTTAAGTAATCGCCTGTTTTGGAGCAGTGGAGGGCACTGGAGAATTGGAAGAGGAGCATTACAATGACAGATGGCTTCACTCTTTCAGCAATAAACCTGACACGGATGAAGATGCATGGCATGGAGCAGACTTCGAGATCATTCCCGGGAGGGTCCTGTTACCTGGCAGTCCATCTGCCTGCAGCCCATTCAGCCCCGTGGGTCTGGCCCTGTACCCCTCATCCAAGCACTAGTCTTGCTGGTAACAGCAAAACACTTGGTAATGGATTAATGACCTCCGACAAAGCTGGCTGCTAGAATGATCTATAACAGCCAGAGCTTTATGTTTTGCCCTTCCTTCATATTGAGTTTTGTGTTTACTTTTCTGTATCCAGTAGTAAAGATTATTTTTAGCATTGCTCAACGGACAGGGGGTTTATGATCAAACATAGCCACAAGGCAAGGTGACGTATGAGTAAAGCCTGAAAACTGTGCATGATCATGTCAGACAAAATGATTCTGCATTCGGAATATTTGGTCTAGATTATGCAAAATTTTTCCTGCCACAGTTTCTAGGTAGTTTTTAAAAGAACCCAGGTAGCTGGAAACATGATTGCTTGTCAGTGAAAGCTGATTTCCTTGATTTGCATAGAGGCTAAATTAGATTCACAGTCCTGATAGTCAGTGAGACGTGAAGCCTGGACACACTACCCCCGAGTCTTCCAGCCCCAGGTTCTGCAGAGGGACAAGGGGGGTGAAGCAGTGACACTACTGCAGTGTGCGCCTGCACAATGCTGCACAGACACACCAGCTCTTCCAGAGCCAGCTGGGGCTCCGGCATGGCACAGCGTGGCACCGCGTAGACATGTCCGTGCATCACATTTTTAGCTGTGACTGCAATATCCCAGCTGGGACATTTCACTGGATTTCTGGAATTACACATTTTGGGGACCAGTTCAAAACACAGCCTGAGAAGAGATCCTTTGATCTTATGGACTGAGACCACTTGCAGCTCTGGAGAATTTGGTCCGTATTTTATTTGGCCTATTATCACCTTCATTACAAAAAAAAACCCTGAACACCCCCAAAACCCCTGGGGAAAGACATTCAGATGGAAGCAAAGGATGGACAAAAGAGTAGTCAAAGCCTAGACACAACTCCAAAACAGTGGTCACGACAGGACGTGAAGAGCCAGAAAAGGAATGATTCCCTACGACTGCTCTGATAGGTCTGGGTGGTTCCCAGCAGGGCAGGAGGCTTTTCATGCCCTTCAAACACAACCAGGCATGTGTAGGATTTTTTAGCCTCCATCAACTCAGTCATCCCTGGCTTTCTAGATCTTGGCAGTCTCTGAGATACCGCTTGGAGCTACCCTGCGACAAAATGCCTCTAAGCACTCACTGTTGAATGACACCTGCCCCATGGAGACTCTCAGTATCCCAGGTGTCAGGCAGCCAGCTTGAAGAAGTGATGCTAAGCTACAAATAGACCAAGAGGGATGATGGCGCCAAGTTTATCCTACAGCAATTGCAAACAGTCCAAAGAAAGCACCGGCCCCTTCCCACGCAGAGTAACTTTCACAGCGTGCTGTGGTCATGAGATGCGGATGTTGCATCTTTGATTGTCATGGAGATGTAAACCCTTAGGGATTTTCTCTGGGACACATGGTACTCAGAGCTGGGGAAAAGAGTCGAACCAAGAGTGGCAAATAGTCATTAGGTTGATTTGATTCAAATCTTACAGCCTGAAGAGTATTTCAGTATTTCATGCTCTACGCAGAGGCTTTGACAGGGCAGCTGCCAACTTATTTTCCTCTACCCTCCACCTCAGCAAGCTGTGGGAAAGGGACCAGGGCACTCGCCAAAGAGCTGAGAGGAGACGCCTGCCCTGAGAGGCTCGAATCCATTGCACAGCACAGGACAGCTTCGTGACTGGACCACAGGCTAGAAAGCTGGCAGGCTCTCCTGTTTTTCACGTTTGTGATTGATGCCTAAGTTTCCTCATCACTAGTCCTTGAAATTTGAAGTATCTCACTCAAGAGATGCCAGAGTGAAAATTCTGAATGTCTTATTTCTCATAGTCTGAATTCAGAGAGTACAGGTCACCTTGGCATGAGGGGTATTTTTTTTTTTTGAAGATAAATGATCTGGCAATCCCCCCTCATAGTTTTACACTCACCCCCCCCAAAAAACCTTCCAAAACATGGCCATCTCTGACTTGTAGGCAAAAAACATCAAGTTATGTCAGAAAAAGCAGGAATCTGGTTTTGAAATGTTTTGATATTTTAAAGAAACTTTAAAAAAGAGATTATACAGAGAGATTCTTATCTCAGATGTGAGAAGAAAATCATACATTGCTTCACTGACCTTTGATGATTTCAAGGAAGCAATTCCCGACTAACACTGGTTTAAAGTGCTTGACATTTCCAGGAGGAATAAACTAGATTTTCTTGAAAACACGACCTACTTTTGCTTGTTCCTCCATCTCTTACAAAACTAACCCAAAAATCAAAGTGTTAAAAGACTGTAATCTAAGAGCTGTCAAAATCCTAAAGTCAAGGTCACTTGATGCTAAGCAATACACAATTTAAATGTCCTGTCAATACACTTCTTTTACAGGAATATTCCTCAAACTGTTCTGACCAAATCTCTCCTCCTTTTCACATACTTCATCAAAATTGTAGATGATACATAAAACCAATGCAGAATATATCCTGCCCTGGAGATTCACTGGTACAGTTCTGCATGTAGCAGATGCTTTATCTATACCACAACACACTGGTAGTGCTGGACACAAAGTTCATCAGGAAATGTAAAGGAATTAAGTCAATGCAACACTTGGATACACCATTAAATTTGTGCGCTCCCTTCTAGATTATTAACATCTCACTTTAAATAGGAAATTGTAGCTTACTTACGAACACATCCATTAGTAGATGCTCCAGCGTCACTTCAATATCCTCTAACTTAGCTGCCAAAGTCATTGTGAAGTCAAACGTTAGCTCCAGATGGAGAAGATCCCTCAGGAGTCCCAACCCAAACCGTCTGTGGCCAAAACTAGTCCTCAAATTGTAGCAACTGAGTTTCTCACAGATAAAGAAAATCCAATATATCAAAACTTAACATCTGAGTCCAGATGATGCCTGGACTCCGTGACGGCTGTCAGTCCTGCTTGCGGGACTGAGGATTATTCCATGTGTGTGAGAGGGGAGCAGAAGCTGCAATGTGCTTGCTGCTTTCCTTTCAGAGCTCCCCAGTCAGAAGCATGGAGTTATATCTGGGAAACCACAACAGAGGGAGGGAGGGACGCACACAGAGGGAGAGAGAGGGGAGGAATGGAATAAACTGTCTTTGACTATGACTGATATTTATAGGACTACTTGTTTTTGACTCCAGTCCATTTCTCTGTTAATTTCTGACCTTTCACAAATGGCTCAGCACACTGGAGCGTATTGTAAAATGGGGGCAGCAGGTCCCACAGAAGTTGGCTGTGACCAGTGCTGGGCCAATTCACACAAGTACACCATCAATAGCTCTTTGTCCGAGCATATCAGGCTCTGTGCTGTAGCTAGTGACAGAGGAGAGCACAGACGTGTAAAAAACAAGGAAACAAAAGTTGTTTGCATTCTAATTTTTTCCTGAGTATTAATAGACTCCCTTACCCACTCCCCAAGGCATTGGACTACAGTGGTGACTGCTGAGGTTATGTACGAAGGGGAATAACCTCAAATAATCCTACAGGGTTTGACTCTGAGAACGCCCTGGCACCCTCTCTGAAATGTCTTCCCACTGCTGAATACCTTCAGCTCTGCAGCATCCCTGTCCAGGATACGAAGCACTTCTCAGGGCTAGACCCTTCCTTTTACTGTATTTACGGAAAATTTAAAGCATGATCCTAAGTGCTTGCTGTTCTTCTGCACATCAGTGCTTAAGTCAATGGAGACAAGGTGCCATTTCTGCTTGCTTAGCACTTTTTGTCTGTAGCTCTCGCAGCACTCCATGTACTGGTGGACCTGATCCAGCTGAAGCTAAACTCAGTGGGGATCCTTCAAGGATTTTGGTTGATGCTGGCTGGGAACAAAACGGAAAGGAAACTGAGGCACAAAAAGGAGAAATACTGAAAGTCTTGGTACGGCCAGGAGTGGTGCCGAAGTCTCCTGTATGCTAGACAGTGCGAAGTTCACTGAACTGCCTTCCATGATGTCCATATTACTATGCCAAATTCTTTTATTTGTTTAATAGGCGCCCACACAGTTTGAAGTCTCAGAGAAAAATCTTGTATAGGATGTATTCCAGGCACTGGGAAAAAACCACAAGGCTGCCCTAACGGATTCAGAAACCGAAAAGCAGTATTATTTATAGAGGTGTGAGATGGATAGAGTTGATGGGGCTTAGAGGGACCTCTAGTCATAAATTCCAACTAAATGTCCTTAGAGTTATGGCTGAAATCACATTTTCAGACATCTAGCATCAGCATCTGAACAGGAGCTGCCTCTGATGGCCGAGTTTTACTAGACACCAACATGATAGACCATTTGGGACATGATATGATGGATAGTTTCAATAGCAAAGAAGGGCAAGTAATTCATTTTCCAGATGGACCAACTCGTATTCACACAAGGCCCTGCAACAGATAATAGGTTAGCTGCTCCAGAAGTAAACCCAGCACGGGAAGCTTGTCTACTGCAGAGAAAGCCTGTTCATCATCCACATGCTGCCCTTTCATTAAAGGTTTGACAAAGTGTCTGTCTTCACCAGTCTGAGTGGAGGGATGTTTTAATGAGCATGGATCAAACCACAAAGAAATATATTTGGAGGGTATTACACTGGAGGTGGTCAAAACTCAGGGAACCATAATGCAGTATGCTGATGCATTGCTCACTGCTGCACGGGGCCACGTGGTCTTCACTGCAGACAGGATTTCACATGCTCTGCTCTCTAGAAAGGATCTGCAGAAGAAGACCTGACTGCTGGTAAGCCTTCACCTCCTCTAGCATGTGTGGAAATCCAGAGATCCCAGGAGGCTATGGTTTCTACACAAGCAGGCTGGGTACAAGGACGCACGACTGTCCTTTTGCAGGTCCCTGTCTCTGGTCCACAGCAAGCAGCGCTCAGGCTGTTTAGTACGAGCCAACGGAGGTTCACCACAATTGAATCACGCATTTGTCCGCCTCTAACTCATACTACTGTCCAACCCATCTGACCACAACAAGAAATTTACTGGAACTAACATGTGATCACTTCTCCCCTCCCCACCCCAAGTATTGCACAAAGGCTATGTGTTAAATACTGAAATATGAAGTTAAAGATCTTTTTCTGCGCAGGGCAACCACGTCACTTGTGCCCCTTGACTGCCCCTGTAGCTGCATTGTATTGGCCACAGCGAAAACAACAGGAGACATCTTCCAGGGTCAGAACGCAGTGTCCATGTGACAGACCCTCTGACACCAACACAGGCTCATTTTTGTCTTCACGAAGATGAATTTCAAGATTATTTCAAAAGTGATGGGGACAATAGTATCAGTCACAAGAAAATGGCTTAAAGGAACACATAATAGCTTCCCTGATTCCCGCTCAAGAAACACCTGGCACTAAAACCACTGTGTGCTCCACTGGCGATGGCAAGGAGAATGAATGGGTTTATGGGTTCTCACCCAGGCTCAGCTTTACATGGCCTGGGATTCCATTATCACAACAATGAATAGCAGAGATATGACAATACCAGCTCTTAGACTCTTCCAGTCACAATATTCAGCCTAGCCATTCTCCTACTGATCAATATTAACTGTCTTTAGAGACGGTCAGAAGTTTTGGGGAAAATGCTGTTGATGTAAAAAGCTGCTTTGTTAAAGTAGGTCCCATGGAATTTTTCTAACTCCTAGACTGTGGGGTATTTTGTACCCAAAGCTATCTTTCTTTCTGTGTTTCCTTCAAATTGCATTAAAAATTTCAGATTCAAAGCAAACCACAATGGGAAAATTTCTAAAATATAGAAAATGTGGAGAAGATGAGAAAAAAAGATTGTCTCCTTGTTCTAGTGATAACTGAAGCAGTTGGTGTGGCTGTGGTAAAAAAAAAAAAAGGCCATCAGAGTGTAGAAAGTTGTTTCACTCAACCCCTTGCAAAAAGTGGATAGCAGAAATCAGAGTCACAAAATCAGATCTAAGCAGAAGAACTTCAAATGCACCAAAGCTTAGGGACCTCTGAATCTATTCCATTGGCTCTCTTCTAATTCCCACTTTAATGCTGCTTACCCCAGATGACCTCTTTTATGGAAATAGCCTCTCAAATACCATAAACAAGAAAAAAAATTTCATCGAGTTCTCCAGGGACTGTTCCTAAATCCTCTGTACATGTGCATTATAGGCACACATGAACATAAGATCTCATGTGATAATGAGAAGCTCTAACTTGGTTGATTCTTTAATGCAGTAAGCCCCAAAACTTTCTCTATTAAATGATTATTTCCATCTTTTCTAATTCCTGGGAATCTACTATTTTGGCCTTTGCAAGAATAAGACCTCTTCTATTTAAAGCAGAGCATCCATCTGACAACACACCAGGGTATTTGTGCAGAACAGGATGTTCTTCTACACCCACATTTTCCCCTCGCTTCCTTCCTAGTTTTCTTCTACCATTTGGGAATAAGATATCAGAAGAGAGCTGAAAAGTAGAGATGGCACATTTCAGCAAAATATGCTGTTTTTCAAAAGCTGAAAAGTTATGTGGGGACACCCTGTGTCCCAGAAGTGTTTCATAGACTCAGAGAATCATAGGGTTGGAAGCGACATTTAGAGGTCATCTAGCCCAACCCCCCTGCAGTGAGCCGGGACATCTTTAAGTAGATTGGGTTGCTCAGAGCCCTATCCAACCTGACCTTGAATGAAATGTTTTCCTAGGGGAGTTTCAGGGTTGAAAGTGGTTGTGGATGGCAGGAAAAAGTCACTCTACAAAAAGCTGGATTACAAAGACAGGGGTGTGAAAACAGAGTGCAAAGTTTAGTGAGTAAAGCCAAAAGCTGACAAGCAAGGGTTAAAGAGCAGATCTGAGTCTAATGAGTCCCAGGATGCTACGTTTGGGCCAGCCCAGTTGGCAAAGATGGGAGCTGAGGGGTCTGGGGAGAAGAACTTATTTTTCTATGAGGCAAAAGGCATACCTGCGTCATGAAGCCCACCAGAAAAGGGAGCCAGGGTCACTTCCACTGGTTTATCCAAGGGCCTTAGGATTATGAACAGGTATGAGAAATATGGATGAAAGCCCGTTTGCGGCAGTGCCTTTGCCAGCCCACAAGCGTGGGATGGGATGGCAACTCAAGTGTGGCAAGCCAGGCCATGTTCTTAGCCAACTAGCAGAGAACTTTTATGAACTTCTCTGTTTTAAATAATCAAAGTGAGAATTTGAAGATGAGTCTTTCTGATCTCCTCCACAGGTTTTTCCATGCTTTCTTCTCTTGACATCAAATAGTAAATCTGCTGCAACAAAGCGTGAAGCTGTTCTCTTTGCAGAATTTGAAGAAGGACATCTCGTCCTCTGGGTTAAACTTGGATGACAGGGAATCATCAGCTTCCAAAACCCTCCTTCTACCTTCAGCTTGCCTTCCCACACAAAATTGTGGAAGTAGCAACTCATCAACCTGACACCTCCAGGTTGGATTGCAGTAATTCACTGAATCTGGAGCTAAGTGTGAAGCCTAGCAGGCTCCAGCTGGCCCAGGGCACAGCCATCTGCCTTCACCTTGGTTCAGGACACTGCAAGTCAACCCCTAACTGCGGTAGCTTTCAATGTCAGCTGAAGTCTTAGTCATAATTTTCCAATCAGTTCATTAACCTAATGAATCAAAGGCTGTATCAAAGGCTGAAGACCAGCCTGTGGCCCAACCTTGAATCTATGCACCAGGATGAAATGCAACAACTTCTTCTGATGAAGGGATTTAACTATGATACAGTATCTCCGGAGAATGAGTCCTACAAAACTTGGGTGTGTGCAATCAAGTCAACAAGGAGATGGCCTTTTGGTTTTCTCCAGGAATCTAGGTGAGGACATGTGTTGCCCTACTTATTCATAGACAACCTGAGAAAAGAGGTGAGCAGTGAGGGAACACAGTTTGCAGGTGACACCATGGTATTCAGGGTAGTGAGAACAAGGGCTACAGAAAGATAGGAAGAGACTAAGTGAATGAGCAATAAAACAGCAAATTAAATTTAATGTAGCCAAATGTGAAGTAATGTTCATGGCAGGAAAAATGTTCTGAACTTCATGTATAAAATTATGGGCTCTCAACTCACTCAGGAGTAAGATATTTGGATTATAACAGTTCCATGAAATGTCAGTTCATTGCTTGGTAGTGGTGGAATAAGCAAATTAAATATTAACAATTACCAAGGGGCAAGCAAAAGAGAATATTATTATGCCACTGAAGAAGCCCAGGGTGCACTTACATCTTGAATACTATCTTCTGATCCCTTTGTCTCCAGAAAAGATACAGAGATGATGGAGAGGATTCACAGAAAGGTAGTAAAGATGATTAAAAGTTAAAAAATGGCTCCTATATAGAAATGATTAAATAAAGGGGACTCTTTGGTCAGGGGGAAAAAAAAAAGATGCCTGAAGGAGAAATCAAGGACATCTACGGAGTGATGGTGAGTGACATGGAGAGAGCGAAAAGCGATCGACTGTTCACCGTTTTGTCCAATACAAGAAGAAGGGTGAATCAAATAAAGCTGGCAGGAGCCACGCTCAGAACAAATGAAAGGAAATGATTCAAGCACAGCTGATACTTGATCTGTGGCACTCCTTGCCATAAGATGGAAAGGATGCAAAGTTTTATCTGGGTTCAGAAAAAGACTGGACAAATGAAAAGATAATAAATCCATAGGGGGACACCGGACATCTAGAGGCCACATCCAACACAGGAGGTCCCTAAATTGGAAACAGGCAGACGGTGGGAGAATATACAGGGTAAGTATCATGTATGTTTTCCACTCTCTTCTCTGCATTACTCATAGCCACTGCTGGAAATATGACACTGCATGGACCTTTGCTTTGACCCAGTAAGACTGGTCTTAAGTTTCAGTCCTGTATCAGAAAACTGCCCCAAATTTATCATGAATTTTCCTAAATGCCTAAGCCAATTCCAGACTCTGCAAAACAAAGTTCTCCATGAAGTGCTTTGACACCCAAATGACAGAAATGTCAGAGATTCCATGAAGTCACCAGACCTTTAGATATTGCTGCTAGGCTTACATGGAAGGTACACGCATGCTGAAGCTGTGGAAGTGGTGTGACACTGATTGCCGATCAATGGCCTAAGCAGCTGATCTGCTGAACATCAGCTACCTGTCTCTCTCACAGCAGGTATGCTCTTTTTGATTTTATTTATTTTTTTATGAGACAGATTTATGTATGTTTATTTCTGATTATTTATGTCTTGCCTTTGTCCTAAGGTGATGACACCCCATGGAGGGGCAGCCACGTTGACCTGCAACTGTCTTTCTACTGGCAAAGCTGACGTGCAAGACCACCCCTGGACAAAGGGACAGAGCATGGCCGAAGGCAACCGCAGTTACAAACGTGCCTTTCCTTCAAGAGCAGCTCCCCATCTTGAACTGTGTGGGCCGAGCCTGCAGGTACATAGCGCACTGCCAGGCAAGGCTACAATGCATCTGAGGACCGCTCAACAGGCCAGCCGAGATCCCACGAGTCTGTCCATCTCTTTGCTGGCAAAGGGACGGAGAAGTCATTGCTTGCAGCTGGTGGGCTTGCCAGGCTGGGGCTGGCCCCTGCCGCCAGATGAAGAATGAGCGTGGGAGCCCCATTCCTGACCTCTCGCCCACAGTGGGATTTACATAGCTCCATAACGGAGAAAAAATGCCGCTTCCACACGACAATAAGATAAACATTTTTATAAGAAAGTCCCCAGATGGGAAGCGCCAGCAGCTCTGAGGTATTACGAGGACGGAAAGCGATGACCAGAGTTGCTCTACCTTGGTACGTTTAGCATCAAGGCCCACCCCAGACTTTATACAGCCTTTAACAGGGACATTTCTGTTTGTTTCATGTAGTGAGCTTAGTGTCAGCGAAATGGAGTCCCAGATCATTCTGCCTCTGAAGAGTCCCAGGTGTCATGGAGCACTCGGCTTTCAAGTTTAAAAATCGTGGCTATAATTTCTGTTTTATTGTCAGTATATTCAACCAACATTTCATCTCCTTCCTGGGCATAGCAACTGCTATCTGACTTCTTTCACTGTCCCCAGTGCGTTACTCTCTCCTCATGGGTGGTCCCTCTTTCCTTGATGGCCTCCCTCTGCTCTCTGTAACTATGACATTGTTTTATTCTCATGATTTAAAAGACTGCCCTGAAAACCATCCTTTGGCTAGAAGGCATCTGTCTCCTGTCCTTCTCACATACTCTCTCATTTAAAGGCCACTCTGGAAAAAGGAGGGGAAACCTCAAGTTTTCTTTCTTTCAGAATTCCTCCAGGGTCAAACAAGCCACCCAAGGACGGAGGAGCCACATTGTCTTTGGTGAGCTGAGTGGGTCTTGGATTTTTCAGACAAAGAGAGAGGGCTGTGGTCATGGAGAACATGGAGAACATGAAGAAACCAATAGTTCCCTGACCTGGTTAGTCTATGAATACCCAAATCTGCCTCCCATGGCAGCAATCTCTGCAACGCAATTACAGAATCACAGAATCACAGAATAGTAGGGGTTGGAAGGGACCTCTGTGGGTCATCTAGTCCAACTCCCCTGCCGAAGCAGGGTCACCTACAGCAGGCTGCACAGGACCTTGTCCAGGTGGGTCTTGAATATCTCCAGAGAAGGAGACTCTACAACCTCCCTG